>ERZ869909.6-NODE-6-length-335690-cov-50.105586_pt1 | contig 335690 bp, 443 predicted proteins | sample MGYA00520892_ERZ869909 | MGnify/ENA primary metagenome ERZ869909 (study PRJEB32215, sample SAMEA104723947) | bioreactor metagenome | biome: bioreactor; feature: anaerobic bioreactor; material: water | place: China | collected 2015-03-12 ... | reverse complement strand
TCTCAGTAGCTCTCAGTAGCTCTCAGTAGCTCTCAGTAGCTCTCAGTAGCTCTCAGTAGCTCTCAGTAGCTCTCAGTGGCTCTCAGTGGCTCACACCGTTGATCTGTCGTTGATGCTATTACAGTCATTGACGGTCTCGTTACAATTAAGTCATTGACGTTTTTCTTCTTATAGTAGTCATTGACGCTTGCTAGTGTTCTGCTCTCTTGACAGTGTTCGAGCGTGAGTGTACACTAGTAATGTATTATTCGTGTATGTGCTATTGCTATAGCTTTATACACTGTCTATGTCGTCTATGTCGTTAATACTATTGTCAGTGACACTATAACAAACACTAACAACAGTGTTATCTTTTTTGATATCAAGGAAGCTTGTATTATGAATCAGAATGTCAGTTTGCGTGAGCGAGTTGCATATAAACTAGGTCGTCTTGTTGCTGGATTGACTTGGCCTGTACGTGCTCCGGTCTATTGGGTAGCTAGATGGAATCGACGATCTCAGTTGGCAGTCTTGGCCGCGGTGATTGTTCTCGCTCTTGGTTGGATTGCCGGGGTTGATTATACTTCTCGAGGGCCGGGAGTTGCTTTTGTTTGTTTGTATGCTTTGATTGCAGCAGGGTTTGCGAGGTTCTTTCCGTGGGATTAATTCTCGGTAAACCCCAACAGCGGGGCCTAGGTGCTAATGTCAATGTCGAATCCAGTCAGCAACCCATCCTGCTGCCCATGCAGCGACCTAAGCAACAATTGCCCTTGGGCGAACATGAACTTGTCGAACGGCGAGCATGGCCTTTGTTAGATTTAATCATGTGGGACAGTGCAGCAGCAGGAGTGTCACAAAAACGAGCTTGGCAGTTGTATGACGAGCGCAGTGCTTGGGTTGGTGTTACAGGCATTGAAGCTGAAGAAGTGCAACTTGTTCAACAGTTGTGCAAACAGTTTGGACCGTTGCTGTCTATGTCACTTGAAGAGCTCGAGCAAGTAACTCAACATCAACGCGACACAGACGGCTTGCGTGAGTGGATAGATATAGACATCACTCTTCAGGGATTCTTGCCAGTAACAGAGTGGTTGTCTGAGAACTTTGGCGACGAGAGTCCTAGTCGATGGGCATTAACTCCCAGTGAACTTGACGCATGGTATGCTAGAGTTTGGTTTCGAGACTCACGCTGTGCTATGTTGTTTGCGCTTGCTTGGGGGTCTGCGATTCGTGCACAAGGTCGAGCTCAGTTTGACGCGAACTGTGGAGGAGGATTTAAACGTGTTCGTACCGATAACAGGTAATCCAGTTGTAGACACTGCAATATGGATTGAAGAAATAGAGCGAAGTGAGCAAGTTCACACTCACACTCAAGTCGCGCAAGAGCGTGCTCAAGAGCAAGTAGAACCGCTCACTGCCAGTGAGCTTGGCGTTGTAGTGATCGTATCTTTTGCAGTAGTAGTGGTTTGGCTCGTTGTTGTTTGCAGTCAGCGGCCTCGCCGTGGTCCTCAAAACTTCGACGAATTCTTGAAATGGCGTGAACATGAACAACAACGAAGAAAAATCAACAAACGCATTTGACCGGCATTGTGCTATGAGAGTAGGAGTGCAGCGCACTGATGTTGCATCTATTATTCGTTGGTTGGAACAGCACACTGGCCGCCGCAATCGTGATTGGCAAATACGTGGAGTTCCTAGTTGTCCGTATGTTCGAGTAATCATTCCTTGCAGCCGGCGTCGATTGCTATTTGAGATTGCATGGGCTGATGAACTTGAACAAGCAAGTGAATGGAACAGGTGGTTGGGTTGGTTGAAATAACTGGAGCGCAGCATGACACAAGACGAGCTTGAACGGATGCAAGGTGTTGAGCCGATTGCATTAGACATACGGTTGATCAATCGACATCAAATGGTTGACTGGCTCGTTGATCAAGCGGGAGAACGAAGTTGTGCGTGGACAACGATGTGCTTGACAAATCACAACAAACTGTTAGTATACATTTTAGACCCTCGACTGCGATTTTTATTTGCTCTAGCATGGAGTGAGTGGATGTGGTCCGATCGCAGCCGACACTAACTGTGAGGTTCAAATGGAATACCCCAGCAACATTTATCCAAATTGGTTAGTAGCCCGGCGCGAAACTATTTACGGCCCGGAATACGCACTTGCCGTTGAAGTTCGCATTTTGGGTATTCGTGTGTGGCGAAGTGTTCGTGCATTGCACGTTTGTAGTGGTAGCACCCTGCTAGACCAGCCATGGGCTTATCGGCCCAACAAATCACAACGAACCGGCGTCACTTGGCACCGAGACGCGAATATAATTATCAAAGCTATCAAACATGAACGGCGCCGTCGCGAGCTCCGCTACGAAACTGAACTAGAAATTCGCAAAAATCGAAAGCTCGAGCGCCAAGGTGTCTCTTATTTCGAACCTCAGTTTGACAAGGACGGGGACAATGTCCTCCAGCGGCGATGATTGGTATATTATTACTTTAATAACAACCAGGGGAGAGTTTGAGCCTATGTCAAACACCGACGAAGATTGGCAACAGTTGCGAAACACTCCGCCCTTGGTTGTTCGTTCAGCTGAGAATTTACGCGAAGCCCGGCAAATAGTCCAGTGGTTAAAAGAAAATGTAGGCCAAGCAGGACGCGACTGGAGTGTGGCTAACAGCGGGGCCTTGCAACAAAGTCATGTGTACATACTTGACCATCACAAACAATTGCTGTTCCAAATAGTATGGTCACATTTATTTTAACGGGAGAACACTAATGCACGTACTCAGACCAAGAAAGATCAATCTAGACATTGTTGTGCGAGAACCAGTTCGCCTGGGATGTCGCACACGTGGTCAAGAAGATGCGCTCGACGACGCAACACTCAAGCAAGCACTTGACTCTGTTGATCGAGCTCGTCAACAACTTAAACAAGCCGAGCAAGAACTCAAACGTCTTGAACGGCGCTGGAAGAAGTGGACTAAAATTGACTAAGCAAGAGTTTGATCAACAAGTGCAGGCCAGTGAACAATTAGCACTTGAATACTATCAGGAACGTTTGCGTGCTAGCAAGCGTAAAAACTTTGCAGCCGGAGTAACTCACTGGCTCGACCGGATCCATCAACTAGAGGAACACATCAATGAGCGACATGCAAGCCGTACGAAATAAACTACAAATTGTAGCAGCACCTGGCAATGGCCGATTCGAACAAGCCAAGTGGCTTGTTGATAATCACATGGCAACGTTTGAAGAATTCAACGAAGACTTTGAAGAAGCGTGGGATCCTGACATGGTTTACGCCAACGGCAATTGGTACCGGGTAATTGAACGACAAGAACTTGATGCATACGGGTTTACCGTTGCTTCGCAAGATCAGTCGTCTGGTGTAATCGAAGTAGTTGGATTGTGGTACAACGGAGGTGCTGGTGAATCAGAAATTATGGAAGATGCTATCAAAGATCTCCACAAATAGTTAGTTTTAATACCTGACAACGAACCTCTTCGATGTGATATATACTAATAAGCCTACATTCAAGGAGGTTCGTATGATCGAAACTGAAGTAGAAGGACTAACTGGTCTGATAATTGCAGCCTCAACGTCTGCTCCTGTAATTATCATGGTATCAAGCACGTTAGTCTTTGTTGGGACATGCATGATCCAAGCATATTGCATACAGCGGTGCGCACAAAAGAAAGAAGCAGACATCAAAAAATCAAAACTTGCTACAAGAATGTGCCGCAATGCTCACCGGGATGAGCTAACCAGAATAGCTACTCGTTATAAAACACAAGTCAACTCAAATCAAAATGATTAAGATTGCAACTATCACAAACTGTTCTCGCCCAGGCCTTTGGTATTCGTCGAAAGTTGGAGAATCGTTCGTAGTAGTAGAAATCAGCCAAGACGACATACGAGTAAAAGGGTCGCCTGGCACTAGCTTGTGGATTCTCGCCTGCGATTGTACAATACACGAAAGCAATGTAGAGAAACCCGACACATGAAAAAGAAACCAAATGTACTCAGCAAGGATGCTGTTGAACGATATCGAGATTTTATTAACAAGCCGTTCAAAGAACGACAATTGCTAAATTGGATTGCGTATGAGCGGCAGCGTGCAAAGACTGTTGAATGCATTTCTAGACATAAAATGGAACTAGGTGTGATTGATTCAGCGAACTATCGAAAAAGAGTAGACGACGCAGAAAGAAGACGCGACAACCGTATTGCTGCGTTTACTAACGAGCTAGAACAAATTCAATCTACTCGAGAATAGCAAGGGAACTACTCCCCTGCTATTATTCGTCAGAACTAGACGACTCCTTTGACCCGTGAATAACACTGAGACTTGGCTTGGTCTTTGGCTTGGTTGAATGATAAGGTTGAATTCCTGCATCGTCCATTAAGTCAACCATATCGTCTTCTAGTTCAATATCAAACTCTTCAGCAATCGAATTAATCAACGCATAAGTGGCCGATCTACCTTCGTCAGTTAACTGCATTTCTGCGACGTAAACCGACATGTTGAGCAATATTTCTAATTGCTGCTTAATTGTATGATTACTCATTGACCCATTCTACCTTGTCTACGTCCCAGCAGTCACTCCATCCTACTACAAATTCTTGAGAACTATTGACATCAACTAAAGTAACTAATTCTTGCTCTTTGTCACGCACACTTATTACTCCTATAGACTCGTATTCGCCAGGCCTTCCAGGGTGCGCTTCGCCGATAGCTAAATTTTTGCGCATGATCGGTGCACCTGAATCATCTAGGAATGTAATGACTCGAAAGCGACATGCCCACGACTCACCTGGGGTTATGTCTTTGATTTGCATAAAACGTGCTCCTTTGTTATACTATTAATTATCGCTTGTGCAGATACGATAAATATTTTTACCAAGCAAGGAGAAATCCCGTGTCAACTCTCAAAAACATCAGCTTGAACTTAGAGCTAGGTCAAGAAATAGTAGTAGGTCCGAATGGAGAACGAGCAAAAATTACAAAAATCGAATTCCACGAGAAGTCAGGGGAAATATCGCTTAACACAACTCGAGGGCCTCGCAAAGCATTAACGTTTAAGCTGTGTGAGCCAAACCCCAACAGCGGGGCCTCAAGTTCAAACCCTGCTGACAAGTATCGCTAAGAGGAGATAATAACAATAATGAGAATGGACGAAGTAGCAAAACCAGAAGATGACGAAATAGAAGAATGGAAAGCTTCTAAAAAGCTGTGCACTTCATCTAAGCCTGATTCGGCGTTAGGCGCATCTGCTCTAGCATCTTGTAAAGCACAAGGCTATCGTGCACGAACAGGCGGCAAAAGTCATAAGATCGGAAAGAAAAGGAAAACTGTTGGCGGGAAGAAGATTAAAGGGAAGAAGTACGGTGGTCCCCTTCCTGACTGGAGTTGAGAAAACACTGAGGATTGAGAATGAATTACCCTGCAACTGTAACTAAATCATTGAAAGGATCATTGCTTATTAGTTCTCCTATGCTAGTTGGTGAAATTTACAGCCAAAGTATAATCTTTATATACGAACATAGGCCAGAACTAGGAGCAAACGGTGCTATAATTAATCACGAAAGTCATTTAAGTGTAGATGACCTTCTTGAGAAAGCTGGGTACTGGGGCAACGGTATGTATTCAGACGAACCGTTGTACCATGGAGGTTTGATGAATGAACAATCAGTGCTGATGTTGCACTCTTCGGAATGGTACTCATCAAACACGTATCCAATAAATGATAAATTTTCGATTAGCTCGGATGTTTTCATGATCGAAAAGATGATAAATGGAAATCACCCAGATCAGTGGAGAATGTGTGCTGGCCAGTGTAGTTGGTATCCAGATCAATTAGAAGAAGAAATAGCTAGCAACGTGTGGCTTGAAATGCCAGCGACGCCTGAAATTGTATTTGACAAACATAGCGGCCAAGCCCAATGGCGCAAAGCTATTCGTAAATGTAGCTCACATGCTGTGGAAACATGGTTCTGAGTTGACAAAAAAATATTTGTGTTGTACTATATACAAGTACAACGCTTTATAAGGAGAGAGAAAGTGGCTGATGTGCTATTGCTAAACGCTGACGCACAACCAGTATCTTACATGCCACTCAGCGCAATCGCCTGGAAGGACGCAGTCACATATATGTGGCTCGACAAGGTAACAGTTCTTGAATGGTACGACGACTGGGTTGTTCACTCAGCATCGTGGGAAACTCGTGTTCCCGCAGTTATCATGCTTAAAGAAATGCTTCGCAGAGCTCGTTCACCGAAGTTCTCAAAGCATAACGTGTACCTTCGTGACTTGTATACATGCCAGTACTGCTTGGATGTATTTCCTCGTGCAGAACTAACACTTGATCACGTTGTACCGCGTAAGCATGGCGGCAAAACTCATTGGGAGAACATTGTTGCGTCTTGCGGCCCTTGCAACAACAAGAAAGGCGATTCGTTAACTCCGCTTCCAAAGACAATGCCGTACAAGCCTGACTATTACGAGTTGGTTAACAAACGAAAGCAAATGGCGTTTGAGATCCGACACCCGGCATGGTCAGACTACATCTAAGAATAAGCAGGCCTGGGCCTGCTTATTCTTTTTAGTATCCACCTACATACGACCTGTTAAACATAGCGAAGATAATTGCTCGTAATTTATCGCTAGTAGTATATCCACTAGGCAATCGAATCTTGAGGGTTGCATCCCGAGGATGCGATACACACCATGGTTCTAATGCTGGAATTTTTACATTAGAATATACTCGGAAGTCTCCATTTAACACTTCCTGAATTTTTTTATGAGTTTCTGCAACGCTTTCACGTTCTGTGATATTTCTTGTTCGAATGTGAGGAATTAATGAACCGTGATCAGCGACTACTGCAACATCAACATCTATCTTGCTAGCGTAGTCTAGAATATCAACTGGGGTCATGCACTCCATCCACTGGAACTGGACTCCGCCTGTATTGAAATACAAGCACTCAACTTTTCCTTCATGAAATAACCGCAGTACTTGATTTCTAATGCCGCCAGAATGTATTGCATTGATATCTAATCTAGGGTTGTAATGTATACCCAGAGGCTCTCGAAAACCTACGCTCAAGTATTCACTAGTTAACCAGACTAATTTAGCAAATGACTCAAGTTCATTATCCTCGTCATTTAGGCTGTCGATATCAATTTCATATTTTTTGTTAGAAAAATACGATTCAATATTATCGATTATAGCAAAGCTGTTATCAAAGCTAATATGTCGCTTCTCAACAAATCCTTGATATAATCCTTCACCGTCGTGCCAGTGTCGAACACATAACTCAATCGCTTGTTCTGGTTCAAGGAAAGGTAAATGTTTTGTTAGAACTTTGTCTATTTGATTCATGTATCCACAATCTCGTTATTTAAAAAAGCTCGGTTTTTGCTACACGGCACAACGTTGTCTATGACCCCCGTTCGTCTGTGTCGCGAAGCGCCGAGCTTTTGGTTGCCTTAACTTCCAATGTAGTCAGCAAAATGAAATACGACACAAAAGTTAAGCAAAATGCCTTCAATTATCGTACTTGCAAAGTATTTACCATATTTTTCGGACGATAAATATCAGAATAGCTATAGTTCAGAGGACACAGAAATGGCAGCAAATGGTATATCAACCCTTCAATACAAACGAGATCGTCAAGAAGCTAAGTTAGACCTGGCATCGCAGAACCGAGCAGCTCAAGGAAAGCCAGACCAATACGATTTAGATCTTCTACCAACAGTATACGCTCCTGAAAATAACAATACTAATGACGTAATAGATAATCCAAACCCAGGCGGATTGCAACAAGGTCGGCCATGGGTACAGTAGCGTGTCGTAAGCTATCTTAAACATTAAAATTAAGATAAATATACACAACCAGGAGCTATCTAAATGCGAGCAAAAGAATTTATAGTAAACGTACCTGTTCGGGTTAGAGTGAACGACGCAGGAGAGCTTGAAGACTACACTGTAATGTCAGTAGATTTAGACAACAAAAAATCAAGCAATACTTCTGATGACGATCAACAAAATGCGTATATGTCGCCTCAGCAGCAGGAACTTGAACTTAAGAAAGTAGAATTAGGAAAGAGCAGCCCAGCAGGCGAGCAACTTCTCGACGATCCGGATGAAGACGAGATTGCCTAAATAGATTTGCATAAAAATAAAAAAGGATTCCAGTATGAGTAACTTTGTTAGAAAGTTAAAAGCAGGACTAGTTAAATTCCCTGCAGGTCAGTATATCGGTAATAAAGGACAAATTTTCTACAACGAAGATACTGGACAATTATACCTTAGCGACGGAGTTACTCCGGGCGGCGTTGAAATTTCAGGAACTAGCGGACTTGTTATTTCAAATACAGATGACCTGCCTGAAGGAAATAACAATCTATATTTCACCGAACAAAGGGCTATAGATGCAATTGGCAGCAGTCTTGACGATAGTTCTACAGGACCAAATGTTTTATGGTCGGCTGATAAAATCATTAGCTTTGTAAGTGAAAGCACTGATGGAATTCAAGAAACAACTGGTATTTCGGATGCTGATCTTCTAATCCGTTCTAACAGTGCCGGATACTTAGATTCGACGTTTTTAGAACAAACAACTACTGATGATATATCTGAAGGATCTATAAATTTATACTACACTGAGTCACGGTTTGATGACAGCTTTACTACGAAAACATCCGACGATCTTCCTGAAGGCGTTGATAACTTGTATTTCACTGAATCAAAGGTACGTGAACAAATTGATTTATATGAACACGCTAATGTTTTCGTGGTAGATTTAGATCCAGTCGGCGAGAGACAATACTCGACCATAGCTGATGCGCTGGCCGCAATCAATAACGAAATTAATTTATCAGAAGATAATAGGGCAGTTATTGCAGTAGGTCCTGGGTTGTATATCGAACAGCCGTTTACTCTTCCACAATGGGTCTCTGTTAAAGGCATAGGAACCCAAACTTTAATTGCGCCTGCTGTCAATAGTCAAAATTTTATAACATTGGAAATCAACACAGTAGTCAGTGATGCTACGATATCAGGTCCTACTGGCGCTGATACTGTGATGTTTGATTTTGATTTTTCTCAGTCTGGGTTATTTGTATTAGAAAGACTGCGTTTAGGCAACTCAGCTAAGTTTATGGAAGCGTACAACAACACCGCAAATAGTATTGTTGTTTACATGAACGACATTATTGCGTTAGTTGGCGCAAACGTAAGCACTCCGTTTTATTTTGAAAATTTATCAACTGGGTCTATTGAGTCTATAGTTAATAACTATGGCCACAAGATGATAAATCCTATTGTTAACATAAATCATTACTTTAGCATTAGTGGTAATAATGCAAGTCTTATTATAATTACTGCATTTGTTGATAACGTTTCGGGTCAAGTAAATCATTTGTTCAATGCTGAAAACGGATCTTCTCTTACACTGAACTCAGTTATATCAAACGGCACAGACACAGCAGTTCATGTTCCAAACATAGGCAGCGCACCATACGTTAGAACAATATCACTTGTTTCATCTGCTGAAAATTATAATGTATTCATCGAACACCCTGGAACTACAGGTAATATTAGTGGTACAATGGATTCGACTAAAATATTTGTAGATCCAGACGCGCCTGCAACTGTGTCAGTTGTTGACCCTGCCGGCAGCAGGGCAGGTAAGATTTTTGTCGGGAACTTATATCAAGGTGATCGCTTTGATAGATCTATTAATTTAACTAGACTTCTCCGTCGTAGTGCTACTCTTGGTGTTATTGACGGTGGCGATATAACAGCTGGAGCGTCGTTAGGTCAAATAGACGTTAGTTCAGGTACTGGTTATATTCGTGATTCTGCTGACGACTACGTCACTGAAGTTTCATGGAATAACGCAACACTTTCTGTACCTCCAGGAACAGGACAATGGATTACTGTCAATTCTTCTGGTGTTGTGCAAGCTTTTCCTTCGCCGCCGGCGAATCTAATTAATTTTATCTTGTTAGGAAGAGTGTACACTTCCGCCGACGGCGAAGTTCGTTTCGTTGAAGATATTGCCGGAAGGATAGAACACAATGATAATTTAGCCGAAGCATTCTTTAGAGATGCACTTGGCCCTGTATTTGCTTCTGGATCAATTGTTGGTACTTCATTAACTCCGTACAGAATTAATATTTCAAACGGACGCTATTATTACGGAGCCACAAGGTATACTCCTTCAGGTGGATCTGAAGTAGAGTTCTCTATTGTGTATCGTGACGGTGAAGGTTCTCATTTCCAAATAGACAATCAACAAAACATTCCAGTTCAATACGATAATGGCACTGGATCTTTAGCTCCCTTGTCAACTGGTTATTTTGCTAAACATTCGTTGTACCTAGTAGGTCACGGAGCGAATGAATACTATTACTTAGTTTTAGGTCAAACCGAGTATGATAACATAGCAGTCGCTGAACAAGCAGACTTGCCTCTTCCGCCAGGGTTTATCGCAGAGTCATTTGCCTTAATTGCATCAATTATAGTCAAAGAAGGAGAATCTAACATAGTAGAGATTCGTGACGAGCGTCCTGTAGTTGGGTTTAGACCGTCAGGAATTTCAGCAGCAACTACTCACGGAAACTTAATTGGGTTAACTGCTGACGATCATCCCCAATATTTGAGAGCAGACGGCGACCGAGCCCTTAGCGGAAACTTAAACTTAAATTCTAATAATATTATCAACGTTAGTAATGTTAACGGAGTAGCTGTCGAATCACACTCTTCGCGACATTTGCCTAACGGGTCTGATCCGTTAGCGTTAGGTATGCCGGTAGCTATTAATACATCTAACTCGATGGGAGTGCAAAACTCGTTTGCTCGGAGCGATCACGTGCACGCGCACGGAAATTTAGCTGGTGGCACCTTGCACGCTTTAGCAACGCAATCTACAGCAGGATTCCTTTCATCTAGTAACAAAACGTTTATTGACGGGCTTACTAGCACAGGCACAGACAGTTTAGCAGAAGGGACTACTAATCTATACTTTACCAACGAAAGAGTTGATGACAGGGTTAGTAATTTACTAACTGAAGGAAATGATATCGACTTAGTTTACGATGATGTAAACAACACGTTAACTGTAAGTGTTATATCGTCAGCGTCTAGCGTATCAAACACTATTGTCAAGCGCGATTCAAATAAAGCATTTAATATCGGGTCTATTGTATTTGACCTTGAAAACCCAGCACAACATACTCCAGGAACATTGCACTGGAATGTAGATGCTGGCGGCCTTGAAGTTGATATGGCTAATAGCACTGTACGTCTCCAAGTAGGTCAAGAACTATTGACAAGAGCTTTTAACAATAGCGGATCTACAATTAGCAACGGAACTGTTGTAATTATATCAGGTTCTCAGCTGAATCTTACTGTAATAAATCCAGCCGAAGCTGGCCCGAATATTGAATATAGCGGCGTGCTTGGAGTTGCTACTGAAGATATAGCTGACCAAGAATTAGGATTTATTGCAAGTTACGGATTGTTGCGCGATCTTGACACTAGCATGTTTGACGTAGGTGACGAATTATATCTTTCAGCTAGTATACCAGGTTCATTAACTAATGTTAGACCAACTGCACCTAATAAAGAGATATTTATAGGAGTTGTGGTAAGATCGCACGCAACGCTAGGCACAATTTTTGTTAGTCCTCAAATTAACAAAAAACTTGATAACCTGAGCGATGTTCAAATTTCTAACATACAAGACGGTGACATTATTCAATGGGACACTAATAGGTTTATTAACACCGACGGTTTTAGCACGTTTGCGTCAGCATCGGATTTTGCTACTCACGCGTCTCGACATTTACCTAATGGTGCTGATCCGTTAGCAACTGGTGTTCCTGTAACAATCGGAACCTCTAATTCAATTGGTGTTGCAAACGCATTTTCAAGACAAGATCACGTGCATGCCCATGGCAATCAACCAGGCGGCTCGCTGCATGCCGAAGCAACTCAAAGCACTGCTGGGTTTATGTCGTCTTCTGATAAAACCAGACTAGATAATATTGAAGATACAATCGGCATTCAATTAACTACTGGAGCTGCGGATGCCGACACAGTTGTTCGTACTGACGCAAACGGAAGACTTGATAACAGTTTTATTGATCTATCAAGGATCTATCAAACAAGTACTACTTCGTTTTCAACAACGTCAACAACATTCACTACGATTTCCGAAACAACCATTACGCCAGCAGCAGGCACTTACATGGTGTACTATAATTCAACTGCACAAAGCAATTCAAACAATACTACGTTTGAATTTGCGTTCTTTTTAAATGGAACAGTTATTAGTAATACTGTAAGGCAGTACAATGTAACGACAAGTGGGATCCGACTTGGTGCTACTATCATCGCAGTGATTACGGTTAACGGTACTGACCAAATTGATACTCGATTAAGAGTCACAGCCGCAGGATCTACTATAACTACCTACAATCGGTCAATGACTGCTGTGCGCATCGGACCATAAAAGTTCACCCCTAGCAGTAGTACTGTCTAGGGGTGCTTATACTTTTATTATATTTTAGAGCTATGCTCTCATCTATAGTATTTTTTTGTGTAGCTTATTTATTACTATTAACAAAACTATAAAACTTTTCAGCCGCTTCTAAAACTTCTTCTGTACCTGGAACTTTAGGTACTTTAATATCAGCGACTATCTGGGTTCCGTCTTTTGTAATTGACGACTCGTATTGTCCCCATTTAGCATAATAGTCTTGCCAGACAGATTGTGTAGCTAGTTCTAGAATTTGAGTTCGAATTTCGTACCCGTTTTTATTTGCTTTTACCTGCGGCATTGCTGCTGCAATCTGATTCAAGAAGTCTTGCGCTGAAGCATTATTTGACATAGTAATTTCCTCTGTGTATGTGTAAACTACTCTATTAGTGTAGCAATTTTATTTAGTGTTGTCAATAGCTTACGCTACCTTTTTATGACGCACACATCTTGAGCTTTGTACAATTGATGCTATACTAAACATCACTCATCGGCGCGTTAAAGAACAAATGTCACTAAATACAGTACAAGATAGGTTGCGACATGAAAAAGCGTACTAGAAGTATTTTAGAAGAACTCAATACTATTCACGGAAACCGTGATTCAGATCTGCTGATCGACACAACAGCTAACAACATCATTGAGTCAGCAATTAATTTAATTGAACGAATGCACGGCTTGTATGATGCCGAAACTGCTTCAGAGCTTGAACGCCGTTTTATCAACAGTATTAAATCAAGTGATCCACGCAAATTTCGTCGCGGCATGAACAGAGTTATAGAGAGCAAAAAGAACAATGATGCTAAATGAAGGCGGCAATGTATTTCCAGATGTAGTACCGTTTGATCATGCTAAGATCAACGACATACTTAATAAAGTAAACAGTGTTCTTCGTTCAACCGGAGCTAAAGCAATTCCAATTGGTTCAACAGCGACCCCGGCGCCTGGGAAAAAGAGCGGAGACATGGACCTGATTGTAGACCAAGATGCTCTTGCAAGCCATTTTGATGTTGAAGACCCTAAGCAAATACGTAAAGCTCTACGTGCACTATTTGATCAAGCAGGTCTCCAAACTGGCCAAAGTGGTATCAGCGTTCATGCTCGAATACCAACAGAAGATGCGGCTCACCAAGTTGACATAATGGTAGTTCCGAACGCCGAAAACGCAGCAAAATTCCATACCCATACTATCCCTCAAGGTTCTCCTTTTAAAGGAAAGAACAAGCAAATTGCAATGGCTTACTTAGCTAAGAAGAATAATATGCTATGGAGTCCGTATCAAGGTCTATTTGGGCGAGACTCTGCCGGCAAGAAAGGTGAGTTTATCACCCACGACATTGACGAAGTTGCCAAGCATTTGTTAGGTCCAAATGCAACTGCAAAAGACTTAGGTAGTCTAGAAACGATGATGGATGCACTACCACCAGAAGAAGCTCAACAAATGTTAACAGATCTTAGAGCAGACAAAGCGTGGTCAGAGCTACCAAAGCAAGAATCATTAGCAGACAAACAATTAGCTCGTATATCTGAGTTGATGCAGAAGATGGGAGAACGTTAATGAGATTTAATGAATTTCGAGTTCACCGGGCCGCTGCTCTTACCGAAGCAGCAAAAGTAGGCCGAGAGTATCAACACTTAGAAGACCTAGTGTTTATTGAAGGAGCAAAAGGTGCATTTGAAGCAGCAGACATTATTGATAATTTAGGCTCTGATGCTGGCGATGTAGCAATTAAGTGGGACGGAAATCCTACAATATATTGGGGCCGTGACGAAAACGGAGAATTTGTAATGGTCGGCAAGAACGGCTGGGGGAAGAATAAATCAACAAGCCCAGAAGATCTTGCAAATTTTATTAAAAACACAGGCAAAGGCGAAGAATGGCGCGAAGCGTTTGGCAATAACATGGCTGCTATTTTTCCGATATTAGAGCAAGCAACACCAACAGAATTTCGTGGATACGTATTTGGCGATTTGCTATACTATCCCGGTCGACCATTTACTACAGAGAATGGTCGAATAAGTTTTACTCCCAACCTAGTTAAATATACCGTAGATCCCGATAGCAAGCTTGGTCAACGCATAGCGAACAGCGAAGTCGGTGTGGTTGCCCATTCAAAATACGATGAGTTTGGGAGTAAATCCGGTACCCCTGTAAGTGACGTTAAAGAGTTAAACAGCAACGACGCAGTTGTTTTAGGACAAACTTACGTCACTCACCAACCTGAAGTCGACACACAAGAAACAAACAAGATAAGAGATTTTGCAAATAAGCATGCTCGTGCAATAGATGAGTTTCTGGCTCCGCGCAAGGGACTCAGCGACATGAAGCAAATCATATATACGTATGTAAATCAAATGAGTCGTTCTCAACAGCTAGCAAAACTCGAAAGTGGGTTTTTTAACTGGCTAAAGGGGTCACGGGTTAGTGCAAATAAACAAGCTAAAATTGCTCAACTGGCAGAAGAAATGCCTACTGCGCTGCCGGCAATATTTAAACTCGTAAAGATGATCATGACCGTAAAAGATCATATTATTGATCAGCTAGATTCAGCCGAAGCAGATGTAACTGCGTCAACCCGCGGCGAGCCGGGTGGCGAAGGGTACGTAGCACAAAACTCAAAAGTTAAACTAGTACCTCGTGCTAGATGGCAACCTAACTAAGGAAAATATAAAAATGAGAGTAAATGAAGTAATTACAGAATCAGTTAACGAAAGTAACGACCCTGATCTCGCAGAGTTAGGTCGCATATTAATGGACCGAGCTGCGCAAACAGCCCACGACGAAATGTCAAACGTGATGTCCGTAGTAGGCAGCGAACTTGTAAAATATGGTACATCTCAAGGTGCAAACAGCCCCGAAGAACTTGTAAAGCGTACTGGAGCTAGTATGCCTATGATCGAAAAACTAGTCACTTACGCAGAAAAAGCTCTTGAAATATATGGCCCAGTTAGATCAGGCACTAACGCACCTGATGCAGACGACACAGACGACACAGACGACGAAGATAACAAAGATTACTAATCATGGATTTCATTAAAGGCTTATTCGAAGCAAGAATGACACAAGGAAGTAACAACGTTCGGCAATTAACTTACACAGACTGCGCCGAACGTGCTTATCTTGTCTTGCTAGCCTTAGAAGTAATGCGCCAATATCCAGACTATCGAGAAGCAACTCAGAAATATGCTAAACGGACTATTGCGTTTGGACAATATCAGCAGTACCGTATCGGCGGCACTGATCTGTATAATTTCATGTACTTTTTAGTTGGTGATAAAGAAGCTCAAGACAAATTAAAAGACCCAGAAGCTGCTGAACGTATTAAGAAAACGCTGAATATACCATTACAACAAATCAACAAGTATTTGCGCGAATTATCTACAGGAGCTATTCCTAGGAATTCTTTTAGTGTTCTTGCAAAGGTTGAGGCAGGGCTAAAAATAACCAACCCTGACTACCGTGCACTAAGACGTTATATTGCAAACTTTGCTAAATTGTCGTTTAATGATCGGCAAATAGTAACAACTCGTCTATTGCTAGCTGCACGAGCAAAACTTCGATCGTCAGATCTTATAGACGATATCGAAAAATGGGCAGCAGACAAGAATCTTGAGAAACAAATTCCTGTAGATCCAGAACCAACGGTATCAACACCAGATGTTAGTACCTCACCTGCTGACATTGCATTATACCGTTATCTTGTAGGATCTGAAAACATGGCATCAACTCGCAGGTTCTTAGATCATGCAAAAAACGGTAAAGCTGTAAGTAGTGAAATGCTGAGGGCATATCTCCCAATAATTGAAATGATTGATGACATTGTAGCAGCGGGGCCTGCCCATGTGCAAAATTTAAAAGCACTTCATAAGCGCTCAAAAAAACGATAATTGTAGCAATATAACGCACAAAAGATAAATAAAAGTATACAAGTTCACAGAGTAGTGAATTTGGCATTAAGAGATCATAGGAGAAGAAAATGCCTACACAACCAAAAGTTAATCCGGTTCACGCTAATATCGGTCGTTCTTTTAACGGCAAGACAGTTCAAGCTTACACTGTTAACCTACAGTCAGATGTTTCTGGAAAGCTAGGTGCAGAAAGCACAGTTCAGCGTGTTCTACTTACGCTTGCACAGCGCGTAACACCAGTTCTAATCAGCGACCTAAACAGCGGTAATACGTCATTCGACTACTATGTCGAAGGCGATTTCCCAGAAGACGACTACAATGGTACAGGTACTCCTGTTACCCTTGCAGCACACCTTCAAGCAGAAATCCAAGCTTTAGGCACAGTTGACGGCGTTAACTTAGCATCTGCAACTGTTACAGCTGGCGAAGTATTCTACGCAGACCACATTCCTGCGTAAAGATTCCTACCTACCTTAGGAACCGTGCTGTTACAGGCACACTAAGAGCCTACTTTCGAGTAGGCTCTTTTATTGTGACTTAAATACAGTATGAGACTTAAACTATACACTTTAGTTGATATTACCGAGACAGGAGCAAGGCGCGGAGAAGAGCCTACTCTAGTAAGTCAACAGCAAAATTTTTTAACAGTGCTTCAAACTATTGGATTGCGAGCAAATCCCAGTTACGAATACAGCCCCTCAGTTGAATCTATGTCACCTAACAAAGTTGAGTTAGGCACTAATTATAAAGGCAAACACAAAGTTTGGGAGTTTAGCTTTGACATAGAGTACGGCGAGATTGATATCGAAACGTTAAACGATGATTTTAACTTTATCCCTGTAATTGCAGGATTAGACGAAACAGCTAAGTTTGAAGACAACATTTTCTCAACTAAAGATACAAGCAAGCGCAACATTGTTTTTCAAGTACTAGATAAATAGTACTATACATTTTAGGAACTTTATTCTATGACGAGAGCAACTGAACTTGAGAAGACTAATCTAGAAGCACATGTCGACTTATGCTACAACCGATATTTACAACTTGAACAGCGATTAACTAAAATAGAAGACAAAGTTGACGAAGTACACAAAGACATAGTTGAAGGTCAAAAAGGCTTAGTTAAAGTTCTAGTAGGAACTGCTGGCACCGTAGTTGCTGGCTTACTTTCTACTATCGTAGTATTATTAATGAATCTTTAAAGGCAAAATATGCTATTACGCGAACTATTTGACAATTCTACTAACGAAGCTGCTACATGGGCAAGGAGCGGCAAAAAGGTAGTACGAAAATATAGGTGCGGGTCAGGTAGGCGCAAAGGAAGAGTTGTTGCAAAAATGTCACAATGCTTTGCAGCGCCAGATGTTAAGAAAAGGATGACATTAAAGAAAACCAAAGCTCGCCTTGGCAGCCGAATGACACGTAAAGCAAAACGCACTAAGAAAATTAACCCAGCTTCTGTTAGGGTTCAGAGGATGAACAGGAGCTTGAGATAATGAAGATTAGTGAAATTACAGAAGGCGTAACTACAGTCTTTAGTAAGTCAGGCAATAAGGCTGTCCGGAAATACCGTTGCACATCTGGTTCAAGAAAAGGACGTATCGTAGCTAAACCTAGCACCTGTACTGCCCCAAAAAATGTAAAGCAAAGCGTGAAAATGAAAAAGACACGCAGACGCAAAGGAAAAACACCAAGTATCAGAGCTTCAAGAACAAAGCGTACTAATCCAATAAGTACAAGGCTAGGTAGATTAAATACCGGTAGAACTATTAAACCAAAAAAGCGTCCAGGAAAAAGGAAAAGAACATGAGAATGCACGAAATACTAGAAACTCAACCAGCAAAAGTAAGTCGAGTTCGTCCTGGAGTTGATGCAGAAATCGATCACGGCGACGGAACAAAAACTGTTGTTGATCTAAAGAAAAATCCCGAAGCGTTATCAAAAGACGAAAAGGGCCAGATTAAAATGAACAAGCCACAGAAACCAGGCCAAAAGCAAAATCCTGCTAAAATTATTAGGCCAGGTGACAGAGTTGATATCGGCGATGAAGATTAATGAGCTAATAGATAATTTTGAGATCTATGTGTCTAATGAAGAGAAATCTTTGTTAGAAACAATAGATCAACCAATGCCACTTGCATCATTTAGCGACCGTGAACAAGTCGTAATCAATAACCTCGTTCGCAAGAGTGTAATAAGTAAAGTTAAACACGGAAGTACAATATTGGTAATGAAAAATGTCTTCTGATACTATACTTAAGAATCTAGAAACTATTATAAATAAAAACTTAGACAATATAGATATACCGTTAAAGCATGGTAAAAGTATCTATATTAAAAACTATTCAGTATCTCAACAAAGCAACGGTACCTTTGTTGTAATTAATACACACGCTAATAAACAAATAGCAACTACTGAGTTCAAAGTCAGTGCTATTGCAATTGCACGGGATTGTGCTAAAGGTCGAAATAACGTAAAAGAAATTCTCTCACTTGACAAAGATCTTTCTAAGCATTATAATGATGCACTATTTTATAAAAATGCAATAAAAAATGCTAAAACATCTGAAGTCGTCGAGATAAAAACTATTCGATTAGATCAATCAGTTGCTATGTCTAAAAAAATCAGAAAGTCATTAAACTATTTTATTTTTAGACATTGATAAATATATACAACATGCTCATTAGGACGAAATAATGAATATCAGAGAATTTTCTAAACCCGTAACATCAGCAAAGCTAAACGAAAGCCTTGCTCGTAAATTTGGCACAAGGATTGATGTTGCTAAGTTCACAACAGAACAGCTTCAGGATGCACGTAACAAACTACGTACCAAACTAAGCCAAATTCAAACAACCGAAAGCTTTAATGCTGTACAAAACGAAGAATATCAAAAGAACAAACTTTTTCTTGATGTATTAAATGCAGCAATTGACGAACGCAAGCTAGGCGAATCAAGACAACGCACAGTCAACGAAGGTGCCGAAGATACAGCCGAAATTGTTATGGCTGCAAAAGACATGGTTGATCGTGTAACTGGATGGATGGAAGACACAGCTGAAATGGAAACTGAGTCGATGCTCGAATTAGCTGATGCTATCCGTGACGAAATGGGTTCAGAGAAATCAGAACAGTTCACAAACTCAGTCCGTCCTGCATTAGAAGCTCTTTATTCTGCAATGGAACAAACTCGTACAGCATTAACTACCGGTGTTGGCATGCTTACAGGGGAACAGGAACCAGTTGATACAATCGGAGCTGACGACGAAATGGAACCTGTCGATGATCTAGACGTTGACGTAGATGCCGATGCTGCGGATCTAGACGTTGATATTGACGACGAGTTCGGTGCTGCTGATGCCGCAACCGGCGGAGAAGAGCTCGGTGGCAGAGAACGTCGCGAGTCTGTTGATCGTTCTAAAAAAAAGTCATTGAAAGCGTAGAATCAGACGCAATTTATCAAATCCTCAAGCATCTTAAAAATCGAGGCAAATTTAAATTATCAATAGAAAAACTGGATCAGCTTATGCAAAACATGGGCCGAGGCCAGTTTTCTTATGATGTGTTTAAAGCCGCATACGACGAAGATCCCAAACTACAAGAACTAGTTACAAATTTCGATCAAAAGAAGATTGAACTAAAGTCTAGCGAAACTGACGATTTAAGCCCGAGCAAAGATACTTCAAGCGGCAACAAAATATCATCTATGGCTAAACGGGCAACCGACCTATCCAAATAACTAGTTGACAATCTCTGCAAGAATTGCTATACTTTAACAAGCAAGGAGATCGCATGACTGATCGCACAAACGAAGAAATTAGTGAAAATATTAAACAAGTGTTGGACGAATACGTTGCTCCTGTAGTAGCAGCTCACGGCGGCGTAGTAAATTTTAGCGCATTTAGCGACGGAACGGTGCTGCTAGAAATGAGCGGAGCGTGTTCAGGGTGCGCTGGTTCTACTGCAACACTAAAACACGGAATTGAACAACTGCTAAAGGAAATGGTACCCGAAGTAGATACCGTAGAAGGGTTTGACGATCCATTCTCGTCTGTAGATCCTTTCTACGCTTATTCATCTCACCCGTTTATAGACGAATGGGAGACAATAGAAATTACCGATCTGAGCGACGATGAGTCTGATAACAAATAAATTCAAATACACGCCAGTTAAACGGGTCCAAATAAACGGAAAAAGAAAATACTTAACCCCAGACGGATCAGCAGTAGCAAGTGTTACTACTATTCTCGATGCAACGAAAGATAAATCAGGACTGCTAGCATGGCGCAAGGCAGTAGGTGAAAAAAAAGCTCAGGAAATTGTCACCGAGGCCGCAGGCGTGGGCACTCGAATGCACAAGTATCTTGAAGATTACATCGAGACATCCGTATGGCCTCGCCCGGGCTCTAATCCTTATGCGCAACAAGCCCATAGAATGGCAGAACAAATTCGCGAAAATGCACTAAGTGATGTAGACGAAATATGGGGCTCGGAAGTTCCGTTATATGTACCTAGTATCTACGCTGGCACTACTGACTTAGTAGGAGTGTATAAAGGCAAAGAATCAATTATGGACTTTAAACAGTCCAATAAGCCTAAGAAGCTAGAATGGGTTGAGGACTACTTTCTACAGTTAACAGCGTATGCGTTAGCACATAACGAAATACACGGTACTAACATACGCGAAGGGCATATCTTTATGTGTTCTCGAGATTTAACTTATCAACAATTTGATATTTGGCCAGATGAGTTCAACGAGTGGGAACAAGAGTGGTGGAGAAGGGTCTACCAGTATTACGAACAACACGGGTGAATTCTAATGGACTTTAAAAAGAGAAAACGTAAGTTGTATGCTAAGCTGTATTTGTGGGTAAAGAAAAAATATCGCGATGTTCATTTAGATACGTATCATAATGACATTAAGTGCCCAAACTGCAATGAGTGGTTTAGTATTACTGGTATCGAACACAACCACCAGTATATCAAACCAGCTCCCTGGTTTGGATATGCAGTAGAATGCGGTAATTGTAAAACACTATCGTACTGGAATTGTGTAGCATTTCCTTTTCCGGCTCGATGCAATCACAACGGAGATCCAATAAATGGGCTTTGATTCTGTTGTCCTACTAGGCATTTTAATCTGGAGCCTTCTTGGCATGTCGTTCTTTTGTTTTGTTATGGCTCATTTATGCGAACAGGACTTTAAGAGCATTCGGTCTAAGGCAAAAATAGCTGTTTTTATTTGTGCTTGTGGACCTATTACAATAGTTGTATCGTGTGCAGTAGGTATTTTTAACTTAGTTTGCACACTTTTTAATCCAAAAAAGATTGCAGAGTGGATCGGCCGATAATCAAAACCAGTTCTACTGATAAATATTATAATAAATTGCAGGAGAACACGCATGGCGGTTGTTTCATTATCAAGGATCCAGGTTAGACGAGGAAAAAAAGAGCAAGGAGAAGGATTGCCTCAACTTGCTAGTGGCGAGTTTGGTTGGGCTATTGATGCTCAAGAATTGTACATCGGTAATGGAGCTGTTTCAGAAGGAGCTCCAGCAATCGGTAATACAATGGTACTAACTGAGCATTCAAACTTATTTGAACTCAGTAATTATACTTACTTAAATAAGTCGAACATACAAACAGGACCGTCGTTTAACAATGCCGTTTACCGTTTACTACAAGAAAGGCTCGACGATCGGGTTAGTGTAAAAGCGTTTGGTGCTGAAGGAAACGGTACCGTTCAAACAGTTGAATTACAACGTGCAATTGACCAACTGTACTTAAATCCTGCCACGCGAGCTAATCCTGAAAGCCGAGTTACATTGTGGATAGAGCCAGGCCATTATAAAATTGATAACACATTGTATATTCCTCCATTTGCTACCTTAGTTGGCGCAGGAATCGGAAAAACAATCATAGAAACTACAGGCGATTTCGAGGCTTTTAGGACAGTTGACGGCAGTAGTACAATCGGAAATCCAGCCGACGGCAGTACAAATACATTAAGCAAACAAGCCCGCGAAATACTTATTAGTGGAATGACTATTAAAACCACTAATAAGCCAGGACTAATAGTTGATAGCTGCCGTGATAGTTTATTCAAAGATTTAGAACTTGAAGGAACATGGGAGTTTGAAACTGGTGTTGATTACGACGAAGGCACTAGTGCAGGCATTCGCATGCTTAGCATCAGTTCGGAAGTAACTTGTAAAAATAATCTATTTACAAATGTTCGCGTCAACAAGTACGCAATTAGTATATTCGCTCGTTATGACATTAGCAACAATGTGTGGGAACATTGCCGGTTTACTCATGCAGACACTGGTATCCTTTTAGGAACAACATTTGTAGGATTTGCAGGTTTAATGCTTGGTCCGATGAATAATATCGTGACAAATAGCGTTTTTGATGATATACTAAAAGAAGGCGTTATAGTTATTAATGGTAGTGGTAATTTAAGTATCACTAACCGTTATTATAACGTAGGCAATGACGGCGGCAGTCCAGATAATAACAGATTTGCTATAGTCTCAGTTAGAGATCCTAGTAATGCAAGTATCGGCGATTGGTTCATGCGTACTACTAACTTAGGCAGTGATTCAAACTACTTGTTTGGTGTGCCTTATCGCAGCGAAGTACTAGGTCCAGTTATAACTGATTCTGAACAAACTCTGTCAGTCTCAGTAACTGAACAGAATCAGTTTAGTCGTTTATTTAAACTTCCTGTAGACAATCGACGTGGTTATTCTATTGAATACGTGTACAAAAGCGATAGTGTATCGGCACTTAGATCTGGAACATTAACTATTGCTGTAGACCCAATTAACGAAACTGCTAGCATAACTGACGATTATGATTATACTGGAGATATAGAATTTGCTGAAAATTTAGAATTCTCAACAGATCTATTATCCGAGACCGGCATTGTAGACAGCAGCGGTATTGCAATTGACGCAATTGCAATCACTATGCGGAACACAACCGACAACGACAGTGGAACCATTTACTACAAGGTTAAGACAAAGACGTAATGTATGTTCGATAAAAACTTTGAAAATCGGCTTGCTCTTTGGAGGGAGTTCAGAGACTCCCTCGAAGAAGCTGAAGATCCAATACAAACCGCAATTGATTTCTATAACAACGCACCGTTAGTATCTATACAAGCAGACCCGTACTCGCCAGACACTTGGCCAGATCCATGGCAATTATTACAAGAGAATGTGTATTGCAATTTTGTTAAGATACTAGCAATATGTTATTCGTTGCAACTTACCGAACGTTTTGCAGACGCTACTTTCAAAATTCAAGTAACTCGTGATCGTGAAAATTCCGAAACAAGTTATATTTTATTGCTTGACGATATTTGTATCGGTTATGAATTTGATCGAGCTATTTCTTGTGAAGAGTTGCCTAGTACTATGACAGTCGAGATGCAGCAAATTATGCCAAGTCTCCGCTAAATATTTTAACCAACAAAAGGTATAAGAAATGCTAATTGAAACTCCTATTAAAGATGGTGATGTAATTACTATTAAAACTTCAGCTGGTGATGAAGTAGTTGCTGTTCTTGAAAAAGAAACTGACTCTCATCTTACAGTTAAAAAGCCGATGGCTATTATGGCTTCAGGTCAAGGCTTAGGTCTCGGACCGTTTGTCTTTACAGTTAATCCTGATACGCGGATTAACATTAGTAAAAGTGCAATTGTATTTTTTGCTAAAACAGATGGAGAAATGGCCAAGCAGTACATTTCAAGTAGTACAGGAATTACAGTGTGACCGTATTCGAAGCATTAGACGCAGAAGTTGAACTACCTAGCAGTATTACTTCATCACGTAATAACATGCTATCGTCAACTAACTCTTTGCTGTCTACATCTTCGGATACATGCAGTATCGCAGGTAGTATGCAAAAATTAGTTGACGATACTGCTGCATCTGCTGTCAGGGTTGCTAGCGCAGCAACCCAGGCCGCATTTGAACAGGTTGCACAAGCAATGCAAAAAGTCAACGAAGTATACAATACAGTAGTTGACAAAGTTAACAATAAGATTAATGCTAAAATAGCCGATCTGCAACAACAACTCCAAGATGCAATTGACGCTAATGACCAAGGACTAATATCTCAAATCGTATCTACGATTGAATCAATCGTAGATAGGGCTCAATCAGCGTTAGCAAGTATAGGAGGAATAATTACACAAATTGCTAATACAGTTCAAGCAGCAACTAATGCTGTTGTTGGTGCCATTAATGAATTAACTAATAAGCTCACACAGGCAGTTCGCGACTTAGGAGCGGCATTGTGTGCTGGTACCGCTGATGTGTTAGGTTCTGTAGGCTCAGGTATTACTTCAGTTGCTGATCGTGTTGCTGGTCCGCTAGAACAAGGTCTATCTCCTATTGATGCAGTTAAGTCAGCAAATAGCAACGATGCTACGAGCGCGTCAAATTCTGCAACACAAGCTGGCGATACGGCTGCTAGCAACGTAGCTTCAGCATCCGAGAGCATTAATGACACATCTACATTTATTGACGAATTAGACGCAATAGCCGATGAGTAGGGGAATAGCAAGATTAGGTGACCGGGCTCAAGGAGTATGTAGCCACCCGTCTCATAGCTCACCTATTTCTGTAGGTGGCACTATTATTACAGCATCTCCAGACACAAATGCCAACAACCGTGGAGTTGCTCGCGTAAACGATCTAGTGAGAACGGACTGCGGTCATACTGATAAAATCTTAACCGGAAGTCCTGATACCAATGCAAACAATCGAGCAGTAGCAAGATTAAACGACTTAATCGGAGTGGATGGCATTTATAATGCCCGCATTATCAGTGCATCACCAGATACAAACGCTAATTCTTGACAATTTCAATTAAGTGTAATATCATATAAACATAACGAATAAGAGATCCAAATGGCAGATTCTAGCTTAGAGACTAAACGATACTTGCAAAAGTTCTCAAGCAAAGCACATGCGTATGCTAAAGTAAAACAACGAGCAATAGAGTATCTTGAGAGTCACGACATTTACGACCAGTCATCGTCGGCAAATGTTATTATTGTAGCTCTTTTGTGGTTAGCCGCTATTAGAGAAGAAGAGCTTACCGAAAGTGAGCTTCTGCTATACTTAGGTCTAGACGATACTCTAGCAGATTATCGTGTAATGGCCTTAGATCCGCAGATTGCAACTATGAGTCTAGAAGAAGCTCTAGATTACACTATAGCCAATCTAGACTGAATAAGTACTAAAAGGAAGGTTTGATAAGGTGCTTACAATGTCTAAGAAAATAAGAGTTCCACAGAAGCCAAAAGCGTATACAGCTAAAACATTTGTGCAAGAACCGGAATGGAAGGAACCAAAAATTAAATTAAAAGTAGGCAAGAATAAAATCAAACACAAATTAAGTATATTTAAAGATTTAGATTAAAGATAGTAAACGATTAATAAAATAGACCATAGGTCTTAATATTAATCTCTACCGTAAGGCTGAAGACTAGAGGGTGCTAGTTGTTTGCTATCTTAACCGAACAACGATGAAGCAAGTCGAACAACGGACAAGACAGGGGTTCGATTCCCCTCCGGTCCACCAAAAGGAGATTTTATGCTAGCTTGTGTGTGTAGGAATATCAGCACAAACGATTATTCTTCAGAAGAAGAGCTAGTAGAACGCATAATGCAAGACGATGCAAATCCAAGATGTTGCAGATGTCAAAAACACTATGCTTCAAAATCTCTTTCTGATGGGCCGGACCAGGTATCGATTGACGGATCAGTAGGCAAGTGGAGTTGTCCCGAGCAAGCTGGGTTAACGCAAGAAAAAGTATAAATGGCAAATCACAATTTGCTCCTGAACTACGAGTAGAAGGTCTTTTCGAAGACGTTGCTCTAGCAGCCTAATCCGCTGCAAGTTCGCGGATGTCACTATCCGGGCAACAGAACAAGTGATACTAGGAGCGCTAAGGCGCTCCTTTTCTTATGTGTAAATAGTTTTGTTGGGAGAACAATTATGCAATTATATCAATATAAATGTAAAGTAGTAAACATAGTTGACGGAGATACAATCGATGTTGACATTGACTTAGGTTTTGGAGTTTGGCTACAGAACGAACGAGTGAGATTGGAGGGAATTGATTGTCCTGAAGTACGCACTCGTGATTTAACAGAGAAGGTATTTGGTAACGCTGCTACACAGAGAGTAGTTCAATATTTTGAAAATGCAACCGATATCATACTGGTATCAAAAGCATTCAAAGGAAAATTTGGGAGAATATTAGGTGATTTCCAAACAAGTAGCTCTCCCGAAACTAGTTTATGCCAAACATTACTTAACGAGCATTGGGCAGTAGTGTACTCAGATGATGCCGAAGAACGTCAACGAGCACATTTAGCAAATAGAGAAATGCTTCTTGCTGAAGGCAAAGTTACCCTACCATAATAGTTGACTCCTTGCGCACTTAATGCTATACTAACCTAGTATTAATAACAAGGAGTTTTCTTATGACCATGCATCTAGTCCAAGGCATGTCGTCTGTTTCTACAAAGAAACCAAAACAAAAACATCTTACCAAAGCAAAGCTAGCACAGCTAACTAAAGATCACCAAGCATTTAACAAAAAAATGCGCCAAGAACATCGTCATCGAGAACAACTATCATTTGACGAATATGTAGATAAAGTATATGGACGGAAAAGTTCTACTAAAAAAGAGTTTAAAGAGCTCAAAAGTTCAAAACCCGATTATCGAAAAACACCGTACAATCCTGTTAATACACGGAGCACTAGCATTGCTGCAAAAAAAGAACCAAAAAAATATACAGGCACTCTTGTAAAAGGTATTTCACAAACACACAAGAGCAATGCAGTTCCGGTTATTAGTAATGAAGAGATCATTGATATTTCTAACATGCGACGAAACTAAAATGAATAAACTTATTAAAGATAACCTGCGTGAAAGTACTATTATCGCTGCAATCGGTGCATTAATGATTGCAGCTACAATAGCAGTTGAACGAAAACAAGCATCAGAACAAGCGCCAGTGTCTACTATTGAAGCAGACACTTTAGATGCTCCTATTGTTGATTTTGTGAACGAAATTGCAAGCGAAGAGTTTGTAGCAGAAGAACCTAGTGTAAGCACTATTGTAGTAGACGAAATACTTGATGCCGACCGCGATGTTAGTTTTAGCAGGCGAGATTTATTTTGTTTGCAACAAAATATTTACTACGAAGCCAGAGGCGAGAAGCCACGCGACCAACGAGCAATAGCTTGGGTGACACTAAACCGTGTAGAACATCCAACTTGGCCGGATAATGTATGTGATGTGGTTTGGCAACCAGCACAGTTCAGTTGGACCAGACACACTGTTGAAGAAGTTCCAAATTTTAAAAATAGCATCGAAGAAAGGGCTTGGTATCTAGCTAAAGAAATTGCACAAGACGTTATGGCAAAATTTAAAATGAGATTTCCTGATCCTACATCAGGGGCAGACCATTATCATGCAGATTATGTTAGTCCTATCTGGGCTGATGGTACAAAAATGACAGCACAAGCTGGCGCACACATTTTTTATAAATTGCGATAGTCATAATTATTAGTGCGAACTGAAATAAATTGATAACTAATTTTACAAACAAAAAGTGACATTGTGAGCAACATAAACATCATTACCTATCCCGATAAGCTGTTCAACGACAGTACTCAAATTCTGTTAATATCGCCTAGTAAAATTATTCAAGAAGAGTTACAAAACAAATATCTTAATTTTGTTGACGACGATGTTAACATCTATTATTATAATTCAGCTGAGTACGCAGCTGACGAGATCGATTGGCTTCTAACTGTCTTCCACATGTGCGCTATTGTGATTATTGATGTTGACAATGCGCAGCCACATGTGCGAGACCTGTTAAGCTATTTTGTTGCAAAATCAAAGACTTACTGGTTGACAAATGCAGAGAACACAGTGTATACTCATATTAGTAATAGAAGAGTTTACACCTTAGACTTTTTATCTATCTTAGGAGATAATTGTGAGAAATAGAGACGACTATAAAGTTGTCAAAGGACTTTCAGTAAAAGTTCATAATAACGACATAAATTCAGCACTTCGTAAATTTAAGAAGAAAGTGCAAGAAGATGGTTTGCTTCAAACCATCAAAGCTAACGAGTTTTATGAGAAACCTAGTGTTAAGAAGAAAAAAGCACGAGCTGCTGCTCGCAGTCGCCATCTGAAAAAGATGGAAAAGAGTTCACAAAATCAACCTCGTTGATAAATATTTTTGGAGTGCCAAAATGGGCTCCAAAACAATCTTGCTTATTAAAGGAGAATAACAATATATGAACCTTACCCCGATTCGTAATAGAATCCTTATCCAACCTCTCGAAGAAGACACTAAAACTTCTAGCGGATTGTATATCCCTACAGCATCAGAAGATACCCCAGCTCGCGGACGAGTAGTTCGTGTAGGCCAAGGTGCTTTGTCAAAAGACGGTACTACTATTCCTATGCTTGTAAAAGAAGGAGACACTGTAGTCTATCCCCGAGAAGTTGGGCAGAAAGTAAAAGTTGAAGATCAAGAATACGTTATTCTTGTTGAAGATCAAGTATTAGCTATTTCAGAATAAGGAGACTATTATAATATGGCAGCGAAAGATGTATCATTCGGTAACGACAGCCGAAGTAAACTAGTTGAAGGTGTAAACACTCTAGCTAGTGCAGTAAAAGCAACCCTCGGCCCTAAAGGGCGCAATGTAGTTATCCAGAAGCAATTTGGCTCTCCTGTGATTACTAAGGACGGCGTAAGCGTTGCAAAAGAAATCGAACTAGAAGATGCTCTGCAAAATATGGGAGCACAGATGGTCAAAGAAGTTGCATCTCGTACTGCTGACGACGCCGGCGACGGTACTACCACTGCAACAGTACTTGCACAAGCAATCGTTGCAGAAGGCATGAAGTACGTAACTGCGGGCATGAACCCAATGGATCTTAAGCGAGGAATTGACAAAGCAGTTGCAGAAATTGTAGACGAACTGTCTCGATTGTCTCGCCCGTGCAGTACACAGAAAGAAATCACCCAAGTTGGGTCTATCTCAGCAAACTCTGACAAAACAATCGGTGAACTGATTGCGCGAGCAATGGAAACTGTAGGTCAGAGTGGTGTCATTTCCGTAGAAGACGGAAAAGGTCTTCGCGACGAACTTGAAGTAGTAGAAGGCATGCAATTTGATCGGGGATACTTGTCACCGTACTTTGTATCAGAAGCAGAACGTCAACAAGCAGTTTTAGTTGACCCTTACGTTCTTCTAACAAACAAAAAGATTAACAACATTCGTGATCTTCTTCCTGTGTTAGAGGGTGTTGCAAAGGCAGGCAAGCCTCTGCTCATTATTGCAGAAGACATCGAAGGCGAAGCTCTTGCTACCCTAGTTGTTAATAACATGCGTGGTGTTGTTAGCGTATGCGCAGTTAAAGCACCAGGTTTTGGTGATCGTCGTACAGCTATGCTCGAAGATATTGCAGTTCTAACTAACGGACAAGTTGTTAGCGATGAAACCGGAATCACCCTTGACAAGATTGACGAAACAGTACTGGGCCAGGCTGCTCGTGTTGAAGTAGGCAAAGATACTACTACCATTATCGACGGCGCCGGCGACAAAGATGCTATTATTGCGCGAGCGAACGTAATTCGTGCACAAATTGCAGAGTCAACATCTGATTACGATCGTGAAAAGCTTCAAGAACGTCTTGCTAAACTCGACGGTGGTGTTGCAGTAATCAAAGTTGGTGCAGCAAGCGAAGTTGAAATGAAAGAAAAGAAAGATCGCATTGACGATGCTCTAAGTGCAACACGAGCAGCAGTCGAAGACGGCATCGTCCCTGGCGGTGGTGTAGCACTTATTCGAGCAAAGCAAGCTGTTAAAGATTTGCGAGGCGATAATGCAGATCAAGATGCAGGCATTAAAATTGTTCTGCAAGCAATTGAGGAACCCCTTCGTCAAATTACTCGAAATGCCGGCGGATCACCAGACGTAGTAGTTAACGGCGTCCTCGGAGGCGTTGATAACTACGGATACAATGCTGCTACAGGAGAGTTCGGCGATATGATCGAACTGGGTATTATCGACCCAACAAAAGTAACTAAGACTGCACTAATTAATGCAGCTAGTGTAGCATCGCTACTTCTAACAACGGAGTGTGCGATTACCGAAATTAAGACTGATGCTGATAACCAGCCTGCACAACCAGGTATGGGATACATGTAATCTAAGTCTTAAAAAGTAATAGTGGATGCCATTAGGGTCCACTATTACATCTTGCTTAAAAAGGAGATATATTATGACAAGACATACAGCTTTAGATTTACCTACATTCAATCGTGCTACTGTCGGATTTGATCGACTATTTCACGAACTAGAACAACTTAGCGGTAGTACTCACACAACTGGCTACCCTCCCTACAACATTATTCGAGAAACAGACAACGATTATGTTGTTGAAGTTGCGGTGGCGGGATTTTCTCGTAATGAGATATCAGTTGAATTAGGACATAATCGCCTAATCGTCAAAGGCAAAAAAGAAAACAACGAAGGATCTCCGGGAGAGTACGTCCATCGAGGTCTAGCTACTCGTGATTTTGAACGGATGTTTACTGTAGCCGATCATATCGAAGTTAAAGAGGCTACACTAGTAGACGGAGTGCTACGTATTAAACTAGAGCGTATTGTTCCGGCAGCAGAGAAGACTCGTCAAATCGAGATCCAATAACCCAGACAGTAGGGGACTTGCGTCCCCTACTTGATACAGGAGATAATAATGAGTACAGATGCACAAATTGATGAAAAAATTCGAATCGATGTAAAAGAGCCGTCGAAATATAAAGTAGTTTTCCTTAATGATAACGAAACTCCGATCGACTGGGTAATAGCTGTTTTGAAGGATATTTTCAAACACAACGATAGTAGAGCAGAAGCACTTACTATGATGATCCATAACGAAGGTTCGGCAGTTGTCGGTACGTACAAGTACGAAGTAGCGGAACAGAAAACCATTGAAACTACGTCAGCAAGTCGTAGCCGCGGATTTCCGTTGCAAGTAAAATTAGAAGAAGAATAAACTCATGTAATCTTGCATTCAGATAAATATAAAAAACCCAGCACAGGATTTATCATGAGATTTTTTGAATTCAAAGATGTTTCTAAAAATAGACTAGTCGAGGAAGACGAAGACCGTCTTCCTTCAGGTAGTATGACCAATGCTAACTTGAAAAAAGGTGACCGAAAATACGTTAAAACTATTGCAGCTTCAGTTCAGCAAGGTCGAACGTTTACATTCCGAACTAAAAAAACAACAAAAACACTTCCGGAAGAACTTAGAGGCACAGTACTGCGCGGTACCATTGAAAATGGTGAAGAACTAATAGGACAAATGGAAATATCCGAAAAGCCTGCAAATAGTATTGCTAAAGTAAAACTCGACGACGGCCAAGTAGTTGATATTCCAGTAGGAACTATGGTAAAAGACTCTATTGCTACGGGCCAAGTAGCGTTTAACTTAGGAAACGTTGCAGAAGCAGTTATGGGCAGTGCTATGTCAGCGGCGTTCGCTAAGGACGGAAGAACCGTTACCCGCGACGATGTATTAAAAATCGGACGTGCTATTGCTACTGCTGGAAAGTACAGCACAACAACACCAAGTAAAGATAAATTAGATTTCACTGTTACCATTCCATTTGCTGACGAAAAAGTATTTAAAGCATACGTCACAGAAGGTACAGAAGGTTTAAAAAATCTAGACATTGACTCTAAAAAAATTAAAGCAGTTAGCAAAATGATCGACGATGCTGTTGAGTACGTCAACACGTCACGAAATGCAAAGGCTGCGGTAGCGAAAGCAAAAGATGATCCTCGCGAAAATCGAGTCGAAGTCCTGTCAGACGGCGGCAATCCAGAAAAACAAAATACTACCAAAGTAGATTTAGAAATAATGTACGACGGCACTAAAATCAATCTAATAAGTTTAAAAACTGGTGCAGTTAAACAGTTCGGACAAGAAAGTGGTGCTGAATTTGATACGTTAGAAAGATTCTTCAAGTCTAACTTAGGGTTCGGCTTGCCTCGTGATATGGAAGCTGACTTTAAGACTCCAAAAGATCCTGACTACAAAGATTACAATTTCCAAGGCCCGTTTGTAAAAGCGTATAAACACATGTTTAACGCTATTAAAAAGCAAGTAGCAGGAGATAACGAATACAAAGAATACGACTTAGTTAAGTCTATTTACGAAGGAATTAAATATCACGCAACTCGCGGTGAAGAAGGTGTGATTTTAGTAGTACTAAGTCCTAGTGCTAAAAAAGCTTATCAAGAATTACAATTCGGTGAGCCTCTCTTAGAAGCTCTACGCGGGTATAACCTTGATGCTCATTTAGTTACCGGTAAGAATCACAAGATAATCATTACTGGTAAAGCAGTAACGCCAGAAGCAGCAAAAATTGATAAGTTTGACAAATTAGTACAGTTCCGCTCTTATGCGCAGGGTAACGCTGTACGAAATGTTGTCGAAATGGAAGGATTGCTAAAAGATTTAGCAGATCTTCAGAAATTACAGGCTCAAACAGATGCAAAACCAAAACCAAAGGCAACTGTAGAACCTCAGCAAACTCCACAAACATCGGCTCCACAAGAGCCACAACCAGCAGGCTAATATATGGATGCTATGCAAACTGAGGAGAAGTTAGAAGTTAAAGTAGAACTTTATACTAATGATGGACAAATGCATTGGGGGTATGTATATCTTGCAGAGAATCAACGTCTGCAAGATATGATGAATGATGCACGTAAGTTCATTCCGGTTAATATACTTCGAAATAGTGGACCTAAACAATCAAGTGTCGACTATTATGATTCAACTGTAATTCACAAGGACTTTATAGCAAAAATTAGAGAATTATAGCAACTAGAGAGGGTTGCATGTTATGAAAAAACAACCTATACGAGTTATTGTACATTTGTTAGATAGCCGGAATTTTATTGGGTATATTTACTTAGACAAAGATCAAAGATTACAAGACTTGCTAAATGATAGTAGGGTGTTTATTCCCATCCAAGTGGTTACAGAATGTGACGATAGTACTTCGATGAGTGATATATCGTTCAAAACTGTACTAATGCAAAAATGTTGCATAGCATCAATAGAAGATGGCTCATTAGACAATATTTAAAATAAAAGAGTTGTAAGGATAATTTCCTACAACTCTTTTTTTGTGAAGTTTGTGTTATGAACTACAATTTCTATAAATTCTGATAAAAATTCAAAGTGTTGAGCTAACGTAGTAAACAGCTTGTTATTCATACTTTCGCTTACTTTCAAGTACGACGAAGCGCCAATACCTTGATAATAACTTCTCTGTATACCGTGCTTGCTTCCATATAACGGAAAAACACCACTAACAAATAAACAAGTATCACCTAAATCTTTAGCACTCTTAAATTTTACAGGAGATAAAGTTAAGTATTCTAGTGCAAATGCACCGTTGGGAAGGAAGTCTGGTTGCTCGACTTTGCTAGCTAATAACATCACTACATAAGATTCTACATCTTCAGGAAGTACTAGCCCTGTTTCATTTGTAGTTTCTTTGACCCTGTCAAAGAACATACTAGTATATGCATCTTTCATACAAATATTTACCAAAATTTGAGGTTGACGGATGCTACAAGCTTCTGCTATAGTAGTTGTACTACAGCAATCTGCAACCCGGAGATGGTATGAAAATCGGACTAAGCTTCAGTCGATGTCTGCGTGACATTTATGACGGAACCGTTGATATTGACGACGTGTTAGTAATTATTGCAAGAACAGACTTTGACGTAGATAACGACGACCACTGGAACTCGATTTGGGAAGGCTATACCGGAAACGGAATCACAGTTCGTTCAGAATGGCAAGACTATCTAAACAAAGAACAAGAGTTTCGTGATTTAGCAAGAGAACTTCGCGACGAAGGAAAATTGCATCAACCGAGACAATTTGGTGCGTTTCCTCCTCGGTTGAACCATTTCTGGTTAGAGGCTATTATCCCAGAAGGAGATTTAGCTGATAAACCAGCAGTTAAGCGAGCTTGGGAAAACTACAAACTTATTGCCGGCCTTTCTTGAGGTATATATTATGGACAAAGATCTAAAGAAGCTTGCTAGCGAAATAGCAGTTGAGCAAGAAGAACTTCACAAGTCTTATGAAGCCCATGTAGATGCATGGTGGGATAAACTATCAGAGACTGAGCGTCAACAGGCGTTTTACGCTGTCTGCAAGCGCATACACAAAGCAGAAGTAGAACGCAATAGCACGTATCGCGGCACTCTGTATAACGTATTTGGCTTCGGTCCAGAAATGTACGGGCAAGGTATGGACTGCGGATTCTTTGCTCTCCATAACCAACTCTTTGACGGCGACCAGTACGAGAAAATGCAATCAGCTAAAGCTATAAAGCTTGTAGACCAAACCGGCATTGTTTCAGACATCGAAGTCGCTGGCGTACAAGATGTAGATTTTTCATACAATGATCACTCAGATGAATTGACTATCTATTACAATTTTTCAGGCACTGGCACTACTAGAACTCAATCAAAATAACTCAAAATTCTAAAACTTAAGGCTACGTAAAGGCTCAAACTAAGGCACTACAAACAGAATTAAGGTTGGCACGCCGATTGTAATTGTGCTGCGTAATGTTGCTGAATAAGTGATCGATGCGTAATACTGGCTGTCTGTTGTCAGACTATCAACACTACCCGTTTGGATGTTGATCAGGGTAATGCCTGGTTTGTTGAATAGTATAAAAAGCCTATAGCGTTTGAGCCCTATGAAAGTGTGTAGTCACCTGAAAGCACTTCTTAAAAATCGTAGCGGCATGGGTAAGGTACAGAGCCCAAGGGCGATGCTATATAAGTCCGCTGACAGATCGTGTGCGAAAGCGACTCACATAAAGGTCTTTTTTGTCATCCTACTTGTGTAGGGTGACTCATGGCTCCGCAATCTACATAAATATCTTCTCTTAAAAGCAATTACTTCATACAATAAAAACAATAAAAAGCCTAAAAATTACGAAGCAACGATAGTTGCGAGTATGTTGACGTAGTCAACATCAATTAGTTAAAAACATAATACTGTTGTATAGGAGAATAGTATGTTTGAATTTCTAAAGTACTTTGTAAAACATGCCTTTGGTAGTTCTGCAGATCATTATGAAAGTAATGCAAGTCAATATGCTGCTGATGCTAGACGTCATCATTTCGAAGTTGTTGCTAAAGAGCGAAACAAAGCTCAACAAGTAGCAAGCAATTTGACTGTAGGTGAGCTATCTAAGAATGTTAATTGGGTTGGTATTGAACATGTAGGCAAGTACCTAAGTCCTATTGGCAATGACCGCAAACACAAAATTATACTTACTCGGTCTGTTAGACATTCTGGTAATGTACACATTGCAACAATCGAATGTACTAATGCAATTTATAGTGAATGGGTCCAGAGTTTGTGTGAGACTATGTGGCATATAGAACACAAAGTTTTAGAGGATATTCATGGGAATAAGTATCCTCTAGGACAGATGCTTGAAATGAGCTGTAGTATTGAATATGTCTAAGTATAAGCTAGTGCGGGATTTTATTCCTGAAATAATAAAAAACGAAGGTAAAAACCCAGACTACTGTGTTGCTTCTGAAGACGAATATTTGTCTTATTTGTCAGCTAAATTAGAAGAAGAAACACACGAACTAGTTCATGCGCTTCTTATGGGATCCCGCCAAGATGTTGAAAATGAAATGGCAGACGTTTACGAAGTTCTAGTGACAATTATGGCAAATAAAGGAACTAGACATCCTGTTGATCTTGCAAGAGAAAAGCGATGCGGGTATGGCGGCTTTGATAAAAAGTTGCTATTAAAGGTTGACAAACCCAGTAACTAGTAGTAAAGTGTATAGATAGCAAAGGAGGAAATATGCCTCAAATTGAAAAGCCAGCGCGTAGTATCGTTCAGGTAGCTGACTGGGATCACGCAAAAGCATTTAAAATAGTGTGCGACTGCACTAGCGACGAGCACACTGTAGATGCTTGGGTTGAAATTGAAGCCGACGACGAAGTTGACATGCTTGAGGTAACCTTTTACGTTAAGACATGGACTCCGTTCTTTTCATCTTTTAAAGAAAGAGTTAAAGCTGCGTTTAATGTCTTGTTTAGGGGCGTTCATACACAAGAGCACTCACTTGTGCTTAAGGAGCAAGGAGCTCGCAATTGGGTTGCTGCAATGGAACAAGCAATCAAGGACGTAGAATCCAATCGAGATAAAAAATGAGTAATTGGTATGTTGACGGTGTGTTTGAAAATCTAACTTGGGACATCGTACCAGATAAACCTGATTGCATTGGAATATGGAGAGACAGCGAGTCATATCGACGAGGCGAAAAGCCTATTATGACCTTGTTTGGTGGTGAGATTATTGAATCACTAGGTCGCAAGTTTGTTGTTCAACATGTTCGCAACTGTGATCGTAGTCCGTGGTTGAAGAAGTGGAAAGAACAGTACCACGAAACATTTGATGCAATCAAAAAATCGGAGTAAGAAATGCGCGTATATATCGGACCGTACAAAAATTACTGGGGACCTTACCAAATTGCAGATCTTTTGCAAAAGGTAGGTGTCAGTGAAGAACGCTGTGATAAAATCGGCGAGTGGCTTGGCGAAACTTGGGTAAATGACTTTTGCCAATGGGTCTACAAAAAGCGTGGCGAACGCAAAGTAAAAGTACGTATTGACTACTATGACACTTGGAGCATGGATTCTACTCTAGCTCCGATTGTGCTACCTATGCTCAAGCAGCTCAAAGAAACAAAGCACGGTGCACCAGTAGTTGATGTAGAGGATGTACCGGAAGAACTTCGCCCTACCCAGGAAGAACTCGACAAGTACGCAAAAGACGGATCAACTGACGACAAGTTCTTTGAGCGTTGGGACTGGGTTATGGATCAAATGATCTTTGCCTTCGAAAGTGAGTTCAATGACTGGGAAGATCAATTCCGTTCTGGGAAAAGTGATATTGTCTGGACCCCAGTAGATGTTAAAGGCAACGAGGTTCCTGAAGAAGACGCTAAGCTATACCGAATGGACAGCGGCCCGAACGACACTTATAAAGTAGACTGGGATGGCTACAAGGCTTATGCAGAACGTATCCAGAACGGCTATCGTTTGTTCGGGAAATACTTTCAAGCACTTTGGGATTAATCCAATAAAAAGGAAAGAACGATGGCACGCAGACTTGAACAGCTTGATTGGGAAACTTCTAGCGTAAAGAAAGTAGCCAAGATCACTTTAAGTCCAAGTGAGGAAAGAGTCACTTTGAGAACTTCTACTTCAGTTAGTCCTGAAGTGCGAGCATCGCTTCTAGAGCTTGCTGATCACGTTCGAACAACTCTAGAAGTTGACGTAAGTGTTCGTGGAAAAGTGTGTTTAAGGCACAACAGCCTTCAAGTTCTTCTAGAGTCTGAGTCTAAGAAAGTTAAGAAAATGTTGATTCTAGATTTAACTAACAACACTTTCAAAACTAGTAAAGAGTTTTACGAGCAGCTAAGAACAACTAACCGAGGATCTAATGACGTATAAAACATTGCAAGAAGCGCTAGCAGCTACGCCTGCTAGCGTGTTTGCTAGTTCGCTTGATGAAGTTGAAGTCTGGATGAAAGACGGTGCTTCAAAAATTGAAGCTAAAGAACCTATTAAATTTGAGGTAGACTTGTTAGCGTATGCTGTAATGCGGTTAGATAATGGCGCAAAACCGTATGAAGTGTATCACGAACTTGAATATTTCGACGAGTATAAAATTCTGGATGAATTCTCAACTGTTGATGCTAAAAAATACGCACAACAAGCTGAATCGATACGCCGATATTTTAAAAATAAGCACATGATTCGACGCCTTAAAGGGCAAGAAATATCTGAATGGATGCAAAAAGTTGACCGAATTGTAGAACTTCCTAAGCAAGTAAATGCAGACAGTGTTCGGGTTCTTGCAAAACTTCCAGTTTTCTACAAAGAAAACAAACGCCTAGATGAAATATTTAAAGATGCAGTTAGCACCACTGAGCACAATGCAACTGTTGCAATAAATGAAGAATTTGAACTTGTAGATTCGTATCATAGAGATGCATTGTCTGAAAAAGATTTTAGGATCTTTTTCAGAAATTCAATGAAACAAATACTTATGCTTAGGATCAGACTATCTGAAGCAGCATATCCCCTTTGGAAAGCAATGGCAACGCCTGGACTAAAACTCCGAATTACAGGTACAGCACAATCACACAAGTTGCCTGGTCAAGAAGTGAGATCTTTTCAACTAAATCATAACCATGAGCTTGAAATCTTAGGTAAATAGATTACTATGACTAAAATTTTAACTTACAAAGCAGATCAAATATTTCAAGACATCGAAGGCGACGAGGACAATGTTCTAATGAACATTCCGCCTGAAGTAGCCGAAAAAATGGGATGGAAGCCCGGTGATGTTTTAAAAATTAACATCCTAGAAGATGGGTCAATATCGATCGTTAAAAAGGACAACGATGCCCAAGGATAAATCATTAATAGACTTCAACGGAACTATCGTTGAAGTTCTGCCCAATCAAACATTCAAAGTTGAGCTTGAGAACAAGCATGTTGTTGTGTGCTACACCGGCGGCAAGATGCGCAAGAACGGTATTCGTCTTGTTCTCGGTGATCAAGTTCGAGTTGAAATGTCTCCGTACGACTTAACCAAAGGTAGGATAACTTTCCGTCTTTGATAATTGACTATTTGTAATACAGGCAGTAAACTACACACTCAACCAGAAAGGGGTCGCAGCAAAAATGGACATGACTAAAGACGCAATCAGAGAAATGCAGGTTGCAGAATTCCTACAAGCAAATATGAAAGCTAGCGCAGATTATTGGCGCAAGCAACCAATCGACAACCCTAGTACGTTAAACGGGTTCGCTGGAACATGGAATTTTAGTGATCATCGATATATTCCGCAACCTATTCTAGCCTTCCTCGAAGAATACTACTTTGGTGTAGCTAGACTTCAACGTGTGCCTATTGAAGAAATTAATGAACTAATGAATCAAGTGTGGCAAGGGCCTGGCTCGATGCCAATGCTAGTGGAACGCACATACGAGCTAGCCAATCTTCGCCGACAGTCTTCTACTGTTGACTCTGAAGCTGTTCTTAAAGATATTGCAGTGCGTACTATCGACGAATACGATTCTTGATGCTGTGCAGTTGGCACGGTGCCAACTGCAATAAAGTTTATTACCTAAATTAGGAGTCGTTATGGAAATTGTGTTTATTGGCGGATCAAAAGAAAACTGCGATATTGCAGAATCTATGTGCATGTTTGCAGCACGCAAGTTAATGCCAAGAACTTGTGCTAAGCTGTTTATTGAAATAGAGTTTGTTAAAAATTTGTACAATGATTATGGAATCTACGGAGATTGTACGTGGGATAGTCATGAAAGGAATCCAAAAGATTATATTGTACGCTTAGACGACAACTTGAGTCTTGAAGACTTGCTAGCAACTGTTGCTCATGAAATGGTACACGTTAAGCAATACGCTACAGGAGAGTTGAAGCAATATAGCGTTCAGAAGGGTTATCGTTATAAAAATGATTATTATCCAATCGACTACAATATTGCGTATCGCCCGTGGGAAATTGAAGCAAGTATGCTAGAAAAAACTCTAGTTAATGCTTGGCACAAAGAGTTTGACGAAGTTCTTACTTGACTGTATAATTAGTTTGTACTTACACAACACAGGCAAAAAGCTATGATGTCGAAAGCGCAAATGCTGCTCAAAGAAATAATTTTTGTTCACCATCCTGATTTTGTAGGACAAGCTCACACACAAAAAATTGTGTACGCTGGTGCCGATTGGGTGAATACTGAACGGCTTATTGAACACACAATGGCTCATGTCGGCGGCTATAATTTTATAGACGGAGATCACGAAGATTTCGACGACGGCACTGATTCGAAGACCGCAAGTGTAAGACTTAACCCAGTTCCTAAAGGATCGCAGCAAGGTCATATCTTAGAAATTTCCGGTATAGGCCGCGGCGGAGCTGGCGGTTCTTTGAAGAAAGGTGCTCTAAGAGTTGTGTTGTATAACCCAGTTGCTCAACGTTTGGATTACTTCTTTATCCCAAAAGCGGCCTGGGCTGGGATGCTTAAATACCATCCAACATCAGGAATTGCAAAGATTGTAGCTACTTGGAATTCAAAAACTGATACATGTAATAAACTTGATCCGTTTAAAGTTTCTTCGTTCGAAGAGCTAGCACGGATGCCCGCTTGCCCGGCTACACAGCCGGCAGTAATTGTTCGTCGATTTGCTTGACAAAGTAGAAAAAGACGTTATTATATAGTTGTAAACAACGCAACATTAACTTAACACACACAAAGGTAAACACAGATGAGAAAATCAATGAAGGCTCTTGCTGCAATGGCACTTGGTCTTTTCCTTGTTGGCTGCGGACAGGTCGTTGAAGTTGGACCTGCACAAGTCGGTAAAGTAATGACAAAGTCGGGGTATAAAGAAGGAACTATTCCTACATCAAAATTTAGACTTGATTGGTGTTGGGCTTACTGCGACAAGCTCGTTGTCCTAGATGCTTCAGATCGTTCGGTAGTTGAAAAAATGGATCTATTCATGCCGCAAGATCGTTTGATGATGTCATTTGATCTCCGAGCAACTTTGTCTCTAGATCCGTCAAATTATGAAGAAGTTTTTGCTAAAGTGACGCCACGCGGTGACGGAAAAGATGACGTTTACTCTATTCCTCTCGAAACTGTATATGCAACTTATGCAAAAGACATTATTCGAGCAGAAGCGCGTGAGTTCCTGTCACGGTACACAATCGCAGAAATTGCAAGTTCACGTGAAGCAATTAATGCAGAATTGTCAGAGCGCCTGTCGCGTCAGATTGCTGCTCGAACCCCGTTCCGGGTACGCTACGTAGGACTTGCAGATGTTGACTATCCGCCGGTGATTGTCCGTGCGCAGGAAAATGCAGCAGAGCGCCGAGAAATGATCGAACAAGAAAATGCTCAACTTGAAATTAGCAAAGTTCAGCTTGCACGTGAGCTTCAAGAAGAACAAATGAAGCGAGCAATTGAGATTGAAAAAGCTGAAGTAGAAGCAGAAGTTAACCGGATCCTTGGCGAGTCAATGACAGATGAATATCGCATGTACCGTTCGTTTGCAGTAATGGAGCAAATGGCCCGCAGCGAGAATAAAGTGTTTATGCCGACTGAAATGCTGCAAAGTGTAGCAGGCCAGGTTCAACTCGGTACTGCAAGCAACGCCCGCTAAGTTTGTTAAACACAGAAAGGGGCTATTATAGCCCCTTTCTTAAAAGGAATATAGCCATGAACATCTTCGAATACCCTATTAACGTTGCTCTTACACTGTTTTCCAACCCAGCTCTTTACTTGGTTGTTGTAATGCTGATTGCAATTAGATTCACATCGGTAGGAGACAAAGAAAAGAAAATTACAAAAAGGATCTTGTGGGTTGCTTTAGCTGTTATTTTCTTTATCGCGCTTACTTCGCCTAGTCATACATATAAGCATGAACCGCACGACAAGGAAGCTGGACAGCGTGCAATTGAACACTTCGAGCGGCAAGATCGAGAACAAGCACGTGATACAAAAATCGAAGATCGCTCACGCCCGATTACTCCGATGGCACAAGATGAGTTTGACGATAAGGTTGATTGGCGGAATCGTCCTAGCCGAGGAGAATAATTGTGGATATTAACTCATTATTGCTAGTTTTGTGGATACTAGCGGCACACTGGGTAGCAGACTTTGTATTCCAAACAGAACACATGGCCCTTAACAAAAGTACGTCAAATTGGGCACTAGGCAAACATGTAGCAGCATACACTGCGGTATTAGGAGTTTTGACTGTAGTTCCGTTTTTTAATGCTGCTACAGGAAATGCTTATTCTGTAATGGATACGTTTATATTGTTCTTACTGTTGAATGCAGCCCTGCATTTTGCAACCGACTTTGTGACATCAAGGGCAGTGAAACTAGAGTTTGCAAATGAAAACAAGCATAACGGATTTGTAATAATTGGAGTAGATCAATTAGTCCATCACACTTGCATCCTGCTTACGTTCTTTTGGTTCACCGGGTCTATTTACTAAATCAAAAAGCTTGACATCCAGCGCATCAGAGCATATACTGTGTAAACACACTAAACACAAGGATATGCAAATGATGCGCTTTCTGTTTGCTCAAACACAAAACCGCTTTGATCAGATAGCCCTGTTCTTTATAATCATGACTACGTTGATTCAAGGTATTGTCCCTGGACTAATTGTTGCTGTAGGATCAGCAATTATCAGTTCGTATTATCAAAACCGTGTAGAGCGCGAAATGCGTGAGGAGGAAAAATGAAAAAAGTGTGTAATATGGTTCATGGTTCGCACTTATATGGCTTGAATACTGAAAGATCAGATATGGACTATAAGGGTGTCTTCATGCCCGCTGTAGACGATCTGATTTTAGGTACAGCTAGCCACGAAGTTCGTCACTCTACAGGTGCAGAGCATGCCAAGAACACTAGCGACGACGTAGATACTGTTTACTACTCGCTGCAAAAGTTCATCAAAATGGCGTGCGACGGCGAAACTATCGCAATTGACATGCTCCACTGCAATGACAAAAATTTGCTTGAAACTAGCCCAGTGTGGAAAGAGATTGTTGAAAATCGCCATCGCTTTTACACTAAAAACATGAAAGCATTTTTGGGTTATTGTCGCAAGCAGGCTGCAAAATACGGTGTTCGCGGCAGCCGTTTGAAAGCTATGGAGGACGTGCTGGAGTACTTGAAGAGTGAGCTAGCAATGCACGGTGATCAAACACCTGAATTGCGTATGAATTCAACTCCCCGGATTGAGCTTACGCTGAAAATGATCGCTAATGAACATTCAAAGTACGTAAAGGTAGTTGATTCGTTTTACAAAGGCGAAAAGAAAGTTGAGCGAAAGGTAGTTGAAGTTTGCGAAGCCAAATACGATTTCACTACTTCGGTGCAGTACGTGGTCACTGCACTACAAAAGAAGTTTGATTCGTACGGTCATCGCGCTCAGCAAGCCAAGAACAACGAAGGCATTGACTGGAAAGCAATGAGTCACGCACTACGAGCAGGTTTGCAGCTCAAAGAGATCTACGAAACAGGCGATCTCAAATACCCGCTCAAAGATCGTGAATTCTTGCTCAAAGTAAAAAACGGCGAGCTCGACTTCACTACCGTGGTTTCACCTGCGCTCGAAGATGTTATCGACGAAGTAGAGCGCCTTGCAGCAGCATCAACGCTGCCCGATGCAGTTGATCGTAAATTTTGGGACGACTTTGTAGTGAGGATCTACAAAGAAAACAGTAACTTGTAAAAGGAAAGGTGTCATGAAAGTACAATTTGTAAGCCGAGCTGACGCCAAGCGTCTCATTGCAAGCAACTACTTTGTAGAGCATGCATGCGACCTAATTAGCATTTCGGACAATGGGCCAGAGCGCAAAGCAATTCGCAATCTGTGGCTCGAAAGGAAGTGCGAAGCGAATGCAGCAATCTTTCTGGACTTTCGTGACATCGACGATAACTCTTCGGGGTTTACAGAAAACAAAGCTCGTTGTATAATTGACTTTGTAGCTGAGTCACACAGAAAGAAGAAGGACATTGTGGTCCATTGCTTTGCTGGAATTTCACGTTCTGGTGCAGTTGCGAAGTATATAAACGAGTACTACGGACTGAACGACGATTACCTAACTAATTATGTCGGGCACAATCGTTGGGTGTACTACACACTTTTAGAAAATTCAGGACAAGAAACACTGCGAAGTTTTTACTCCAAACAGGAACGAGGTGAACTCTAATGCAAATTCGACGTTTATACGGAGATCTAATCCAACTGACCAAGGAAGGTTGGTTTGATTCAATTGGTCACGGGTGCAACTGTTTTCACACAATGGGCAGTGGAATTGCTCCTTTAATGAATTCACTTTCGGATGGTGAGCTGCTCAAAGCAGATAAAAAGACATCGTGCGGAGATATTAACAAGTTAGGTAGTATAAGTTGGACAGATGTGACTGTAAATAATCACAGTGTACGAATGTTTAATCTGTATACCCAGTTTAATTATGGAACGCAGGACAATGTGTATGTACATTGGTTGTCTTTTGAGTCGGCTCTCTCTGCTATGGTGAGTAAGTCTCCGGGAGATCGAATTGCGATTCCTTTGATTGGCTGTGGCCTCGCTGGAGGTGAAGTCCGCGATTTTCTCCGGGCAGTTAACAATGTAGCGTCAGTACACCGCCCAAATAAAATCCTCTACATTGTAGAGTTTGGTTAAAGGAATGTAAAATGAAAGTTCATATTGGGGTAATGTACCTGATTGCAAACTTATGTGCTTTGATTTGTGTAATCGTGGCAGGTTATATGGCAATTAATAATATTAGTGGCTGGGGTTGGTTTTTGTTTGTAGCAGTGCTAACTTGTGCATCTGAAGTAAAGCTTTCATCGAATAGTGACAGCAAATGATACAAGATCTAAAGAGATGCCCGTTCTGTGGCGGCGAAGCTGAGTTTGAAAGATTAGGTACATCAAGACAATCATGCATTGTAGTGTGTACTTGGTGTGGATGCAGTCATGAATCGTCAGATCAAGGAACACATAACGGACAGTCATGGAATCGACGATTTACTGGCGACGTTGACAAAGATTAAAGAATGTAGTATACTGAAGTTAACTACAGTACAGGAGCGGAACAATGCCGTTTGAAATCTGGTTTTTTATAACTGCAATAGTGTTCACTGGAGTAGGAATGATTATTTCTTACAAGTCAGTAGCAACAACTGTTGCAGAATCAACACTCCTTGTCTTAATCTCCGAAGGCTATATCCGATATAAAGTTAAACCCGACGGAACGTATCAGATCCTAAAATTAAAGGAAAATGCCGAAGAGTGAGGTGATAATGAATTCGTACAAAGTAGATTTATACTTAGATGGATACGACAGCGAAGAAGAAGCATATGAAGCGGGATTTGAATATATCTACGATGCTTTAAATTCTTCTGGGTCGTCGGTTTGTGTTTCTGAAATCCAAAAAACGCAAGTAGTACGCTTGACAAAAACTCAATTAGACGAGTTAATAAAATACATGAACAGTAATCCTGAGACTAGTTTTGTAGATGTAAGTCAATTTACTACAGGTATTGGTCCGGCTACCTTAATTCAGCGAAAAACTCTTCATGGAGAATTGATTGAAGAAGTTGATATAACAGACTACAAGAGTTGGTAATTATGACATCACCAGAACTATTACAGCATGTTCTTGAACAGTCAAAGCAGGCTGGATTGTCAGAGAATGTAGCTTACATTATTTTTGCAAAATGCATTCAGGATAACATTACAGATTTCAGCAAAGTTGAAGAGCGTGTTGAGAATGAACGAATACGTTCTCGAGTTGAATCATTAATTGCGTCAAGGGACGAATTAAGCAATCAACTAAATGAAATTAGGAATCTGTGTAAACATCCTAAAGATATGCTGACAGTCAAAAATAACTCTAATACAGGTAATTGGTGCCCGAGCGATGATAGCTATTGGAAAGAGTGTAAATGTAATGTCTGCGGGCACTACTGGACGGAGCCTCAGTGAAATGGCACACACTCGAATTCTTTCGGATAGATATCATATTAATTTAGTAGAACAGAAGTATCGATATGCTCATACAGATCCGCATTTTAGTCATAGCGGTTCTTTATACGAGCAAAGCTATGTAACAGTAGAAGCTATGTATAGTGTAGAAATTTCAGAGTTTGGGCTAAAACGGCTAATAAATGATAGTGAACAGATCGAGCGAGAAGAATATCTAAGAGCTAATAATCCGACTCTACAAAAAGCATACGACAAATACAAAACACTTTTAGCACTAGTTGACGGAAAATAGTATGCCTAAGCCGATTGCATTAACTAAGAAGCAGCATAACATGCTTAAAATGAGGATACTCGAAGAGTATCCTCTGAGTGTATGGGCAATTCGGGAAAAGACTAAACGAGTGTTAGGCTTCACTATTCGTGAACATACAATACATAGATACAAAGAATTTCAAGAGCTAGTCGAAGAGCATGGTTATAGGAACGTTGCTAGAAAAGAATATGTCCTTGACTTTTATTCAGAGAAGAAACAGAGTTGGTTTTTGTTAAAATTTTCTGATATTATTAATGGTGTAGAGCATGAGTGATGAACGTAAATTTATAGCGTATTGGGATTGTGAAGGTTTTGAATGTATTATCGATATCACAACCTACGAACGACAGTGCTTACTAGCAGATATTTCCGGCAGTAAGCGTCCGGACTGCCCTGTGAACATGAGTGCTCTGCTTTTGCGTGCTAGATTTAATGCTCAACGATCACCTGAAATTTGGGGGTTTACTGCAACAGTTGGCGAAGACATTCTTCGACAAATTTCAGAAGAATCACCCCAAGCGTTAGTTGACGAAATCCGTCGAGTGGGCGTAAACTATTGGAAAGTTGCACCTCAAAATACGGTGATAAAATGAAACGTAGATATAAAATTTTTAAACATTCGAAAGTAAGAGTAATTCATGCTCACAGTAAAAAACCGGTCGAACGTCACATTAAAGGCATATATTGCGGTGAGCAGGAGTTGACAGATAATCAAGCTATTCTTTATCGACTGAAAGGGTGGGTGTTAGAAGAGGTTGAGTAATTGCTAAACAGTCGATTAATCCGAGGAAGAGAGTACTTCCTCCAGCAAGGGTATTACGAAGTTCCGTTAGCTAATTGTCATATTTCTCGCTGGCGTGAAGTACACGACTGGTGCTTAGAAAGATTTGGGAAAGAGAATTATTCATGGACAGGTAGTGTGTTTTGGTTTAAGAAAGAAAGAGATGCATTTTTGTTTACTGTAGCATGGGGGCAGTAATGTCTAAAAAGAAAAGAACAGCGTTTGAGAATGGTTTTAAGCCGAGCTGGCAAGATAGACATGAGCAACGGTTAAAAGCTCAATACAAAAAGAAAGGAACTGTAAACGGAAGAAAGTACTATCGAATTGTTGAAAAAACTAAAATAGCTGAAAATTTCCTCATTACTACACCTTACGGAACTTATAATGTTCCGATCCCTCCCAGTCTGGCAAACTACTTTTGGTACACATCTGATTATAAATGGATGAAGCCAAAAGAAGCGACTTTGCTTCGTTTAAAAGGCAAACGAGTCGAAGAAGATACTCCAGAATAATCAAGAGACTTTATAATGATTAAATTGCAAGGTAAGATTCCAAGAAAGATTTATGTTGCTTGTTCTGGTGGCGTCGACTCAATGGCTGCGTTAGATTTTCTACGTCGGAATCATGAAGTTACTGCACTGTATTTCAATCACCAAACTACTCACGGATATGAAGCGAGAAGCCTTGTGATGGAATACTGCCGAGAGCATGGTCTTGGGTTTGTGACCGATAGCATTCGCGATACATGTCCGCCAGGCCGGAGCAAAGAAGATTACTGGAGAGAAGCTCGCTACGAATTTTTAGAATGGTTCACTCGTGACAACGCAACAAGCTTAGGCGAAGCAGTAATTACATGCCATCATTTAGATGACTGCGTAGAAACGTGGATATGGTCTTGTATGCACGGAACAGGTAAAATTGTACCTTACAGTCGCGGGAAGATCATTAGACCGTTTCGGCTCACTCGAAAGCGAGAACTAGAGCTGTGGGCAGATCTTAAAAACGTACCATACGTCCAAGACCCGAGCAATTCTGATACAGCGTATACCCGTAATTATATCCGACACGAAATGATGCCGCATGTCCTAAAAGTTAACCCGGGAATCTATAAAACCGTAAAGAAAAAGGTTGTCGCTAGCTACGACGAAGAAGTTGACAAGTTAGGATGTTGAGTGTATACTGTATATACACAGTTAGACTTAGGACACACTATGTTTAAGTTGTCATGCTTTTTTGGATCTCATAAATGGAAGCTGGTTGCAGTTAATCGTAGGTATCACTTTACGGTTAACAATTCGAAGCAATTCTTTACTATTTCGTTTTATGAATGCAGCTCATGTAAAAAGCGCCGCGCCTCAACAAATAAATCTAAGTACGACGGCCATCACAATGGTGCTGAATTTGCTCAACAAGCATGGATAGAGACTAGGATGCTGCCGCCTGGGAGCAAACATCCTGAAGAAATGGAAGGTTGGCAACGTCCTGAACAAATAACAGTACCTGTTCAAGTGAAAGACAACGTAGTTAAATTAGAACGCATTGACAAGAGGTAGTTATGGATATTAAACACCGTCCTATTTTTAAGCCTGAAAAAGCTGTTGCGGAGTTTAGCAAACGCGAAGGCGTTGATATTAAGTACGTGTTAACTACTGAACTAGGACAATCAGACGTAGTGTTTGATATTTTCTATCGTGAAACCCCTCACCCAGAATTTGGAAATCGATACTTTGGTATTCGGTTAGCTCCTGATGCTGAGAGTATAATTATTTGTGGTGCAGATCATGTTGAGGATTTAAATTTTGCAATGATTGAAGTTGACGGCTCTTTGCATTACTCACAGTCTCATCACGACTTTGTTCGTGTAGGAGATAAATTCGTCGACGGTGGGCGAGTATACGTTCGAAGTAACGGATACCATACAATGATGAAAGTTAAAGACGGAAATATAGAACATGTGGACTGAGTGTAACGACGAAATGCCGCCTGATTTTGTTGTAGTAATTGCAGAATTTAGAGGTTGGTGGCCAAATCGTGGCGCAGGCGGCATAACTGATGCATATTGTTATGACGGCAGCTGGTTTAATATTCCAGAAAGTGTTACAATGGTACGTTGGATGCACATACCAGATCCGCCGGATAATAAGCTTGCACAATATAGGATGATTTAAATACAACGAGAGGACACTATTATGTCTCGCACTCCAATAGAATTTAAAGAAGCAGTTGATAAGGATGATTATGGTCTGATTATTGCATCAGACGGCGCCTTGAGGGGAATTTGGATTCCGAAAGAGAAACAAGGACAACCTCTGCCATACGCAATCGTAAAAATATGTAAAGATTTTTACGGTGTTGATCCGTCTGAAGACGAAGACGACTATATCGAAGAAAAACCGACTATTCATTAATATGGAATCACAAATTACAAAACAATTAGCTCAATTAGCGATGGAGAGTGAACTTTCTGTTAATGTTGATTGGACAGTTTTGAATGTTGATAAAGAAGAAGCGTTTGAAACTATGGCTGCTAAAGTGTACGAACAATTAGATGCAGTTCCAGAAGATCAACGAGCAATTGTAGCAATGGCAACAATGACTAGATTGCTCGTTGAGAATTTTGTATTGAAACATCATTTATCAAGGACAGCAAATGAATAGACATACATCAACTTACGCTGATACGTGTTCGGTACACAATACAGACTCAGAAAAAACAGTCACAGCAGAAATTCTTGACTTCAAGCCTCAATCTGTGCTAATATGTAGCATTAATCGTAGTGTTAAAGTTACTATGCATTATGATGCAAAAACTAAAATCTACGTAGGAAATATGGCCGGAATGGAGTTTACTTCAAACGGACCGGAAGAAATTAACTCAACTTATACTCGGAGACGCTAATGCCTTTGGTACCTACAGTAATTGAAACAGAATCGCGCGGCGAAAGGGCGTACGATATTTATAGCCGGTTGCTTAAAGATCGTATCGTTATGCTAAACGGACCGGTAGAAGATACAATGGCAAATATTGTTGTAGCCCAACTACTGTTTCTTGAAAGTGAAAATCCTGACAAAGAAATTAGTTTGTACATTAATTCGCCAGGCGGTGCTGTGACTGCTGGCTTGTCAATTTATGACACAATGCAGTTCATTAAGTGCGACGTTCGAACAATTGTTATGGGTCAGGCGTGTTCTATGGGTTCGTTCCTAGCACAGGCAGGAACAGCAGGCAAACGCTGCGTCCTACCAGAGAGTCGCACAATGATCCATAGGGTTAGCTCAGGCACACCGAGCACTAAAGGGTCAATTCACGTTCAAGAACTTGAATTTGAAGATGCAAAACGTCACTTCGAAGAGTCAAAACGTATCAACCAACGCCTTACTGAGTTGTACGTACATCACAACTCTGCAGGCAAGACTTACGAAGAACTGTTCGAAACAATGAAATTTGATACCTTTTTGAGTGCACGTGAAGCTGTAGAGAACGGCCTAGCAGATAAAGTAGTAACAAAGAGATAAGACAATGAGATATCCAAGAGAATATACGTTAAAACAAGTTGCTAGGTTAGCATCTGAAAATTTTCCTGAACGGACACTGAGTAGAGACGGGAACTGGGTGCCAGCAAGGCCTCTTGGATATCCTTCTTTTCGAAGCAGAATTAAACTGGCATGGAAAGTATTTACAGGCAAGTCAGATGTTCTAACTTGGCCAGGAGATGAAGAATGGATGTGAAAACTACAATAGCAGATATGAAAGGTATACCTTCTGAAGAAGATCTAGTTAAACTTTTACAGGAAGGTAGGGTAATTGTCACGTTTAACAAACTTGACGGCAACGAACGTGTTATGACATGCACAAAGAGTTTTGACATTATTCCGGAAGAGTACCACCCGAAAACAAATTCAAAGCCAAAAGAAGGCACTATAACAGTGTGGGATTTAGGAACTGACGCCTGGCGTAGTTTTCGTTATGATCGAGTCACTAAGGTGGTTTCACCTTGACAGAAGCAAAGACTTTAACAATCTTTGGTTGTTGTGGGTATATTGGTTCTTCAGCAACTGAATACTTTTTAAAGAAAGGATACCGAGTTATAGGTATTGATTTACTAATTTATAACAACGCTAATGTAGCAACACATTTAGAGACATATGATAATTTCGAATTTTATCATGGAAGTCTTGGCGATCTAACATTGTTAGAAAGATTACCGGATTCGGATGTTGTTATTAACTTAGCGGCGTTAGTAGGCGGTCCGGCAACTGAAAAATATCCTGAACTTGCTACAAAAATCAATGTTGTTGAAACGAAAATTAATGTAGATTTTTACAGCAAAAAGCCGGTAATATATCTTTTTACTTCTACTTGTTCAAATTATGGAACTACAGATACGTTAGCTGATGAGACTTCGGCACTGCTACCGATAACTCCGTACGCATTACAAAAAGTAGAAATTGAAAAATACATATCAAGCATTACTAACGCAGTGTTTTCGCCTACTATTTTGAGATTTGCAACTGCGTTTGGAGTTTCTCGCAGGATGCGGCGTGATTTGTTAATAAATCAATTTGTTTATGATGCAGTTAACTCGACACCTATTACAATATACGGAGCAAATGCTTGGCGTCCTTTTTGTGCAGTAGACGACTTTTCCAAAGTTTTCGAGGCATTGTTAACAGCACCAGATAAGTGTAATGGGCAAATATTCAACGTTGGATCAGACCAAAACAACTTGACAAAATCACAAGTCATTAGTATCATTACTAGTAAGCTAGAAATTAGTACAAACCTGTTCAAGACCAATGATGCTGTTGATCCTAGAGACTACAGAGTAAATTTTTTAAAATTTAACTCAATATTTCCTGGAATCCAATACAGATCTGTAGAGCAGTCAGTTGAAGAAATGATTAACTACTATCACCAAACACCTTCGGTGTTTTCTACAAATGAAGAGATTTGTTTCTCTTAGGAGGAAAAAATGGACAACGAAGATAACTTCAATCACTGGGATCCGTATCAAATGAACGAGCTAGATGCTTATTTTGTTAGTTCATTGATCGAGTTTAGCTATGATATTATAGACGGACAACTCGAACAAATGACAGAGTTCCCAGATGCTGAAGAAATAATTCAAAGGATTCAAGCTAATGTTCGATGATCAAACACCAGAAGAAATGTTTCTAGAATCAATGAAATCGTGGGCAGAAGATGAGCACTTGCGCGGAGAAGACATGTACGCTCATTTGGAGCGTATAGGCAGGGTAAATGGCGAAACTGCGATGCGCAAACGTCTGGAACATTTGATTTATTTGTATTTGACAGAGTACCTGGATTACACCATTAAAGGTTGAAAAACAGTTGACAAAAGATAAATAGTTGTGTATAATAATTAAAAGCTAGGAAAAACAATGCGTGAAGAAGATTGGTTTTTAGGTGAAAGGAAAGGGGTATAGCGTGAATATGGCGATGATTTCAATTAATATTATTAATTTCGAAGGCACAATGCCTCATCGCCCTATGCCACGTCCGATGGAAAAATACTATACGGCTAGCGTCCAGCTAAGTGTAGTAAGGTAGGTATTCAAAAGGGCGCATATAGCGCCTTTTTTAATGTCTATTTTAGACAAGCTCTTTAACAGATATATTGCAGGGGATCAAGTGATCAACCAGGTCTCATAAGCCAGGCCAGGTGGGGGCAGTACCCACTCCTGCAACCAATTTATTCAGGGTGTAGCTCAGTTTGGTAAGAGTGCTGGTTTTGGAAACCAGAGGCCGTTGGTTCGAATCCAACCATCCTGACCAATTTAACGGAGTGTAATGTCAGTCTGGTCAGACGGCCTGCTTTGGAAGCAGGAGGTCGCAGGTTCAAATCCTGCCACTCCGACCAATTTATTCTCTGTGTAGCTGAGGTTGGTTTAGCACGGCGTTCGGGGCGTCGAGACGCAGGTTCGAATCCTGTCACAGAGACCAATTTGTTATGGTGACGTTAGCTCAATGGTTAGAGCGTCGGGTTGTGGCCCCGAAGATGTAGGTTCGATTCCTATACGTCACACCACCTTTAGAAGGAAATGTTATTATGATACAGCAGGTACTAGGACATCGCACGTTTAAGTGGTTATGTCAACAGGATTCAAATCCTGTTATAAATTACGCCTATAATCCGGCATTTCCGTTAATGTCAAACGTCTTAGAAGACGAGCTCAATGAACGAGTAGAAACACTTGGACAAAACGTTTCTTATCACTATCCCGAAGTAATTAAAACCCTTCCTAAGCCTAACTGCTCAATGCCCGCACTAGAAAGCTCACCGCATATTTGGCACTTCAAAGATACTGAAACTGAAATTGAGTTTGTGTTGTATAGTGACGGCCTTCGCAAAAATCACTATAAAGGCACAAGCGTCGAAGTTCTATATAACGAAAACGAGTATCATAAAGATGATATTAAGCTAGCGCGTGCATACAGAAATCTTCTTAAATTTGTTAAACAGTGTTATTACAGCAAAATGTAAAATTGTCATCTGGTTAATAATTGCATTAGGAGTTTTTGGATTCCTAGTAGCACTCCTTGTTAGTGGAATATGCGTGATATTTACTAGCTGATAAATACTGCGTATTAGGAATGCTGCACATGAAAAAAGTATTAATCACGGGAAGTTCAGGGTACATTGGCCAACATCTTGTTAAATTGCTAAAAAATTCAGTTGATCTTTATGGAATTGATATTGTTTATTGCGATAATCTTAATTTAAATGTAGTAGATATACGTGATAAAAGTTTTATAATTGATGAAGAATTTGATACTGTAATACATTTAGCAGCATTAGTTAACGTAGGTGATTCAGTTAATAGACCTTGGGAATATTACGAAACTAACTTAGTTGGAACTTTTAACGTTTTAACTAAAATTAAATTTAAAAATTTTATATTAGCTAGTACCGGCGCTGCTGATCAATTAACTAGCCCGTACGGAATTAGTAAAAAAGCAGCTGAAGAAATAACACAATCTTATTGCAAAATACACAATAAAAGTTTCACTATCTTTAGATTTTACAATGTTATAGGTAGTGACGGCTTTCAACCTACCAACCCCGACGGATTATTTTATAATTTAGTAAACGCAATAACTGAGAATAAGTTTAGTGTATACGGAACTGATTATAATACCTATGATGGAACATGTATTAGAGATTATGTTCATGTAATGGAAGTATGTCATGCATTAAAACAAGCTATAAAATTTCCTTCTAACTCTGTTGAAAATTTAGGACACGGTAAAGGGCATAGCGTAAAAGAAATTGTTGAACTGTTTAAAAAAGTAAACAATGTTAATTTTGATGTCTTAGAAGAAGGAAGGCGAACAGGAGATATAGAGTATAGTGTTTTAGATAATCCTAGTACTTATATGAAATCTTTGTACTCTATGCCAGAACTTTTAAAAATACAACCAACAGAATTAGATAATGTAACTCTATTAATAAAATCTTTTATGAGAAAGGGATGCGTAGACAAATTATTAAGTTCTATAAGAAAATTTTACCCGACTATAAAAGTAGTGATAGTGGACGATAGCAAAGATCCGTTAGTATTTGCTGAAGATCCTAATTTAAAAGTGTTTTATTTACCATTTGACTCTGGACTAAGTAAAGGTAGAAATTATGGTGTTGAGCAAATAGATACTGAATACTTTGTATTACTAGACGATGATTTCTTATTTACAGAAAAAACAGATCTATTAAAATTCTATCAGATAATAGAAAACAATAAAGATCAGTTAGATGTATTAGGCGGCTGTGTACTAGAGAACAAAAAACCTATCGAATATTACGGTAAATTTATCTTTGACGAAAATTCCAAAACCATAGAAGTTATTAAAGAAGTTGATCATTTTGAAAACTTTAACAAATGCGACCTTATCTTAAACTTTTTTATAGCTAAGACTAGTAAAATAAAAGAATTTAAATGGGACAACGATCTTAAATTAGCAGAACACTCGGCATTCTTTTTTGAAAATAGAAATAATTTAAAAGTAGGATATACTACGTCTGTTTTTATCAATCATCTTAGATTAAGATATCCTGACTATGAATCATATAGGAGCAGAGGCCGGCACTATTTTAAAATATGGTTAAAAAAGAAAGGCATCCGGGTATTTAAAGATATAAAAGGAAACATAACCAAAAATGATGAATAAAACTAATGCATTATCTAATTTAAAAAATTTAGATAGAATTTTTAAATCATTTAATGTTCCTTATTGGCTAACCGATGGAACTTTGTTAGGATATTATAGAGATGGTAATTTTATAAGTCACGACCAAGACACTGATTTAGGAATTATGTTTAAAGATTTCTCTCCAAGTGTCCTCAAAGAAATCCAATCTAACGATTTTAAAATAGATCATGTTTTTGGTTACCCTTGCGATTGTCTTGAAATAGCTATTAGCAGAAATGGAGTTAAAACAGACTTATTTTTTTATTATGAAAGATTTGATAATCCTGATATAATATATCATTCAGCATTTTTAAAAGCAGTTAATAGAATTGATTACGAGTACAATAAATTTAAAGTAAAGGATGCTAACTTTTTAGGTCATACTTTTAATGTTCCCGAAAACGAACTAGAGTTTATAGAAACAAAGTACGGTGTGGATTGGAAAATACCTGACATTAAATGGAATTGGGCATTTAGTCCAAGAAATCATATAAAAACTAACATTGTTATTGATTTGTTAGAACAAAAGAGGCAATGGGAGAAATGGTTAAAATTATAACTTATGGAACATTTGATACATTTCATTATGGACATTTGGAAATTTTGAGAAAATCTAAAGAATTAGGTGATTTCTTAATAGTTGCAGTTTCAACTGATGGATTTAATACTCTTAAAGGTAAATTGTGCAAATTTCCCTATGAAAAAAGGAAACAATGGGTCGAAAGTATTCGATATGTAGATCTTGTCATACCTGAAGAAAGTTGGGAACAAAAAAATAGTGATGTAGAACAATACGATATTGATATTTTAACTATGGGTGATGATTGGCAAGGTAGGTTTGACCATCTACCTTGCCAAGTCATTTATTTCCCTAGGACTGTAGATGTATCGAGTACACTTATTAAGAATGCACTAACTAAAAAAGAATAAATTATGTTGAAAGTATATGTTATTAATTTAGAACATCATGTTGAGCGTAGACAAAAAATTATAAATCAATTTAAACAATTAGGTATTAAAGATGTTGAAATTATAAAAGGTGTCGATGGCAAAAAAATTAATAAATCTAAGTATAACAACGACCCTAAAAAAACATATGAATTTATCAGCAGACCATTATCATCTACTGAAATAGGATGCACGTTAAGTCATATAACTGTTTATAAAGATATAATTAAAAAAAATATAGATTTAGCAATTGTGTTAGAGGATGATGTTATAATCACCGATTTACTAATGCATAAGTACGATATAGAAGATTCAGATGTAGTTTTAATAGGGTCTACAGCGGCTACAGAAACAAATGAAGGTCATAAGCTTTATGATATAGGATTATGGGGAACAATTTCTGGCTCTTATGCTTATATAATTACTAATGCAGGAGCTATTAAAATGGTTAATTATTTTCAGGAAATAAATCACCCGATTGATTCTTGGAACATACTCCGTCGACATGGTATAATTATTAAAAAAATGATACCTTCTTCTGTGTATGTTGATCATACTTCAAAAAGTTACATCGAAGAAGACAGGATACTAGCTAAATCACAATCATCTGACTTTAAAAAAAGTATTTTTAAAAAATGACTAATATAATTTTAAAATTCCCAAAAGAAAGCGAACAGCACAAGTATAATTTAATACATTTTCGTTTTTTTATACAATACGCTAAACATGCAGGAATCACTGTAGAATTAGTAGAATCTAGTGATAAAGTTTTTATAGCAAAAGACCACTTAGTTTTTTCTTGTTTAGTTAACGACAAACAGATCATTATCGATTATGCAGATCATAGTACTAGAAGCTGGAAATATTTGTATCCAAATATACCGTATTTTAAGTTTCAGACTACATTGCCTTTATCTGATAATATCGTACCGCTCGGCCCCCCGATGGTAGGAGTTAAGAGAGTCGGTTCTAAAGGAGCAACGTTAAGGGAATATAACGAACTTAAAGAAGAGTATAATTATACTCCGGGTTCGATGATATTATGTAAGCAATTGCCAAATGGTGCTGCAATAGAAAGAAGAAATTATGTTCACAATCTCTTAACTGAAACATTTGCCGAAAGGGCAGATACAGATGCACAAGCAAACCAGATAGACTTCTGGAGGGCACATGAAACTTGTCTAGCATCAGTTTGTGTTCCAGGCGCAACCAATAATATGGTAGATAGAGGTCACATAGAACTTCTAGGATTAGGAGTGTGTACAATAAGTCCAGAGTTATTTACTGTGTTTCCTGATAATCAAATATTAATACCAGATCATCACTATATAAAATGTGCTGACGACTATTCTGATTTAATTGACATTATTAAGCATCTAGAAAATAATTTAGATTTATGTAAACGTATTGGTGATAACGGTCGTCAATTTTATGATCAAGTATATTCGCCTAAAGAGTATTGGTCATGGATAATAGGAAATATTAATGAATAACATACATGTAATATGTCTAAAATGGGGCACTAAGTATAGTTCAGAATACGTTAATAATTTGTTTGCAGCAATTCGTCGTCACTCTACAATCCCAATAAATTTGTATTGTTTTACAGATGATGCTAACGGAATAACGATACCTAATATTAAAATATTACCCCTACCTGAAAATAATTTAGAAGGATGGTGGAACAAACTTTATTTGTTTAGTAAAGATCTTCCTATACCAGCAGGCGAAAAAATAGTGTTCTTTGACCTAGACACTTTAGTTACTAGCAACATAGACGACATTTTATTGTTTGAACCTAACTCTCTAGTAGTTCTTAGGGATTTTTATACTGGACTTGCAAAAAGTGTGCAAGGCAATGACAATATTGGATCTGGCCTTATGATGTGGACACACGGAAACTATCAGTATGTGTGGGACCAATTTATAGAGGATCCTAAGTCAGCTATGCAAGAAGTCCATCCACATGGTGATCAACGCTGGATCCAAAAAGTAGTCGAACAAAGAACGTATTGGCAAGATATTTTTCCTGATCGAATTGTTAGTTTTAAAGTACATTGCAGGCAAGGTCTTCCTGTTCAAGCATCTATCGTATGCTATCACGGAGAACCGAATATTCCAGATTCTATCACAAACACAACTAAATCGTGGAAATGGATCCTTTCGCCAGCTCCGTGGGTTAAAAACCACTGGAGAACTTGACACATACTAGATTCCTGCTATACTTAAAATATACATAGGAGGTGCAGTATGTGGGTTGTTTATCTTATCGAATCCGAAAGAGGCTGGGGTCAGCGTGTTGACGATGTCCGCGAGTTTGATAATCACGAAACAGCTCTAGCTTACGTTAGAGAGTTTAATTCAAAAAACGACCTTGACTACGTGCCTGATTGGTACATGTATGCTACCGAACCAGCATGGCGTGAGGATAAGGTGAAACAGTGAAATATCGAGCTACATTCAGGATATCTGAATTCCATCAGATCGGTTGGGATACAGACAGCAGCACTTATGAAATTAAAATAAGTGCAGATAGCAAGCACGAAATGCAGGAAAAAATACGGAAAACAAAGGAAGAATACACCAAGCGCAGCTACGGGGACTTTAATATTCCGTTATACACAAAAGACTGTGAATTGATATCTGTGGAAGAAATTGAAACAGAAACAGTGCACGTTCCTGCAGAACACATAACTAGCTCCAAAGATGTAACGAAGAAGTTTAGGTAATACAATTTAAGGATGATTACAGCAACTATCTTTCGCCTCAAACGCGAGTGGTCGTTGGTTCGAATCCAACCTAGCTTAGAAATAAGCTAGTAGCTCAGTGGTAGAGCACTTAAAACATCATCCTGTTTACACTCACACTCAAAAGGTACGATTATGGGCTGTTGGAACAAGACTTGCGGGTTAACTAATCTTCATATTTGCGCAGGAACACCGGTATACGTGTTTGTATTAGAAAAGAATCCCGACCCATCTGAACGGTGCTATTCGTCAGCATTTTGGATGCCTGTGCTGTTTCACTTCGAAAGCGAGTACAATGATTACGGCGGCGGGACAAATAGCTCTTCAGATATAAATTTTATCCTGCAAGGAATTCGCAAACGTCTTGTTGAAGTAGAACAAGGCCCGAATCAGTATCATGATATTGCAGTAAAGCGAGATAGCTTCAACGAAGAATTGTTCTTTGAAAGTGTGCAAGAAAATCGTCTCAAAGTTCAGAGCTACAACAATGATGTTGACGTTGATTTTGTTATGCTGCGCAAAGACGCAGTAAATGAAATCCTTGAAAACTGGGAACAAGAGCAGTATATCGGCGGAACTAATCCTGAAACTGCATATCGCAAGTTCAAGTATGCTGATGTCATTGCAGAAATACCAGATGTTATCAACCGATTAGATAGTAAACTTAGCGCCAACAGCAATGAGCGTTTAAATTCACTCACAAGATCAATGTTTACAATGGACGGGTTGCCTGGTCTTTATGAATATCAAGAAAAGACCTTGATTCAAATGTATTTGCAATCAGGACATAGGAATTCTAATTTAGTGAATGTTGCTGAGATTGTGGTTAATCTCATCGACCAAAATGATTATGCTCAAGTAGCGCACGTTATCGAAAATCATGTTCGAGGAGCATTTATCAACAATTTCTTTGAATGCACTCGTAAAAATTGGCATCCTGGCGGGCATGAAGGAAGCCAATCAAATGATCACAGTGGTTATCGGGTGCTTTGTCAAGCAATAACCACTGCCCTTGATAAAGAAGTTAAAGAGCAAGAGGAATGGTAATGTCTAGAAAAGAAAAGATTCTGTCAGTAGGAGTCGCTAAGCGAGTAGAATTCTCTTCGATACCAGAGTACGGCGACGTCATGACCATGGACGAATTTGAAGAGTGTGTAGCAGGCGGCTTACTAACTCCGTACGATGGAAGTGGATATTATGCAGTGGACGGACAGATGTCTGATGTTAGTGTTTGGAGTGTAGCTAGGCCAGGTCAATTTACTCACGTAGTGTGGTTTAACAAATGACTATTTCAATTAAAGATGACGACTTTCTGTATCGAATTTTTAAATCAAAAGAAGATTTTCTAAATTCGTATCCAAGACCAAAGTGGGGCGAGTATCGCCCGCAGCCTAGAGATATGCCAGAACGCTATCCGGTTCTGGCAATTGAAGTAGAAACTGTGTGTGGGTGGAACGGTCCAGACGAAGTAATTCTTCTTTATTCATACGATTTTGAAGTTTCTGACTGAGGTTGACATCCACACAAAACCTGCTATAATGTACTTGTAAATTAAACACAGGCACACAACGAGGCACACATGATTACAAACGATACACCGACTAATGAAGCTATTCTTTCAAATGTAGGCGGCATCGGCGAATTTAAGATTCGGAACTCAGCAAAGGCTTTTTCAATTCTGTCAAGCGGGTTGTACGCGAACAAAATTCGTGCAATTGTCCGAGAATTGAGCTGCAACGCTCGAGATAGTCATGTTGATGCCGGACGTGCTGATCGCCCGTTTGAAGTACACCTTCCGACAGACCTTGAGCCTTGGTTTGCGATTCGTGATTACGGAACTGGTCTTGACCACGATCAAGTCACTGAAATCTATACTACCTACTTTGAGAGTACAAAAACTGCAAGTAATGAATTTATTGGTGCGCTCGGCCTCGGGTCTAAGTCGCCTTTTAGTTATACTGATAACTTTACTGTAACTGCAATCAAAGATCGCATGCAACGGATTTATACTGCGTTCATTAATGAGCAAGGTGTCCCTAGCATTGCACTGATGTTTGAAGAAGAAACTGGCGAAGACAACGGTGTCGAAGTAAAATTCGGTGTCGAAGATCGTTGGGATGCACGAAAGTTTGCCGACGAAGCTTCATCAGTCTATAAGTACTTTGACATCCAGCCAGAATTTACTGGTGCACCTTGTAAAGTTCGTACGATCGAGTATGCAGACAAGGATATTATTCCTGGTGTGAGCTTGCTCGATGGCTATATGCACAATCCAGTTGCAGTTATGGGTAATATTGCATACCCGATTAACGTACCTAATGCTGAGTCTAATCTTGGTAGTTTGGCAAAGCTTCTAGAACAGCCGCTTGAAATGCGATTTGAAATCGGTGAACTGGATATCCAAGCAAGTCGTGAAGGATTGAGTTACATTCCTCAGACTATTAAAGCGATCAAGAAAAAACTTGCTGCGCTAAATGACGCCTTGGCGGATGTGATTGCAGAACAAGCAAGTAAAATTGATTGTGAATGGGAACGAGCTTTTTTCCTAGAAAGCAAGCATCGCAATAGTCGTATGTGGGATCCTGCAATTGAACAATATGTTAAAGTAAGTGGGTTCGAGCTGTTTGAACCTCAACACTGGCATAGTTTGAAGATCTTTGACGTAGACGAGAAAGATCTTCAAAATGAATACAACATTAAAATTAATGCCTTTAGTTATTCAAGAGGTTCATTGTCTGCTTCGACTATAACTTCGAATAAGACACGCAATCCTCATAATTACAATGACTACTTGTATGTGTGGCAGTTCCAAGTAGATCCTAGTGTAACGTTCGTTGTAAACGATACAAAAATCGGCGCAGCAGAACGAGCGAAGTATCACTGGAAAAAGAACACAGACTCTCATCGTTCGAACGTGTATGTGTTGTCTGCGCTTGATAAAGACAAGCCGATGAAGACAAAGGAATTCTTTGAGCTGCTTCACAATCCGCCGAACGTAATGAATGCGTCAGATCTTGATGAGAAACCAAGAAAAGCTTCTGTTCGAAGTGACGCAGCAGTGAGTATTTTGCGGCTCGAGCCAACATCTACTTGGAAGCGTCGTGGTGAGCATGTGTGGAAAGACGTGGGTACACTTGCAAGCATAAACAGCAGTGACACATTCTACTATCTGCCTCTAAGTGGATATGCACTTGTATCAGAATACGGGATGCAAGACGCTAAAGAACTGGCTATTACTATTTTGACGTCTGATTTGTTCAAAGATGTTAAGACTATCTACGGCGTGCGGAAAGGCGACATTAAGAATATTCAGAAGCGTTCTAACTGGATCAATGTTGAAGATTATGTAGTGAAAACTCTTCAAACACTTGACGAGAAATTTGTTAAGCGTGTTGCTAAATCAGCTCTCACTGAACGAGGAGTCTATACTGATTATTCAAAAGAAGTTCTAAAGCTAATCGAAAAATCAGATAGCGAGTTTATTAATGTTGCAAACAAAGTTGCAGGAGTACAATGTATCCAACTAGGATATATGTCAACCCGTGCAATTAAGCAGCTAGTTCGTCGATATAGTGACCAGGGGATTAAATGTCCGCTAACTGTCGGTGAAGAAGTTGCAGATAAGCTTGAGAAGTCGCTAGCTGCTTATCCGATGCTCAAGCTCATTGATGCAAGGAATGTGCCTTCACTAACTGTTGCAGAATATGTTAACATGGTAGATAGCGTTCGCTCAAAAGAACTTGCTTGATCAGACTTGACATACTGCCCTCCGGGGCAGTATAATTACTAAACACTCCGACCGAAAGGACAAACAAATGGCATATCCATATATTATCCAAGGTAATAACATTGTAGTAGTAATTGGTAGCAAAAGCCATACTATTACTAAATCGCACGTAGCATATGAACGTGTTAAAGAAGCAATTAAGACAGGCGACTGGGAAACTGTTAAAGACATTGCAGAACCGAAAAAAGTAGTACTTGAATACGGATCTGGAAATGTTAGCATTCAAGGAGAGACTCTATACTGGAAAGGGCAAGAAATGCATAACGCTCTTACCCAGCGTATGATTTCTATGCTAGCAGAAGGATTTCCGATTGAACCGTTTGTACTGTTTATGGAAAACTTGCAACGAAATCCAAGTCATCGTGCAGTAAATGAACTGTACGGTTTCCTGGAAAAAAATAACTTGCCGATTACACCAGATGGACACTTCTTGGCGTATAAGCGGGTGCGCAATGATTACTACGACGTGCACTCAGGCAGCGTACCGAACAAGCCAGCTTATATGCTAACAGAAGAAGATAAAGCTGTCCTGCCGCTGCGCTGTGGAAAACACGACGAAGTGTCAGTTCGTTTTAACAAAGGCGTGCTTTCTGTAAGCATGTCACGCAACCAAGTAGACGATGACAAAGATCGCACTTGTTCGAAAGGTTTGCACTTCTGTAGTCAAGAATATCTAGGAAGTTTCGGCGGCGAGCGAATTATGATCCTTAAGGTCAATCCGCGCGATGTAGTAAGCATTCCAAGCGACTACAATGATAGCAAAGGACGTTGCTGCCGTTATGAAGTTGTTGGCGAACTAGGTGTAGATGCAAGCGATGCATTTACATCAGCTGTGCAAGAAACAGCTAACGTGCATGTGAGCCGCTTTGAGTAAATACTTGTAGGGCAATAATGCCCTACAAGATAGGGGTATGATGGAATTGGTAGACATGCTAGCCCGAGATGCTAGTGCCACTAAGGCGTGTGGGTTCGAATCCCACTATCCCTACCAGACACTGAGGTAGAAGATGACACAATTTTACAAAGAAATCGGACATGTTGCTTTTCCTAGTTTTCAAGGCACAATGGTTAACATGATGCCTGTAATTGTAGGAGACATTGATTCTTTGCCTGAAGAGCTTAGGTGCTATTTCGATATGATTAACGCAACTAAGCTCAAACAAGGAAGCCTTGCATACTTAACAGTTCGCGAGTCTGTTATTAGAGATACTCTACTACAAAGCCGCGGCGGCATTCATGTAGAAGCACCGAAAATGAACGCTTGGGGCGGCGGCGCCTGGGGCGGGTTGTCCTTTGACAAAGGAGTCTACATGGCGTCAACTGATGGTGCTTGTGAAGTGTGGGACGAACTAGCACTAGATCGAGACCATCAAGGAGCGTGTGCTGTGAGAAGTGAGCCTTCAAAAATGAAAGCATCAACATTGTACTGGATTACAGACAAGACTCCTCACGCTGCACTTCCTAGCGAGCAAGGTAGTAAACGTCAATTCTTCCGTGTAGTGTCAGACGAAGTGTCATTATGGTACTCGCAGCACAATACTCGAAATCCTCGTGGAATTCTACCAAACTGTGAGATTGTAGATTATAATAAATTTACCATCCACTGAGGTTATTATGAAAAATCCGATTAACGTAGGCGATGATGTTGTTGTATTAGAACATGCGCGAGTTCTTCGTGGTAAATGTATTAAAGTAAACAATAAAACGTACAAAGTCCAATACTGCTGGAATCCTCTTTGGGGGCAGTTAGAAAAGAATTTTAAGAAAGACAAAGTTGCTCATGCAGAAGATGTAGTGACTATGGTGTGTGACTATAAAAAATCACCAAACGGTATGTCGTGTCGTTTTGAATATGAACTATATCCAAATGAACGACGTAAAGCCATTCAGTGGCATCAACCAAGCGAGTTTGTAAGCGAAAACTAAGGAAATAAAAATGAACTAGATACCTAAAAAGCAAAAACCGTCGATGCGTCTTTGGCGCTGGGGCAACGATGTACACAATACAGGGTATAGGATCTTTACCTTAATGTACATTAAAAAGATCCGCTGGGATATATATTTGTTTCACTACCCGGAAGGGTCTTATATTCCAAAGCACAAAGATCCAAGCAAATACGGAAAGCATTATCGTTTTAACATTACTCTTAAGAAACCAAAAAAAGGCGGCGAATTTAAATGTCGTAATGTAGTGTTTAAATGGAAAAGATTTTGTTTATTTAGGGCAGACGCTAACTACCACAGGGTTACTAAAATTGAACAAGGTAGTCGCTGGGTGTTAAGTTTCGGATTTACATTTAGGACTAGAACGGTTGACAAGAGCCTCTAAAACTCAGCGTCCAGGGATCGTTCCCCTGCTAGTCCACCAATTACGGGCCGGCTAGAATAGACTAGCAGTACTAGCTATAAGCGATACTGAGCAGGGCGATCCTGCTACGGTCCACCAACTCAAAAGGCATATTATGACTCTTAAAGATTACGTAGTGCAGCTAGCTAAGTTTATTGAAGAAAATCCTGAATCAGCAGATTATACTGTAATCACTGCAATCGACGACGAAGGCAACGGGTTTAATCCTGTTTATTTCGGACCCAGTGTAGGTCATTTTAATGACGAAGAATTTTATAGTGTAGAAAGTATTGCTGAACTTCAGGAAGAATCTGTCAGTGACGGTTACGAGCCTGAGGATTATCCTCTAAATGCAGTGTGTGTGAACTAATGGATCGTTTCTTGATTATCGCCGGCGGCCGAGATTTTAACAACTATCTAGTAGCTTATAGTGTAATAGATCGTATAGTTGTAGAAATTCTCGAGAACGGCGATAACCTAGTTATTATCGAAGGTGGCGCTAAAGGTGCTGATAGAATAGGTCGTGAATACGCTCAGGAACACGGAATTCCGTTCATCACCAAAGAAGCAGATTGGTTTACGTATGGCCGCGCAGCTGGTCCCATACGAAATGAGATAATGGCAAAAATGGGAACCGACTTGATTGCTTTTTGGGACGGGCAATCTCGAGGCACAAAGCATATGATCAAAACAGCCGAATCAGCTAATCTAAACGTACATATTCACTATTACAGTTAGACTAGGCGATCGTTCTTTTAAATACTGTACATATTGAGGATTAAAAATGAACGATAAACACTGGGTTACCCCGTATTCAGTACAGCATGAAGACAATGCTATTAGATTACTTCAATTTAGCAGTGGAGTTGGCAAACCAGTTTTAGTTGTGCCACCGCAGGCTGGACACCATTCTAGCATAGCAGATTATGGACCGAATCAAAGTCTGGTTGCAAGTGCAGTTAAGCATACAGACAGTCCAATTTATGCAATTGAGTGGAAAAGTTGTTCGTTTGATCGAAAAGACGAAAGTATCATTGACTTGTTAAATCAAGTAAAAATTGCAGTAGAGAAAGTTAATGATTCTTGTCACCTTATTGGACTTTGTCAAGGAGGGTGGCTTTCTGCAATATATTCTTCATTGCATCCTGAGAAAGTAGAATCACTTACTATTGCAGGGGCACCGATTGATACCCACGCAGGAAGCAGTGTACTACATCAAATAACAAGACTACCGTTTTTATGGTTTAAATCATTAGTAGTCATGTCCGGCGGAATCATGCCAGGAGATTTAATGCTAACTGGGTGGAAATCAGGAAATCCTTATCAGCATTATGTGAAGCGATATCAAAATCCTACCCCTGACACTAAGAGATTTTATCAATGGTATGATTATACACAAGACCTAGCCGGAGAGTGGTATTTGTGGGCAATCGACAAGCTATTTCAAAAAAATGAACTAGGCCGAAACGTCCTATCTATTAATAGTACAACTGTCGACCTCAGACAACTTTCTAGATTATCTAAAGTAAATATCGTAGTAGGCGAAAAGGACGATATTACTCCTCCAGAACAATCATTAGCTCTCCTTAAATACGTTAATGCAAACGTACATTACACAGATGCAGGACACATTGGAGTATTCATGTCGAAAAATGTGATTTCAAATACATGGAACAAGCTCTTTACTTCTATAAATGATGCGCATGAAACGAATCGCATGTAGTAGAATGTGGTCAGATGTGAACATACGTGTTCCTTTACAACAAATATCAAATTGTTGTAAAAGATTACCGTACAACACTCCAGAATCTGTTCTTGAAGAATACGGTTCAACTGTATTCGCTGAAAGGCCTCATCTAATACAAGACCGAATTCAAGTACTAGAAACAAACAAGCTTGATGATAAATGTCAAGCTTGTATTAATACCTGGCCAAATTCGCCGTGGAAGTCGTTTAACAGATGGAGAGATCAAGAATGGTCTTCTGACCAAATAAAAATCCTACCATACGAAGATCGGGTACAACGTGTTGAATTGATGCTGAGCAATACTTGTAATATGACGTGCATGTACTGCTCTAGCGAGTTTAGCAGCTCATGGCAAAAGTTAAACGCCGACAACGCAATCCATGTATCAGATTCCTGGTTAGATTTGATGTTAGAAGCATTGTATGTGTTTGTTAGTACTAGGAAAAATAACAACATTGTGTTCTCCTTCCTTGGCGGAGAACCTCTATTAGAACCAAAAATGTTTCCTGTGCTTGACATGTTGCTTGATGCTATCAAGGTCTCTGGAACAACCGGACACCGAATACAAATAATATCTAATTTAAATTTAAAACCCAAAGTAATCAACAACTTCCTAAGTAAAGTTAAGCAAGCACCGGATATTTTTTGGGAAATAAATGCTAGCATCGATGCTGTTGGATACCCTGGCACTGTAATACGTGACGGTTTAGATTGGTCTCTGTTTGAACACAATGTCGAGTCGATCTTAGCATGTCAGGAAGTTAAGTATGTTGACTTTTTGTCAACAATGACATGTCTGAACGTTCCTTACTATAAAGAAATGTTAGAGTGGATTTTTGATCAAGCGAAGAGACATCGAGGGCTTGACAATTTTAGCAAATCGTGGTATACTACATGTTGGCCAGTGACAGATCCGGAACAGTTGTTTCCGGGCATGCTACCGGCAAAATATAAAAGTAGCATCTTAGATTGTATTTCGTTTGCAAAGACAGCAAATATTCCGAATGCAAAAGAGTTGAAGCACGATCTGGAAAATTTGCACAATATGATTGGAACATGCAGGAGTTTAGATCATATTGAATCTGCAAGAAAATGGTTTGAACAACAAAGTACTATAAAAGGTAAAAACTACTTTGAAATTTTTCCACACTTAACTGATATTTTAACAGAAGGCAAATAGCAATGGAACTTAACGAACTAAAGAAAATGAGAATGGTGGCTCGAAAGAACGGCGATGCCACTCGATACAGTATCCTTACACTTTTGGTAGGTGAGCTAGAAACTCGACTCAAAGGTTCAAATTCATCTGATGCCTCAGTTGAAGCTGTTGCTCGCAAGCTGATTAAAAGCAATTCAGAAACGCTTGCAATTCGTCCTGACGAAAAATTGCTTGCAGAAAATGCAATCCTTGAAGAATTTTTGCCTAAGCAGTTGACACAAGACGAGTTAGAAACTATAATTAAAAGTGTAGCAAGCTTAGGAGGCGCAAACGTTGGTTCAGTTATGAAATACTTGAACCAAGAGTATCAAGGTCAGTTTGACCGGGCGCTTGCTGCAAAGCTTGCAAAAGAAGCACTATAATAGAAATAGCCTAGAATAGCGCTCGCTAAGGCGCACACTATATGCCCGACGTGCATATAATGACCGAATCCCAATATGGTGAAGACATATAGTGTAAAGACAGTGGACCACAGAAACTTTCGTTTGGAGCTAAGGCCCAATAAAGCTGTGAAGAACGAAAGAGCCCGCAAGGGAAGGGAATGTGAAGACGACATCGTCGGTCTCAAACCTGTCATGAAGCGGTGGAAGCCCGCACACTGGAGATTAGCACCAGCTAGGCTTGTTAGTTTTAGGTTTGGTTAGGGAAGTTGGCCTAGAAGCAGCCATCTTTTAAAGAGTTGCGAGTGGAAAGGAAAATTCCGGAAAATGTCCTTAAACGTGTTCGAGCAATCCCAGCGTCGTTCCGTAGATCCACAGGGGAAGGATAAGTGCAGTGCTAGCTGTATGGTAGCGGGCGAAGCCGCTTACTTAAGGTGTGAAAGTAAGGGATAGGATAGCACCAACGCAGTTAGTGACCCTTAGAGCATTTGGCGTCGTAGCACACCTAACCAAACCTAAAACTAACAGTGTGCATTACTACTTTATTACGAAGGACTCTCAAGAGTTTCTGCAGGAGCTTACGGCAGACGGCACCAGTGGGTAGGTTCGCAACCCCCAAGGATGTCCGCGACAAACGGTGAGACCAGCCGGAGAGTTCTTCGTAATAGAGTAGCTTATATTGCAAGGAGCTCTCCTCACTCTGCGGTAGAGACCAGTACGGGGCGGCTGACGAAAGAACTCGAGAGTGATCATACCGATTCTTTGGTTAGTGACGAGACTTATCTAGGCCAGATAACACTCTCAACGAGAGCTTCTTGCAATATGCTCTATAAAATGATAGAGCATATTGCCGCAGTAAAAGCGCAGGTAGCTGATGCGCAACCCTTATTCGGGTGAGTAGGTGACGACCTACAGGGTAGCAGGTACGCTCATTGTGGACGATTAACATAGTTAAGGACAGTTACAATGAGAACGCCAGAGCCGGGTGCTATGTTGGGATCAGCTCCAATTACTGCAAGTGGATCGGGTTTGTAGGATGCAACCGAGGCCCCTACTTAACTGTGCCTTACAGCTATAAGCTGTATGACCGCTGCTGGTAAAACCGTTAAATGCTTTCTCAGGCTGTGCAGCCGCGAAAGGCTCGATCCACTACTCTTGACAAATATCAAATTACTGCTATAATCATTACACATAAATTAAGACGCAGAGGTACACTGTGAGAAAACTTGCTTCAATCCGTAAAATTTCAGAAATTAAGCCAATCCCAAATGCCGATGCTATCGAAGTAGCTGTTGTTGACGGCTGGAACGTTGTAATTAAGAAAGGCGAGTATCAAGTAGGCGATCTTGCAGTTTACTTTGAGATTGATAGCTGGGTACCGCATGATCTTGCTCCGTTCCTTAGTAAAGGCCAAGAACCAAAAGAGTTCGAAGGAGTAGTAGGTAATTGCTTGCGCACAGTAAAACTTCGTGGCCAGGTGTCTCAAGGACTGCTTCTGCCTCTTAGTATCATCGACAGCAAGTATCGTGATATGCTAGAAGTCCCCCTTGAAGGATACGACGTAACTGACGAACTGGGTATTAAGAAATACGAAGCCCCAATCCCAGCTAGCTTAGCTGGCGAAGTTCACGGAGTCTTTCCGAGCTTTATCAGCAAAACTGATCAAGAAAGGGTGCAAAATATCATCAACAATCGCCAGTATTTTCTTGGACGATGGGAAGTGACTACTAAGCTTGATGGTAGTTCAATGACCATGTTTATCCGTGATGATACAGTAGGTGTGTGTTCACGAAATCTGTGGCTCAAGGATAACGAGGCAAATACCGGAAATACCCTTGTTCGTGTTGCAAATGAACTTCAGTATAAAGATGTTCTTCCTGCTGTTGCACAAGAAGTAGGGTTTGACTTTGCAGTTCAAGGTGAACTAATGGGGCCAGGTATCCAGAAAAATCGCGAAAAGCTTAGCAAAGCCCAGTTTTTTGTATTTGATATTTTCAATATTAACGAGTATCGGTACTTGTTGCCGAACGAGCGGCATGAAGTTCTTGCATTGTTTCGAGCACATGGTGTAGAGTTGCAAGAAGTACCGATTGTGGATGCTTGTAAAGTGCTTGTTGAAGAAGATGTATCTATCAACAAGTTTTTGGAATTTGCAGACATTCCTAGTTTGAATCACAAATACGCAGAAGGCGTAGTGTTCAAGAGCTTGGATCAACCTAACAAGTCATTTAAAGTAATTTCCAACAAATACCTTTTAAAAGAGCAATAACAGTTGACAAGCGCCGGAAACGGCGCTATAATTAACAAACATTAAGAACACAGAGGCAGACATGAAAATCAATCTTCGCAAAGCAAACGCACTTCAGAACGCAATTATGGATGCACTGCGCGACTTGCACTTCGAAACTGAAGTAGAAGTAAATGAATTCCAAGACGCAGAATCGCAAGTTAATCTTGCAAACGAAGCATGGAAGAAGACTTTTGTTCGGAGGTCGTCTTTGCTGGATGCGTTTTACGCAATTCGTTCTCGTGTAGGCCGGGCGAACGTAGAAGCCGGTATCAGCGATGTTCTAGCTGACGTTGCGCGTCTTGAAAAAGACATTGCAATGCTAGGAAAACTAGCAGTATCTGATGTTCGTGTTGACCAGGAAGTCCTTGCTGGTAAAATGGAAAAAATTCGTGCACGAAGCACAGACGACACATCTATGTACGGTCGCCGCGATCAAGTGGTGGAGACTTCTATCTTCACTGAAGAAGATGTGCAAGGGTTTAAAGTAGCACTTGCAAAAAATAAGAAGTCGAAACAACGCTTGCAGGATCGTCTTCTGGAACTTAACGTAGAAACACAGATTGATCTTGACGATGTGACTGTAGAAGTCCTAACAAAAGAAGATCTAATCTAACAGTTTTGGTTGTTAGGCCCTGTTTGTTAGGGTAAACAACCCAGAAACAGGTGAGAGAAGAGAGTAAACTGTCATCGAAATTTTTCGATACTTACTGGATAATGACTCGAGCTAGTGCGATCCGAAGGACTTTACATTTGCATATTGCACTTCGGGAATAAGCAGCCATCTGCACATTGAATTTTGCTCGTTGTCGTACAAGCTTGACCTCTGCTTCGGCATGCGGCTTATCATGTAAATTGCATCGTTTACCACTCGCTTACTTGTTTCTGTCCTTTAATCTTAAATTTGGTGATTACAATGGAACGAAAGTTTAGCTACGATCTAGTTGCAGCAGCTATAGAGCTTATTAAACAAGCTGAAATTGATCACGGATCGTTAGGTGAACAAAAAGTTCACGCAATGTTAGACGCATTCGATCCTGGCCTTAAAAGGCAGATGTTGCTAGATCTAATCGTTGGCAACGGCCAGCGCCGCGTTACTATTCAGTACGATCCTTCTGTAGGAGATCCGAGAGTAGTGTCGGCTATCAAATCAATACGGTATGCAACTGGCTTTGGTTTAAAAGAGTCAAAGCAAGTTATTGACGAAGCTAGAATGCATGGACAATCGACATTTACTGCTGACGTTTCGTTAAAAGACATGGCCGAACTAGAACACGAACTAGAAAAAACTGGATTTAAGATTAAGGGACGATAAATGACAAAACCAACTTTATACATCATTGCGCGGAAAGACATTCCAGATTTGAATCCTGGAAAACTAGCTGCTCAAGTTGCACATGCTCAAGCTGAATTTGATGCATATATTGAAGAAAAACATATTGACGGTGACTTTCATAGCACGCTGTTAAGCGGATACAGAGAATGGTGCGGCGAAAAGAAATTCGGTCGAACTATTGTTCTCCAAGGTACTCTAGCTGAAATGAAAGACTTAGTCCGAGCAGCTGGCCCGTCAATGGTTACTGTGGATCCTACGTATCCTTGGCGGAACTATTACGGAGATGTAATAGTATCTGAAGAACCAACATGTGCTTGGATCTTTGTATACAAAGAAAATCAGTTTGCACTAGAACGTCTTAAAGAACTTCCGCTTCATCCATAAAGTTTAGCACTAGGGTTCTCATGTCCCAACGACTTTTCCGGGGAGTCCTAGTGCATTTTCTTGACGCATAGTCTAATAGACTGTATACTTAATATGTAAACACAACACAGAGGCATAGACACATGGGAAAACTTAAAGCAAGTGGTGTAGTAGTTTTAGTAATTGTAGGTCTAGTTGTTTTATCTTTGCTTGGTCTTGGCTATCGGTACATGACAGCTGAAATTCGAGGCCGTGTTGCAGCAGAAGAACAACTTCGCAGCGCACCTAGTAGGATCCAGCGTTATCAAGAGTTTTTTAGCTTGTGCCAAAGCGTACAAACTAAAGAAGATGCTATCGACAATCTTCGCGCAAATACTACAATGGATGCAGATCGTCGAGAAACAGCAATTACAGCGAATCAAAATGCTCGTGCATCGCTAATTAACGAGTACAATAGTAAAAGTGCTCAAGCATATACCGCTGCACGGTTTAAAGCTAGTAACTTGATTTATCAAATCCCTCGAGGACCGTATCAAAACACTCGTACTAACTGCGTAACTCAATAATTGGAGATAAGACTATGATCCGTACTGCTACTATCGTTACCGTTGTTGCTGCATCACTTGCCCTTGCAGGGTGTCAGGAAGAAACCACCCGAAGCGCTGCAAAACAAGCAGATCAACGAAATCTTTTGGCTCAGCAAGATGTTAAGGCTCGTGCTACTCAAAGTGTGCCGGTGCCATCTACTACTAATTTCCAGGCACGCAAAAATATTGCTGAGTATATGCAACGCCTTGATGAGCCTAATAAGGTATGGTACGTATACGAGCGTGCTCCTATGACTGGCGAGATCCTTGGCTATTACACTAGTTCAAGCTATCCGCAAAGTGTATGTACTTTCATGACCCAGCCGGAAGAGATGCACGAGCGTAATAGCTCAAACGGCCGAGCAATGATTACTACAACTGCAATGGCACTAGACGGAGTATACTACAAAGGAGGCCAGTGTCCAGATTTCTTCTTCGACTATAACACTGGTGCTATGATTGTATTGAGTCCGAACTCAGTAACGATTGCGGTTGACCAACCGCTAGATGTTGGTGCACCGAGCTTTAGTTTTACCCCAGAGTAATTCAAGCGTGAAAAAAGGCAGGCTAGTCCTGCCTTTTTTGTTGACAAAATTGCATCCCGGCTGTATTATGTGTATATAGAGAAAGGAACGCAGACATGAAAAGGCCTCGTTTTTATCATTGGTGGGTTTACAAACTGTTTTACAAAGTGTGGAATCCATTGCTAAAAGAACGCCCTGACCTTGCACTGTTTATGCAACAGTACATGAAAGGCTATTTGGACCAGGAAAAAAGGAAAAACCGTGAGTAAACCATTAGTAATTGTGCTAGTAGGTGTTCCGGGCTCGGGCAAGAGCACTTGGTACGAAAAGCATCGCAGCGTTGTTGATGCAAATGCAGTGTATATCTCTTCAGACAAGTATATCGAAGATGCTGCTCGAGCAAAAGGAATGACTTATTCTGAAGCATTTAAAGAGCTTGCACCAGCAGCAATGCAACATGTTAAGCAACAGGTGCAAGAAGCAAAACGTCACAATAAAGATATTGTGTGGGACCAAACTAATGTGAGTGTAAAGTCTCGTAAGAAAATTATGCAGGCTTTGCCAAGGTATTATAAAATTGCAGTAGTGTTCCCTATTCCTGAACCTGAAGAGCTAAAAAGGCGTCTCTCTAATCGCCCAGGCAAAGAGATCCCAGAACCTGTGATTCAGAGTATGATTGCAAACTTTCAAGAACCAACTCGTGCTGAAGGGTTTGATGACGTTCGGTACGCTACTTAAAAAGGACACTTTTATGAAGACTTGGATTACTTCAGATTTGCATTTTGGGCATGAAAATGTTCTAAAGTTCTGCCCAGAGACTCGCGGATGCTTTAATGATGCAGAGCACATGAACAATGAGATTGTGCGGATTTGGAACGATGTTGTAGCAGACGAAGATTTGATTTACATCCTCGGCGACGTTGCATTTATGAGCGGATATAACGCTGCACAAGTTGTAAAGCGTCTAAAAGGACGTAAAGTCCTTATTGAAGGTAATCACGATCCGAAGCTGCTAAAAGATGTGCACTTTCGTAATTGCTTTGAAGAAATCCACAAGTATCATGAAATTCGCTACAACAAGACTAATGTAGTAATGTTTCATTATCCGATTGCTGAATGGAATCGCATGCATTACGGTGCTGTGCACTTTTACGGTCACTTGCATGGTTCACCTAGCGGACTAGAAAAGTACCGAGCCAGGGACATGGGCTTCGACGCAACTGGAAATGTAGTAACCTTGATGGATGCTGCAATCGAGGACGCTAAAAAAGGCGAAATCAAAGGCCATCACTAGCTAGGACTTGACACCGGAGCAATCCGGTGTTATTGTGTATAAACATAGAAAGAGAGGCGGTAATGGGAACTTGGCATACATTTATAACAAGACCTCCTGGCCAGTTTGAGAACGAAACGGTAGAGTGCCGAGGATACTACAGAGATAGCCTGCTTGATAAAGCACTCCACTCTCCGACGCGCATGTTGTACTTGGCTGACTTTATCTACACTGTTGGGGATAACAAAATTATAAAAAATCGAACAAGTAGTGTAGAAGCACTGTACGAAAAAGCAGCAATGTTTGATAGACTCAAATATCATTCAAACGAACAAGTTAGAAAGCAGTTTGAGCGAGTATTGCTACTTGCGGAACTTTCCAATGACCCAGAACGAGACTGGTAAAATGTTCAAAGACGAATTAAAAAACTACGTAAATAACAACTCAAAATTGGTTTCTATGAAACCAGTTGGTGAGGACATGTTTATTCTAAAGTACAAGAAAAAAGTATTCTACGATAATTTGTGGAATCGATTTCTTGAAGAATGCCGTGGAACTATTGTAGACTCGGAGTTTAACGTAGTAACTCGTCCGTTTACAAAAATCTACAACTTCCGTGTTGAAAAAAAAGCACCAAGCCTACCTGACGACACTGTAGTAACTGCCTACCGAAAAGTTAACGGGTTTATGGTAGCAGTAACTTGGCACAACAGCAAATTACTAGTTTCTACTACTGGTTCAACAGACAGCCCGTTTGTAGAACTTGCAAAGTCGAAGATGGATCTTGATCGATACGCCGAAGTGTGTAAAAATTGGTCGCATGTGACGTTTATGTTTGAGTGCGTACACGAAGAAGATCCACACATTGTACCGGAAGAAGCAGGAATGTACTTGCTTGGCTACCGCGAAAAGTCGTGGGATTCAAAAGTGTCAAAAATTGAAGTAGACCCAGGGCTACTGTATGCACTATCTAAGCAGTTTGAGTGCCAAGTGCCTGAATTCCGTCAAATGACAATTGGGTCACTAATGAGAGCACTAAAGTTTGTGAAACATGAAGGTTTTGTGTTCTACACAGATGACGGAGTAGCAGCAAAAGTAAAGTCGCCTCACTACCTAGTTTCCAAGTTTGTTGCACGTAACCCGCGTACAGACAAGCTTATGAAGCCAGATGTGAAAAAGTTCGTTGATGAAGAATATTACGACTTAATTGACTACATCCAGGCTAATATTGAAGAGTTTACTGCAATGGATGAGCAAACTCGTTTAGATTGGGTGAGAAAATACTTGGAGGGCTAAGGAATGCAATATAAACTTCCAGTACTTTACAGTCAAATGGATTGGCGTGATCGTAGGGCCGTTCGAGAGCAATACATTAAAGAACAAAATGGAATGTGTATGTTTTGTAAGTGTGATCTCAACGGCCCAGTTCCGAAGTCTGTGACAAGCAAAAAAATAAATTGGCAGCTATTTCCGCCGAATTTTTTAAAATATCCTGTGCACCTTCAGCACGATCACGATACAGACTTAACTGAAGGTGCAGTTCATGCTTATTGCAATGCTGTCATGTGGCAGTATTATGGGAGATAAAATGGAAAATTTTGTTTGGCCTGCGCCAGGCGTATGGGTGCGAGCAGATAGCATAGTGCCTAAGCAAGGAGAGCGGGTGCTGCTCAAGATTCGAGATGAAAACTGTCCGGTTGTAGGTTATTGGGGCTGCGGCGAATGGGAAGTATGTACGGTAAACATTTCCGCCGCAGATTGTACATATACTGATTTTGTAGAAATCGCCGGAACATTTGATCAAGAAGATGTGACTCATTGGATGATGATACCAGAGTGTGACCATGACTAACAACGAGAAATTGTCTATACTTGAATATGCAGCGCAAGCAGCTGATTTGAAAATTTACGGAGTAGCACCTTATTCTAATTCTATGCAAGGATTAGTAACCGACAAGCATGAAAGCTGGGACCCGTTGACAAATAACGGCGAAGCATTTATACTTGCTGTGCAACTAGGGCTGTTGGTTCATGGCGACGCAGATGACACAGGCCAAGTGGAAGTTTTTGACTGTGATCAAACTTTTGTACGCATAGAACCGTTTAACAGCCCAGAAGATAAAGAGCAAGCAACACGGCTTGCAATCGTTCGTGCAGCCGCCCGGCTAGGAAAAGGCGATGACCTATGAAAAAATACGGAAGAACTTACCATTTGCCATGGAGTCCTGGTGTAACTAGTGACGACAAGGTTCTCAAGCATATTACTCGTATTTTGTGCGGAGACGACAGCGTAGTAACTGAAAAAATGGACGGTGAGAATACTACCATTTACTCAGGTGGCACTCATGCTCGTTCAGTTGACGGCCGGCATCACCCGTCTCGAGATTGGATGAAAGCATACGCAGCAGGTATTAGTCCTATGCTGGATGAGAATGAGCGCATTATCGGTGAGTACTTGTATGCCCGGCATTCTATTGCGTACAACGATCTAGAATCGTACTTCTACGGGTTTGCTTGGATCGTAGACAACGTGTTCCAGAGCTGGGATGATACTGTGCAACGCTTTGAATCACTAGGGATTATTCACGTACCTGTATTGTATCGAGGTCCGCTAAGTGAAAGTAAATTGCACGAACTAGAGCAAACGTTAGACCTTGACCGTCAAGAAGGATACGTTGTACGATGCGCCAGTGCGTTTACTGAAGAAGAGCTTGCAGAATGTGTGGGCAAATATGTGCGTGAAAACCACGTGCAATCTGATACACACTGGATGCACGCTGAAATTGAAAAGAACCAACTAAAGTGAGACTGCTATGCCTAAACGACTAGAAGAAGGTAAGACTCGGAAAATGAAGAAGTCACCGCAGTTTACTGGCTATTCGTTAGACTTTGAAGTTATTGCCGAGTGTGTTGATTGGGATACACCAATTGTGCATTTGTCAATAACCGGCAACGACGGCGAAACTGCAATAGTTAGTTTAGGTGATTTTGAAGTAGACGAGCTGATTATGCAACTCAAACGAGCACTGTCAATCCTACCAACGAGCAAGTGATTGACAGTCGTTTTTAATAGTGTTATACTTAACACATAGATAAATAACTTTATACACATTAACCAGCGGGAGTCGCTATTATGAAAATTGGTGTAATTATTGGGCGTTTTCAGCCCTTCCATTCCGGCCACGCCGAAATCCTCAAAACTGCACTTAAAGAGTGCAATCAAGTTACAATTGTTCTTGGATCAGCAAACCGTTATCGCTCAGTAAAAAATCCGTTTACTGTAGCAGAACGTAAGTCTATGATTTTTGAATACTTAATGGATACTGATCCCAAAACAGTAAATCAAATTGAATTTGTAGAATCTCCGGACAATCTTTATAAAGAATGGACTTGGAAGTCAGAAATTGTTCGTCGTGTAAATGATACAGTTCCAACTGGAGCCGACGCGAAATTTTACCTCTATGGCCATTTCAAGGACGGGTCTTCTTACTACCTTAAGGAATTTCCTGAGTGGACATTGCGTGAAGTAGATAATTTCCACAATGTTGATGCTACTAGCTACCGCACTACTTACTTTGAAGACGGTATTGTGTCAACTTATTACTTGCCAAAGGCAAGTCGCGAATTCCTTCACAAGTTTAAAGATTCCAAAGAATACAGCGATCTTGTTGAGGACTGGAAGTTCTTCAAGTGGGAGAGAAGGGCATTTGAAGGATATCCGTTCCCGGATACTCTAAACTTCATGTGTTCAGATGCGGTAGTAATTTGTCAAGGGCATATTTTGCTAATCAAGCGCAAAAGCGCACCAGGAAAAAACTCTTGGGCACTGCCGGGCGGATTTAAGAACAACGACGAATCGTTTCTTGATTGCTGCATCCGTGAGCTAAAAGAAGAAACAAATCTTCGTGTACCGGAAAAAGTGCTAGCAGGTAGCATCAAAGCAAGTCACATGTTTGATGATCCTCGTCGAAGCATTGGTATTCCTCGAGTGTCAATGGGCTTTTATATTGAAGTGACCCCAGACAACGACGGTACTATGCCGAAGATTCGTCCTGCTTCAGATGCATTTGAAGCAAAATGGGTTAACTTGTCAGATGCACTTGCTATGAATCTTTTCGAAGATCATCTTGACATTATTCGCTGGTTCGTGTAAGCTAAGAGCTAGCAAAAGAATTTAGGCTTAGCCTAAATGTGCAGAAATAGATTCTGCACTTACAACTAACGGGAGTCGTTATTATGAACAACATTATCAATATTTTCGATACAGATGGATACAAACTTTCACAGTGGAAACAGTACCCGCAAGGTGCTACACACGCAATGTCATACGGAGAAGCTCGCGGGGGAGCCGAGCGAGTAAAGTTCTTCGGACTTCAGTATATTCTCAAACAACTTCGAGTTCCGACACTTGCTGAAGTTGAGCAAGTCAAGACTTACGTTGAAAAATACACTTTCCGTACTGATATTTTCAACTACGAAGGATGGAAGCGGATTGCTGAAATGGGTTATTTTCCGCTAAGGGTTCGTGCAGTGCGCGAAGGCGCAGTGATCCCTACCAAACAAGCCCTGTTTACTGTGGAGAATACACATCCTGACTTTGTGTGGCTTATTGGTTGGTTCGAAACTCAGTTCCTCCGAGTTTGGTACCCAACTACAGTTGCTACTATTTCATTCGAAATCAAGGAGTTAATTGCCGAGTACCTTGAGAAGAACGGGACTCCAGAAACACTGGGTTTTAAACTGCATGATTTTGGCGCCAGGGGCGTAAGTACTCGCGAGCAGGCAGAGCTCGGCGGTATGGCCCACATGATTAACTTCAACGGCACTGACACTCTTGCAGGATGGATGGGTGCACTTGAGTACTACAATGCAAAAATGGATGGACTTGGCGCAGGTATTCCTGCAAGCGAGCACAGCACCATTACTAGCTGGGGCAAGGATTTTGAGATTGATGCATTCCGCAACATGATTGAACAGTTCGGCGGCGAAGGCGCAATCTACGCTTGTGTTAGTGACAGCTACGACATTTGGGCTGCACTGCGTAAGTGGAAGGAGCTTGAGCCACTGATCCTTGAAAAAGGAGGCACTCTTGTAGTTCGTCCTGATTCAGGAGACCCTGTAAAAACTCCAGTTGAAGTAGTTCATTCTCTAATGAGACTGTTTGGATACACTTACAACAGCAAAGGGTACAAAGTACTTCCAGATCACATCCGTGTTATCCAAGGTGACGGAATCGAATACGAAACTATTCGGCAGATCGCACACAACCTTGATATGTACAAAATCAGCATCGACAACATTGCTTTTGGAATGGGCGGCGCTCTGCTGCAAAAGGCAGATCGTGACACTTACGAGTTTGCAATGAAAATGTGTGCTATCACTGTTGACGGTGTAGAGCGCGATGTGTTCAAAGATCCGATCACTGACCCTGGCAAGAAATCTAAGAAAGGCTACCTGACTCTTAATGAAGATATGGAAACTGTACGGATTTCTGAGCTAGGTGACAAGAAAGACGCGATGCAGACTGTGTGGGAAGATAGCAAGTTTGTAGTCGAGTACAATTTCGAAGATATTCGCTAAATGTAGTTACCACAGAACCGGCTAACATTGTTAGCCGGTTATTTATGGAGATTAAATATGAACGCTGGCTCTATTTTTGAATCAGTATCTTATGCAGTAATAAGTGCCTTAGAATGCGACCTTAATCCTAATCGAGTACCAGCATATAAAGGATTCCGGGAACATAGTAACGAACCAGACAGAGAAGTTCGTCCGCACGAACACCAGTGTAACATTTACGTGTTTAGTCAGTCTTGGGGGTCTACAGCGTTAGGGTTTAACGGCCTCGGTGGTGCCGCAATAACTGATGCGTACACAACAGTGGTTATAGGACCAAATGGTGATGCATGTGTGTATTTTGCAAAACGTCTAGCGTATCACATTCAGAAACCTTCGGTTGAGTTTTATCAAGACTTAGACAAGCGCCAAATGGCACACACTAATAGTTCAAGTGTATACGAGCTTGACAAGTGACATAAAGAGTAGTACAATGTAGATACACAGAGGAAGCACTATGACTGACGAAGAACGCGCTGCCTACCAGAAAGAACACGCTCGGATAGTTTGTGCAGCTAATAAACTATCCGACGGGCACGTTGTAGTTGGCGCACGTCATTGGGACGATTGGATGCGCGAACAGTTCCGCTCACATCAAATCGCGAAAGGCTTGCAAGGTGAGACCGGAGAAGTTAGTCTAATCAATGGCGAAGTACAAGGCTTCATCGATCAGTACCATAACTTCTACACACGCCGTGAGGCATGGATCATTGCCGAACGTCAAGGTCAGATCAGGCACCGGTGTGGAGGCGACGGCGAGGAGCTTTACTCTGAAAACCTTTATTAAGGATCCGAAGATGATTACAAAATGGTTACCAGAAATCGGTGCAGCAGTTGGTAGTGCATTAATTGCGTATTACACAGGCATGCCTATTCTAGCTTGGTTAGTATTATGGGCATGTATGGATTTAATGTCTTTCTCAGGCAGTACAATTACTGAATTATTGGCAAGGGGAACTCAAAAATGAAGAACTTTGTTAAAGTAGGCGTAGCAGTGCTAGGTGCAGTTGTGCTAGCTGGCTGTAGCGTGCAGACATCTGATAGAGTTAATGTTGATCCGTCTAGCATTAAGTATGTTCAAGATTCCCGGACAGGACTGTGCTTTGCAGCAACAGCTAGTCGAAAAGCTGCTAATCTAGAAACTACTGGCTTAGGTCTGACCCACGTGCCTTGCACAGAAGACGTTCTTAAACTGGTAAAGTAATATGGTTATAGTCATACCATTTAAAATTCCAGAAGATGTATATGACCAAAACGGGCGCAGGGTTGAAAGAAAAGGCGATGTAGTAGTTTCGCACGGCCTAGATACAGCTACTGGTAGAACTGTGATTCTACCGTGTGAACCGTATCGCGTTTTTGTGGCGCAACATTGTTATCGAGTCCCAGAGGGCTGGGCGCTAAAAACTGATTAGGAAATCAAATGCCTAAAGTAACAGCATATCTTTGTCCGTGGACGAAACGTCTATTCCGCACACAAGAGAAATACATCGAACATCTCAAGCGATATCGTACAGAAGAAATTCTTCATACAGTCCGTGCACGCAGAAGTTTGGCTGCATTTGAAGAATTGTACGAACAGCAAACAATTAGTTCGATTGTTTCATGGCTTGAAAACAATCCTCAGGTATTGTTTGATAATGCAATGAATCGAGCATTTCCGTCCACTCGAAGAAGTGCTAGTAGAAAACGAGATACGTTTTCCTTTAAAGTTAATAGTATGAAATTGACTTGGGTTGATAGCGCTAGCAATTCTCACGCAGCACCTCGAAATGGAGTAAAGAACTGGGAGAGAGATCCAAGCAAGCCTATGGGATATCCTGGATGGGCAGGTAGTATTTCTTACAGTATTAGTCACGACATTGGATTTTCATCTGGTATCTTTGAAGGAACTTGTTTAAACACCGGCAGCGGCGGTGGCGGGTACGATAGTGCAAGCTATAGCATTACTCTTTTTGACAGCGATTGGCCCGGGCTGTCAAGATTAAGAACCTGGCATATCCTTCAACACGGTATTGGTACAGGCCAAACTCTAACTTATACTAAGGAGAAGGAAAATGTCAGCTAACTTATATTTTTTGGCAAGCGAATACTACGCTACTGGCGAAGGAATTACAGTTAGTCTTTTGATTACTCGAGCGTATCCGCGGCCAGAAGACTACAAAAAACGTCCAGACTTTAATCTTGAAACAAAAGAATACTTTGAGGGTGAACTTTGGTATCCACAGTCACAAATTGCAGAAAATGAATTTACTAAAGAATTTGGAACATTCTTTGCAATTGGAGTAGAACATTATTCGCAAGAAGAATTTTTTGAGAGATTCGGTGGATATGTTCCAAAGCATATTTCTCAAATGTTTGAAACCGGCAAGATAAATCTCGGTAATTTTCGCTGGACTATGCAAATGCATGTAAATTATAGTTGACTTATGAAAACTTGGAAGACTAAGTTAGAAGAGCTAAGTATTGATCGTAATTCTGGACTAATTAGTACCGAAACTGCTAGAGAGATATTTCAAAAACAGTATCCAGGGCGATATACTCTAGGATTGCGATATTCGTTAAGAGATTGCGAGTGGAAACTTTACATTAGATTCGAAACAGACCAAGACAAGCTACTGTTTCTTCTTAGAAATTAAGGAAAAAGAATGCAACAAATTAGAACTCAACCGCAAGATATTATTGCGCAGCTAGAATCAGATAATAGCAGGCTAGGAAAAGAAGCAATACTTGCTCGGGCTCTTAACGAAGATTTAACTGAATTTTTTGACGGATTGCGAATGTGTCTTGATTGCATGTACACGTTTGGAGTCAAACAGGTGCCAATTAAGGAAAGGACTGAAGGGCAGGGTCTAGCATGGCCTGTGTTTTTAGACCTTGCACAGAAGCTACACAAGCGCGAGCTGACGGGGCATGCAGCACGTGACGCGATTGCGCTAGCAATGAGCGCAGCAACACAAGATCAATGGAACGGATTTTATCGTAGGATCTTGATCAAAGATTTGCGCTGCGGCGTATCTGAAAAAACTGTTAACAAAGTATGCAAAGCAGCAGGCAAGCTTGAGTTAGGAGTGCCTGTGTTTTCGTGCCAGCTTGCACACGACGGTGAAAAACACAAAAAGAAGGTTGTTGGTAAAAAACTAATTGAGGTAAAACTTGACGGGGTTCGAATGGTAGTAATAGCGAGCCCAGACGGTACTGTAGAGACCTTTAGTCGCAACGGCAAAGAGCTCAGCAACTTCCCAAAAATTACAGAACAGTACAGTGAATTTGCTAAAAAATTCTTACAAGAACCGATGGTTTTTGATGGAGAAGTAATGTCAAGTTCTTTTCAGGACTTAATGAAGCAAGTACATCGAAAGGAAGGTGCTCAAACAGACGATGCCACGTTTTTTGTATTTGATATGATTCCGTTTTCAAAATTTGCTAAAGGCAGGTGGAACAAAGATCAGCAAACTCGAAGCGAGTCACTTCGGCATCATGTCCAAATTGCACACGACAACGGATTGTTAGCAAACACAGAATTTGTTGAACATGTCAAAGTTGATTTAGATACTGATGCAGGCCAAGCTGAATTTGAAAAAATCAATAGAGACGCAATCGCTGGCGGATATGAAGGTATTATGTTGAAAGATCCAGAAGCACCTTACGAATGCAAGCGAACACATTCATGGCTTAAAGTTAAGCCTGTAATCGAAGTTACATTAACAGTAGTAGCTGTTGAAGAAGGCACCGGCAAGAATGAAGGAATTCTTGGTGCGTTAGTATGCAAAGGAGTTGACGACGGATGTGAAATTCACGTAAATGTAGGAAGCGGGTTTAGTGATGCTCAAAGAAAACAATTTTGGGACTTTAAGAATCTAATTGTTGGCAGATTAGTAGAAGTTCGTGCAGATGCTATTACACAAAATCAAGACGGGACGTATTCGCTTCGTTTCCCGCGCTTTAAAACCTTCCGTGACTATGCACCGGGTGAGAAAATATGAAAAGAAAAGCCGAACACCCTTTGTCAAAAATTCGAACTGGTTCAGGCGACAAAGGAACAACATTTTTAAAACTACCAAAAGTATCAAAAGGTTCAGCAGAAGTTGAATTTGTAGGCGATCTCGACGAAGCATGTGCATTACTCGGCGGAGTGGAATGCAATAATCCCGAAATACAAACTTTAGTAGAAGAAAGTAAAACTATTCTTTTTGTAATCGGTGCTTGTTTACATTCCTTACGAGCTCACAAAGAACACTTAGATACACTCGACGAATATGTTGAAAAAACTTCTGCTCTGATAAAAACAGTTGGATCTAATATTCCAGTAAAGCTTGAAGGGTTTATAATACCCGACAGACACAACTATGTTGTTATGCATTCTCGAGCAGTTGTTCGACGAGCAGAGCGGTCAGCAGTAAGATGCAATGAAATGTGGGCAGTGCCGGTCTTGAATACTATGAGTGATTTGTTATTCTTAGTAGCATGGCACGATAATCCAGCATCAGATCAGTGGAAAGGATTTTAATAGGAGAATAGCATGGGCGTAGATGTAGATCCAGAATTTATAATTGGAAAGCAGTTTAATTCAAGGGAAGAAGCTGAGCAGTGGTTAGAAAAGAATTACCCAGAAAAGTATGCTGAATATGTGTTGAATAACTGCGACGATATTGAGTTAACTTTCGAAGAGATAGGATTAACGTGTCGTGATATATCAGCTTATGCTGATTACGGATATGTTGTAGGATTAGAAGTATATAATGCAGTTCTAGATCCAAGTGGAAAAATGCTGAAAGAATTATGGGAACAAGCAACAGTAGTGTTTGGCAAAGAAGCTGCCCCTCACTTTTGGGCAAGATATTGGTAATTTTTAAGAAATGTATCCTCAAGACTAAGTAAGTCTACAATCACTTGCAAAATCAACACTCTAGTGTTATACTACACTAGAGTTAACTAGTTAGTGAGATTTAACAAGGAATACTAAATGACAGACAATTTCAAGCTGCTAAGCGATAAAGACCATATCCGAAAAAGATTTTCAATGTATGGAGGCAGCCAAGTTGTTCAGCAGGAAACTGCATTTATTGATGCAGACTTTAAACAAGTTAATCTTGTCAGCGGACTGCTAAAAATTATCAACGAAATTATTGATAACTCAGTTGATGAGCACGTTCGCACTAAGAAAAAATTTGCAGACAAAATTGAAGTAAACGTCGATAGCGACGGAACCATCACTGTTGTTGACAACGGCCGCGGCATTCCTAGTAAAAAGATTCAGACGCCCGATGGCGAAGAATATCAAATGGTAGCAGCGTTTACGCGAGCACGCGCTGGGTCAAACTTTGATGACGGGAATCGTGACTCGATTGGTATGAACGGTGTTGGGTCGATGATCACGTTTGTCACTTCAAAGAAGTTTGAAGCAAAAAGTGCTGACGGGACTACTGAAGTACACATGGTCGGGGAAGACGGCCAAATTAAATGGGTTAAGACGCGCGACACTGCTCGTAAAGGCACAACTGTTAAATTTAAACCCGACTATGAATTTTTTGGACTTGAGAATATCGACGAAGATCATATTAAAATGATCGAACAACGAATTCGTTCGCTTGCTCTTGCATTTGATTCAATTAAGTTTAAGTTTAACAAACGAGCAGTAAAAGTTAAGTTTAATGATTACTTCGGTGAATGCGATACTTTCAACACAGAAAATGCAGTGTTTGGCATTGCAAAATCAAACGGATCTTTTCAGACGCACTCGCTCGTAAATGGTCTCAGCGTGAAAGAAGGTACTCATATTGATTACTTTGTGAGCGCAGTTGTTAACGAACTCCGGACTGTGCTTAAACGCCGCAAAAAGGTTGATATTACACCAGCACGACTTAAACAGCATCTTCGAGTTCACTGTGTTGTAAACGGTTTTTCTGCTCTTAAATTCGACAGTCAAACAAAAGAACGAGTAACAAACTCAGCTGCTGAATGTCGAGCAGCAATCGGTGAGTTTGATGCTGTCAAAGTAGCAAAGAAATTAATGAATAACGCTGATCTTATTGAAGAGATTACTGCATATACTCGTCTGCAAGAAGATCTAGCAGCCAAGAAAGACTTGAATAAACTTGAAAAGAAAAAGAAAGTTAAGTCGGACAAGTACTTTGATGCGATTGGTAAGACGCAGCGCATTTTTATCGTTGAAGGTGATTCAGCATCAGGCGGCTTGATTAAGTGTCTTGGACGTAAAGGCAATGCATTTTATGCACTCAAAGGAGTACCGCTAAACGTACTAGAAGTAAGTCATCAAAAGTTTATGGCTAACAAAGAGCTCAGTGAACTGTATGCGATTATTACTACGTATCCAGATGCTGAGATTTGTATTGCTACTGATGCCGATGCTGACGGTTCAAGAATTCGTGGACTAGTAGCACTGTTTATGCACAGATACTTTCCGGACCATCTAAACAACGGCAAGCTGAAAATTCTGCGCACTCCTATTGCAATTGGTAAAAAGAACAACCGTGTAAAAGAATGGGCATATTCTTTTAACGACGTAGGCAAAATTGATCACAAGCTCGATGTGTCTTATGTAAAAGGACTTGGATCTTGGAGCGTGCGTGACCTGCAAGACATTATCGCAGTAGACACTATGGCGAACATGCTGCCTACAGTATCTATTCAAGACACAGATCTCTTTACAAGTTGGTTCTCAGGCAATACAATTGATTATCGCAAGGAACAGATTCTGCAAGCTGCTCCGTTTGATGTAATGAAAATTTAAGGGGAAACATGACTACAGCTAATACAGCAGTTACTATCCAGCTTGAAGATTTTTTCAAAAACGAGTACATTGATTTTTCAGTGTATGATAATGTTCGCAAGCTGGGTAATTACATTGACGGTCAAAAGAACGCTAGTCGTAAGATACTCCATACAGTGTTGCAACAAAATATTGACAAGTTTGTTAAAGTGTCCAACTTAGGTCCTAAAGTACAAGACTATTCACAGTACTTGCACGGGTCGCTAGAAGGAACTATTGTCAACATGACCGCAGACTACGTTGGTTCGGGAAATAATATTCCTTTACTTGAAGGCGACGGCAACTTTGGTTCTGCGTTCATTCCAGATGCCGCAGCAACGCGCTACATTTTTGCACGTATGAATCCGATTCTCAAACAACTGTTTGTTAAAGACGATTTTGTCAATCTCGAACATCAAGAATTTGAAGGCTCTAAAATTGAGCCGCGATTTTACGTTCCTACACTACCTATGATTGCAATAAATGGATCCGAAGGTGTGTCAATTGGCTTTGCCCAAAAGATTATGCCTAGGAAGCCTGCTGAAATTTTGAAGTGGGTCAAACAAAAAGCTGAAGGCAAGCGTATTACAGCAGACCTAACGCCGCACTGGGAAGGAATGAAATGCACAGTTGAACAAGGTGATTCTGCATACCAATGGCTTATTAAAGGCAAGTTTACTCGCAAAACTAAGCACCGTATTTCTATTGACGCTTTGCCAGTAGGCTACACGCTTAATTACTATCTAAGCATATTAGACAAGCTTGTTGAAGACAAGGTAATCAAAGGATATGATGACTTGTCAGATAATGACGAGTTTGAATTTGAAATCCAAGTAGACCGAGCTTTTGGTGAAAGAACAGACGAATGGATTGAAAACAAACTCAAGTTAGTCAAAAAGGTGACCGAGAATTTCACTTGTATTGACGAAGACAATAAGATTGTTATCTTCGATAGCTTAAAAGACCTGTTAGAAGCGTGGTACACGAAGCGTATAGCGTACAACAACAAACGTAAGGTCTATATGCTGCAAAAAATGCAGGACGAAATGGACCAGGCTGATGCCAGGGCACGTTTTATCAAAGGTGTTGTAGACGGAAAAATCGAATTGAAAAATGCAACTGAAGCAGAAGTTGTGAAACAAGCAGAGGCTTATGACAACGTTCTTACAGGCAAAGTTTCAAAGTTCCTGTCATTACCAATGCGTTCATTAACTAAAGAAGAAATTGCAAAAATGAACAAACGAGTAAAAGAACTTAAAGTACAAATTGCAGAGTATAGTAAATTAACATTTGAAGATATTCTGTTAGAAGATATTAACACGTTTAAATTTTAATTATGAAGCGCCGAATATTTTTTAAGATGTATGTTGATGGCAACGTCACAGACGGACATTATAAAACCTATTCTAACATCAACTATATTCCGCAAATGATCGAAAAATGGAAACAATCCGAGCAAGGACAGTTTGTCCTTGCTCATTCTAACAATATTGAAGTTTATCGAGAATTTGACTTTTGCAAGTATCAAACAGTAATTGCAATAGTAGGATCACTCCCTCCAAAACAAGATACTTTCTATTCGTTAAAATGGCCTCCCCAATCATTATAACAACGCAGAGAATTTTGAGCATTTTTTGCTTAAATACTGTATGGAGACTCGCGACGACATTGTTCGAAAAATTTCCAAGCAGATTAAGCGATGGGAACTTCTAGCTAAAATTATACCGATATTCTATATTTTGATTATCGGTATTTCGTTGTGGCATGACTGGATCGCCCCAAAGACAGCAATCTATGTAAGTTTTGGTTTATTTAGTGCAGTCTCTGTAATATGGTGGTTTTGGGCAATTAATTGTATCCATATACTAGTGCAAAGATTGCTAGCTGCTAGCACTAGTTTGTCTGAGGTAAAATCAGATTTAAATGACATACGAAAGGATATAGGTGATAGGTACAAACGATGAAAATATCAGCATTATGGAGCATATTCTTGAGTATGTGCACTGCTATGAGTATAGTAGTTTTAATTTTTATCGGCTCAACTTATGTTAATTTTAAAAATTCGTTTGTTTACAAAGATGTATACATAGAAGTAGTAAACAATCCAGTTCCTTTTGGCGCCGGCATAGAATTTGAAATGACTGCAAGAAAAAGATACGAGTGTAATAGTACAAAAGTTTACGGACTGGCATCGCTAGTTGACGATGACAAATCTCGACCGTTGCTATTGGATGTATTTTTGAGACACTATGTTCAAAATTCAAAACCTAGCAAGAAAATGACAAATAGTTGGACTCTAGAACAACATAAAGACATGATCCCCGGAGTTTATCGTGTTGAAATGATAGGCGAGTTTACGTGCCGGTATCTCATGTTTTCTATTGACAAGACACAATCATACAGAGACATTCATTTAGTCCTCGAATAACGTATTGATTATCTTGACATTTTTAAAACAATCAAATATAATAGTTGTATATAGAAAGTGGACTTTGATATTCATCCCACTCTAAATACTCTGCATGTCATTGCACTTATTAAGAGGAAAAAATGGCAAAATACATATCAACTAAAACATATAGGCAACTGGGCCCAGTTGCCTATAGACAGTGGCGAGCAGATAGTCACTGCAACTTAATCCATGGTTATGCGTTAACTTTTCATTTTGAATTTGAATCAGACGACTTAGATGCTAGAAACTGGGTTGTTGATTTTGGCGGTCTTCGTCCGTTAAAAGGACTTCTTGAAGACTGGTTTGATCATACACTTCTAGTAGCTCAAGACGACCCGCATCGTGAAGATCTTCTACGTCTTGGTGAACTTGGAATTGCTAAAATAACAGAAGTAGAGAAAACTGGCTGTGAAGGCATTGCAGATTTCCTCTATGAGTATGTTAACACTATTTTCTTAAATGATTACGGTCACGGAGATCGAATATGGTGTTCGAAAGTTGAAGTAAGGGAAACTGATTCAAATATGGCAATGCGAGTAGGACATCGTTCAGATGGCGAATTCGACTAACTACGTCGTTTGCTTAAAATACGGCACTAAGTATAGTGCGCAGTATGTAAATACGCTCTACTCTATGGTAGAGCGTAATTTAACAATTCCATATAAATTTATTTGCTACACTGAAGATTCTTCAGGAATATTATCTCATATCGAAACTAGACCCCTTCCTGTGTTGCCTAACGTAACCGGTTGGTGGTTTAAGCCGATGTTTTTTAACCCGCATTTAGGATTAAATGGTACTATTTTATTCCTCGATTTAGACATAATTATTTTTAGGAACATTGATAAATTATTCAGTTTTAATCCTGGGCAGTTTGTGATTATCAGAGATTTTAACAGATACGTCATAAAGCAATACAAAAAATTTAATTCGAGTGTATTTCGATTAGATACAGGACAGCATTCACAGGTTTATTACGATTTTAAAACAAGTCCACAACACGTTATGTCTCGATTTGCAGGAGACCAAGATTGGATTTTTGATAAAATCAAAGAAGATTTTAAATACTGGCCAGACGAATGGATACAGAGCTATAAGTGGGAAATGCGGAAACGTGCTCCATTAAACAAAAATCCACGAGGCGCAAGAGATTTCATAGAAGCTGGAGATCCTGCAATTTTAGACGATACATCTATTGCAGTTTTTCACGGAGAACCATGTCCGCATTATTGTAAAGACAAGTGGGTGAACATGCACTGGAAATAAGATCGAATGCCAAGATGTAAAAATTGATGCAAGCTAAATAGAATGCAGAAACGTTAAGACAGAAACGTTAATATCAATTGTAAAGCAACGCTGGCTTTACTTCAAAAAACAAAAATACGCAATATTAGGAGATATGAATGGATTTACAACTCACTTCCTTTGAGATCTGGGGCAAAAAGTACCAGCTAAAGGATGAGCACGGGCAACCAGTGGATAAAGATATCCACGATACGTACGAGCGAGTAGCAAATGCACTAGCACAAGTAGAAGAAACAGATCAAGACTATTGGAAAGAGCAGTTTTTGTGGGCCCTCCAAAACGGAGCAACTCCAGCAGGACGAATTATGTCAAATGCCGGAGCAGAAAAGTATAAGCCAGCGACTAGCTTAATAAACTGTACTGTGTCTCAGATTGTTGAAGATTCAATGGTTGGAATTTTAGACTCAAACTTGCAAGCGGGATTGACACTAAAAGCTGGCTGTGGCATTGGATACGAGTTTTCAACTCTTCGACCAAAGGGAGGATTTGTAAGCGGAGCAGGCGCGTACACTAGTGGTCCACTTACTTTTATGGACATTTTTGATAAAATGTGTTTTACTGTGAGCAGCGCAGGCGGCCGCCGTGGCGCGCAAATGGCTACATTTGCGGTATGGCATCCGGACGTAGAAGACTTTATCCGTGCAAAGCGCGAAGACGGCAGACTTAGGCAGTTTAATTGTTCACTATTAGTAGATGACGAATTTTTTGAAGCAGTAAAAGCTGACGCTGAATACAATCTAGTATTTCCTGTAAAGCAATCTGAAATTGATCGAAATATTGTTAAGGGAGAACTTGTACGCAAGAAAAGATTCTGGGAGAAACAATACTGCAAAGACATGGGGTACCTTGTTGATGCAAATGACATGATCCTTTGTGAAGTGTATAAAACAGTTAACGCCCGTGACTTGTTTGACGTTATCATGCAATCAACTTACGACTTTGCAGAGCCTGGATTCCTTCTTATTGATCGTATTAATGAATACAACAATAACTGGTTCTGCGAAGAAATTCGAGCAACTAACCCATGTGGTGAACAACCCCTTCCTCCTGAGGGTTCATGCTTACTTGGTAGCGTAAATGTAGCTAAATTTGTTCGAAATCCATTTACTGAATCTGCATATTTTGACTGGGACGAGTATATTAAAGTAGTTCGAATTTTTACTCGCATGCTTGACAACGTAGTCGAAATTAACGGACTGCCTCTGGAAGGTCAGCGCCGCGAAATTACATACAAGCGTCGTCATGGTATGGGCTTCCTAGGACTTGGTAGCGCATTGTCTCTTCTTGGCGACCAATATGGCAGTAAAAAGTCTGTTGAGTTCACTGAAGAACTAATGAAAGTAATGGCAGTAGAAGGGTTTCGGGTTGGCGTAGAGCTTGCAAAAGAAAAAGGACCAGCACCTATATTCTACGATGAAACAAACGGTGTATCAAACAAAGAGTTGTGGTGCAACGGAAAGTACATGGCTAGAATTTGGAGCGCAGCTCCTGATTTAGAAGCCGAAGCTCTTAAGTACGGCTGCCGCTTTACCCACCATACCTCAATCGCTCCAACTGGCACTATTAGCCTTTCATTGAATAATAACGTATCGAATGGAATAGAACCAAGTTTCTCACACCATTATGTACGTAATGTTGTAACCGAAGGTAAAAAATCAAAAGCATCAGTTGACGTATTCAGTTATGAAATGCTTCTATATAGAGAAACTACCGGTAACGAAGAAGTGCCCGACGATTTTAGTACATCTGAAAACGTAACTACTTACGCTCACGTTGATATTCAAGCAGCAGCCCAAAAATGGTGTGATTCTAGTATTAGTAAAACAATTAACGTTCCTACTGATACCGACTTTGAATCGTTTAAAGACATTTATATGTATGCGTATGAAAAAGGATTAAAAGGGTGTACTACCTTCCGCTTTAACCCAGAAGCGTTCCAGGGAGTTCTAGTTACCGAAGATAACTTAAAAGCTACTAAGTATCAATTCACTCTTGACAATGGCGAAGTGTTTGTCGGAACAGGTGACGAGAAAGTAATGTACGACGGCGAAGAACATACAGTTGCTAACTTGTATGATGCGCTAAAAGAAGGCTACTACGGTAAGTTCTAACAGACACAAGGAGACACAATGAAAGAACTCAATGGAAAAATAGTTTCATATAAGATTCTAAAAGACGAAAATACACCCGACGTTGAAAATCAAGATGCAGAAGAACGAGTAATTGTTACTGATGTTAAATTACCAGCCGATGCTCCAGCGAGAATGAAAACGCTTCGTGCAGACGGCAAGAAGTGGTATATGACAGTAGTATACAAACCGGGATCTGAAAAGCCCCATGCACTTTTTTGTACAACCAACCATCGTGAAAAAACAGCACCCATTAGTGATGCAGTTGAGCGATTAATTTCGTTAGCAGAAAAGAAGGGAATTTTACCTGAGCATATTGAAAAGCTAAAAGAAAAAATCGAACACGACAATAATATTAATAAACTAACTAGATCAATTAGCTTATTACTGCGCCATAACGTAAGTATGATTAATATTGTAGGAACACTAGATCAAATGGATGATATTTTTGCAGGATCATTCTTATTCCAAGTGAAAAAGTTCCTTTCTGCATACATTAAAGATGGCGAAAAAGTTGAAGGCGGTAAGTGCGACGATTGTGGTAGCGATAATGTAGTATATATGGAAGGATGCTTCCAGTGCGTAGATTGCGGAAGCGGACATTGCGGGTAACTCCGTGCATACAAATCTGTGATCTTGACAGCGATGGCATTTGTATAGGATGCCATCGCTCAACTGACCAAATAACTAAATGGAGAGATTATACAATGGATGAACGGATGAAGTTGATGAGAGAGCTTCAACAAAAACATCCAAAGTCGTATTGTCCTATATGTAATTCACCTAACAAGTGTGCAATTGAATTAGGAAAGTCAGCATCTACTTGTTGGTGCATGACAGTAAGCAAGCCATATAATCCAGATACACAGTACGAATCTTGCTTGTGCCACAAATGCTTAACATCTGAAGGAGAGCGCAATGTCTAAATTACAATGCAACAGAAGAATATTCTTTGTAGAGGTTGGCGATTTATCACCAGAAGCTATTAATGAATTTATAAGAAATATAAGGAAACGTTATGAATAAAATTAGAATTTACGGTTCGGAGTATTGTTCTTATTGTCACAAAGCAAAAGAACTTGCCGAGTCTATAGGTTTAGAGCATAGCTACATCGACATCCAAGAAAAGGGCAATGAAAATCATCTAGCGTTTGTTCAAGAACAAAAACATCGCACTATACCTCAAATATACGAATGGGATGATGCTGAGCAAGATTATACTCGTCACGTAGGCGGATTTACCGACCTATACAACAAGGTACAAGAAAATTCCAAACTAGCAAGCTGAGATTGACATTCTTTTCTGCTGTGTTATAATAAGATATTATCACAGGCAGAGTACAAATGTTTAACAACTCAGTACATCGAATTGGTTTCGCATGCAAGTATATGCATAGTGATCAGACTCAAAATAAGAGGACGTTGGAGGAAATTCAACGTCCTCTTAATACTAAATCAACAACTGCACAATGGCTATCTCGTCAATCTAGAAGTGTAGCTGAGCAGAGATTGATTGATATTATGCATCACAATATCAGATCGTTTCATAAACTTGTTTATTATGTTGGAAATCTACCTCCTAGACAACGGATGGTTAGGTTAAGCAGTGATGTATTGCCGCTGTATACCCATCAAGACTGGCGATATTTTTGGCGTGCGCCGGATGTTCGTGCATATTGCGAGAAGCATTTCGCAGATGTAGGCAGACTTGCACGAGAATATGATGTTCGTCTTTCAATGCACCCTGGCCAATTTACAGTACTAGCAAGTGATGATCCAGAAATTGTCGATCGTTCTATCGAAGAATTTGAATATCACGTTGACGTTGCACGATGGATGGGTTTTGGCAAACAATTCCAAGACTTTAAGATAAACGTACATATTTCAGGCAGACAAGGCCCAGACGGTATCCGAGAAGTTCTACCGTGGTTATCACCAGAAGCTCGAAATACCATTACTATCGAAAATGATGAAAATAAGTGGGGTATTGATCATAGTCTTGAATTAGCAGACGAATGTGCATTAGTTTTAGACGTGCATCACCACTGGTGTCGAGAAGGAGAGTATTTTGCTCGCAGTGACGACAGGCTCAAACGCATCGTTGATAGCTGGCGCGGAGTACGCCCTGTCATACACTATTCTGCAAGCAGAGAAGACCTCCTTGAGGGGCATTGCTCGCAAACTCTTCCAGACATGCAACTGCTAACATCACAAGGTCATAAAAAAGGCAAACTGCGTGCTCATAGTGATTATATGTGGAATCAGGCACTTAACGAATATGTGCTAGAGTTCCTTGACATAGCAGATATTATGGTAGAATCTAAGATGAAGAATTTAGCTTCAACTGCACTTTACAGAGAGAGTATACAATAATGAAATTTAAAGAGCTTGAAATTATTGAAAAGGCGTACGGTGATAGAATAGCACATCGAAGCCAGGTCCCTCTTATTAATCACATCCACGAAGGAATTGCTATTTTGCTAGCAGTTCAAGCATCTGAAGCTGCAATACGGGCATTTTGCATTCATCCAATTGTACAAACTGACATGCAAGGAATCGATCTATCAGAAGTAAGTCCTGATGTACTAATTCTTGCCGAAGAATATCGAGACCGAGCTAACGCCTATTTGTGTAGACCTGAAACTGACTATATTGACTCATTTGTTAAAGTTTATGAAAGAGTAAATCAGGACGGAGAAATGAGTCGCGATTGTGCAATGATGTTGTATGCTGATAAAATTCAAAACCAAAAAGACTTTCGACTATATCATAAAGAAACACATCCTAGGTCGGAACAGTTAGATGCCTATTTTAATAATTGGATTACATATTTGCGAGCAGAATATGACATCTAACAACCGTAACAACCGTAGCTACCAAGAACTGTTTGAAAAATACAAACACGAGCGCAGTGTGTCTAGGATAGTGCGTTGTGTTGAGAGACCTCATGCAGTTCTTGAAATGAAACGCTGTTGGACATTCAAGAACTGCGCAGTTTCGGGAAAACGTCTGTGGTTAAAACCGTGTGTAAGAGTAGTGTTAAAATATGACGGCCCTGGAACTCCTGTATACGATTATGTTTATTTTGACCCAAAAGAGTATTTGCTATGCCAACTAAAGTATTAAAAGACATAGAGAGCGAGCATTTGGACAAATACGTAGATATGATGATTCGTCGATGCGAATCAAATGATATAAAGGAAGGAATTTGTTTTCGTCCTAACGCAAAATGTTATGTCTCAAATAAAAATCTTTTTTTGAAACAAGCAATAAAAGTACGAGTGAAATATATTGCAAGAGATGAATTCTACATAAGTGAGACATTTTATTTTGATCCGAAAAAATATACTTGGTTTTTATTAAATAAGTAAGCAAATAGAGAAAGGAAGTTATGTCACTTTTAAGTAGAATGTACGGCAGCAATAAAGCAGCCCCGAGCCAAAAAGAATCATCTAAGAATCCAAATAGAGTAGCAGGTGGAATGCGTGCACAAGGTGTTGATCATTTTGTAGTATTAGGCGAGGATGGCCGAGAACAACATATTCCATCTCAGCGATACGTAAAAAGTTTAGAAGATCAACTTAAAAAGGATCGGGCAGCTATAAACGTCTTAGAACGAAAGCTTGCCCGACAAGAAGCAGCAATACAAGCAATTACTACAAAGCTCAACGAGCGTCGTTGATCGCTTTTGCAATTTCTGCTTTATTCATACTAGCGTTGGCTTTAACACCACGGCTCTTAGCAGTTGCTAAGAGCTCTTTTTTTGTCATAATTTTGTGATCAATTTTTTTAAGTTTTGGTTCAGGCGCTGACTCCTTAATCTTCCGGGCTTGTGTAGCCGTAGGTTCGGGTTGTTTAATTTGTTTCTTTGTAGAATTATTGTTCTCATTAAAACCAAAAATTGTTGCAAAAAAATGCAAAATATCTGCGATAAAATCTGACATATTAGTCTCCTCTGTATACTATTTAGTAAAGTGCTAAGTTTATAATTTACTTATGCTAATCGACGAACTAGCATACAAGTTCCAAACTTTTTTGCGTTCAACTCCTTTCTTTTGTGCAAATGCCTTGGCATTGCAATTGTTGCACACATGAAAATAGTTATTCGACAAGCGTTTTGGGTCCATACTTCCGCGGGCCCTGTTAAATTCAGCATCACACGAATCACACCGAAGACGAACGTAAGTTACTGTCCGAGTGTATTCGTGTTCAATGCCTTTTTTACTCTTTCGAGTGTGCCGGGTTTGTTTTGTAAATTCGCCTAAGTACATAACTATATTTACATTAAGATTATAAAATAGTACGATAAATATTATCATAGGACGACACACATGAGTATTTGTAAATTAACAGAAACTGCAAAATCCCGTATTAACGAATTATGTAAAACTAACTCTGTCTACGGCGTTAGCTTAAATTTAACTGGCGGGGGATGCGCAGGGTTTGAATATAAATGGGGTTTTGTAGAAACTTCTAACGAAATCGAACCTGGAGATTTTGTGATTAACACTGGCGCAGGGAACTTCGTAATAGGCAAACAAAGTCTAATGTTTCTTGCAGGAACAGAAGTTGACTATGTGACTAATATAGTTGGTTCGACTTTCGAAATAAAAAATCCAAACGCTGAATCATCATGTGGTTGCGGCGTTTCAGTAAACTTTAATATGGAAAAGCTGGCGTACTCAGCAAAATAACGGAGCAATAGAATGGCAAAACAAAACATTGATATCGGTGTTGAAGGTAATGACGGCACAGGTGATAGTATACGAGAATCGTTTCGTAAAGTAAACGAAAATTTCTCAGAACTGTATGCTGTGTTCGGTATCGGCGGCCAGATATCATTTACAAACCTAGACGACGTTCCGAATACTTACGTTGGAAACGAAAATAAGATTCCTGTTGTTAGGCAAACAGCAACTGGCATGAATTTCCTAGAGCTTGCAAGTAATAACGCGCTAGACGGAAGTATTGATACCGTAGGTTTTGACTTTAGTGTTGAAGGAAAGTTAATTGTTCGCACGCTAGCAACAACAGTAGCAAATGACCCCGAGCCGGCGCTAGGTGGACCTTTAAATGCAGCAGGTCAGCCTATTGCAGGTGTTGAAATTACAACAGATGCAGTTAACAGAATTAATTCAGTACACGGCACTAATTACACTATTGGTGATTTGCTTATCAATAAAGCATATGGTGATCAAAATTATCAACAAAAAAGTGTTCTGGGAAGCGGAATACGTGTAGGCGACGAACCTGCAGATGTACTTGACTATTCATTGTCTACTACAGTTATTGATTTAGGTAATCTAGTAATACCAGGGCATGATATTAATCCTGCACAAAACGGCGCACCTTACGTATTTAATTCTTCAGGAACCGACCCTGACAATGTGACATCAGGTGAAACTTATTATATTCGAATAGTTGATAGTGATACTATTTCTCTTCATTCAACACAGCAGGGAGCACTTGATAATACAGGTAGGTTAATACTTTCAGGCGGTTCTGGCACCTTTACAATAACTGATGCAGCATATGATCCTAGTTTGCCTGGAAATTGGTTATCTAATCAAGTGCTCCCAAGATATGCTACTGTCCGCCGCCAAGGCGATAGAATGGAAGGTGCACTAACTTTACATGACCATCCAGGTGACTTGTCTGGTGCAGGGACTCCAAACGGGCCAGACGATTTGCAAGCAGCTACGAAGTACTACGTAGATAGCGCAACTGCAATCAGCACTGTAGACCTGTATGTAAGCACTAGCGGCAGTGATCGTCAAGAAAGCTCACTAGAGGGCCGTCAGGGCCGGAGTATGGCTTACGCTTATAGGACCATCGGAGCAGCAGCACAAGGAGCAGAAGAACTATCAATTGCTTCTACTACCGAACCTGGCCCGTTTATGCAAACCATGACACATAGCAATGGTGCTGAAAATTCAGAAGTTCAACAAGCAGGTATTTCAACTCCTTTTGCTACAAGAGAAGATGCTCAACAGTTAATTAATCTAAATTTTGAATTTATTTATAGAGAAGTTTTTGGGTTTGTAGAAGATTCGTATCCTCAATTTGCGCAAACTTATGATATTGATCGTTGGGAAGAAGACTTACGAGTTGTATTAGACAGTGTAGTATTAGACTCATTAGTTGGCAATAATGCAAATTTCTTAACAATACGAGCAGGATATCGTTATTTCTCAGAGCCAGCAGCAAGACTAGCAGCTAGTACCAGCTTGCCGGCTCTTCTTGCAGGTCTTGATTATGCAAGAACTTTAGTATTAAGTTATATTCTAACAAATACGCAAGTGCCTACTTCTTATCAGGACAAAGTTAGCCAAGTAATAGAACAAAGCTTAGCACCTAGCTCTCAAGATATTAACACAATTCAGTCAAGACTTAACACAGTGTTAGGAATTGTTGAGAGTGGAGTTTTGGCTGCGCCGCCAATTGTCGACGGAGTCACAACATATAAACTATACGCAGGAAACGGAAACTTTGGCAACGTAGATCAAGCAACCCCATTAAGTTCAGATATTATACCAGGAAAAGTAATTCGTGGCAGACGTTCGGGAGCTGTTGGTAGAATTATAACGTACACACAAGAATCTGAACTAGACACTGTTACAGTTCCTAGCGCAGATGAAATAGAATTACAGTTGCTCGTGCCTATTGAATTTGAAGAAGGCGAGGAGCTTGAATACGGAAATGCAGTACAATCAGTACAAGTTACAATTCATGTTGAAACAGGAACTTACGAAGAAGATTTTCCGATCAAAGTTCCGGATAATGTTTCTATAGTTAGTTCAGACCCAAGGCGCACAATTGTCCGTCCAAAAAATAGAGTTTCCCAGTCACGCTGGTCAGACATATATTTCTATCGCGACACAGTAATTGACGATGTTATAGTAGGCCGAAGCGATATCAGTGAGGTGCAATTTAATGCTCAAACAGATTCTAATAGGGCGCCAGGAACTTATGTTGTAGACACGTTTACAACTAACGGACAAGGATCAGGTGCAGAATTTGAAATTGAAATTGACTCTAATGGAAGTGTAGTAAACGTTGAAATTTTAAACGGCGGAACAGCCTTCCAAGAAGGCGATTCAATTACTATCTCAGATTCACAGCTTGGATCAGGTGGCGCAACGTCTGTAGTAATTGTAGTTGACAAAGTACCAAATGGCCTTTCGTATGTTGATCCTCTTTCTGACAGAGTAAAAGGGCATTTTGGTTATCACTATTTAACTAATCCTGCAGAACAAGAAAACACCGGCGAGGGTTATACAAATATTGGAAACTGGGAACAGTCTGCTCTTATTTTGAAAACAAATCGTGAATTTATTAAAGAACAAGTACGATTCTTTGCTGAAGACCAGTATCCCACTGAAATGGGAGCGGCTAGCAACAGCACACTAGAGTTGTTTGACTGCCAAATTGGATTTATAGTAGATTCGTTAATAAAAGATTTGAGAGCAGGCGGAAATGAATTTGTTTTGGAAGCTCAAGGCGAATTCTACGAAACTGCATTTGCAGCAGGCATTGACGAAGCTGCACAAGCAGGCATTGAATATATATTCACTATTGCAAGTCGTTTGCTAAACGGCGAAGCTCCGGTTATTCTGTACGGTGACCCACAAGATCGCACTCAAGAAGCAGACTTGTATTACGGTGCTGTAGAAATTCAAATTTGGCAATCAAATACACAATATGTTGCAGGTGATATTGTTAGATTCTTACTTGCAGGTGTTTATAACTACTATAGAGCAAGAAATACACACACGTCTGGCAGCACGTTTAACATGACTGAAATTATCAGTCATTGGATTCAAATAAATGGCCCAGAACAGACTGTTGAAAACTTAGTTAATACTGTAGCGTTTGCTTATGATGCATCGTATAATCCCCCATTAAGAAATACTGAAATAGATGCATTCTTATTTAACGATGCTACTGGCTTAGTGAACTTGAGCATTCAAGGACATGGTGGATTTGTTGCAGTACTTGACCCTGAAGGACAGATTGCAACTAAACCGCCACGTATTGAGTCATGCATAAGCTATTCTCAGTCGTTAAACAGACAGGCAATACGTGGTGGTATATATGTAGATGCATTTGCTGGCAATATTCCAGTAAAAGTAGTTGAACGAATAAACAACAACCCATTCCGTTTGTTAGTTGAAAGTGACGGAAGTGAGTCTGAGCCGCAAGGTTTATTTGTAAGAAGGCCGCAATCGCCATGTCCTTTTTATATTGACGGACAGAGGTTCCAAATTAATTCAATTGTGCAATATACTCAAAGTACAGGTACAGCAGAATTAATTCTAGATCCTAGTTCAAATAACGGACAGGGCTTTATAGGACAAACAAGTCAGCAAGCTACAGGCGTTAACTTGACAGATTTGTCGTCTCCGATCGGTATTACAATTCAAACAGCAGGTTCAAGAACTATAGAAGGGATAAACTTCCCGCAGATAAACGATCTCGGTTATGGCGTGTTTGCTGTAAACGGCGGCGAAGTTGAAATAACCGGAGTACCGACACAATATTGTTGGGCAAGCTATCTTGCAAAAGACGGCGGACAGATTCGCTCGCAGTCTGGTGCAACAGCGTTTGGTAATTTTGGACTAATTGCCCAGGGTTCAGATCCAAATGAAATCCCTGATATTATGAACCTTGCAGTAGATATGGTTCAGCCAGCGAGGACATTCGTAGCAGCAAGGATTCTGAAACTTGCAGGACCAGTTGAGCTAGAAGAAGGCGACGAAATTCGTCAGGTAAACTCACTTGCAACTGGTACCGTTGCAATCGGTACAGGACCAAACGGATCAAACATCATTTATTTAGAAGAAGCTGCTGATACATTCAATACCGTAGACGAACTTGAAGTAATAACAGATTCTACTAACACTCCTCTCGGTCCAGATTCTGTTCCGTACGCGATTGATAATACAATGTACGTAAATAGCACTGATTCGTTATTTGTGCATGTTTTTGATATGCAAGATGTTCCTGCTAATAATTCAGAAATTGATATCTATCATGCAGGCACTGATCAGTTTGCAAGATACGAAATTGCAAACGTAGAATTAACAACTGCGTATGTTGATCGTATTGAACGAGTAAATGATATAATTCCTGCATCTCAATCTGGTACAGGAACTGGTGCAGTATTTAACATAGCAAAAACTATCAGCGGCGGATATTCAGTTGAAATAGTAGAAGCCGGCGAAGATTATAGCATCGGTGATACATTTACAGTTTCAGGGCAGTACTTAGGAGGTGTTGACTCAGCTAATGATGCAGTGATTACAGTTAATGACATTTCTAGCGGTGGAGCAATTAGTGAAGTAGAAATTACTGGTACTATTGAAGTTACTCCGTATACTCCAGTTTACAGTGGGCGTGTATATCGATTAAACTTCTCAACAGGCGATGCACAATTTATTGCTACAGGCTTGCTTGATTCAGTTTTCTGGGGAGATGTGATAAACTATCGTCGAAATAGGGCGTTCTTGCTAGACGATGTGTCAGAATCTAATAGAACTTCAATTCGACCGTCAACTGCTATTGTGTTTAATGAAGATACATCACTAGTATATCGTTCAAATAGCTTTGTAACTTCTAATAGTATCGGCGAAGAGCTTGAAGAAACTCAAGCACAAGCATTATTTGATTCTAACTTTAATTATATTAGTTTAACTGTTAGCATAATTCATGCACAAACCTCTGAAAACTCAGGCTCTGGAATAACAAAAGGAGCAACACCTGGCGACAATGTAATAGCAGTAGAACCATTCTTAACTCAAGCTGACATCAATCGTCTCAACAATAATATCGAAACACCGGAAGCAAATCGTCCAGTAAATTGGACTGTAGAAACTCTCGTGCAACGTCCGATTATTGTTTGGGGAGGAAAGAAGCATTATGTCTACAATTACAGAGGAGTCGACAGCAACGGCAACATAGTTGCGCCAGCTGAAGATAACGCTTACGGCATAGTTTCTATTGAAGATACTACTGATAGTATTGTGAGCTCGGGACCTGGGCTGGCATCGTCTGTTGTACTAGGGTCTCAAGTAGTTGTTTTACGAGCTGGCCTTGCTTCTGGCGCAATAGGTGATATTACATCAAGTATATCAGCTTGCCGAGCGTCAGGACATGAATTCTCAAATGTTGGCACAGGTGGGTATAACGATAGTAATTTCCCAAATGTCTTGTATGGACCAGCAGCTGAACGAGCTCAAAACACAGAGGTTGTTGAGCGAGGCAAAGGACGAGTTTTCTACACATCAACCGACCAGGACGGGACTTTCCGTGTTGGACGCTTCTTTGCTGTAAACCAAGGAACTGGGTCTGTGACATTCTCAGCACAGATTGCATTATCTGATGTTGACGGTCTTGGATTTAAGAGAGGTGTAGTAGTTAGTGAATTCTCAACAGATACTGCTATGTCAGATAACTCTGCTGATGCCGTCCCAACTGAATCAGCAGTTCGAGGATACGTTAATAGGCGATTAGGGTTTGACGTAAACGGCAATTTGTTAGCCAACAGCTTAGGTCCAACTGCTCTTTCTCCGACTGGCATTGTGCCTTTATCAGGCAACTTAAATGCTAATGGTAATACTATTACTAATTTGAGAGGACCTCAAAGTGATGCAGAAGCAGCAACAAAACAATATGTTGATCTAAGTCAAAATAATGTTAATGAAGTAAGAAAATTACGAAGCGTTGCGTATAATAATGTAGGCCAAGGCGACTTGTTAGTTTCTACTCAGTATAAGAAGATACTGTCTCGAACTACAACTGTGTCAGGAACATTCGAAGTCGGAACAACCATTACTGGTAACACAACCTCGGCAACTGGAACTGTAGTTGATGTTCGACCGTACACAGATACATTAGAAGGAAGTGTTATTGAAATAACATACACTCCAGTATCAGGTACAATAAGTGGAAATGAAACTGTTACTGCATCAAACGGAGCGACAGGCGCAGTTAGTGCCGGACCAATTGATGTTTGGGCAAACGGAAAATTAACAACTGATAGTAATTTAACTATTACAACTAATAGAGAATTGACTATTTCCGGCGGAAATATTGTTGACAGACGTACAGATATGTCAATAAAAATCAAGTCAAACTCGATTAGTAATAGTATGGTTGCTAGCAACGCAGCTATCGCACAGTCGAAGCTTAATTTGCAAGCAGCAACAACTCGTTCAAGCGCAAGTGGCATCACACAAGCTGACCGAGGAGTTGCATCGTTTGATTCAGCTGTATTTGCAAGCACAAATGGTTGGATTACTATTAACAACGGTGGCATGCCAACTGCAAAAGTTCAAAGATTATCTGATAATACTGTATTAGGTAATTCTGCAGGCGATGGGGTCACAAATGCAAGACAAGTACCGTTTAGTACAGTAGTTGATCTTGGAAACGGATTACAAGATAGCGAGTTTACAACGGTAGTACCAGCCGGAAGCCCTGCAGGCCAGGCATTGGTTAAAACAGGTACTAGTACATACGGTGTAAGCAACATATCTACTTCAGGTGCTGGTAATAGTATTGTAAAAACAAAAGCGTCTGGAGCAGTTCAAGCTAATTCGTTGATCATAGGCGGTGACGATACTTACGAAGTCCTTTCATTAAATGTAACTGAATTAGTATTTAAAACTCCGGCGCAAGGTGTTATTCTCAGGGCAGTTGGCGGAAGTTCAACTGTTGCACCAGATGTTCGCATACCAGGCAATGTTAATATTGACGGAACAGGGATTACTAATAGTTCCATTAAGAATAGCTCTATACTAGCTAACAGGAAAGCGCTAGCGGCATCTTGGATGTATTCTAGCTTCATAGAAGCACCAGGAGAGCGTGGCGCTGCGTCAACAGGTATAGCAATCGGTGCAAATACCGGCTTTACTACTGCAAGACAAGTTGCGATTATTACCGGTGACACTGGCACAAATTCAAGTCTAGCTCCTGCAATCTTTAGTTCAACTGGAATGTTGCCTGACATAGATGACAACTATGACATTGGCTCAGCGTCGAGGAAATACGCTAACGTTTATGCAACACTGTTTAGAGGTACTGCAACAGAATCGTACTACGCAGACTTGGCAGAAAATTATCTTGCAGATGATCAGTATGTACCAGGTACTGTGTTAGCGTTCGGTGGCGAATACGAAGTTACTACAGTTAGCTCAAAAGGATCACACAAAGTTGCTGGTGTAGTATCAACAAATCCAGCTCACTTAATGAATTCTGAACTAACTGGCGACAATGTAGTTGCTCTAGCACTACAAGGACGAGTGCCTTGTAAAGTAGTTGGAAAAGTCGAAAAGGGAGACTTACTAGTATCAAGTGCAATCCCTGGGTATGCAGTAGTCGACAACAATCCAAGAGTAGGAACCGTAATTGGTAAGGCGCTTGAAAATAAAACTACTAACGACAAAGGTGTAGTGGAAATTGTAGTAGGGAAACATTAATGAAAAAATCGCAAGCAGAGACATTAAAACGTCAAGGCGCGCGATCAGCACAGGACAGCAAGGACCCAGAAAAACAGGTCCTTGCTGTTGCTGGTATGTTGCGTGTACAGGTTAATAAAAGGAAATAACTATGGCAAAGGCGCTAATAGACTTAGGATCTAGTCCAAACAGGGGAGACGGAGATCCTTTACGGATTGCATTCCAGAAAATTAATAACAACTTTAATGAACTCTATGACGGAGAGTTATTTCTGTCAACTATGCCTAATAAATCTATAATACCGTCAGAATCTGAAGTTTATAGTATCGGAAATTTAGAATCACAGTGGGCAGAAGTTTATGTTTCAGATGCAGTTTACATAAACGACAGCATTATAGAAGTTGACGAAAGCGGAAGACTGAATGTAAACGGAATTCCTATTACTGAATTAGACATTAATGCGTCAGTTTATGCAGATGATTCAACATTACTAGTTGATGCTGTAAACGGTATAATTCCTGGGTATGTAAGTATTGCACAGTTACAAGAAATTGTAGATCAATCAGCTGACTTTGATGACTTTAAGGCCCGGGTTGCTAGTCTGTGATTTACAATAAATACATTAAATAGGAATAACAACAATGGCAAACAGGTTTCCGCTAGTTCTTGATACCAGCGACGGTAATAAAATTAAAGAAATTCCGCAAGATGATAATCTTAATTTAAGAGATACTAGTATCATTGATGTACAGAATATCAATGCACTAGGTACTATTAGTGCGGCAGCAATAACAGTCAATGGCGAAGTTATTGGTCCGCAAAGATTCCTAGATCTAACTGATACTCCTCCGACTTATGAAGGATCAAACAACTATATAGTAAAAGTTAACTCAAACGGAACTGGTCTAGAATTTAAACCACTTGATGATATAGGTGACCTAGATGTAGAAGTATTAACCGCTACAGAAATTTTGCCAACACAAGATATTTCAACTAATATCGGAAGAATTGATCAAAGATTTGAATTAATTCATGCAGAGGTTACTAAGAGCAGTATTCAAGCATTTGACGGAACAATGTTAGTTGATGCAGAAACTAAAGAAATTCCGTACAGTGTGTTAACAGGTGAACCGACGTTCTTGTCACAATTTACAAACGACGTTAATTTCCTGACAGAAAGTCAAGTTGGGCCTGTAATGCTTAATGTAATAGACGCTCAGGCATATCTAGAAGTGGATATCCAAGGCAGTGTATTTACACAAGATTCAATGAGGGTTATAGACGGCTTTGATGGATCAATCACAACGCCAAGTGTCATAACAGATATATTAGTGTTGCAGCCTGGGCCAGAACCATTAGATCCTGAACCTGGGACTATAACAATCTCAGACGGAGTTAGCTGGGATCCAACAGGCACTGGCCAAGAGACTGTACTTGTTTTCTTAAACGGAGTATGGAAAGAACTACTAATGAGCGAAGTCGTATAAGGAGAATATAACAATGGCACTAGATCTAATTAATATCGGTAATATAGCCAATGACGGAACAGGAGACGATCTTCGCGAAGCATTTATTAAAGTAAATCAAAATTTTGAAGAATTAGATCTTCGAAGCGACGAACTAACTACTGCATCAAACATCGGAACACAAGGTGCAGGAGTTTTTGCACAACGGGTAAATTATGATCTTCAGTTCAAGCGCTTAGTCCAAGGCGATAATGTTAGTATTGTTGAAGATAACGAAAAAATTACTATAAATGCACTACAACACGGTATTGAAGATATTGTTGTTTTTGGCGACACTGGTAGTTCAACGTTAGAAGGTTCGGCAGTATTTACTATATCAGGCGGGAATGGTATATCCACAAGTATTAGTGGAACCACATTAACTATTACAAGTACAGGAATTGTGCGATTAGTTGACGACACTACACCGGAACTTGGTGGAGACTTAGATGCCCAAGGTTATAGCATACACAATGTCGGAAACATAAATGCATTAACAGTTAGTGCAAACTTAACCGGTTTAGTTAACGGAGTTGATCCTGCTGAATATGCAAAGTATTTTATTGATTTTGATTTTGGTGAAATAGGACAAAACGTTACTAATATTGTTGAGTGGTTAACTTTTGCAGCAGATGTTGATTTCGGCACGTTTACCCAGCCCGAGTTCCGCACTATAGATTTTGGATCATTCTAAATATTGCGATAAATATGTTGTATAAAGGAACACAACATGACTTTTAACCCGAGACAATTTGGATTAGTAACCAGAGGCAGTTTAGATATTAGTAGAACAATATTTAGACTTTCTAATGATGTACTAAGTATTGAGAGCGACGGCTTACCTTATCCTGCACAAACGCAGGTTAAGAACTTCTCTAGGCAAAATTATGATTTTAAGTTTCGTTATAGAGCAGGCACTAATACCCAAAGTCCTCATGTAGTTGAAAGCGGAGAAGATATTGGAATATTTGCAAATGGCGTTCCACTACAAGCCTTTGAACCAGCAAAGGTTCTCCCAAGAACAGCAGACATTCGTGCGCCTGGTACTCTTGAATTTAATTTAGGGTATTTTGCTGACATTGCATCCGACGATAATGCTCATGCTAAGATAATAAACGGCAAGTACACTTATCGCACAGGCAAATTTTTACAGTCTAGCTGGAAAAATAATGGAGTGTACATAGCTAGTCCTTATTATAGTCAAGGACACTTTAATAATGAGTATTTAAGACATCCAAACGGACACAGCAAAATTATAGGGTTTAGTTTTGACGGATATCCTATATATGGTCCGTGGGGGTATAGTGCAGCAACTGATTCTAATTCAGGACTGCGAATTATGCGGTCTTCTTATCGGACTTTGGTATCAGATTCTCATAGACCTCCAGGATGGAAATACTCTAATGCGGTGAAAACGTACGGTGGTCGCAAGCAACTTGGCCCCGGCGCATTTATTCAAGACTATTACTTTGAACAACGATCAGGCGACTTAGACGAACACAACGGTCGTTATTGCGTAACACCAGATTTCCCAAACGGAACGTATGCGTATTTTGTTACGTTCGAAGACGAGACATTAGCTGTTCCTACGTATCCTTACGTAGTAGGTCCAAGCACAAAGCAACAAAGGACTTTATTAGATGAAGTTCCGGCCAGCCAGATATCCGAATTGCACTCGTTGTGGAATATCGCCACTGGCGAACGTCTTACTACTTTAATTGAACGCCGGGTAGTAGAACTTGATTTACCTGTAGCAAACGGCGTTGATGTTGATGTAGAATTAATTAGCGGAACATTGCCCGCGGGTCTTCGGTTGTCTGGAACTAAACTAACTGGAACTGTATTTGAAGTAGCATATTATAAAACATTTGTATTCGTATTGCGCGCAAGATCAGGAAATTTATTTGAAGATCGAACATTTGAAATTGTAGTTGCAGGACCTGATGCGCCAGAGTGGCAAACACCGCCTGGGTTGCTTCCAGTGCATCCAAACGAACGAAGTTTATTTGTTCTAGACAGTGAACTAATCGACTATCAACTTTTAGCTACAGACACAGATTTGCCAGCGGGCGATGAATTGTCATATTACATTGCAAATAATGATGGCAGTTTGCCTCCAGGCATAACTCTTACAGAAGACGGACGAATAACAGGAATAGTCGAACCTCTGTTAAGCTTAGAAAAGAGATTTCGTGATGGCGGATTTGATACAGCACCATACGATTATTCTTTACTTGATTATGCAACTCTTCCTGATAATGGCTTTAGTAGCTATTATTATGACAGCGTGACATACGATTTTAGTGTTCCTACACAACAACGTCGTAAACTTAACAGGCTTTATCCGTTTACTGTTACTGTAACTGACGGTATTCATTTTGTTAAACGTGATTTTAGAATCTTTGTTGTAGGTGACGATTTTCTAACATCTGATAACACTGTTATGCAAGCCGCAAACGGTGTATTCACTGCTGACGTCACGAATCTCAGGAATCCAGTTTGGTTAACTCCGAAAGATTTAGGTTTCAAAAGAGCAAATAATTACACAACGCTTTTCCTTGATATAATCGATAATCCTACTTTGCAAGGCGTGCCGCTTTATACGCTCGAAGATGTAAACGACGATGGGACTTCAAGCGAGTTGCCGCCGGGATTATCTCTTGATACTACAAATGGTGAAATAGCAGGATACTTACCGTATCAAACTGCAATTACAGAAAGTTATAAATTTACTATTCGAGCAACTAGGATGATTGCAGGTCTTGATCGTGCAACAATTTTTGCAAACTTTTATGAAGACACGCTTTTAGGCAAAACTAGCTTCAAAGTGTATAAATTTGCAAGACCTGACGATTTGAAAGAACTGCGCAATCGTTCTATACGTCTATATAACAGACAATACACAGTAAGTTATGTTGACGACAGTCATCCAGATTATGATGTAATACATTTAGAAACCACACTTTCGCCTGCTAGAAATTTAATATTGTCGAAGCAAGCAAATGTTGGACAGGATTTCTTGTTCGTGTCGAGGTTATCAGAAAACGATCGAAATTTATATCGTGAAAGGTCACTTAATTTTTCTAATACTGAGAGTTATACGATTACTTCAATTACTCCGTATTTAGAGTATAGAATAACTCAAGAAGACCCAAACGCTAGTCCAATATATCCTTCTAAAGTACCTATGGTCATGGAAGAGTTTGATAACTACTTTGCTGGCGATTTTGCTATAAACCCAGATGACGGAATTATTTACCAGTGTAATCAAGCTCATACTTTTGAACAATTCGTTCCGGCGTTCTGGGACGAAGTTGCTAGTAATATAACAGAGCTAAGTACTGCAAATCTATTACTTGCAACAAGGCAATCACTAGAAAAAGAATTCGGTAGCAGAGCGTTTGTAATAGCAAATACCGACAGAGATTGGACTATTAGGATCCCAAGTCGCTCACGCACGCGAAATAGATCAAACATCCAAAACTTTTTCCAACCGTCTGAAGATAGCAGTTTGGTGTCTATTACATTAGTAAGAGACAACGAAGATCGAATTATATTAGATAAAAACTTAACGTCACAGCTTACACAGGGTCGAAATATAGGTATTGCGCTATTTAAAGATGATTCATTTAGAAAAGAAATAATTATTTCTGAACGAAGCGAGGAGTCTATACCAAGTTCTACAAGAACATTTGTTCTCCGAGTTATAGGAGAAATAGATTCAAATATACGCTGGATAACTCCAAGTAATCTTGGAACTATAAATGCAAACTTTGACAGTGTACTAAGGGTCCAAGCTGAAACAACTGTTCCTGATACAAAAATGATTTACACAGTTAAAAGTGGACAATTACCATACGGTATGAGGCTTTCGCTTGATGGTGAAATTATAGGCCAAGCACGGCAGTTTGCAACCGAAGACGAATTAGGTCTAACTACGTTTGACGAGAGCAACACAACTTGGGATCAATCTTTTACTGACATGACAACTTTTGACAGAGAATTTCGATTTGTTGTTGAAGCTAGAGATCGTTTTGGATATTCTGCGATAGAACAAGAATTTGTGTTAAGAGTATCAGACCAAGATGACACTCAATACACTGATGTATTCTTTAGACCGATGTTGCGCGAGCATGATCGCCGTATGTATCGTGAATTTCTTAGCGAGCCAGGCGTTTTTGAATCATCAAAAATTTATCGTCCAAGTGATCCAAATTTTGGGGTGCAATCTAACCTTGATATGTTGCTCTTTGCCGGAGTAGAAGCTAAGAAAATTGAAGAATTTGTTGCAGCCGCAGCAAAAAATCATAAACGTAAAAAATACATATTAGGCGATTTTAAGACTGCTATTGCAAAAGAGTCAATCACAGGCAATGTACTTTATGAAGTAATTTATATTGATGTCATCGACCCTGCTGATAGTAGCGAAGGACGAGTTGCATCTCAGATTAGAACACCTTCTAAAGAAAAAATTACTGTAGACAGTGTTCAATATGAAGTTAAAGACGATTTATTCCGAACAAATGCAGGATATGATGCGTTGGCAGTATACAAAAGAGGAACGGTGAGATTTGTGTATACCGTCACTGGTGAACTGGTTATTCAGACCAGAGACGACGAAGTTCGAGTAAAGCCACAAAATAAAGCAATTGAAGTTGATGTTCGTGATAACGGCGAAATATCTGTACAGCTCGAAGTAGGTGATAGTGAGCCGTATAGGATTAGACCGAAGACAAATACATTAAAAGCAGACTCTAACGCAGTTAAAGTTGGGACCCCTACAAATTCGATCAAATATATTAGCAATATAACTAATATGAGAGAAAATATCAGCCAGATAGGGCAAACTGAAAGAAATTATTTGCCGTTATGGATGAGAACTTCTCAACAAGGGCTACAAGAACTTGATTATCAACCTGCGATTCCGGTTTGTTATTGCAAGCCGGGTACTAGCCAGGATATATTAAGAAATATTAGAAATTTTGGTTTCGAACCAAATCAAATAAATTACGAAATTGACCGATATGTTGTAAAACGAACTGAAGATTACAGCGACGAACGATACATAGTGTTCGCGAATTATCAATTTAACATATAATGTCAATAAATATACAAAAGAGGATGACACATGGCAAGTAACATTGTTAGTAGTACAATAGATGCAACGTTTCCTAGAGCAGGACGCGACAATAACACACAAGGGTTTCGTGATAATTTCAGTATCATTAAAAACGGTTTAGCAACAGCTAGTTCTGAAATTACAACTTTACAAAACGACACCGCTAAAGTTAATAGCGATAACAACTTTAATGGTACGACATTAACTAATGCAAACGCAGTGTTGTTTACTCATACAGCCCGGAATATAGGTTCAGTTAGTCAAAGCCAAAATATTGACTTAGCTCAAGGTCATTATCAGATACTACGTATTAATTCACAAGCTGATCTTACATTTACTATTACAGGTTGGCCACAAGATCGAGTTAGTGTAGAACTTGCAGTGGCTAAACTTACAGTAGAACTATGGGGTATAAACGATTTAGTTCAAAATACTGATCATGAAACTACTATTATTTGGACCATCCCGGCTGGTGCTGGCACCGGAGCATTTAAAAAGAGTGCAAATTGGCCAGATCCGTTTGTAGTACGAAGTCAAACAAATGCAGAAAGCCCTGTTATTGTAGAATTTTGGTCATACAATCAAGGCGCAACTGTATTTGCAAACTACCTAGGGAAATTTGAATAAATGATACATCCTCTTATTAATGATCTTGACAGTATGAGCATCGAACACCTGGAAGAAAAAGTACTTGAATTACAGCAACGATATTTTCGAGCCCACAATCCAGAAGTTAGAAATCAAATTATTAATATTTTGCAGGTATACAACGAAGAGATCCGTACTCGCCGGATAATGGAAGCCCAACGGCAGCGTGACGAAGGCAACGATGATCTTGACAATCTAATAAATGTAAGCTAATATATTTGCAATGCAAATTATTAAGCATTTAGATATTAGCGTTTAGGATCGTATATGGATATAGTTTATTGTTTCTTGCCTAAATCAGGTGGTCTTCCACCTTGTGGATTAGGGTTGCTCAACGCTATTACAAAAAATGCCGGTTTTGAATCTCTTATTTTAGATTTTAACGCAGAGTTTCCTTGTCAAGTAAAAGAATTATTTCCAGGTACTGATCCTGAACAGTTAGAACCTTTGTTTATATTTTCTGAAGAGTGGGATAAAGAAAAAGATAAACTTGACTCCTTAGTCGAACACTGGGTTAACAGGATTATAGAACAACAACCAAAATTTTTAGGAATTTCTATCTTTACGCAGCGTAATGTTAAGCCTGCTAAAGAACTTATCACTAAACTTCGTCAATACAATACTACAATTAAAATAATTATCGGTGGCCCTTATTGCACCGAAGAGTCGGTCCAGGAATTTGTTAATGATTTTGGGGTCGAATATGCTGTTACAGGAGAAGGCGAACCTGTAATTACAAGAATTCTACAAAACGAAATCGGAAGTGGAATTATTAGTAGTTGGCAATTTGGTGAACATAATGTTGACACAAATCCAATTCCGGACTATACTGGCTTAGATTTAACAGCATATAAAAATAGTGTGTTGTATGTGACTTATTCAAGGTCGTGTCCAAGAAGCTGTACATTCTGCGAAGTGCCTAGTATATGGAAATCATTTCGATACAGAGATCCAGCTCGAGTTGCAGAAGAAATACTATTCTATATCGAAAACTTTGGCATTACACGATTTCAATTTACAGACTCGTTAATTAATGGTGATATGACTAGTTATCGCCAGCTTCTGTTCGAGCTATCAAGAATTAAACAAAAATATAACAAGTTTGAATGGCAAGCATTTTATATTATCCGCTCACCAAAGCAAATGCTATATGAAGATTTTAAACAAGCTGTTGACGCAGGATGTAAGATAGCTAAAATAGGCGTTGAGTCAGGAAGTGCACAAGTTCGCAAGCACATGAAGAAAGGATTCTCGCCTAAAGCTCTAGAACACTTTATGGAGTGTTCATTAGAAGCAGGACTAAAACTTAACTTGTTAATGATGACAGGATATCCTACAGAAACAGAAGAAGATTTCAATGAAAGCATTAAAATGCTAACAAGCTTTGTTAAGTATCAGCCTGTTATTAAAAATATTCGAATTGATGCAACTGGTATTAATAAAAATCTTCCTTTATGGATTAAACATAAAGAAGAATTAGGGTTGTCTTACGATGCCAACGGCTACTGGGTAAACAGATTAGTTTCGCCTGCAATAAGGATAGAAAGGTTTTTTAGATTAAGAAAACATGCGTTTGATCTTGGTTATTCTATTTTGCAAGAACAAGACATAGAACGTGTTAGACAGTATAATAAAATTCTAGAAATGTACGACCGTCCTATATTTCCTGAAACCTTTAAGAAAACAACTAACTGGGATTGACAATTTTATTTTTAGAAGTTATACTGTTTAAATGCAAATTAATACAGATTCTTTAGGAATTCCGCATTTTTCGGAACAAGAGCTAATTGCTGCAATATACAAAGGACATGCAGAAAAGCTTCCGCAAGTTCTTTGTGATCCAACTAATGATATTAAGAAATGCAATGCATATCTTGAGTCACAAGGCTTAGATCCTTTTCTACTGTATCAACCAGTTGATGTATCAAAAGAAGAATTTGATGAAATTCTTCAATCGCAGTGGTTTATGCCGGAAGAGTATCAAGAAATTGATATTGCAGAGTATCTCTTACAAAAATGTTCAACTGAATCTGAAAGAGACCGGGTAAATCTAGAATTAGAAGAATATAACAAAAAAAACATGATCGAAGTTTTGAAATACATGATTTATCTTGTTGATTTTATGAAACAAAACAACATTGTATGGGGAGTTGGCCGGGGGTCTAGCGTTGCAAGCTACGTTTTGTATCTAATCGGGATTCACAGAATTAATTCTATTCAATATGATCTTGATTTCTACGAGTTCATGAGATAAGTATAAAAATAAAGGAGGCATTTAATGTCTAAAGTATCACCTAGTAAAAAACAACATCGAAGCATGAGAGGCAAAACAGTTGACATCGATATGCTTCGTAAACGCAACGAATTAACTCCAGCTGTAGGCAATGCTAATGTAAATGCTCGCGGCGACGAATTAGGCCCAGGCGGCAAAATTATTCGCAAGCGCGAAGATATTGTAAAAGAGCACTATAAAAATGCTGGATCAGTACAAACTGATTCTAGTGTTTTGTCTCGGGCCTCTAAAGACACAAAAGCAGTAGAATCAGTTGAGCCAAAAGAAACTAAAAAACCTACTCGCACTAAAAAACAAGAACCAACTAAAATTGAAGAAAAGCTAACTGACGCAGAAAAAGAACTTCTTGAAGAAGACGGCGAGTGGGAAGAAGACGAAAACGGAAACTTTGTTAAGAAGGACAAATAATGATTTCCAACATTAACCCAATTGAAGGCAAACCTCGCGCTATTGCAAATCGAATTATTGCAACTGATATGTATTTCGGTGAACAAAAAACAGATAGCGGATTAATTATCAAAGACGATAACGGAACCACCCGAGGAATTTATCCTCGCTGGTGCCGGGTGTATAGCATCGGACCGGAAGTAGATGCTGAGTTTGAAGTAGGCGATTGGATTCTCGTTGATCATGGGCGTTGGACTCGGGCATACGTAGTCGACGACGGCAATGGTCCGCGTGAATTCCGTACAATTGAGGCAGAAAGTGTGTTGCTATTCAGCAACGAAAAACCAAAAGGTGTTCAACTAGGAGCCGAATTCGCCGACGGCGAACACGCAACAGTTGACCCAAGTTCATTTATCAGATAAAAACAGGAACCTGACATTGTCACAAGTAGATCTAAATCGATACAAAGATTTTGTAGAAGCAGTTACTAGCCAACAAAGCAATAACGTCCAATCGTTTATTACTCACTTGTCTAATCTAAACGAAAGCAGTGATGTAAATCTTCCATTGCTACTTACAGCAGCAATTGGAATGGCTGCTGAAGGCGGTGAGTTTGCTGAAATCCCTAAGAAAATCTTCTTTCAAGGCAAGCCGATTACTGAAGAGACAATCGAGCATATGAAAAGAGAACTTGGTGATGTAATTTGGTATTGGATTAATGCATGCCGAGCACTAAATCTAGACCCAAATGAAGTCATCGAGGGAAATGTACACAAGCTTGAAGCAAGGTATCCAGGTGGCGAGTTTGATGTAAGTCGATCAGAGAATCGTAACGAAGGCGATATTTAAATGAACAAGCCATTCGACCAATTAATTATCAGTGTAGAAGACTGGGATTTGTACAATGATGTAAAACAAATCATGATTCGATTAGGTCTGAAAGACCCGGTTGAATGGCTTGAATCTGTTAACGACGAACATCCTACGTTAGCAGCCCTTTATGAGCAAGGCAAGTATGATCAGTATCAAACTATGCTCGCCTTGCTCAACTTATCTTATAAAGAATACACAAAACAGTTTACTACTCTGCCATTAATAAGGCGTGCAACACCGCAACTAATTGCAAACTCAATAGTCGGAGTACAGCCAATGTCAGCTCCGACCGGGAAAATATTAAAATCTAAATAAAACTTGACACCTAGTGTTATATCATGTAATATAGTACATATAGGAGTCAAAAACAATGCAGATTCCCACTGCGCCGGCAGGCGTAAGCACAACCGGATTAACAGGAATTACATTAATGATCTTGCACATAACTGGTTATTTAACTGGTTGGGCCTGGCCGTTTCTTTATATTTTCCTGATTTTATCCGGAGTAGGTCAAGAAAATAGGAAAATAAAAAATGGCAATACATGGTATGATAGATTTAGAAACCATGGACGTGACACCTAGGGCTACAATTTTAACAATTGGTGCAGTAAAGTTTAATCCCCTAGACTCTTCAGAACCACACAGTGAACTTTATATTAAAGTAGATATTGATGAACAAGATCGCCTAGGACGATCAGTTAGCGAAAGTACGTTAGAGTGGTGGAGCAAGCAAGATCCTGCAATTATGGAAGAAGCATTTACTGATAATGATAGAACTAGTGTAGAAGACACACTAAAACAACTATCAAAATGGGCAGTAGGTGTAGATACAATTTGGGGTCAAGGCTACGGGTTCGACATGACAATTTTAGAAGATTTATTTAGACAAGCAAGTCGACCTATACCTTGGAATTTCTGGCAGATTATGGATAGTCGCACACTGTTTAAATGTTGCGAAAAGGATCCTCGCAAATCTATGCAAACTGACTTGCACAATGCATTAGCTGACGCATATTATCAAGCAAAGGCTGTGCAAATAGCATATAATGAGCTAGGGTTAAAAAGATGAATAATCGAATTCAAGAGCTTAAAAAGCAAGCAACAGAGGCAGTATACGGCGCTGCTCCACATGCCGGTGGCGTTACTACATTTCAATTAAATCCGGAAGTATTCGCTGAGTTAATTGTTAAAGAATGTCTAGATGTCCTTGATCCAACAGGTAAAAATCTAAGCCTACCTGACGAAGTTTGGATGGAGCGTTGCATGAAAATGATTAAAACACATTTTGGTATGTAAATTGGAGTAATTGTTATGACCGAATTTAACGAAATGGTAGAAACGGTTATCGATTGGTTTAATGAAGCTAGCCCAGAAGGGCAAGAACAGTTCCTTAGCAGTTCCAAAAAAAGTTTAATTATGTATCATCATAGCGTAGGACGTGACATTAGAAATCAGTTCAGATTGTGGGAAAGCACATGGGATCCACAATTGGATGATCAAGGAATAGACAATTCTCCTGATCATCCTGATGCTATTTCTATGGCAGTTATCGAAGCTGTATGGGAGAGACTCCGTGAAGACACGTGAAGAAATTATCACTAATATGTGTTTAACATACAACCATGCTTATTTTCTGCCCGCAAAAGAAGAAACCGATAACAATCCGTTAAACTGTGCACTTACCCAAAGTGAAAAAGAGTTTCTTTGGCGGCAGATGGCGCAATTGTTTGACAATGATATCAAGCCCTATATGGAGTTTAAAAAATGAGTATGATTGATTTTGCAAAAGAAGAATTAGACCGCATTGGATTAACTGCGGACGACCCTACTGGGGAAGATATGAACTACATGATGCGTGAGCATATACTGCGCATGGTACATGAGTTTACTAAAGAAGGTCATAGTGGATTTAGTGCAAATTATGCAATTTCAGCACTAACAAGAATACTAAGTTTTAAACCACTAACACCTCTTACAGGCGAAGACGATGAATGGGTCGAAATAGAAGAAGGAAGATACCAGAATCGTCGATATGGTTCAGTATTCAAGGACGAAACCGGCGCATATGACATCGACGGAATCGTGTTCTATGACTGGTATACCGACGAAGAGACAGGCAAACCATTCAAAAGTTATTTTACATCAAGGGATTCTCGCGTGTACATTGAATTCCCGTACACAGTGCCAGACAAGCCAGAGTATCGTGAACGATTGCCGGAGGACGATTAATGACTCGATATCCTGAACTAGGAAAATCTGATGTAGAAATTTGGAAGGAGAAAGCCAAAGCCGCTGAACAAAAGGTAGATAATAATTTTCAAAGTCGAGTACAGCCGTGGCTTACAACTTGTTTTGGTCAAGAGATTGCATCAGACAAACAAGAGAGGAATCACCGCTTCCTCGAAGAAGCGTTGGAACTTGTACAATCATGCGGATGCACCGAAGACGAAGCGATTAAACTTGTGAAGTATGTCTTCAGCAGACCAGTAGGAGAACGGAGTCAAGAAGTTGGCGGAGTTATGGTTACACTAGCAGCACTCTGTTTAGCGCAAGGTATCGACATGTATCAAGCAGGCAATACCGAACTAGTAAGAATTTCTGATCCTGAAATGACTACTCGAATTCGAGAGAAGCAAAAAAGCAAGCCGGCAATGTCTCCGTTGCCTGGAGTGTACCCAGACCGAAAACAACAGAAGGAATGAGCGGTGAGTCAAACTCGCATAGACAGTGTAATCGAAGCAATAACAAATATACTAGTAGGGTATGGTATAGCAATAACCTCCCAAATGGTAATTTTTCCGTTGTTTGGTATTCATATTAGCATCGGAGAGCATCTAACTATAGGGTTGCTTATGACTTGTATTAGTTTGGTAAGAAGCTATTTGCTCCGACGACTGTTTAATAGATTCACAGAGAATTCAAATAAGAATCTTGCAGAGCTTGAGAAACAGCGTTGCTTAACCATTATTGACGAACACTTATCGCGTTTACCTAAATACAACCCACATAGCGACACAGAAATAGATGACAAAGTTGAGCAAGGGTACGGCAACGCTTGTTTAAATATTAAAAAATCTATACAAAATGACAGATCTTGAGAAAAGCTAATGCGTGATTTTGATCAAGTAATCAAACACTCATCCCTATGGTGTGTAGAAGAATCAGAAGTAATTATTTGCACTAGATGCGCGGGTCTAGGCCATCAAAAGATTAATAATGCGCCAGACCCGTACGACAGAGAACCAGATTTCACGTATAAAATATGTGAAAATTGCGACGGTGATGGCAGACTAGTAAAAACACGAAGATATGTAGAATTATCAACGTCTACTGAGACTAAGTACACTCCATATCCAAAATTTTCAGGCGATCCGTTTGCAGTTAGTAAAGATCGGTACTCAATTATTAAAGATCATCGTGATCCTCGCCTAGAAGAAAAGTATCCTAAGCTTGCAGCATGTACATACGACGTGTATAATAAGCTAGTAGAAGACTACAGACTTTTAGATTTACTTGATAAGGAAGAAAATGAGCGTTAAAACTTTATGGGTAGAAAAATACCGTCCAAAAACAGTAAGCGGTTATGTTTTTCGAGACGAAGCGCAGAAAAAACAAGTACAAACTTGGATTAAAGATAAGACTATTCCGCATTTGCTTTTTTCAGGCAACGCAGGAATTGGTAAAACTACCCTAGCTAAGCTGTTGTTTAACGAACTTGACGTAAATCCGCTTGATATCCTTGAAATTAACGCATCTCGCACTAACTCAGTAGAAGATGTGCGGGATAAAATTGTTAATTTTGTACAAATGATTCCGTTTGGTGAATTTAAGGTTGTGCTACTCGACGAAGCAGATTACTTGTCGCCAAACGCGCAAGCTGCTCTTCGTGGAGTAATGGAAGAATATCATCAAACTGCACGGTTTATCTTAACTTGCAACTATCCTAACAGGATTATTCCGGCAATTCATTCGCGGTGTCAAGGGTTTCACATTGCAAAAATTGACCAAACCGAGTTTACTGCTCGTGTAGCAGAAATTCTTATTACCGAAGGCATTTCTCCAGAACTAGACGTGCTCGATACTTACGTTAAAGCAACGTATCCGGATCTTCGTAAGTGCATCAATATGGTGCAAATGAATTCACAAGACGGTGTTCTTCTTGCACCGCACGAAGGTGATGCAGGAGAGCAAGACTGGAAAGTTGAAATGGTTGAACTTTTCAAGAAAGGTAAAATCCAAGCTGCTAGAAAGTTGCTATGCGGTGCAGTTCGTCCAGAAGAAATGGAAGAAATCTATCGTTGGCTATATGCTAATATAGAACTTCTAGGCCGAGACGATCATCAGCAAGATCAAGCTGTGTTAATTATTAAGCAAGGATTAGTAGATCATGCACTAGTTGCTGATCCAGAAATAAATCTTGCAGCCACATTAATTCGACTAGCACGAAACTTAGAAGGATAAGCAAGTGTATACTCCGTTTTGGCATTTAATTACAGTCCATGGATTTCCTGAGTTCAACAGACCTGTGTATATTCTTATCGAGGATAGTGTGCTATACGGCGACGAAGGTCAGTATCCAGTGGTAGAAGAAGCGATACTCGAATTTCACTTAACTGGTAATCCTCAATACGTTTGGAAAATTGCAAATCCATTTGACAAATCAGAGGAATTTGTGCTACAATCAGAGACAGTACATGCATGGAGGTATAAGAGTTGACATATTTGGTTACTGATAATTGCATTAAATGCAAGTATATGGACTGTGTCGAGGTTTGTCCTGTAGATTGTTTTTATGAAGGAGAAAATTTTCTCGTAATCAACCCAGATGAATGCATCGATTGTGGTGTATGCGAACCAGAATGTCCTGCAAATGCTATTTTTCTTGATGCAGATTTATCAAAAGATGAAGAACAAAAGTGGCTAGAAATTAACGAGAAGTATAGTCTAATTTGGCCAAACGTAACAGCTATTAGAAAAGATGATCTACCAAAAGATCGTGAAGAGTGGAATGGTGTTCCTAACAAGTTCGAGAAACATTTTTCAGAAAACCCAGGCAAAGGTGATTAGTATGTCTAGATTCTGGCGGCGATTCTTTATTATTTTAGGGAAACAATTAATTAAGCCTCTTAAAATAGTAGCAGCTATTGCTTTTATGATCGCGCTGGCTACATTATGGATAGGAACTGGTGCATTGTTTTCGATGGCTTTGACTAATCTATTTTCAATTGATCCCGAAGTTGCAAATGATTTCGGTATAGCATTTGCAGTGATATGGCCGATTATTGCGGTGTGGCTACTGTGTACTGCATATAGGGCAAAACTTCAAATCGAAGAAGAAAACAAGCAACTTATAAAAGAGATTAAGCGAAATTGTGAATAATCATCGTATAAATCTTTTGTGCACAATGCGCAGTGGAAGCAATTACGTAACTGAGATAATCCATGAATATATTAGGAGGATAGATCCTTCTTATACTCCGTTGTCTGCTGAAATTACAAGCTGGCATTATTGGTGGAGACACGGAGCTGCTGCTGCCAACGAAACAAAGGACATCCTAGAGGAACTTGGAATTGACATCATTCAAGTTCCTCTATACATGCCTGAGATTTACAAAGCATTGATGAACAGAGATGCATTTGTATATAAAGAATTTCCACGAGACATGAAATATATTAGCAACACAACAAAAACTAAGATTATCCAAGAGCGTGCATGTTGTATTGCACTATCTCGCCGGTCGATTATAGACAGTGTTGTTAGCTATTGTATTGCTAAACATAATGATACATGGGTTCACTATAGTCACGCTGATACCAAAGCTCCGGATCTAGCGTTTGACCCGGAATGGGTAATTGGTGCATTATCCGAATACCAGCATCTATATGATGCTTATAAGAGATATGCAAAGCTTAATTTGATAGAAAACGTTGTATATTACGAAGATCTCCTTTTCGATCCTAGCTTCGATATTGCACTGTTTATTAACGACCCTGTTGAATTTAATTTTAAATGTCCTACTAAGAAAATTATATCGCCTGCATTAAAAGCTGAATTTTTACAGAAATACAACATCTATCCTTTGCTCGACGCAGCTCTCAAATATTACACTTTTCCGTATAATGAACACTACGAATTTAACTTGGAGAATTTATGATTAAGGCTATTTTAGCATGTGACGAACAAGGCGGTGTTGCAAGAAACGGAACACTACCGTGGCCTAAAAATACACGCGACTTAACGTGGTTCAAAGAAAACACTCAAGGTCATATTGTAGTTATGGGAAGTGCAACGTGGGACGACGAGCACATGCCGAGCCCGATGCCAAATAGACATAATGTTGTTGCATCTAACAGTAATCGTGTGTTTGTAGGCGCAGATAAGGTTATCTCAGGTAATTTACCAAGCGAAATTCGGCAAATTGAACAAGAAAATCTTGGATTCATTACATGGGTAATCGGCGGACCTAATATTATTAATCAGTGTCTAAACATTATAGACGAATTTTATATTAGTAGAATTCCGGGGGAATATAACTGCGACACTTTTCTACCACTAGACAAAATCGAATCAATGTTTGACAAAGCATGGTCAGAAGTATATAATGAAGTAACATTTGAAATATGGAAGAAAAATGACAAAGAATGATAAAGACGACACATTCTTGCGTCTCAAATACGGTGCTAACTACGAAACTGAAATGTTTAACCGATGGCTTACTCAGGAAGATGCATCGTTTCGGGAAAAAGATAAAGCAATGATTGTAGAATCGTTACAGCAACTTGCTGGAATTACAAAAACAAACGGAGAATAAATGGATCAATATTTAACTGGACTCAAATATATTCTAGAAAATGGCAAAAATCGAACTGACCGAACTGGCGTAGGTACTAAATCAGTGTTTGGATATCAAATGCGGTTTGATCTCCGCAAAACATTCCCTGCTGTTACTACAAAAAAGTTGGCGTGGCGCAGTGTTGTTAGCGAGTTGCTATGGTTTCTGGAAGGATCGTCAGACGAGCGACGTCTTGCAGAAATTCATTACGGAAAACCACGGGAAGAACTAGTTGGAAAGAATACAATCTGGACAGCAAATGCAGATAATCAAGCAAAGAATCTTGGATATGTAAACACTGATATTATAAAAGATCTTGGACCTGTGTATGGTCATCAGTGGAGAACATGGGATGCTGCCTTAGGGCATGTTGATCAAATTGCAGAAGTACTGGAAAGCTTGTACCATGATCCGGATTCCCGTCGACATATTGTGTCAGCATGGAATGCTGATCGTGTAAATGTCATGGCGTTGCCGCCTTGCCATACACTGTTCCAATTCTACGTGCATGACGGCGAACTAAGTTGTCAGCTGTATCAGCGATCTGCAGATATGTTCTTAGGTGTTCCGTTCAATATAGCATCATATAGTTTGCTAGTCCACATGTTTGCTCAATTACTTGAATTAAAACCGGGTGAATTTATTTGGACTGGAGGAGACTGCCATATCTACCAGAATCACATTGATCAAGTTAAGGAACAGTTAACCCGTGAACCAAGGTTGGGTCCTACTCTCCAAATGCCAAAGTTTACAGATTTAGACGAATTAGTAAAAACTAAACCAGAACAGTATGTTCTTGTAGGGTACAATCCTATGGACTCTATAAAAGCACCAATGGCAGTGTAAATATGAAACCTATGCCAGGTCGACGATCAGGATTAAATTCAACATACGGTTTATGGTTGACTAGATTTGCTATTTGGCCTCGTAGATCTACGCATACTGGGAAAATAATTTGGTTCGAAAAGATTCACATCTTTAAAGTGTACCAAATAGTTGACGGTCCGCAACTTGAAATTTTAGTAGATGTGCAGTATTATACTACTAAGGAAAAAATTCTAAGGCTGATAACTTTATGAAACTCGAACATCGAAATACTACTGATAAGGCACTACAGCTCTCAAAGCGGCCGCCTGTAATTGTAAAATGTGTCAACGGCGGTCATATGGCCAAAGTAATGCATGAGGTTCGACGCATTTGCACTAACGATCTAAAAGACAAGGATGATTTAGTTGCTTGGGATAGTCAACACCATGAGATTTTGCTTTGGTTTGAAAATGAGAAATATGAATCTATTTTTGTTCTCAAAGGCGTTATATGAAAATTGTTGAATTTGTAAACTTAACTGGGGACTTCAACGGCTTTGAATTAGAAGATTGGCCTTCTGGGAAGGAAATTCAAAAGTTTGATCAGTGGTTACTAGACAACGAGTGGGCGTTACCGTATGCCCATATCGGACGTTTTTATCAAGCTGGTGCTATTGGTGATATAGACTATCCGGCTATTTTGGTTACTAAAGATTGTCCTGAAAAAATACTAACAATGATAAGAATAAAGTGGAGCTAATGAAGTACAGGTACAAAGAAGCTTATATGGACTTTGCTCTGCGATTTGCAGAGCTTAGTTATGCGCGCCGGCTTCGGGTTGGTGCTATAGTAGTGAAAGACGACAGAGTTATTAGTCTAGGTTATAACGGGCAGCCTTCAGGATGGGATAATATTTGTGAAGACGAAGTAATAGTAGACGGAGAAGTTGTTCTAGTTACTAAACCAACTGTGCTACATGCCGAAGCAAATGCGCTAATGAAGTTAGCAAAATCTCCTGAGAGTGGTGACGGGTCTGCATTGTTTATAACTCATTCTCCTTGTATAGAATGCGCAAAGATGATTTATCAAGCAGGTATTAAAGAAGTATACTATCGAACTCTGTATCGATCTACAAAAGGTCTAGATTTCTTAGAAAAATGTAATATTCATGTAGAACAAATTTAACTAGCTACTACACTCGTAAAGAAAGGAGCGCTAAGCTCCTTTCTTTATGGACGGAATATTTTATTCGTCGCCGTAAATTTCTAGAACCTCCTTAACGGCAATATGTCTTTCGACGTCTTTGCGTGCAAAATGCACAGTTGCTATATGACATAGGTCTTTAGACTCAATTTGACGCAAGAAGTCAATTAACCCGTTGTCTTTTAATCGATCAGCTTGTCCGATATCACCAGTAACTGCCATCTGAGACTCTTCACCTAGACGAGTTAACAACATCTTCATCTGATTCTGAGTAGCATTTTGCATTTCGTCTGCTACGATAAAGGCTCTTTTAAACGTACGACCACGCATGTAAGCAAGTGGTGCAATCTCTAAAATACCTTCTTCTATCATTCCTTCAATTTCTCGCGCGTCAAAATACTCTCTCAGCACGTCGAAGATAGGACGAGTCCACGGAGCCATTTTTTGCTCTAGTGTACCAGGCAAGAAGCCAAGATCTTCATCGGCGGAAACTGCTGGACGAGTTACAATAATCTTATCAATTTTCTTTTCTTTGAAAAGCTTAACTGCAACTTGCACCGCGAGCATTGTTTTACCAGTACCTGCTGGCCCTACTCCGAATACAATCTCCTTTGATTCGTCGAGTAATTTTAGTACGTAGCTTTCTTGGCTAAGGTTGCGAGGAATTATATTAACTTGTTGCTTTTTGTTGAATTGATTGATATCTACAACGTTGTCGTAGTTTGATTGTGTACGCTTACGAGAAGCACGCTTTGCACCCATTAAGTGTCCTCCTTTAGGGTTTTTGCTAGTAAGGACATAGGTTTTCTCACTCTGCGGGAAAACATATCCCTACGCAAGTATTTATCGTATCAGTGAGCCTGACATAAATTACCTGTTAACTCATTTTTACGATAAATAAGTATAATATTAACACATGGACCTCTAACATGCAAGACGTTTTAGACATTATTAAGAATGTAGAATCAATTTACGACTCGAACACTTCGTTTCAAGTATTAAAGGACTTTGAACGAGTTCTTGATGAGCTAGACATTTACGTTTATAAAAACTGGATAGACGGTGAATTAGCCGAAGGTCCTAACATCGATCGACACTGGGTTACTTGTTCCTTTATGTGGGACTATAAAAATATGCCTGATCCAATGGGAGGTAAAAGATTGTTAGACTACGACTGCAAAGTTCGATATAGGAAGTCAACACTAGTTAAACCTCGCAAAATAGAAGAACCAGGAGATGTTCGACCAGGAACTAAAAAAGGAAAACTAGATCGATACCCGATTTGGGTAATTGAGATACAAATGCCAAAAACATTAATTGCAGACATTTACGCAGGATACATGCGTGATCAATATGCAGATCAAGCCGAGCCGCCGTCTGCTCCTGCACCAGCGCAACCTGCAGACGAAACAACACAAGGGGCAGAAGATGCAGCACTCGACCTAGAAGGAGGAGTGGAATAAATGAGTTTACGTCATAACGACTTACGAGATTTAGTTGATCATATAATTGAAATTGATTCATACAAGTCTAAAATGGGTGCAGACAAAGACATTGTTACAGTTGCATTTAGTACAAAAACTAAAGAATCTGCAGACGATATTGTAAGTTTCCTTGAAAAGGGTTACAACTTTATACTCGATGCAGATGCTACGGCAGGTGAGCAGTCTGATGGTATGTATCGAGTGTTTGTCGAAATCGAACGTTCGAAAAATGTCGGCGAACAGATTATGGAAATTGCAAACGGACTTGAAAACTTAACCAATGTCGAAGATTTTAAGTTCCGCTATTATAAAAACTTTCGTAGTGTTCCTCTTACTCAAGATGCTTTAGAAGAAATGATCCCAGCGTCAGCTGACGACTACGGGGTTAAGATTACCGAAACCCGATTAGAAAATTATAAAAACTTTTTCAGTAAAAGTTTTGTAGAATCAGTTAAGATGGAAGACGATATCTTAACTATATGTAAGAAATATGCAGATCCGGTACAATTTAGATTTGTTGATATTGGAAGTACGCAAGAAACACTTGATGCTATATCCGAATCGTTTAATGCAAATGACTTTGCTGAAATAATCTTTTTAAGCAAGTATATTGGCGACTATAATATTACTAAATATGGTAACAAACTTACGTTTGAAAATGACGGAACAACATTGGTGGTAGAAAGAATTGTGGTATGACGAGGTAAAAAAAGTGAAAGGAAATCACTTTAAGTTTAAGTTCACTAAGCAGCAAGTGAGAGATCTGTTACACGGAAACTCTGAAGCTGACGAATGGTACGAAGCAATGTACGAAACATTGCCAAAATGGAATATTGATACTGTAGAGCGGGTAGCAGGATTTATTGCCCAATGTGCTCACGAAAGCAATAATTTTCGCACGCTAGAAGAAAATCTCAACTATAGCTGGCAATCATTAATGCGAGTGTTTGGTAGATATTTTCCTACAGCAGATAAAGCAAAAGAATATCATAGAAAACCCAAACAAATAGCCAACTATGTTTATATGGATGAGCATCGCACTAAAAAAGGCGCGCTCGGAAATGTAAAGCCCGGTGACGGTTGGCTATTTCGTGGGCGAGGTCTAAAACAGTTAACTGGCAGAAATAACTATGCCGCGTTTGGTAAAACTATCGGCATGACTGCTGAAGAAGCAGCTGAATATGTTGCAACTAAGAAAGGAGCAATAGAATCAGCTTGTTGGTTCTGGGACACAAATAACTTAAATCAATTTGCTGACAAGAAAGACATAGAAGGTATGTCTAGAAGAATCAACGGTGGTACTATAGGTCTAGATGATCGAATTCAACGATGGCACCGTGCTCTTCAGGTTCTTGGTGGTAAGCGGGTTCAAGAAGATACAAACACTATTATTCGTAGAGGAAGCGAAGGAGTGTTAGTTAAACGAGTTCAGGAGGCTCTTGGCATATCGTCTGATGGAATTTTTGGGCCAGGAACAGAGCGAGCTCTCAAAGAATGGCAAAGTAAAAACGGGTTAGTTGCAGACGGAATTGCAGGCCCAAAAACTTTAGAAAAGTTATTATAATGAGAAACAATCATGGATGAAAACAAATATGTTATATTGCTAGTTCACGGAATTAGAACTAAAGATTTAAACAAATCAATGGGCAAGATAAAATCTGCGCTAGCAAAAGAAGGCGTAGATTCTATTGCAGTTAATTACGGTTGGGTACTTCTGCCAATTACAAACAAACGAGCTGCAACAGCTACAGCTAAAGCACTCGAACCGTATGCTCATGTTGACAAAGAAGTCACAGTTGTTGGATACAGCAACGGGGCCTGGGCAGCAGTACAAGCAGCCGAAATGGGCAGTCACATAGATAATTTGATTCTAATATCACCAGCGTTGCATGTACAACATGAATTTCCTCGTCAAATTAAAAAAGTAGTAGTATACCACAGTGAAACAGATTTTGCAGTGGTATTAGGAAAGTACAGAAGACTTATTTCTAATATTTTGCCTTGGCGGTGGAAGATATTTGGAGGATCGTCTCACGGATGGGGAGCAATGGGCAAGTACGGATATACCGGTAACGATCCTCGCGTTACAAACATAGACATGGGTCCTGAAGCAAGCCACTTCTTTAATAAGCACCCGCATATAATAAGTAATATTGTAGAAGAAATTCTACAAATAATAGGAGTAAAAAAATGAAAATACTTATAGTAGTACTTTTTGCATTACTTATGACAGGCTGTGCAACATTGCAGAATGGTGATTACAGAGCACAACTTCCTGTTCAGTATGCAACAATGAAATTAATTGAAGAATCTGATTCAATTAATTCAGAAGGAGTAATAGCAGCAGTTAATCGTACACGTTCGTTAATGGAAGTTGATGCTGAACTTGAGTTAGGGTTTCTTGCAGACAACGTTCGGTCGTCTATTGATTGGCAATCTCTCGCCCCGAGTGACAGACTGCTTATCAACGCCCTCATTTCTGAAATCGAAGCGGCATTGGATCGCAGATACGATATTGAAGGTCAGCTACCAGAAGATGCAAAGATACGTCTTAGCACATTGCTTGATTACATCGAAGAAGCCGCTCATATGACGAGGTAAGAAAATATGAAACTACCTGACATGAAAGGTGTTAACCACCGAACTAAGCAGAATGCAGACGGCGTTGGTATCGGCGGCAGCGTAATTTTAGCTTGGTTGGCCGGTATCGTAAGTACCCGATACGGCATTGATATACCGCCAGAAGTTATTGCTGCGTTTGCAGCATTGCTCGGCGGCGTAGCTGCAAGATTTAAAGATACAGACTAATCAAATTAGTTATATAAATGCGTAGCAAATGCTACGCATTTTTTTGACAAAATCACGATGTACTAAGATAGCAACTATGCATTAATAAGTATTAGCATGGACTATTACTCTATTCTAGGCGTCACAAGTAGTGCAACTACTGACGAAATAAAACGAGCTTACCGTAAACAAGCAATGAAGCTGCACCCTGACCGTGGTGGTGACGCTGAAGAGTTTAAGAAGCTAAACGAAGCATACGACATTCTTTCTGACCCAGCAAAGCGACAGTTGTATGATGCTCCAAAAAACGATTATCAATTTAACAGCAAAGATTTTGACTTTGATGATATCTTTAAATCTTCTGGGATGAAATCTAATCAGTTTGAAGATCTTTTCAGATCGTATTATACCCGCTATAATGTTAAGAATCGTGATTTAACATTAAGTGCAGAAATAACACTAGAAGATGTTATGTCTGGCACTCAGCTTGTTGTCGATTATACATTATCGTCTGGACGGCAAGAAACTGTCACTGTTAATATTCCTGCTGGTGCAAAACACGGTGATGCAATTCGATATCACAAACTCGGAGACGATCGAATTGCAGAAGCAGCCCGGGGCGATTTGATCATCAAACTAAAAGTAAGAAAGAACCCAAATTGGGAGCGGGACGGAGATAATCTTATCACCAAGGCAGCGGTAGACGCTCTTGACTTAATCACAGGTGATGTTATACTAGTAAACACATTAGATAAAAAGACAGTAAAGCTTACTATTCCCCAAGGTACCCAGCATGGCACTGTCTTTAATATACCTGGGTACGGTCTACCCAACCGACGAACTGGAAAACAAGGTAACCTTTATGTAATGATTACTGCAACTATCCCAACTAACATCGACAACAGTTTAATTGAAGCTATCAAACAACGTAAGGCGCCAACTGATAGCAAAAACGAAAAGGATTAAAATATGGTAGAGCCATCAAAAGAATTACAACTTGTTTTTGACAAAGCAGTAAATGACGCTAAGAAGCTATCTCACGAGTACGTAACACTCGAGCATCTTCTTTATGCTATGTTCTGCGAAGAAAACTACAACGAAATGATGACCAGTTTTGGCGCTGATGTTGATTACATCAAAGCAAATCTCGAACATCATCTTAAAAATCAATGCGATGACTTTATCACTGATGAAGAAAACGCCAAACCTAAAAAAACTCAAACAGTTGAACGAGTTCTCAATCGTGCATTTACACAGGTTCTGTTTGCAGGCCGGTCTCATATTGATCTTGCTGACGTAACAATCAGTATGCTCAACGAGAAAAAGTCAATTGCAGTATATTATCTCGAACAAGCCGGTGTAGAAAAGGCTAAGTTTACTGAGTTTGTTAGCACAGAATTGGACGACGAAGAAATGCATGAAGAAGAAATGTCTGGCGAAGGTCGAAAGGCTCTTCGCAGCTTTACTGTCAATCTCAACGACGAAGTTAAGAAGAATAAAATCGATCCTATTATCGGCCGCGAAGAAGAGTTGGAAAGTCTTGCGCTGGCGTTGGGCCGTCGTTCCAAGAATAACGTCCTACTAGTAGGTGAACCAGGAGTTGGTAAGACTGCAATTGCAGAAGGTCTAGCCTTTAATATTGTTAATGGCAACGTTCCAGAATTTCTTAAAGACTACAAAGTATACAATCTTGACATTGGCGCAATGCTAGCAGGGTCGAAGTATCGCGGCGATTTTGAAGAAAGATTTAAGGTAGTGTTAGCTGCGCTACAAAAGCAAGGCAAAACTATCATGTTTGTTGACGAAGCTCATATGATGAGCGGTGCAGGCGCTGGCAGCAGCGGCGGCTCAAACGATCTAGCAAACATGCTGAAGCCGGCACTTACAAAAGGCGATCTAAAAGTAGTTGCATCAACTACATGGGAAGAATATCGTAAGTTCTTTGAAAAAGACCGAGCGCTAATGCGCCGATTCCAGCGAGTTACAGTAGAAGAACCATCTCCCGAAACCACTGTAGAAATACTAGAAGGATTGCGCAAGTACTACGAGGAATACCACAAAACAACTATTACCGACGAAGCAATCCAAGCCGCAGTAAAACTCAGTGTTAAATACCAATCTGATAAAAAGCTGCCTGACAAAGCAATTGATTTAATCGATGTTGCATGTAGTCGTTTCAAATTGCTCGACGAACAAGACGTTGAAAAAGTAGTCGGCGAAGCTGAAATCCAGTTCGAACTAGCTAAGATGATGAAAGTTCCTGCAGAACAAGTTGCAGAACGCGAGTCTGAAAATCTTGCAAATCTTGAAGAAAATCTCAAGAAAGTAGTTTACGGACAAGACGAAGCAATCGAATCAATTGTTGACAAGATTCTAGTAAGTCAAGCTGGCCTAAAGCCTGAAGATAAACCCGTCGGTTCATTTGTATTCATGGGCCCGACAGGTACTGGTAAAACTGAGACTGCTAAACAACTTGCAAAAAATCTTGGCGTGCGGCTAGTGCGGTTCGATATGAGCGAATACCAAGAAAAGCATTCTGTTGCTAAGCTAATTGGATCGCCGCCGGGCTATGTTGGTCACGACGACAATGCAGGACAGTTGATTACAAAGTTGCAAGAGAATCCAAACTGCGTGCTACTACTTGACGAAATCGAAAAAGCACACCCTGATGTTAGCCAAATCCTTCTTCAGCTTATGGACAACGGTAGAGTAACTGGTTCTAACGGCAAAGAAGCAGATGCTCGTAACTGTGTTCTTATCCTTACTACTAACCTTGGTGCTAAGGATGCTGACAAAAATACCATCGGCTTTGCCGACGAAGGCGAACAAACATATGAAGACACTGCGTTTAAGAAGTTCTTTGCGCCAGAGTTCCGCAATCGCCTGGACGGAACTATTACTTTTGCCCGACTAGGCAAAGAAGTAATGATGAAAATTGTTGGCAAGTTCCTTGTTGAATTGAAAGACATGGTTACTGATAAAGATGTTGAAATCGAAGTAACTGATGCTGCACTTGATTATCTTGTTGACAAAGGATTTGACCCAAAAATGGGAGCTAGGCCGCTTCAGCGAGTTATTGATCAAGAAATTAAGCGTCCACTGTCTAGGCAAATTCTATTTGGAGACTTAAAAGAAGGTGGAAAAGTTACTATTGACTTGAAAGAGAGTAAGCTAGTATTGGAGTGCAACAATGACACAATTAGTCAAAGAGTATAAAAGCCGCCGACTGTTTTACAGGAAGTATCTTTACAATATTCGGGTGCACACACCGCTAAGTCATTTGTTTCGTAAAGCTGAACAGCACGACGACAATCTTAGCGGAACCGAGAATCGTATTAAGCAAGTTAGCGAAGCTCACCGGAAGGTAGTGACTAAATTAAATAAACAGTCACCGAACGCGCCAGTTAAAACAGCTAGCGAAGTACAAATTCCTCGGGCAACAATTGGGTTCTGGTTTGGAACCCAATTAATTTCCCGAAATCATATTAGAGACGCTCAAACAGTGTTACACGCACTAAGGCAATGTAGCGACTATCATATCAGAGTCGAAGGCAAAAAGCTGTCTATTTTTACTAACGACGACACGTTGTATTCGAAAATAATTCCTAACTTGCGTAAAGGAGGACACGAATATCACAGACCAGATGATGATTACAAAAAATTCTTAACTCAGCATTCTGATGTAATTGTCGTGAATAGGAAGCCAGAACTAAAATATCGAGTAACACTAAACGGTAAAAAAACTGGTATTGACAATCTAACTACTTGGCTAGAAGCTAATCACGACAAAAGCGGAGTAAGTGAAATTGTACTTAACAAGCTCAAAAACGAAAAATGGCACGACGGTTGTTATTTCTACATACGTGATGATAAAGTCTTAACGTTGGTAACAATGCTAGCTGGCAACTGTGTTCGTCGCGTAGACAAATTAGTCTACGCGGGCGATATAGATAAATAGTTGTATGCCAGCGAATAGTCAAATAATTTTACCAAGCAACACACACCACGGCGATAGTACAATAATCACAGTCGTAGGTGACCCAGCCAAAGGAGACGGTTACTACGGTCGTAGTGACGGTCTCCATTCTGTTCAAATCACTACAACAAACTTTACCGGTACAGTTGCTATTCAAGCAACTCTTGCAGTTAATCCTCTTGAAGAAGATTGGTTTACTGTGCATGTAGCTGAAGGTACTGATGAAACAACAAGTAAAATTGCATCAGTTACTGGCAATTATGTATGGCTTCGAGGTGTGTTGACTTACACAGACGGTACTCTTAATTCAGTACTCTTAAAACATTAGGATCGTAGGATGGAACACTTTGTAAGCATTATAGTCAAAGACACTACTTTAGATGAGTCACTAGTAGAAAGCGTGCTAAGTTCTGCACAAGTGGGTCTATTAGAAGACGAAACAGATTATATCATCGGAGAAACTGACGACGGTACAAATATTCTACGAGTCGGACTGCATAAAAATTTATCAGAAAGCGAATCAGATGAACTAGCAGAAAATTTAGCAGGTAAACTGTTTGACCTCGGCTTTGATAATTTTGACATAGAAGTATCTACAACAGGAGGATAACATGCGTATAGACGAATTTACACAACCTGTAGATACTAGTTTGCCATTTGATGTAATAGACGACATAACTATTTACATGCGCAACGACCCGGGATTTTATCGAAGAGTGTTTTTTCCTGCTGTCTTAAAAATGCAAGACGCATTCAAGAAAAAACAAAATATAAATCCAGATGAAATATTAGGACCAGCTGTTGATTCAGCAATGCCTTCGTATTGTAAAAAATTCAAACTCGGACGACCTGAACGAATATTTAAAGACACTGATCGAGCCGATATTATAAAAAAACTCTATGGAGAGGAAATGTCTAACATACGGAAAGGAGTTTATTCGTAATGCTGCTGAGGCATCTTTTTGAACAAAAAAGCAACACTGCGGTGTTAGCATTTGGGCGCATGAATCCGCCAACTATCGGACATAAAAAGCTAGTTGATAAGATAACTAGTATTCCTGGCGACCACTATGTCTTCTTAAGCCAAAGTCAAAAACCAAAAACTGACCCTCTTGACTTTTCTACCAAAGTAAAATTTGCGCAACAATTTTTCCCCGAAGTTAAAGTCGGTGATGTAAATGTTCGGACAATTATTCAAGCACTTCAAAAATTAGACGAAATGGGCTACGACAATATTGTGTATGTTGCTGGCTCAGATCGCCTTGAAAGCTTTACTACGCTTATCAACAAGTATAACGGTGTTGAGTATTCCTTTGATAACATTGAGATTGTTTCAGCAGGTGAACGTGATCCCGACGCCGAGGGCGCTGAAGGCATGAGTGCTAGTAAAATGCGTGCAGCAGCAGCTTCAGGCAATTTGGAGGCATTTGCTAAAGGAACACCTGATCCAAGATTAGCAAAAGAAATGTTCCAGGCAGTGCGCAATGGCATGGGAATTAAAGACGCCCAAACCACAGAAGACTCACAACAAGGCTCAGGGCAAACTGTAACTCGTCAGGACTTAAAGCGTTTAGAATCGTACTTAGATAGACTTTTTGCAAACGTAAATATTGATATTGAATTTACTCGACACTTTTTGGATCGAGTAAATGATCCTCGAAATAAACGCAATATTACAATCGACGAACTGTCTGATCTATTTAAAAACACTTATCGCAAATGGGGTAAGAAAATTGCTCAAATGGGTCCAGACGCACAAGCAGTAATTAAAGCAATGTCGAGTGACATTAATGTACCGTTTGTGCTTGACTGGGACCGGAATGCCGAGCAATTAGATCTAATTGCAAAAACTGCAATGCGCAAAAAGAACTTTGCTACATCAAACCAAGTCTTAACTGTTGAAGATATTGAAAAAGATATTAGCGAATCAAATATGGTTTTAAACCAAGACAGCTTGCGTACTTACATTAAGAATATGATTATAAACTACATCGAACACGAGCCTGACATAGAAAAACTTGCACAACTATTAAAAAGTACTGTAGGGAAGCAAATAGTTTCAAAAGGGCAAAAGTATGTAGTAAGTAAAGAAGATATACAAGAAGCACTTCGGCGATTATGAATGATATAGAAGATTTAAAAAAACTAGCAGGAATTACAGAGTTTCAGGGGTATACTGAATACACCCTTGAAACAGCTAGTTTGCAAGCTGCTGAAAATAAAATACAAGAAAAAGAAAATAACATAAAGCCCGGGGATCCAGAATGGTTTAAATTGTGGTTTGGAAATAAACACGGAACACAAAATTTTGTACCCGGATTTAGGGGACGCAAGCGATGAGAGACTTAATTCGATTAGTAGAAGCAGCTAACAAAGGATGCCCGGTTGCGACTCAAGATATAGATATTAATCTAAAAAATCGTGAGAAAGCTATCAAAGATTATCATTACGGGCCAGCTAATCCAGACGAACCAAAATTATACTGGAAAGACGCTGCAAAGTTATGGAGTATTGACGAAAAAACTGCCAAAACTATGCGGTGTGGTAATTGTGCTGCCTTTGATGTTTCCGACAAGATGCGAAAATGCATCGAAGACGGGATAGAAGGTGATTACAATGCTGTTAATACAATGGCTACTATCGAAGTAGGTGATATCGGCTACTGCAATTTCCTCCATTTTAAATGTGCCGGAACTCGATCATGCACAGCTTGGGTCCACGGTGGGCCTGTTGACGACAAGGATATTTCAAAGTGAGAATTCGTCAAATTATTGAAGGTGTAGGACGAATTACCAAACAAAATCAGACACAAGATGTCGGTCCTAACGAAATTCCTACACAAGCAAAAAAGTTTGGAAATACTGTTGACAAAGACGGGCGTCCGCCCAGCCTATCAAAGAAAGTAAAAGGAAAGTCAACAAACGTTCTTTTTAACTTAGGTCTTGCAGAAGGACAAGATTCTCGTGTATCAGAAATAGAAAAAGATACTACACTACAAAAAGACTGGGTTGAAAAATATGATTTCGACGAATTTATCGGAGTTGCGAAACCCACCAAGAAAGTAATTAATGGTCACCGAATTTATAGAATACCTCACAGCGAACTTACAGGTAACGAAGCAGAAACGTTCTTAGTTGGCGATCCAGACGAAGACGAAGGATTTATAGGCGAGTTCTCTTTAATAAAAACCAACAAAGGCGGAGAGCAGTTTGTTCACAGTCAGATTGGATTCGCACCAGAAGCACAAGGAAAAGGACTAGCAGTTCCATTATATGCATACGCTATCAAGAATCTCGGTTATACTATTGTTAGCGACAAAACACAAACCAAAGGCAGCCAAAAACTTTGGGAGAAGCTTTCAAAGTTTCCTGGAATTTTTGTGTACGGATGGAGCGTAAAAGATAACAGGTTCTTTCAGTGGGACCCAGAAGTTGATCCAGAAGACGAAGTATATTATGACCATCAAGAACTAAACAAATTACGCAGAGAACGAGCAGAAATTCAAGCACAAATTGATAATTTAGTTAGGACTGGAAGAATGTCTGAAGAAGAAGCAGACGAATTGTTCCAAAAAAAGACAGCTGAAATACAACAGAAAGCAGAGAATATTGACAAAATGCGGTGGAGTGATTTAAGATTAGTTGCAACATCAACTCGGGGATTAGGACGTTGAAAATAACAGATCTAGACGAAAATATAACCAAAGAATTACGAATAGAAAAGCCAAGTGATGACGAAACACTTGGTGTTCCTCGCAAGCAAATGCCTCAAATTCGAGAAGAAGACTATCCTGAATTCCTCAAATACTTGAAAGAACACGGTGTTGAAATTTCAAACGATAAAGTTAACGCTCGTTCATTAAAACCAATACAAAAAGAATTTAGTGATAAAGGAGTAGTAAAAGCGCTGCTCTTACGGAAAAATGACAAACCAGTAATTGCAAGTTCTGACAATTACATCATCGACGGGCATCACCGATGGCTCGGCGCTGTAAATACTAAACAACAAGTTAATATTATACGAGCTAATATTCCTGTGACTAAATTACTTACTTTAGTGAAGCAATTTCCGAAGACGTATTATAAAGACATTTATGATATTAAACCTGTAGAAGAAACTGCATCTGCTGGTTCATCATCTGCTGGCGCAGTTGCATCTGTTGCAAATCCAGGGAAAGATCCGGTCCCAAAAGCAAAACAAAAGAAAAATAAAGACGGGACTGTTAAAAACGCGCTAGACATGCCTAGTAATATTTTCGGCGGTAAAGCTGTTAAGCGATAAATATTAAACTATAGGAGCACTTTAATGGAAAAGAAAAAAGTGAATGAAGGTTTAGCCGAGCTTGCCGGAGCTGCCGAACAAGATCACGAAGTTCAAATGGCAAGAGCTGACCTTTATAAAATTGCCAAATATGCAATAAAATTGCATGATATGCTGCGCAATGTGTCAGAAGAAACTGGCCTAGAAGGATGGCAGCAATCAAAGATTACTAAAGCATCAGACTACATTTCATCTGTATATCACAATCTTGATTACAAACTAAAACTAGGTAATAAGGATCAAGAAGCAATGGCGCCAGATGCTCTACCTGCTACTGAATCAACAAAGGTGCGATACCGTCCGCTTGAAACAAGCGACCCGTATAAAGCATCATTGTATGGGCGCTTACAAGAAAAAACTATACCTACAAAAGCGCCTAGCATTAATGTAAAAGAAAAGGCAGTGTCAAAAGACCAGCAGCGTGCAGCAGCTATTGCACTAAAGCATAAGCGCGAAGGAACTAAACCAAAACCAGGTACTGCGTCTGCCGAAATGATGAGCATGAGTACGTCGGATCTAGAGAAGTATGCAGGAACAAAGCATAAAGGCTTGCCTAAAGAAAAGAAATAAGGAGGCTGTATGAGCGACGATATAAGACGAAATATCACGCTAGTTGAGCAACAAATGGCGCAAACTTTGATATCTCAGTATAACACCCTGAGCGTTGAAATGTCTCCTTATGAATTTAGTGTAATTATGAGAGAATATCGAGCCTCTGACCCAACATATAACAAGATCGGATCTAACTCAATGGTTACGTTCTATACTGATCAAGAAAAAGAAGACTTTAAAAAATTCTTAGCTAGTAAAGGCATAAGTTTTACAGAATATTACGGCGGCAAGGAGATGTAATGGATTTCCACAAACTACAACAGCAATTATATGACATGGATCCTACTGATCCACAAGAAGAGCTAAGAAAATTGCAGGAAGCGGCTCGAAAGCCGGTAGATGTATCAGATTCTAGAGATTATATAACAGAAAGTGCTAATGTAGCAGAAGGGAGCTTACCGCTAGATATAGACTCAGTGAGTGATTTTGCTGCCCTTGCTGGTATAAGACTAGACGAAAAACAAAAGATGGGATCTGCTGGTCAAGCAAAAGGCAGTGACCCGATGCCAAAAACTTCAAAGCCATCGGGCACCGGTGAACAAAAACATCCACTAAAAGATAAGCTTGTAGGTGAAGGTCCAGGAATGGATGCATTCAAAGCCGGGTACAAAGATTACAGTAGTGTTACTGGTCTTAAAAAAGCAGCTAAAACAACTGCACCAAAAGCTAAAAAATCTCCCGGACGCATGAAGACTCAACAAACGCCGCCAAAGGTGTTGCCACCAGAGTTGGCAATGTATTCCAAAGCACTAAGCAAAGTAATGAAAAATCCTAAGCTTAAGGCACAATTTGATCAGCTAATGAAAACTGCTGACCCATCTCTAGCAACAATTTCAAAAGAACAAACAGAAGTTAAAGAATCAATAAAAGAACAATTATGGCGCGCATTAAATAAGAAATAATATGAAACTTGTTAAGGTAAACTCAGCACTTCCTAGGGATCCGTTCTTATATATTCCTATAAGTCGGTGGTTAGTTGAATGTTTACCTTTAAAAGATTTCGACAAAGACGGATATGAAGTTCCTACTCCCCTTGAATACATGCATTACGAAGCTCAAGGAGTTGATCTTAATAAGGAAATACAATACCATATAGCTCCAGTCACAGAGTGGTATAGAGATGAAGAACAATCTGAGTACGGGTTAGTTTTAGATCACTGCATGCTTCTTCATCGTCGAGCATTTGCAGGAAGCGCTCGCAAACAAATCGAAAAAGTAGCCAAACGGCGTCCTATCTTAAACAAGCTGCTAAACATTAAACCAAAATGGGGAATAGATTTTTCACTTGATTATGTTGATCATAATATCTGTATGGAAGTTATACATATTGAGCAAGACTTCTTTGATTATGATCAGGCAGAATATGCTCGTCAACGACTAGAGTATATTATCGAAACTACTGACTGGGAACAAGGAGCAAAAGATTTAATTGCTTGTAAGCATGAATGGGAGAACTTATCAAGCGACGACCATTCAGATTTTAAAGCTCGGTTTTTTGGTTGGCACAGAGCTTTTGATAATAAAAAAGTCTTTACTTGACAACAACTTACAAATAATATATAATTAACTATAAGCTTATTACTACAAAGGAGAGAAGATGAGCGACCGTACTTACGGACCTGAAGAAAAGGCAAAACTCGAGCGCCTAGTTCAAGAAGGAGTAACTGTACTTCAAGAGATTGAAGATCTCAAAGAAGGTCTTAAAGACACAGTGAAGGCAGTTGCAGAAGAATTAGATGTTAAGCCAGCATTGATTAACAAAGCTATTAAAGTAGCTAAAAATCGTGATTGGGAGAAGCACTACAGCGACTTTGAAGATCTTGAGACAATTATTACAACCGTCGGCTACGACAAATAATGAGCAGCAATGTAGTAGCAAAACCGTATCAATGGCTAGCTTGGCTTAGTACCTTTTGCTTACTGGTTGCTGCTACGCTTGCAGCATTTAACGTATATCCATATTACATATTTGCATTTATTGCCAGTAACACTCTTTGGACATTGATCGGCATACTGTGGCGTGAAAAAAGTTTAATAATCTTAAACTCAGGTCTAACAATAATCTACATAGCAGGACTTCTTTTATAGGCAAATCATGGCAAAACAAAAAGACCCTATAGTACATAAAGATATAATCGGAAATGTAATCGGGTTAGGTGACACTGTAGTTTCGCCTAACCGTACTCAATTAGAAATAGGCATTGTTGAAAAAATTCATCCTAAAATGATACTAATAAAACTTGTTGGTAAGAGGTGGACAGACCGTCGTTATCCTCACAATTTATTAGTAGTAAACGATCCTAAAGTTACCCTTTACATGATGAAAAACAGTAAGTAAACTATGGAACGATTAGTAGCATTTGGCTGTTCTTATACTTTTGGGCAGGCACTTCCTGGTGCAATTTTTGATAAAAAAATTCCTAGCAATCTTTCTTGGCCTAGTATGTTAGCTCAGCACCTCGGAGTTGATGTAGAAAACCAAGGAGAACCAGGAGCTAGTAATTTAGAAATATTGTGGAAAATATTAAATTTTAATTTTGATTCATCTGATATGTGTTTTATCATGTGGAGTCATTTTACTAGAGCAAGTATTTTTCGCGAAGAAGGTTTTAAGAGATTAGACTTCCACACGCTAAGTAAATATGAAAAATCTTGGTTGAGAGTCCATCCAGAATATGACCAAATAGTACATAATTGGATTTATATACATCATGCAACTACGTACTTAAATACATTAGGTATTCAACCCTATCACTTGCTTAGTGGAGGGTCTCACCCTGACCCCACTAAAACGATAACAGTTCCTCGAATACTCGAATCAAAATTCCATTTCATTGATCGAGGCGACGACAACGATCACCCAGGCGTTCATAGTCATGCATTACTTGCAGGTCAAATTGCAAGTGAACTGTTGCGTATTACATAGAGTCGTTCACTTACGAACATGCAGAATGGCATAGTTGGCCATAACAACCGGAGAATTACAACTAGATGAGTTATGTCGATGCGATTTTTGATCGCGATCAGGATATGATTAGAATTGTCGAGCGCAAAGACGGCAAACGCAAATTCCAAGAATTTCCAGTAAAATACACTTTCTACTATAAAGATCCCAAAGGAAAATTTAAATCTGTATTTGGTGATCCACTATCAAGAATTGTATGTAAAAATACTAAGGACTTCCGAAAAGAAGTTGCAATTAATAAACATAAAACATTGTTTGAGTCAGATCTCAACCCAATTTTTCAATGCCTAAGCGAGAACTATCTCAATCAAGATGCACCTACGCTAAACGTAGCTTTTTGGGACATCGAGACCGATTTTGATCCCGATAAAGGGTTTGCTGATCCGTCCGATCCCTTCATGCCTATTACTGCTATCACTGTACACCTACAGTGGCTAGATGCGCTAATAACTGTTGCTATGCCGCCTAAAGGGCTAACAATGGAACAGGCCTTAGAGGAATGCAAAGAATGGGGCGACCAAGTTCTTCTGTTTGAAAACAGCCTCGAAGGCGAACAAGCAATGCTTCAGACGTTCTTAGACTTAATCGAAGATGCAGACGTTATTTCTGGCTGGAATAGCGAAGGTTACGATGTTCCGTATACCGTTAATCGAATAAAACGTGTTCTTAGCAAAGACGACACTCGTCGATTCTGCCTCTGGGGTCAATTACCAAAACGAAGAGAATTTGAAAGATACGGTAAAACTGCTGAGACATATGACTTTGTTGGTAGAGTGCATTTGGATAGCCTTCAGCTATACCGAAAATATACTTATGAAGAACGGCACACATATCGTCTAGATGCAATTGGGGAAATTGAAGTAGGCGAAAATAAAACTGTTTACGAAGGAACTCTAGATCAGTTATATAATAACGATTTTAAAACGTTTATCGAATATAACAGACAGGACGTTGCATTGCTAGATAAGCTTGATAAGAAATTAAAGTTCATTGACTTGTCAAACGAACTTGCGCATGCAAACACAGTGCTTCTCCAAACAACTATGGGAGCTGTCGCAGTTACTGAACAAGCAATTATTAATGAAGCACATCATAGAGGGCTTCAAGTTCCTAACCGAAAACAAACCGAAGGAAATACCCAAGCCGCAGGAGCATACGTAGCATATCCGAAAAAAGGATTGCATAAATGGGTATCGTCAATGGACTTGAATTCGCTTTATCCTAGTGTAATTCGGGCACTGAACATGGCTCCAGAAACTGTTGTCGGACAGCTTCGCCCGGAACTAACCGATGCAATGCTTCACGAAGCAATGACGTTGCAAAAGAAATCGTTTGCAGCGGCTTGGGAAGGAAGATTTGGATCACTTGAATACGAAGCTGTAATGGAGCAAAGAAAGGACATTGCTCTTACTATTGATTGGGAAAATGGTGGCTCTGATGTTCTTAGTGGCGCAGAAGTGTACAAGCTAATCTTTGATAGCAACATGCCATGGATGATTTCAGCAAACGGAACTATTTTTACAACTGAGTTTGAAGGAGTTATTCCAGGTATTCTAAAACGCTGGTATGCAGAGCGCAAAGATCTCCAGGCAATGAAGAAAAAAGCTCAAGAGGCAGGAAATGCAACAGAAATTGCATTTTGGGATAAACGACAGCTAGTAAAGAAAATTAACCTAAACTCGCTATACGGTGCTATCCTAAACCCAGGATGTCGTTTCTTTGATAAAAGAATCGGACAATCGACTACTCTTACTGGCAGACAAATCGTTAAACACATGAGTGCAGAAGTAAACAAAACAATTACCGGGGAATACGACCATGTTGGAAAAGCTGTTATTTACGGTGACACTGACTCGGTTTATTTTTCAGCGTACCCTGTACTTAAAAACGAAATTGAAGCCGGTGACATACCGTGGGATACTGATTCTATTATCAAACTGTATGATCAAATTTGCGAACAAGCAAATTCAACATTCACTTCGTTTATGGGACGCGCATTTCATTGTCCAAAAACAAGAGCTGGAGTAATTGCTGCTGGCCGAGAAATTGTTGCAAAATCTGGTTTATACATTACCAAGAAGCGCTATGCAGCTCTTGTAATTGACGACGAAGGAACACGTAAAGACGTTGACGGGTCTCCTGGAAAAATTAAAGCAATGGGGCTGGATCTCCGGCGCTCTGATACTCCTGTGTACATGCAAGATTTCTTGAAAGAAATTCTGCTAATGGTTCTTCTAGAGAAACCCGACGAGGACGTTCTTGAACGAATCACAGTATTTAGAAAAGAATTTGAAAATATGCCAGGCTGGGAAAAAGGGTCACCAAAGCGTGCAAATAAAATCGGACACTATCAGGCACTAGAAGAAAAACTAGGAAAAGCTAATATGCCAGGTCATGTTCGAGCAAGCATTAATTGGAATACTCTTAAACGAATGAACGGTGACAAGTATTCTCAAAGCATTGTTGACGGCATGAAGGTTATTGTTTGTAAACTCAAACAGAATCCGCTAGGTTATACTTCAGTGGCATATCCTACAGATGAACTACGCTTACCAGACTGGTTTAAAGAACTTCCGTTTGATGATGCTGCTATGTCTGAGACGATTATTGACAATAAACTTGACAACTTAATCGGTGTTCTTAATTACAATCTTGAAGATACTAAGCAACATACTACTTTCGGATCTCTGTTTGATTTCGGTGACTAATTATGAATATAGCGATTGCAGGGTATGGCTATGTAGGGCAGGCATATTATGCCCTACTTAAAGATCATTTTAGTATTACTGTTGTAGATCCAGCAGTAAACAGCAATAAAATTACTGACGAAGAAGGAGTTATAATTTGCGTTGCTACTCCTCAAGGTAGCAACGGTGAATGTGATATTTCTAATGTCTTAGATGTAATAAGTCAAACTAACGAAAACTCTCCAATTCTAATAAAAAGTACTATATCCTTAGAAGGCTGGCGAAAGATTAATCAACAGTTTCCCTGGCATCGGATTACCTTCTCACCAGAATTCTTAAGAGCAAAGACAGCAGTAGAAGATGTATTCGAAACTACTAGAATGATGTTCGGAGCTGGAGACATTGGATTCTGGCGGAGCGTGTTTGCAAAAGCATATTCGGCATTTTTTGTTGACGTTGCAGATCCAGAAGCTTTGATACTTGCGAAATATTTCCGCAATGCATACTTGGCTACCAGAGTTTCATTTTTTAATCAAGTATTTGATTTATGCCAAGCAGAAGGAATAAACTATGACACAGTGCGGATAGCAATTGGTTCAGATCCTAGAATTGGATTCAGTCATAGCGCTGTGACCCAAGATAGAGGGTTCGGCGGACATTGTTTTCCTAAAGATACTTCAGCAATTGTATCTACTGCAAAACAGTCAGGAGTTGACTTATCTATAATCAAAACGGCAATAGAATATAACAATAGAGTAAGAGAATGAATATTTTAATCACTGGTCATTGTGGATTTATTGGCAGTGCACTTTATAACCATCTGTCAAAAACCCATAATGTGACAGGTATAGATTTAAAAGAAGGTATAGATCTTCTAACATGTGGTTTTCCAAAAACAGTAAATCTTGTTATACACCTTGCTGGAAAAAGTGGAGTACGGGGCAGCTTAGAAGATCCTGCTTCATACTGGTTGAATAACGTAGAAGCCAGTAGACGATTGTTTGAATTTTACAATAAAACTAGGATTATCTATGCTAGTTCTAGTTCAGCATACGAACCGTCAAGAAACCCGTATGCTGCATCTAAGCTCATGATTGAAGACATAGCTAAAGGTCATCCAGCTTCATTAGGACTGCGATTGCATACAGTATATTCAGGTCATCCAAGAGAAGGAATGTTCTTTCATAAACTTCTTAATAATAACCTAGAATATGTTACAAATCACAGTCGTGATTTTATCCACTTAAACGATGTTATGTCTGCATTTGATCTAATTATAAACACACCGCTTAAAGGAGTAATTGACGTAGGAACAGGAACTTCAGTACAGATCCAGAAAATATGTCCAGGTCTGCCTGTTCGTCTAAATACCCCATATGAACGTCAATGGACTTGTGCAGATATAACAGAATTAACAAGTTTAGGATTTAAGCCTAAATACACCGTCAAAGACTTCTTGACAATCAACAACATAGATAATAAAATATAAAATACATCGGAGAAAATTATTCACATGAAGGACATTCTACAAGATATCGTTGCCCACACTCATGCACTGGGCTTCTTGACTCTCGTTAAGGTAACAAATGATAAAGAAACATTAATCGAATCAATGGCAGATGATCGTTCTGTTATTCTTTCAGCAACAACACATTCTCCAGTTGCAGAATTTGACGGAGTGTTTGGTATGCCAAACCTCGACAAACTTAACTTGCACTTAAAGAACCCTGAATATAAAGAAAATGCAAAACTCGAAGTAGTAAAGGCAGAACGAAACGGCGAAGTAATTCCTACTCATATTCACTTCGAAAATGAAGCCGGAGACTTCGAAAATGATTACCGTTTCATGAATAAAGCTATTATCGAAGAAAAACTTCGTTCTGTTAAATTTAAGGGAGCAACTTGGAATGTTGAATTTGAACCAACAATGGCTTCAATTCAGCGTATGAAGCTTCAAAGCGCTGCACATTCTGAAGAGCCAATTTTCAATGTTAAAACCGAAGATAATAACTTAGTATTCAGCTTCGGTGATGCTAGCTCTCACGCAGGTAGTTTTGTGTTCCAACACGACGTTAGTGGAAAGTTAGCTCGAACTTGGAGCTGGCCAGTTGCGCAAGTACAAGCGATACTAAATCTGACTGGTGACATTACTATGAGCATTTCAGATCAAGGTGCAATGCAAATTACAGTAGATAGCGGTTTGGCTAAGTACGATTACATCCTGCCAGCACAATCTAAATAAAGGAGCAAGTTATGCCTACAGATTTTGACATTCAAGAGTTTGCAAGGCTGTTTGACGCAGCCTTAGCCTCTGAAAACCCAAGTGTAAAAAAAGCACTTCGAAACTTTTTACTTGTTGCAGCAATAGCTGAGTCTGAATCAAACCCAGAACACCTAAGAGGTCCATTTGCGAGATTATTTAAGCAAATCGAAGAAATGAACCAACGCATTGTAAAGCTAGAATTAGATGCGTCAATGAAATCTTATAAGCACGATTTCGAAAAGCAGTATATGACAACTCCGTATACAACAGACAAGTACGCTGTACCTCCATCTACATGGAGCAGAGACACTCAAGAAGACTTAAAGAAATATTTGCTAGGCGGATACACTGTTTCTAGCAAAGAGATGTTCAAAGGCATTATGGGACCCGATGAGAGTTAATTTAACTGACGAACAAAAAGACTATGCTGTGTTCTTGCCGGCCTTGAGCGGATTTTATGCTACTTACGTTGGCAAGCAGCGATTTGGCGATTATGTACCTCAAGGTCGTATTCCGGATAATCTAAACAACGGTGTAGAAAGCTTAAACTACCTTAACAAAGACCAAGGCCAATTTCAGTACAAATGGACATTGTATTCAGCTGGTCATGCCGATCTAGACACAACAAAAGACGTGCCTAAAGAAGACATGGTAAGAAACCGTGATCGAGAGAATACATGGCTGCTTGGTGACTCAGGAGGGTTCCAGATCGGTAAAGGAGTGTGGGAAGGAGACTGGAAGGATCCTAACTGTCCTAAGGCGCAAAAAAAACGCGACGGTGTCTTGCGCTGGATGGATGCATATATGGATTATGGAATGATCCTTGATATTCCTGCCTGGGTTGCTCGTTCTCCTGCCGGCGCAAAAGCTACAGGAATTAATAATTATGCCCAAGCTGTTGCAGCAACTAAAATCAACAACGATTACTGGATGAAACATCGCACAGGTTCATGTAAGTTCTTAAATGTACTTCAGGGCGAAACACACGACGATGCAGATGACTGGTATCAACAGATGAAGCATTACTGTGACCCAAAGAAGTTTCCTGAGACCCATTTTAATGGATGGTCAATGGGTGGTCAGAATATGTGTGACGTTCACCTCGCGCTGCGTAGGCTTGTAGAGCTACGATTTGACGGCTTGCTAGAGAAAGGCGTGCACGACGTCATGCACTTCCTAGGCACTTCAAAGCTAGAGTGGGCAACATTGTTAACTGACATACAACGAGCAGTTCGCAAGTATCATAACGAAAACTTTATGATCACATTTGACTGCGCATCGCCTTTCCTTGCTACAGCAAACGGACAAGTGTATATTCAGAACGAAATTGAACACAATAAAAAATGGACATATCGTATGAAACCTAGTGTCGATGATAAAAAGTATGCAAAAGACACTCGAGGATTTCGTGATGCTGTTCTAAACGACGGAATTTTCCAGAACTTCGAAGATTCACCGATATCACAAGGCATGAAGATATCTGATGTATGCATTTATGCCCCAGGTGATCTTAATAAGATTGGCAAGGAAGGAAAGACATCGTGGGACTCGTTTAGTTATGCACTTCAAATGGGCCACAATGTATGGAGTCATATTAACGCAGTACAAGAAGCAAATCGTCAATACGACAAGGGCGTAATTCCAAGAATGCTGATGCAAGAAAAATTTGATCGTGTGTATTTCCGTGATGTAGTAGATCAAATATTTGCAACAGATGATCGGGATCGTGCACTAGCACTAGTTGATAGTCATAGTCGTTTCTGGACTGAAATCCCTGGTACTCGGGGAGCCGTGGGCAAGAAAACAATCAACGCCCAGACGTTCTTTCATAGACATTTTGAAGAAGTTTCTCCTGAACCAGAAGAGGAAGAACTAGACAACGGTGAATTTACAGAAGAACAAGAACATAATCTAGACTTATTGGAAGAGTCGCAGGAAGATTAAAATGGAAAATTTTGGCGCTGAGCACAATGACCTAGTAAATCAGTTGCGTGCTTTATACGAAAAGCATCGAGAACTTGACATTTTCATAACTCAGCGCTATAATGAATATGCACCTAATGAAGAACTTATTAGGCTTAAAACCAAAAAACTTTGGTACAAAGACGAAATCCACCGCTTAGAAACTAACTTAAGGTCTTTAATATGAAACGCGAATACGATTCTGGCGAACATGAAGATGTTATTTACTTTGTAGGATACGAAGTAGAAAAGACACCTGCACACGGCAAGAAAACTCTTTTTGTCACCGGGATCCAGCCTGCTGACGAAATAGAAACTCTTTTCGACGAACACGAGTGTGATCATATTTTCTTTGGAGCCAATCATTCCTTTGATCCAGCAGACTCAGACGAGTGGAACGACTGGGATTCTTTAATCTGCCACTTTCTTGATGCAAGTGTACTGTGCTCTCTTGATATACCTGTTAAGCATGCCGAAGAATTTCTAGAATGCAGAATGATCGAGTATTCAAACTTTTCGCCGCAGCTTCGCGTACCTATCCCTTTTATCAAACTGTGGAATTACAACACAATGATTAAAATCGATGATACAGATTTTAATCATTCAAATCCTGGAGTTTGGTGTCATCGTTTGCATGATCTAATGGCTGTAGATAAATTTACAGGTTGGCACGAATACCGCGACGACGAAATTGTTAAATGAAGAATTGCGGAAATTGTAGAAATTTTCTCAAACTAAAAAATGACAAATATAGCGGCGGTCTGTGTTTGTTTTTTGACGGTCGCACTAACACAGACTCTGGCCGAGATTGCAATTCTTGGAGGGGCATAAAATATCAAAGAGGCAAGAAATGATTACCATTACTGTATCAGGACATGCTAATACCGGAAAATCAACTATTTGTGCAGCTATTGCTATTGCACTTAAAGAGCATGGATTTAACGTAGAGGCTGAACTTCTAGACTATCAAACACTCGATGATATTACTCATATTAACGAACGTCTAGAACACGTTGTAAACAAGTACGAAGATATTACTATTATTGAAAGGCAAACACACAGGAAAAATAATGAAAGAGTCTAAGAGCATTTGGGTCACTTTTCGCAAAGAAGGCGTGCACTTATACCCAGCAGCAAAACACGACCCAAAACTAGCAACAAGTGAATGGGACGATGTTTCGTTCCTTGGTTATCCGCACCGCCACATTTTTCACTTCAAAGTAAGGATTCAAGTATTTACTGACGATCGTGATATCGAGTTTATTCAATTTAAACGATGGCTAGAAAGACTATACGATCAAGAAGAAGTCCTTTCACTCAATCACAAATCATGTGAAATGATCGCAGACGAGCTGTTTGACGAAATTTCACACAAGTATCCCGGACGCTTTGTAGAAATTGAAGTTGCCGAAGACGGCGAAAATGGTTGTCAAAATTTCTACCTACCAAAGCACGAATTTTAAATACTTGACATACAATCAAAATTGTAGTATTATTAAGTTGTAGCAACAAACACTGTACTAACTAAACCAAAAAGCAAAGGAAATACCGCACATGGCTATCAAGAACCCTGTTGTTAACAAAATTTTCGACGACCTGGACGCTTACCGCGATTTTTGTCGTTATGAAGGCAAGGTGTTCAACGAAGCTGCGCTTTATAATAAGCGCGATGTAAACTGGCAAGCATACGAAAAATACTGCGAGTGGAAGCGAATTAAAGCTCGAAACGCTCGCAGGAATGTGAATACTCGGAGAGGTTAATGACTGTATACGTTGTAGACATTGAGCCGGTTGAATCAAGGTATACAGCGCAGTGGAAGGAACATCTTCCGCAGCAACTACGTCGTAACGTCGATTGCGACGTAGTTGTAATCAGCGGAGGAGACACGCCTCAGGCTACTACGCCTGGGGCTTTCCTTAACTTCGGCGGAACGAATGTATACAAGTCAAAACAGCTAGAACAAATCGGCGAGCTATTTTGCAAAGGACAAATTAAAAATGGCGACTATTTTTTATATACAGATGCGTGGAATCCAACTGTACTCCAATTGCGTTACATGGCTGAGCTCCTCGGGGTTAGCATCAGAATCGGTGGCCTCTGGCACGCTGGCAGCTATGATCCTCATGACTTCCTTGGCAGACTAATTGGTAATACTCCTTGGGTTCGTCATTCAGAAAAAGCAATGTTCTATGCGTATGACCAAAACTTTTTTGCCACTCAGTTTCATATTGATATTTTTCTAAGAAATTTGTTAGGTATTCACGGCGTAAATGATCGCGACGGAGCTGAACTAATTAACAGTGGTAAAATTGTGCGAACTGGATGGCCAATGGAATACCTTGCTAACAGTCTTGATCAATATCGCGGCATGGAAAAAGAAGATTTAATTTTATTCCCGCATCGACTTGCACCAGAAAAACAAGTAGATATTTTCCGCGATCTAAAAGAACAACTGCCACAATACGAGTTTGTAGTCTGCCAAGATCAAGAGCTAACTAAAAACGAGTACCATAATCTGCTCGGTAGGGCAAAAGTAGTGTTTAGTGCTAACTTGCAAGAAACGCTTGGCATTAGCTGGTACGAAGGCGCATTAGTTGGTACTATTCCATTAGTTCCCGATCGACTTAGTTATTCTGAAATGGCTAATTCTCCGTTCAAGTATCCTAGTAAATGGACCAAAGATGTCCAAACTTATCAAAACTACAAAAGCTGTCTTGTATCAGTTCTGATTGATATGGTAAAGAATTACTCACAATTCCTTCCAGCATTACATCAGCAAACGTCTAACTTAACTAATAATTTCTTTAGCGGAGAACAGCTTTATAAGGCAATAGCACAACAATAGAGGACACAATGTCAAACGTTACCACTTCTCATCTTCCTTACGTCAATTCTAATTATACAATAAACACATCTGACTTATATTCAGCACCTATTTCTGTAGGAAGTAATGCTGTAGTTATTGACGGTAGCTTAAAAGTTAACGGCATCGATGTAGGCCAGGTCTTAGAAGATGCCGTTGCGGTGTTAGGGATTATTAAGCGCGATCCTGTGCTAGAATCACGATACGCTGGCCTTCGAGAAATAGCCAAACAATACGAAGAAGCATTAGAGAAGTATAAAGCATTTGAAGCAATTAAGGATTCAAAATGAAAACTGCAATACAAACTTCTAGTCCTTATTTGTATGTATCAACAGGAAACTCTTACAATTATTGCGGAGATTTAGTTACAGATCAGCCAGGGGCGGCTGTAGGAGAGTTAAGGTACTCTGGTACAGACATATATGCATGGACTGGTACAGACTGGACATTATTAGGCGAAACTGTTATACAAATAGATACTGATTTTGATCTTGATGCCACAATTGAATGGGTGCGTAAAAAGAAAGAAGAAGAAGAGCGTATCGAAAAATTGTGTGAAAAATTTCCATCATTGGCCAAAGCAAAAGAAAACTACGACATAATCAAAGCATTGGTTGAAAATGATCTTAACGAAGAATAAATAAATTTATGATTATACTTTTAACCGGAGCATCAGGCTTCATCGGCCAACACTTGTTGCCTTTTTTAGATCAAATAGGCAATGTGTGGCGCTTACAAAGTGATTTAAAAGATCACCAAGCAGTTCGTCAAGAAGTACAAATCGCTAATCCAGATATAGTAGTTCACTTAGCAGCTCGTACCGAAGTCCAAAAAAGTTTCTACGAGCAAACTGAATTTAGCGAAGTAAACTATGTAGGTACTGTTAACTTAATCGAAGCGTGCGTCGGGCTCAAGACTATGCCCTATTTTGTGTTCGCGAGCACAATGGAAGTTTATGGATGGCAGCCGATATCAGACGAAATTAAGAACACCGGTACCTTCAAAGAAGCCGTAGTTTTTGACGAAGACACTGTGCCTCACCCAAACGCTCCTTACGCAGTAGCTAAACTAGGCTGCGAAAAATATCTCGAATACGCAGAACGGGCATACGGTTTAGAATGGGCAGCAATGCGTCAAACTAATTGCTACGGAAGAAAAGACAACGACTTTTTTATAACTGAACAAATTATTACTCAAATGCTCAACAGTAATGAATGTAATCTAGGTTATAAGGATCCTTATCGCAATTTTATCTACATTGACGACTTGCTAGAAGCTTGGATGGCAATTATTCAAAATCGTAAATCATGTTCTGGTAATATTTTCACAATCGGACCTAACGATCCTCGAAAGATCGAAGACTGTGCTCATTACATTGCAAAACAGTTAAACTGGAATGGCAAAATTAATTGGAACACTAAAGCTCCACGCCCAGGGGAAATTTGGTGGCTGAACAGCGATAGCAAGAAACTCGCACAATGCACCGGCTGGACTCCAACTACTTCTTACGAAGAAGGTATTGAAAAGACAATTCATTCATGGAAGACAAAACTTCAGTAAACTACTTTCATATCGCATTCGAAGATTATAACATCCAAAGACTTGTTCAGATTTTACAGAGAGAGCAATTTAAGAATAAAACAATTGTGCTCTCTTCTGTACGTGAGATGTACAACTGGAGTGAAATTGTATCGAATATATTTCCTTTAATCGACGATACACTTCGACAATTTAATATACAGAGTTGGATATTTGTTGTTAATAAAACGTTTAATGTAGATAAACACAAAATACCAAAAAATATACAAGTTGTTGCTGTTGATTACTTTGCATTAGACATAAATTATCAAAGAGATTATAATAATATCAAGTTTAATAACAACTGGAATTCAAAATCTAGTAAAGCTCTATTACTTATGGGTAAGACTGGGAAGAGGAATCGATTACCTCTTCTTTATAAATTTGTAAACAGTGGTCTTATAGAACATCTTGAATACAGTTTTCTACCATTTTATAATCATAATCTTGACGTAAATTCAGAGGAAGAATTTAAATTACTATCAGGCGATGAGTATTCTAATTTTGCACAAAAATATGCAAGATCACCTGACGACATAGTTGATCCATTAATACATACAACTGAACATATTACTAGTGGCTATCCGTTCGACGTAAATCTATACCGATCAACAGTGTTAAGTATTGTTCCAGAGAGTGAAGTCGGTCAGTCTGAAAAAATATGGCTAACTGAAAAGACCTGGAAAACTATAGCAAATTGTCATCCTTTTATTATTGTCGGACAGCACGGCACATTACAATACTTAAAAACCTTAGGGTTCAGAACGTTTGAACAATATCTCTTACATCAAGACTACGATTTTGATTTAGACATCAACAGTCAACTTAATAAAGTTGTAGAAAACACAGAGTATTTTCTACAAAATTTTAAGAAGCATCGCAAAGAAATTTTACAAGATACTAAACATAATCTAAATACTCTTGAACAATTAATAAAGAGCAATATAATCAAACACGAAATGTTTCAAAATAAGCACTTTCTGTTTACATTTTTAGATAATACAAATATATCAAATCAATTAGCATGTTCTTAACGATTGTTTATTGACAAAAACCTAAATATATTGTACAATTTAATACATGACATCCTCGTCATCAATAACTCGGAGAAAAAATGACACCATCAGAAAAAATCAAGCAGCGTATTGAAAGCTACGGTGCGCGCTTTTGGGCAGGAGATAATATTTCTGAATTTCTATTGCCTGGAGAAAAAGAACAACTAATCGACGAACTTACCGAAAAGTTTAACGGAGTGCTTGATTCACTTGTAATCGATCGAAAAACTGATCCAAACTCATACGATACCGGTCGCCGGCTTGCAAAAATGTATATTAACGAAATAATGAGCGGCCGCTACGATCCTAAGCCAAATGCTACTGCATTCCCAAACGAAGGCGAAGAAGCATACACAGGCATGCTTGTTGTTCGCAGTGAACTAAAAAGTATGTGTTCTCATCACCACCAGCCAGTTACTGGCGTAGCATATATTGGCATTATTCCGAATGGAAAAGTAATCGGCCTATCAAAATACACTCGAATTGCACAATGGTGTGCTCGCCGAGGAACCCTACAAGAAGAATTAGCAAACGACATAGCTCGCGAGATCATCGAAGCAACTGGTTCAGCAAATGTAGGTGTTTATATACAAGCCATTCACGGCTGCTGCGAAAACAGGGGGATTATGGCACACAGTTCTCTTACTCAAACTACTGTGCTCAAAGGCTCGTTTAAAGATGACGCAAGTACTAAGAAGGAGTTCTTTGACAACATCAAACTACAACAAGAATTTGCGCCGAGGTAAAAATGAAATTACGAGAAGAAGTTGCACTAGCAGCATTACAAGGTATGCTTGCTCACGCAACAAGATACAAGCCGAGAAAAGAAGATCAATTTTTGCACTGGCATGATGCCATAGTAAAAGAAGCATTTGAGATAGCAGACTCGTTTATTGAAGAATCAAAAAGAGAAAAAGAATGAAAAAACTACGGTACTCTGAAGCATTCTACTCAGTTCAAGGAGAAGGTCAATACGTCGGAGTGCCTAGTGTGTTCTTGCGGACCTTTGGATGCAATTTTCGTTGTCAAGGATTCGGACAACCAAGGGGCACGCCGAAGGCAAAGCATAACCCAGAAGTAGCTCAGTTGATTGCTAGTGACGTTGTCACTAGCACTGAGCGATTCGAAGATCTGCCAATAGTACACACAGGCTGCGACACGTATGCCAGCATTTACCCAGAATTTAAAAAATTTATGATGGATCGAACTGTTGACGAAGTTGTTGATCACTTGCTAAGCTTAACGCCAGAAGGCAAGTGGACAATGGACAACGGTCAAGACGTTCATTTAATTTTAACAGGCGGTGAGCCAATGTTGTGGCAAAAGTTCTGGCCTATACTATTCGATCATCCGAAAATGCAGGATTTAAAAAATGTCACTATTGAAACAAATGCAACACAGCCTTTACAGAGTGATTTCAGACTATTCCTCGAAGATCAAGATCGATTCAAGCTCACTTGGTCTTGCAGTCCCAAACTCAGCGTCTCGGGCGAGTCTTGGTCTGATGCTATTAGGCCCGATGTTGCTAGCAACTACAGTTCTGTTCATAACAGTGACATGTATCTTAAATTTGTGGTTGCTGACGAAACTGATGTGGACGAGGTTCATCGAGCTACTCGGGAATTTAGATCTGTCGGATTAAGTTGTCCGGTCTACATCATGCCACTTGGTGGTCGTAGCGAAGAATATGTATTAAACGAAGCAACTGTTGCTAATCTAGCAATGAAGCAAGGATGGAGATTCTCCCCAAGACTTCATATTCAGCTGTTCGGTAATGCTTGGTCAACGTAAGAAATTCCCCATTTATTACTGCAAAAGATAAATAATTTTTTAACAATAAATGGGGAATTAATGACAAATCCTGTTAATAAATTTACTAAAGAAGAATTTTTAGAAAGAATTAAACGTACAAATACTAATGTAGAAGTGTTTATAGACAACTACACAGGCGTTGACTCAAAATACAAATATAGATGCAATCACGGGGTATTCGAATTATACGGCTGGCAATTAATAAAAAGAAAACATTGCTGTCCTCGAGGATATCACGAAAGAAGAATTCCTGCACAAAAAAAGTCATTAGAAGATCGAATAGCAGAAATAAAATCTCGTTGGGGTGACGATTATTATATTCTCGATAATGCAAGATTTGACAATAAAACAACAAAAATGATAATAGAATGTAAAAAGCACGGAGAGTTTAGTCAGTGGACTAGGAGCCTAGTAGGGACTGGCGTAGTAAATGAAGCTTGTCCAAAATGCTCTAAAGAAATTAACAAAGAGCTTAAACGTATACGAGCAATTGAAAATTTTAAACCGTACTGGGGGAACCAAGCAAGTGTTAGCAAAGCAGAAATTAAGTGGCTTAACAGCTTGGGTATTAAGGACCGCCAGGTATACTTAGAAGATGTTAATTACACAGTGGACGGTTATGATAAAGAAACTAACACTGTTTACTTATATCACGGAAGATTTTGGCACGGGTGCCCTAATACTTATGACCCAGAAAAACAGCATCCAGTCCTAGACGTAAAAATGAAAGACTTGTACGAAAAAACATTGCACTACGAAAATAAAATTAAACAAGCAGGATACAATTTAGTAGTACAATGGGGAACATAAAATGAAAACAATGTTAATAGGTGGAAAGACAGGATTTGGTATTAATATATGCAATCGATATAATGCTGACTGTTTTAGCCGAAGCACTGGGTATAATATTAACAACCTAGACAGTCGCAAGGAGATTGCATCCCGCAGTGTTGAATATAACACAGTAATAGTACATGCATACAGCGGCAATGATTCACAGTTATGTGTACTACAAGAAATAGTAAAAACATGGATAGAAAACAATCATCCTGGCAATATTATTGTCACTGGTTCCATAGCATCGTATTTTGCATCGTATAAAGCAAATCCAAAGGCATGGGAATATGTTTCTCACAAAGCAGCTATCGACGCATATTGTAAATACGTATCAAAAAAATGCATCGACGGGTGTTATCCGTTTAAAATAACTGTAATAAAGCCGGGCATGCTTGATACTGAAAAATCAAGAGAAAAACCACATTTTATCAAAGGTATTGACGGTGAGAAATATTGTGATGTAATTGATTTTATTCTAACACTTCCTACTGATTTGATAATTCCTGAAATTCCAATTGAGTGTATATATGACTAATGTTCCAACAATAAACAATCAGCCAACATTTTATTGGCACTTAGAGCTTAGTTCTAAGTGCGCGTTAGCGTGTCCTAGGTGTCCGAGAACCGAGAAACCAGGACAATACAAAGTAACTGAATTGTCTATTGATTTAATTAGGAACATTTTTACATCGGATATTTTAGAAGATACAACTACTATCATGTTGTGCGGTGGACAAGGTGATCCTCTTTACTGCAAAGACATGTTAGAAATTGTTGAATACTTTAAAGATCATAACCCTGACATTGAATTAGTGATAGTTACTAACGGTAGTTATCGTCGAAAGGATTGGTGGGAGAAGCTCGCACACATTTTAAACAATCAGGACACTGTGGTTTTCAGCGTTGACGGATGGGACAACGAAAGTAATAACAAGTATCGAGTAAACAGTAATTTTGATTCTATATTAACCGGGATTACTACATTAGCAAATAAGAATCCAGAAATTACTTTGCGGTGGAGCACTATTGTATTTTCTTTCAATGAACATCATTTAGAGAAGATTCAAGAAGTAGCTACACAAGCTGGTGCTACTGAGTTTCAAGTAGTACAGAGCAGTTTATTTGGTAGCAAGTTAGATCATTATATTGACAAACAATTAGGGTATGATCCATTAGAACCCGGAGACAGAGATCTAACTGTTAGTGCATACGCACACAGTGATCGAGGATTAACAATTCCCCTTCGTTCTAAACCCAAATCCAAAATCAAGAAAAAACAATTCAGACAAAACGTTGCTGAGTTATTAGATCGGCATATTGATAGATTTAATAATACCAATCTGTTGCCAGCGTGTTTGCTAAATGAACGTGGATTATATATTGATGCAGAGGGTATTTTATATCCATGTAGTTGGATTAGCCATCCGTTTGGGACTAGACGCGACGACAGAAAGGTAGTAAAATGGCAAGATAGCCTATTTGTAAAACACAAAGACAAATTCAACTTACATAATTATTCTGTGCGTGATATACTAACTAGCGAGTACTGGAACAAACTTCATCGCTCATTTAGCGATACAGAAAAAATGTTTGTTGAATGCGCAAGTAAATGTTCAAAGCAAGCAACTATGGCTAGGACAAAAAACATAGTGAATAAAATTCCAGCAAAAACCGATACTTCAGTGCTTGATAATTTAAAAGAATATAGACAACAAGGTGATCAAAATGCTCAATGATGTAAAACATCCGACGCACATTACTAAGTTTTCATTTGACAGTAGCATGTATGATGAAAAATGTATTAAATGCGGAGCGACAGACGAAATACATAGTTGGGGGCGATTAGCACAACCATGCCCTAACGCAGACCAAAAGGAAACTGAAAATTATGATAAAGTGGATTAGAGGACTGTTTGGGAAGAGACCCGAACAAGCAGCAGAAGATTATACATCTAAAACAAACGAACAAAGTCGTCGTGAAATCCTCGAGCTAGAAAAAGCTGAAGCTACTCGACGAGGTGAGCCGTGGGTTGCTGTTCTTGATACGCAAGTTAATCAAGATAACATACGAAATGGATTTTTTGAGCTAGATTGGAATAATGAGTTCATCGAACAATTGCTCGATGCCGGCTATAAAGGTGAAACCGCAGAACAAATTGTTGATGCGTGGTTCCGTACCATAGTAGCCCAAATGCTAGTAGAAGAAGGAATGGAAGTTCAGCGAGAAATGGGATACATTAACGTAGTGCCCCGTGGAGAAGGAAAATCAGAGGTGTCGTAATGCACATTACTAAAACTACCGTAACTGCAAAGTCGCGTAAACTAAAGGCAGGCTGGGAGATCCATGATGACACCGCCATAAAACAGTCTCTCATTATTAAAGTCAACGACAGTTCGTGCGTTTCAGATCGGAACGGCAACAAATACCCGTATGGTATTACTTTAGAAAATTGCCATTACAACACATGGAAAGAAATGCTTTTTTGGTGCAATAATAACCTCAAACCAGGAACATTTTCAATAACTGTAGCAGATCACGATTTTTGGTTTCGAGAAGAAAAGTATCGGACATTATTTTTAATGACATGGTCTTAGTGTGTTATCGAAATTAAGAGAAGAAATAAGTGTACGATTAGAAAGTCGCACAACAAAAGAAACAATCGAACAAGTTCGATTTCGACGGTGGTATCAAAATACTATAAACTACCGGGGCAATTCTCCTCGAGAATATTTCTATAACTTTAAATATTGCTTCGAAGTTGATCATAAAAAATTTTTCACGTCAGATCCGAAGATAAAAACATGGCAGCCTGTCGAAGATTTCAAACAATACACGTATCCTAATCGAGATTTTAATAATTGTGCAGTATATGACTTTTTTCGAGTTCTACAAGATCCGTACACAAAGGAACTTAATATAAATGAAATCGGAGGATACGATGTGTTGTTTGTGGCCACAAACAACAGCAAAGATGCAACTATGCTTGCATTAAAATTTGCTTGACAAATCTTAGTTAATACGCTATAATTATACTAATATCTACATAGGACTAATATGAGCACATACATTCTTGTCGACTTAGCAAATACATTTTTTAGGTCTCGACATGTTGTACGCGGCGACATCGATGTAAAAGTAGGCATGGCTATGCACATTACTTTTACATCGATTAAGAAAGCATGGACTGATTTTAAAGCAGATCACGTTGTATTTTGCCTAGAAGGCCGTTCGTGGCGAAAGGACTTTTATGCACCATACAAACGAAATCGCCAAGAAGCCCGGGCAGCAATGTCTCCACGCGAAGAGGAAGAAGATCAAGTATTTTGGGAAATATTTGATGAATTTAAAAACTTTATTGACGAAAAAACCAATTGTACTATTCTTCAACATCCCCAGCTAGAAGCAGACGACTTGATTGCTGGGTGGGTTCAAAATCACCCAGACGACAATCACATTATTATTTCAACTGACGGTGATTTTGCCCAGTTAATAGCTCCAAACGTTAGTCAATACAACGGTGTCAACAACGTTACTATCACTCACGAAGGGTATTTTGAAGACAACGGCAAGCCCGTAATTGACAAGAAGACCAAAGAACCTAGGCCGGCACCGGATCCTGAATGGTTATTATTTGAGAAATGTATGCGCGGCGACACATCTGACAACGTGTTTTCAGCTTATCCCGGAGTGCGAAAAAAAGGCTCAAAGAACAAAGTTGGACTTTACGAAGCGTTTGACGACAAAAAAACCAAAGGTTTTAACTGGAATAATTTGATGCTTCAGCGCTGGACTGATCACGAAGGCGTCGAACATCGAGTCCTTGACGATTATAACCGAAATGTAACTCTGTGTGATTTATCAGCACAGCCTCCCGAAATACGTACAATTATTGATAGCGAAACAAAAACAGTTGAACCAAAAAATGTAGGTCAAGTCGGTGTAAAGCTTATGAAATTCTGCGCCAAGTGGGATCTAAAGCGCTTATCTGATCAAGCTCAACAATATGCAGACATGTTAAATGCAAGGTATCCGAAATGAAATTACTTCCATTTAGTACCCAACAACACTTAGTAGATGCAGCAGCGTCTGGTATAGCTGTTTCAGTATACGTGAACGCCGATGACTTCGAACCGCAGCACAGAAATCACTACTACAAGATCCTAGGATTCAGCGGCGATGAAAAATACAAAGTTTGTACGATTTTATCGGAGGTTGTTAATATGCCAGGTCATTACGTAGTAGTCGGCAAGCACGGGCAAATAGTTTGCGGCCTACACGACGACATTTTCTACGTAGAAGACGAAGATGATGCAGAATACTACGTAGCAGAAGAGCTCCAAGAAGAACAAAAATAAGAGAGATTATGACAATTAAAGCAAAACCTGTTCTCAAAAATAAATTTTGGATTATCGAAGACGGCGAACAAAAGCTAGGCACACTATCTTGGGATGAAGAAAAATATATCTTCTCAAGTAAATCTGAGACTTGTTTTTTTAACAGCAAACGAGATGTAAAAAAGAAATTTGGTGTAAATTTCACTTTTTCTGATGCATCAAAAACTAGCGTAGACGAAGCTAACGAAAATTTAAACGACGTAAATGGATATCCAACTAGTGTTAAGCCTTATAACGCTATGTACAATGTTGCACGTAAGCTTCCGTTATTTACTAAATCTGAAAAATCAAAAAGTCTTTACTGCGCTGGATACTATATTATTCGTTTTGACAAAGGCTGGGTTAAGAGTTTCTGTCCGAAACTTATTACTGTAGACAGATACGAAACTCGCGGCCCGTTTAAAACAGAGTTTGAAATGAAGCAGGAGCTATCGCGTGTCAACTCATGATCCTATTAATACAGCACCAATACAAAAATTCATTCAACAAGTACGTAGTGCCGATGCAAGCAAAGCCAAAGAGGTAAAACTCGATATCGCTACAGCTCGGGCCCTAGCCTTGACCCTAGGTGCAGTAGAAGCTAGACTACACGGTGACTTAGAACAGTTTATTGCACAGTATGCATTAGAGTCAAACTCCGACGAACCTATTGAAGTTAGATTAGACGGCCAGAGTTGGAACTAAGAAGATAAATATATGCGTAGTTAATGAGGAACTCGCATATGGGCAGACCAAAGCCAACTGTGATTTTAGAGCATATTAATAATAAGACTTATAAATCAGAACAAATACTTGAAGCAGAAGCAATATGGGCTGTCTTTTATAAAGGCAAGCCATTTAATCTAAAGAGTGCTAACGCCCTCACAAATTACCCCGGTCCGAAATATAAAAAAGTGTCATTTTCGAACCGGGGTCATGCTCTCAACTTAGCCAAAAAATTGAACGCAATGTTCAAATGCAATGACTTCAAAGTCTATCGATTGACAGAAGGCACGCCGGAAGAAGAATGAACTGGAAAGAAACATACACCCGCATCTTTCTTAGGGAACTAGGTCGCAGCACGACAGACCAGTCAGTTAAAGAACACCTCCCACTTTGGTGGAAGAATACCAGAAATCGTGGTAATGCTGGCTTAAGACTAACTGATGCAGGTTTCGATGTTGTAAACGAACTTGATATTGAAACCTTTGAGATCAATTATCCAAAAGAGATGCCAATGACTACCGAAGTCATTATCTTTCTAGACAAGTTTATTGACTGTCCGTACTATATTACAAATTATTCCATTTTTGTGTTAGGTAGCAAGAAAGCTGTAGAGCTTAGCTTGTTTTCTGGTGACATACGCAAATTTGGAATGGCTAAGGCATTGCACCGCACCAAAGACCGTGGAGAACAGTATTAAATCCGTGATCAGGGCTTGACATAAGAACAAAAGCACGCTATTATATACGTGTACTTAGACACAAGCACTGACACTTAGAGGATTTTTACATGGAAAGCACTGCATCTCGTACAGTTACTCCTAACAAGGCCAAGGCCAGCATTAAACACGCACTTAAAAAGCAACGTCCGATTTTCCTGTGGGGTCCTCCCGGTATTGGTAAGTCGGATATTATTCACCAAATCGGCGATTTGATCAATGCTCATGTCATTGATGTTCGTTTGTCTCTTTGGGATCCGACTGACATTAAAGGTATTCCGTACTTTGATCCTACTGTCGGCAAGATGGTGTGGGGTGCTCCTGCTGAACTGCCCGACGACGAAATGTCACAGAAGTATGAGAAAATCATCCTGTTCTTGGATGAAATGAACTCTGCTGCTCCTGCTGTGCAGGCTGCTGCATACCAGCTGATTCTCAACCGCAAGGTTGGTACTTACAAGCTTCCTGACAATGTTTATATTGTTGCAGCAGGCAACCGCGAAGCAGACAAAGGCGTAACTTACCGTATGCCAGCGCCGCTTGCTAACCGCTTTGTTCACCTTGAAATGACTATCAGCTTCGACGACTGGTTCCAGTGGGCTGTTGACAACAACATCCACCAAGATGTTGTTGGTTACCTGACTCATGCTAAAAAGGACCTGTACGACTTTGAGCCCAAGAGTGCAAGCCGTTCTTTTGCAACTCCGCGCTCATGGAGCTTTGTATCTGAGCTGATCGAAGACAACATCGATGAAGATACTACTACTGACCTAGTTAGTGGAGCAATCGGTGAAGGCCTTGCAATCAAGTTTATGGCACACCGCCGTGTAGCTGCCAGCATGCCTAATCCGACAGATATTCTTGCTGGCAAAGTTAAGGATATGAAAGCAAAAGAAATCAGTGCCATGTACTCACTGACTGTGTCGCTGTGCTACGAGCTGAAAGAAGCATGTAATGCAAATGACAAGGACTTTGACAAAAAGGTCAATAACTTCCTGCGCTTTGCAATGGACAACTTCGATACAGAGCTAGTCGTAATGGGTATCAAGGTTGCACTTACTCAGTACGCACTGCCGATTGATCCTGACGCAATCGAATGTTTCGACGAATTCCATGATCGATACGGTAAGTACATCAAAGCCGCACAAGGCGTCTAAGTAAGCAAGACAAAGCGGGCCTGGCCCGCTTTGTCTTGACATTATCTATAATGATGCTAAAATACTTGTATAACTTAGATAGAGAGGCAAGCACATGAGCGTTGAAGGTAAAAAAGGCTGGGCTCCAGATCCTGATATTACTGAAGAAAAACTGAAAGAAATGCAAGAAGACGTTCTCGATCGTATTATTATTGCACGAGTAGGTCTTCTTCTTCGGCATCCGTTCTTCGGGAATATGGCAACCCGATTGAAAATTAAATCAGCAGACAATTGGTGTCCTACTGCTGCCGTAGACGGGCGCAATCTGTATTTTAACACTCAGTTCTTTAACGCCATGTCGAATAAAGAAATTGAGTTTGTTATTGCTCACGAAATTCTACATTGCGTATTTGATCACTTAGTACGTCGTGAAGACCGCGATCCAAAAATCTTCAACATCGCCGCAGACTACATCGTAAATAACACTTTGGTTCGTGATCGTATTGGCGATAAACCAAAGCTAATCGACTGCTATCAAGACTTCAAATACGACGGCTGGACTTCTGAAGAAGTTTACGACGATATTTTCCAAAAGTACGACGATGAACAGCTCAAGCAATTAGGCGAGCTTCTCGACGAGCACGTTGATTGGGAATCCGGCGACGGCGACGGTGACGGAGAAGACGGCGGCGACGGCGAAGGCAAAGGTCGACCTACTTACACTAAGGAAGAGCTGCGTCGAATTCGCGACGAAATCAAAGAAAATATGATTAGTGCAGCACAATCAGCAGGTGCTGGCAATGTTCCAGCAGGCGTTGCCCGCCTGATTAAGGAGCTAACTGAACCTAAGATGAATTGGCGCGAACTGCTGCGCCAACAAATTCAAAGCACTATTCGCAACGATTATTCGTTTGCTCGTCCTAGTCGTAAGGGACAGCACACCGGCGCAGTGTTGCCGGGTATGAACTTTGATCAAACTATTGATATTTGCGTATCACTAGATATGTCTGGTTCAATCGGTACTGAACAGGCTCGTGACTTCCTTAGCGAAATCAAAGGAATTATGGACGAATATCAAGACTACCATATTAAGGTGTGGTGTTTTGATACCCAAGTGTATAACGAGCAAGACTTTTCAGCAGACGGCGGCGAAGATCTTACTGAATATGAGATCAAAGGCGGTGGCGGCACCGACTTTATGTGCAATTGGGATTACATGAAAGAGCATGACATTGTTCCTAAAAAGTTCATTATGTTTACTGACATGTATGCATGGAATAGCTTTGGTGACGAAGACTACTGTGATACTGTGTTTATTAACCATGGTCGTCCGGGTTTCAAAGCACCGTTTGGCGTAACTGCTGAATACGAGAAGTAAGCAAAATCAGGGGGCTTTTCTAAAATAGACAGGCCCCCTTTGCTGGGTCAATAAATAATAATGATGATGATCAAGAACGAAGAACCTAATCCACTAAACTTATTCAACATACGGCAGGTGCCTTATGCACCTGGTCATTTTGAATATGTAAACTTACCTGTAAAATACAATCTCGAACAAAGCCTTTCTAAATGGATTAACGATCATCTAAAACACAGATATTACATCGGCAAAAATATTGTCATAGACGATAATAACAGATTTACCCAAGTAATTACTGTAGGCTTTGAAGAGACAAAAGACATGAGCTACTTTATGCTAGCTTGTCCACATTTAAAGTACAACTAACAATTATTTTATACATACTATAACAAAGGAGATTAATATAATGTCTGAAGAAACTACTGAAGTTCAACCAGAAGCAACCGAAACTCAAACTGCACAACAAGCTTCGCAACAAGGTGGTCCGGATCTAACAGTTCAAGATCTGCAAGCACTAAAAAACATCATTGACGTTGCTAGTCAGCGAGGAGCATTTAAGCCAAATGAGATGGTTGTAGTCGGACAGACTTATAACAAGCTTGAGCAATTCCTAACAGCAATTGCTGCACAACAAAAAGAACAATAAAACACTGGAGCAATAAATGTCGTTGAAGCACATCGGACGCATAATCAAAAGTAAGAAACGAGTAGCAGTAGCATACCGAGTAGTACCAGGCGACGCTAATAGCTGTATTGTCGTACCTACTGAATCACTAATGGCCGAAGAGCACGATTCGTTAATGAAATTAATCGAATCAGCAACTGGTCAGGAAGCATACGAACTAGCAGAAGCTATGTCTAGATCTACCCTTCCGGACGGTAGTAATATGCTAGGGCGTTTTCACACAACCGGCAAGCTACTAAAGATGTCAACTGAAGAAGTTGAGATGACACCAAACAGCAATTCGATTATTAAACTCAGTGAGCTCAACGAAGCTATTGCTAATCAAAAAGGTGTTTCAGTTGAAGACCTAGCAGTTAAAGACAGTTCAGGAAAAACTAAAAAATCTGAACAACCTGAACAAAAACAAGACACACCAAGCGAATCAAGTACAGTGGCAGACGAACCTGCTACTACTCCAGCTACTGACGTACTTTCAGACGAAGATTTAGCTAAACAATATCGCTCACAAGCAGCAGCGTTATTTAAAGAAGCAAAACGACTGCGTGACCAGGCCGAAGAGTTAGTCCCAACTAAGAAGCCAGCAGCAAAAAAGAAAAACGAAAGTGCCTAGTAACAAACTTCCTCGAGAAATAGTAGACCACTGGCCGGAAGTCTTTAACGACGTTGAAATCAAGGCAGTTCCTATTGAGTACGTGGAGTCTCTCCACGTACATTTTGAGGATGGCAAGATTTGGGACATTGCTATTGATCCTGCCGCTTTGCATGAAAAGGACGAACTTTTAGGTAATACTCTAGAAGAAACATTAGAAATGTTTTTCGAAGAGTACGAAGACCAAATTGTAAACGTCGAATTCAAGCTCAACACTGATAAAGTCATTGAAGACATTAAAGCTAAGACTGCTAGTTTTCTAAAACAACAAAAATAAACTCTAGAATATTCTGTTATCTGATAAATACTAGTAATAGAATATTCTAGGAGTTAATATAATGGCATTACGTCTAAGACGAGGAACTGATACTGAACGGCAGTTAATCACACCAGTTCAAGGCGAGTTAATTTATACAACAGATACTAAGAGATTGTATGTCGGCGATGGTACTACTGCTGGCGGTATAGCTGTTGATGAAGAAGTTTTGTTAACTTTAGGCGAATTGTTAGATGTAGAGTCTACGCCGGCATCAGATGGAGATATACTATCATGGAACGACGGCGACTCTGCCTGGGGGCCGATCTCTATCGAATCTGCGCTAAATGCCACTTCTATAAACTCCTTAATTGACGTAGATACAGAAACTGATACACCAGCAGACGGTAATGTACTAGCATGGGACGCAGGCCTTAGTGCATGGTCAACTACTGAATTAGATATGCTAATAAACAGCGTTAGCATAAGCGAACTGCTAGATGTTGATACCGTTACTATTCCTGCCAACGACGGCGATGTATTAGCATGGGACCCTATAGAGACTTCGTGGATTCCAACTTCTTCTAGTGAAATTCTTAATGCAAATTCTATCAATCAACTGTCTGATGTTGATACTATTACAACTGAGCCAGCCGAAGGTGATATCCTATCTTGGTCAGACTTAACTGATTCTTGGCAAGTTTCAACTGTAGGCGACTCATTGTCGTTTGCCTCACTTAACGATTTGAGCGACGTTGACACTGAGTTTCCGGAAGACAACGACGTCTTAACATGGGATTCGTCTATCCAGCAATGGGTTCCGAGAGAAGGAACTGAAGGCCAAGGTGTTATCGAAGGAAGCAGCTATCGTATAAACATTATCGGCGACGATTCAACAATTATTGTTAACTCTGCTACAAACGAACATGTTGGTTTCTTTGATGGACAGTTCGTTGGTGATTTACAAGGAAATGTAATCGCAGAAGATTCGTCTATCATGGTAGACTGGCTAACAAAAACCGTTAGTGCAAACATCGTGACTGGAAGCATTTTCGCTGAACAAAATTATATCGGTATACTGCCTGACGAAGATACCCTTCCAGGATCGTCAGTTGAAGTTCGCCAAACATCATTGGATGCGCCGTCAGTGCTTCGATTAGCCAACCAAACAACAAATTCTGGCATAATAGAAGACGGTGCATTGCGATTCTCAAGAATAGACAGCGGCGGCAGCGTTAGCACGTCTGGTACTATAACTAGTACAATTTCTGAAATTTTAATTGCAAGGCGGGCAGCCGGCGGCGGATTCCCATCTAGCCATATTGTAGCGCTCACTGAACAAGGCCACTTAGTAGTTGGAGGGCTGTCAGGTACTGAGAAACTGTCTGTAAACGGAAATGCTGCTATTGACGGGTCTATAACTGCAACAGAATTTGTACAATTTGGTTCGTATTCAACTGCTAACCGCCCAACTGGTGTTAATGGCATGGTTATTTACAATAATACCGCTCACCGATTCCAAGGCTTTCAAGACGGAGCATGGATTAACTTAGACGACGGTTCTGCTGCTTAATCTATGTGATTGACAAGACTCCTTTGTTAGTGTATAATTAAAACACAACAGAGGAGTCTTTCTTAATGAAGAAACTATTTGCATCCCTTGCAGTATCCCTAGCCCTAATTTCTGCTCCTGCAATTGCAGAAACTACACTACGACTAAGTAGCTGGGCCGGGCCGAATCATCCTATCAACAGTCAAGTCCTTTCTCAATGGGCAGAAGATGTTAATCAAGCCACAGACGGTCGTGTCTCTATTGATATTCTTTACGATATTGCTCCGCCTCCGGCGCAAATGGAAACTGTTGCTGACAATATTGCAGACATTGGATGGATCTTTCATGGATTTGCGCCAGGAAGATTTGTCCTTACTAAAGTTGCAGAATTTCCTTTAGAAAATGAATTTACAGCTGAACAAATCTCTGTCGCTTATTGGCGGACACACAAAGAATACTTTGAAGGTGCAAACGAACATCGTGGACTTAAAGTACTTGGGCTTGGCGTTCACGGTCCTGGTCAGCTAATGACTACAGACTTAGTCACAAGCTTCGACGACATCCAGCGTTCGAAAATTCGCGTCGGTGGTGGAGTTATTACTGATGTTGCTGAAAAACTAGGAGTAAATCGGGTAGCTATGCCTACGCCAGAAGTTTACCAAGCAATTTCGCAAGGAGTTGTAAACGGTACTTTCCTTGCAGTCGAAACATTGCGCAGTATGAATCTAGCTGATGTTTCTCCATACGTGTACTACATGCCAGGCGGCATGTACGGCGGGACTTTTTCTATCTTCATTAATTCAGACGTTTGGGCCAATCTGTCTAAAGAAGACCGAATCGCAATCGAAAGTGTGTCATACGAAAATCTTTCTCAACTCTTTGGTCAAGTAATGCACAATGCAGATACTGTCGGTTTAGAATACGGTGCTGAAAATGGCGTAACAGTTACCCGTGCATCAAAAGATGACATCGATAAAGTGTACAAAATCAGCAATGAGCTAAAGCAATCCTGGGTCGAAGAAGTATCTAAGAAGTACTCTATCGACGGACAAGCTGCATTAGACTTTTTTAACAAACAACTAAATTCTCTTTAAGATGAAACTAATACGCAATGCGCTAATTTTGTTATCAAGTACAACAATCCTACTGATAGCAGCAATTACACTAACGGATATACTAATCAGAGCATTATCTGGACAAGCTGCCATTGCTGCTTATGAACTAACTAGTACTTTAATGCCCTTTGTTGTATTCTTAGCATTGCCGATCATCACTCTTGAAAAATCTCATATCTCAATAAATCTTATAGATAGCGTAGTCCCTAAGGACTACGCTTGGATATTAGATGCTATAAGTTCAATTTTAGGAATGATTGTGCTTTGGATAATCGCCGGAGCTGCATGGAAGCTAGGAGTTAGGGCACTTGATTGGAATACTACTACAACAATTTTGCAAATTCCATTAGGGTATGTTATTCTTTTTATCTCAGTAAGCCTTAAGCTAACTTCCGTTATATACGGCATTCAGCTAATTCAACTAATGATTCAAAACTTGAAAAAGGACACTGTATAATGGAAGTTCTAATTGCGTTAGTAGTTCTTTTACTCTTAATATTTTTACGTATTCCTCTTTTCTTAGCATTAACAATAGTCGGATTAGTTGGTTTTTACATTATAACCGGAAACTGGAACGCTTCGGTGTTAATGGCTGCGCAAAGAGTTATTGATACTACTCAAAACTATAATCTATCTGTAGTGCCCCTCTTTATATTAATGGGGCAAATTATTTCACAATCAGGATTGGCTGCGTCGTTGTATAGATCTGCCCATGCAATTCTATGGAAATTTCCAGGTAGTCATTGCCTAACTACTATTGCAACATGCGGCCTATTAAGTTCATTGTCAGGGTCTAGCATTGCTACTACAGCAACCGTAGGTCCAATGGCAATGACAAACATGCGACGCCGTGGATATGCTGATAGTTTGTCAACCGGATCTATAGTTGCAGGCAGCACCCTTGGTATTATTATTCCTCCGAGTGTAATGCTAGTAATATACGGAATTATGACCGAAACTAGCATACGCGAATTGTTTGTTGCAGGCATCGGTCCTGGTATACTAGGAATGCTACTATACGGGCTAACTGTGCTGTGGATAGTAAAGAAAAGGTCCAATTCTGCCCCAATAGAGTTAGTAAAACCTAGCAAGCTATGCACTAAAGACATAAAATGGACTATTCTTCTTGTTGGTTTAGTAATCTTGACACTAGGTGGCATTTACACCGGGTTCTTTACTCCAACCGAATCTGCATCTGTAGGTGTATTAGGGGTACTTGTATTATCATTTGTAAAAAATCAATTACCAATTTCAGGATATTTGCAAGCTGTAATCGACACAGTTAAAACTTCTTCAGCTATATTTTTAGTAGTAATCGGATCCTTAGTATTTTCTAATTTTGTAAATGTTGCACAGTTTACGCAATGGTTTACTGGATTCATTGATAACATAGGTGGCGGAATTATCTTAACTCTAGGGCTGTTTTTATTAGCTTACATAATTTTAGGACTGTTCTTAGAAAGCATGTCGCTGCTTTTGCTAACTGTGCCCATATTTTTTCCTATTACGGCTGCTCTCGGAATAGATCCAATATGGTTTGGCATTATTATAATTATAATGATAGAACTTAGTCTCATAACTCCGCCGATTGGGATGAATATATTCACTTTACAAAGCGTAGTACCTGATACATCACTAAAAGACATATACAAAGGCGCTATTCCTTTTTGCATAGCCAATATAATTAGAGCAATACTAGTTGTCGCATTTCCAAGTATTGCATTATTATTACCAACAATAGTTTACTAATGAGAATTGTATGAAAATTATTCGAAATAACTTTACTTATACAGGCAAGGAATCTGTTGGAGGTTTCCGGCATGCACTTAAAAAATATCCATTTGTTGAAATTGCAAGCTTAGACGAGCGAGATCATGTAGCAGGATATATTGCATGGAAAGAAGTCGGTGGAGTTTTGTTTGTAAAAAATATGTGGCAGTCAGACGCTGAACAGCAACATGTACTCGAACAGGTTCGAAAGAATACACAAAAAGATGTAATTATATTTAATACCAGCGGAACAACTGGTACTCCTAAATTAGCAAAATTTACAAAAGAAGATCTTGCACGTATTGAACAAACTGCAACTAAGAATCTCAGATGGACTAAAGACACTGTATATTGTAATGTACTCCCTGCGTTTTCTAGTGGTTTCTGGTTTCTAGTTTTACTAAGTTGCGTAGAACAAAACGGTACTGTTGTATGTTCTAGTAAACAAACGTTAAAAGAAGATTTTGAAAAATACCCTGTGACACTGACAACATTTGTTCCAGGAATGATTGACTATTTGAGAGTGAACAAAATCAAACTACCACTAGAAAAACTTGACACAGTTTCGACTGGGTCAAGTCAGTTGTTGCCCAGGCATGTACAATTTTGTTTTGACACAGGAGCTCGTTCTTTTATGAACACTTACGGGACTACTGAAATCGGAGCTCCGGTGTTAATTCACGAATCGTTTTCTATGGACGAGTACGTTGATTGTTTAGCAATAACTAATGAAATTGCGTTTGATAACGAAGAATTAATATACAACGGTATACCTACTGGAGATTTATTTGAATTCGTTACAGCTAATCTAATTCGATTTAAAGGAAGAAAAAACGACATTGTTAACATTAACGGTGCAACATGCAGCTTAATTAAAGCCGAAAACGAGTTTGAAAATTTAAACAAATACGGGGAATGCCTTGCAGTAGTTCGTCAAAAGATGGGTATAGACTTTATCGAAATGTACTACACTCAAGGTAAAGTTAATAAAGATGAAGTAGTCGAACAGCTATCTAAAGTTTTGCCAAGACAAGGAGTGCCACGAAAATACACTAAAATTGATGCTATCCCCCGGAATGCAATGAACAAAAAGGTAAGACGTGCACTGTAAAATAATTACAAAAGACGATCCTCTATTAATTCCGTTCATGGAAGAGTGTCGTAAACGAGGTTACAATAACAATACTTCAATAGACAAAATGAAGTTCGACAAATACGATTATTGCAGATATATTGCAATAATCGTAGATAACCAAATACATGCTATATCAGGTGTTCACAATATGGACATAGATAGTCGAACTTATTTTAGGTGTGGGTTTCGAGGAGTGTCTCTAGCCACTTACCCGTCACTGTCTCGTAACTACCGAAAAACAAGTTATAATGTAGGTATAAACTGGTTTCTCTTAATGCGATTAGTAATGAAAGAAGTAGACAGCAATGCGCAGTTTGTTGTGACTACTAATGACTACAGCGAGTCTATAGAAACCGCAGGAGATAGTCATCATGCTGATAAGTTTTATAAAACTGTTAAACCGGAAGGATATTCACTGTTATACGAAAAAATTACATACATGTATACAGTTCAAAACGTTTGGAAATTAGATTACAATATATGGGAGAGAGATTTCTATAAATATCATGTAGACCGTATTACATTGGACTACGCACTATCTAAGTTAGTTTAAGGAAACAACGCAAATGCTAAACGTATGGGGTTTGCAAATTCAAGGTTATACTTTTGCATTTCCTGCAAGTATAGGTCATCTATGGGCTTATATGTCCACTAAAGAAGATGTATATCAGCATCTTCAGTTAACTGGCATCGGTGCACGGTTCAACGACACTGTAATGGAACTGCTTGACGAAGTAGACGCAAAAGGTCCACCCGACATTATTCTAGTAAGCATGTATCTATGGAATCGCACTAGATCAAATAAACTTACTAAAGCTATAAAAAAGAAATACCCGAATGTAATAATGATTTGTGGAGGTCCAGAACCGCCGCAAAACCCGCATCGCTTAAAACAGTTTGCAAAAGAAAATCCGCAATACGACTATTATGTATTTGGCGAGGGCGAAATTGCTCTCGAAGCAATACTTAGAAAAATTCTTTCTGAGAAAGGAATTTATGATAGTGAATATTTTGACGACTGCTTTGTTGAAACAAAGAACGGCTCAATTATTAGGAAGCCAGAACGTCGAAGATATTTGCCACATAAAACTGACTTAGATCTTCCGTCGCCGTACTTAATGGGATTATTTGATTCATTATCTGAAAAATATCATGATATTCATACTATGGGTATTCTAGAAACTAATCGCGGTTGTCCTTATGCCTGTACATATTGTGATTGGGGTTTAGAAGAGAAACTTCGTAAGAATTCTATGGATAGAATCGAGAAAGAATTTGAATGGATGTCAAATAAAGTTGACGAAATTTATGTAACTGATGCAAACTTCGGTATATTAGAACGCGATGTTGACATTGCAAAGTATTTTGTTAAGTCTAAAATCCGTAATCCAAATCCTAGATTTAAAAGTATCATTTTCTCTTACGCAAAAAACTCTAAGAAAAGGGTAGTTAAAATCGCTGAGATTTTAGAAAAGTTTGATATTAGTAGATCCGGAGCAACGTTTGCGCTGCAAACACTAAACCCAGATACCCTTAATGCAATCCGCCGCGACAACATGAAAATTTCAACCGACTACAAATGGATTGCGGAACAATTTGTAGACAAGGGAATTCCGTATTCTAGTGAAATGATATTAGGTCTTCCGTTAGAAACAAAAGAATCATTCTTTGACGGACTTAATGAATTATTAGAACTTAATCCGTTCCTAATGAATACATATAAACTCGAATACTTAGAAAACTCTGAACTCGGCCGAGATAACCATTCAGAACGATATGGTATGGAATGGGCTACGTTTGAGCAGAACCCTAGCAACCACGACGACGAAAGAGAATTAGTTAAAATTATACAATCAACTAATACTATGCCTCTCGAGGATATGAGATACGTTCGAAAAATCCGTGATTTAATAGAGATTTTTTGGATGGGGAGAACTTCGTATTTTGTTGGTAGATATTTGCAAAAAAATCACCAAATAAAAACATGTGATTTTATACAAGCAATGGATTCTTGGTTTACTAAGAATGATCCAGAATTTTGGTCAACATTACTTGCAAGTAAAGAAGATCTAAGAGGCAAAGGAAAAGAATCAGTTCCTTTATGGTATGACTATAACAAAGTAAAATATCAACGCTTTGTGAATGCTTGGATTTACATAAACGGTAATCTAGAAAGAAAGAATTCGTATTTTAAGAATTTGCTAGCTTTTGTCCTTGAAACATATCCAGACATAGATGCCGAACTTGCAGAAGACTTAGTAAACTTTAACAAGAATATATTAATAGAACCTAGTGTAGAAAAAGACAAAAAAGTATCTACAAAATATAACTGGGTACAGTATTTTATCGACTATTCTTTAAAACGTGCTACTACAGACTACGTATTTAATCTTACTTTTGCTGGATCGGCAAAAGAAGATATTAACGACGATAAAGAATCTGTATTCTATTATGTTGCTGGTGGTCATCCGTTCTTGTTTAACAAACAAAATGCATTTATATACAATTACGGAACACTTCACGACGACCAAGGAACAAAATTAGACTTTTTAGGAAAACTTGGAAGATTTTATGATTCTAACGAATACGACGAATCTTCGTTAGATCTCTTGAAAGAAATCGTAAACGAAGATTCAGAAGATATATCAGTAGAATATGCGTTTTATAAAATTTTTAATCGCAAATTAAATCCTAATAAGGAATGTAGTTAATAAAAGTATCAAAACTTTCTATAGTTAAGTCAACATTAGCTACAAGCCAATACGAATTCTGATACGAAGCGTTAACAAGGGTGTGCTCTTTGACTGTGTCAACAAAGTACACCCTTCCTTCTTGCCATTGTTTTATCTCTCCATCAACAACAAACATGCAGCTAGGCGGCGACGTATTCTTTAATGGAATTATTAGCCGAAAGCTGCGGAGCTCAGAAATCTGATCTCGATGTGGCGGGAAGAAGCCGCCTGGACCTAATTTTAACACATGTGTCCTAAATAAAAAAGGATTAAACGGTTGAAGTACTTCTTGTAGTTCTTTAGAATACGCTGGTGTTATTACTGAAAAATCTCTTTCTCTGTAATCAGTACCATTTTCTCTGTTATATTCAGGAATGCTATCTAAATCTGGGCCACCAGATGTTCCTCCGTCTAAACTAGTTAAACTCAGACCATAACGATTGTTGGGCTTTCGCGGATTATACTGAGAATAATTGAAATTATCCTCAGTCCATTCAACATATTGTCTTGCACGACGAAAATGCAAAGTTAATGGAAATACACTTCCGTATTGAGTTAAACTTGCATAAAGTGCACGCTGAGCAATATCTTTATTCATCACTATTTCCTATTTCAACTGCTGGTATTAATTTAGGTATTTTTGAATCAGCTGAACTTACACAGCTTTCAGTAATGCATTCTTTTGGTTCAGAAAATAATTTAAACCCAGTTTCGATATTACCGAGAGGGCTGTCATGGCAGCTATAACTTCGTTTTATGCTACCGTCTGGTTCGCGGATTATAATTCCTTGATATCCTGCATTACATAACCATCCCTTAAATTTATTAAAATTGAAAGCATTAAATCGTTCCGCTTGATCCATATACCATTTTTTACCAGACCTGTCAGTTAGCTCAACTTGCAAGTGTCCCGGTATACCGTGTTCAGGAGAACCAATTACTTTTGTAGGGAACTCAAAAGTAGGCTTAGGACGACCGTCCCATTTGCGTTTATGTTCGGTATATGCTCGCTGAGGCATTCCGTTCCATAATCGTTCTTGCATAGTGTCTGTGTACCCGTCAACTACACGACTTGCAGTTGGATCACTTTGAGGTTTTAGCGTCACGTTAATTCCTTGATTGTGAAAGAAAAGTGCGTTCTCCCAATCTTCTTCGAACTGTGTAGGCACCATTACCATGTTGATCGTAACCTGTACGTCATGTTCCTGACAGTATATCAACTTGTCAGCAAAGTCTTGCATCTTATCCGGTGTGTTTACATGCTCAGTGTGCAGGCTAGCAGTAATACTAGCGCGATGAAACGCTTTGGCTATATCTACGTATTCCTTAAACCACTTGAGCTTCCTGGAGCAATTTGACGTCATGTGAATCGATGTATAGTTTGTATTCTCTACGTCTTGTGCAAGATGTTGCAATATATCCAAATATCCTGGATGGAACGTAGGTTCGCCTCCAGAGAGAGAAAAATGGAAGCTATTAAATCCGTTTTCTCTTGCTTGGCGCTTGATTTCATCAATTGTCATCAAGCACAATTCTGTAGGGCGATGGTCCTTTTTGTCGCTACGAGCATAAGGCCAGCAATAAGAGCAGTTGTAATTACAAAATCTTCCTAACAACCAAGACACTGTAAATATGTCACGATATAACAGAGTGCGCTGTCCTACTTGCACAATATCATCAAACGGAATTTTAGTAAAATCGTACTCACTCCATTTTAAATTACTGCTCATTTATTCTCCTTGACGATGATCTCGTAGTACTTATCGAGGTATTTTGATTGACGAAGGTCCATTGGATCTGTGCATCTATTCTTTTCGCATACTACTGGTCCGTCTGGTAAGACTGAGTCGTTGTCCAATGTGTATATATTTGCCAGAGGACCTCCTTGAAAACAATTTCCAATGAATATATCTCCATTAGGTGCAACTTTTAGTAAAGTAACTCCAGCATAGCATATCCATCCTTTAAAATTAGTCTTATTTTCGTAGTTTAGACTATTGTAGTGCATGTCTTCGGTAGTAATATTGCCGTCGTTGTCAATAAAATAGCCAGTTAACCATTTTCGCTCTGGCTTCACTTCGTTGTATAGATTCTTTAATAAATTGTGATCGGTTTCTGAATACCAGCGTTCTTCTCTTTCAAGTACTACAGTAAAATCATCACGGTTGCTGCTGTCGGGAGCAACTTTTGTTTTATCAGTTATGTCAGTTTTTGGTTTTTTGATCTTCCATTTAAAACTACCGTCTGAATTTTGTACCTTATTTTCTTCTACAAAAAATTCGTTTTGAGGACGAATTACTCTGTGTTCAATCCGTTCTATTTTAGCTTGCTTAAATTTTTCAGTTAATTTTGCTATTTCGTCATTAAACCCCGGAAGAACCATAAATCGTGCAATAAACTGCTTGGGCTGAGTTTCACCTAGTTCCCAACCTAGATCAGAATGCGATGCGTTCCAATCTTTTCGCCACTGTTCTAATTTTAGAGCTTTTTTAGTATATTCTTCTAACCGCGGAGTAATGTGTTCAAAATGCATGCTATAAGTTACATTGTCAACTAACTCATACATTTTATATAAGTAATCTAAACTCCTACTTCCGTTTGTGCAAACACTTATATGATATTTCTTATCTTGTAAGTACTCAAGTAAATTAAGAAAGTCTGGATTAAGCGTAGGCTCGCCGCCGGTTAAACTCCAATGAATATTTGTGCCGTATCGTTCAACAATCTTATCTACAAAAATTTTCATCTTTTCAAACGGAACATGTGATGAATAATTATCATGTATAAAATCGGCGCAGTAAGAACAACTAAAATTGCATCTCTTACCAATATACCAATCAATCATCATAGTGTTGCGTTCGTTATACTTGTATTGTGTTGCTACTATTTTCTTCATAGTTGTTCTTGTTTAAAAATCATTCTTAAATGAGGGAATACTTTACAAACATCTTGTTGACGCTTATGGTCTAATATCCTTGTGTATGCAACCAATTCATCAAACGCCCCAGCTGGCGGAATATGAGAACTTTGAAGTGCTTTAATTAGCATACTAACTGATTGTTTAGTCTGCATGCATTCTATTTTCAATTCTTCTAACTCTCGCACTGCTTGTTCTCGCATACCAAGAGGAATATGCTCCAATCGCATCATATTAGGACTAGTAACTGGGTCCAGCCTCCACCATAGATCGTTCAACTTGTGCTGCGACACGTAGCTCTCGAACCATGATACAAGCTTGTGCATAGTACATGCATTATACACCATTACACTGCTCGTTACCCATTTTGTCCAATGAGGCCCTAATTTACCAAGCAATTTTAGATTTTCTTCAATTTTAGCCCAAGAGCTTCCATAGCGTATATATTCGTTTTCTTCTTTGTAAGCATCAATACTTACACCAATCCAACCACTAGCAAACTTGTCCCAAAGTTCTACATGGCGTTTTTTCAGCGAATGAATATTAGTATGTACATGGATATGGATATGCTCATTGTGTCCACTGTATACTATCCGTTCGATTAAATCCCATAATACAGGATCGTTCGTCGGTTCACCGCCGTGTAATTCAAGATAACGAATATCAGCAATGCCTTCCCAAAATTGATCTAAAAAGAATTGACTGTCACCTAAGTACCCGTGTTTTGTATATTGTCGAATCGCAGCATTGGTGTTGTTTTGCACTGTGATCGGAAGTTCATCTACAAATTCTGAAAATTCATTCCTCATCTTGCTGCTAGTTTGAGGTATGCACATTCTGCAAGCCTGATTGCAGATGCTACTTAGTCGCATTTCCCACCACACTGGCATGGTGTTCATTTTACCATTGTTTTGTGCGGCCTCATCTACTAAATGTTTGTTGTCATTATAATATTTGTCAATAACCGCTTGACGCTTGCTCTTAATTCCAATAGCATCTTCTTGGTAACATGTTTCACAGAACGGAATGTATTCTCCACGGATTTTACGCATACGAAAATCTCGCATAAAATCGCTATTCCAAATTTCGCTAACTGTATCTTCTGTTAAATTCCAGTAATCTGCTGGAGCTTCAAGAATATTTTCAACAGTTGAATTTTTCTTAATAGGAGGCATATCCATTACTTGGCTACACGGCTTAACCTGGCCATTTGGCCGGGTATTTAATGTCATAAATGGAACTAGACAAAACTTGCAGTTGTTTTTATATTCCATCAAATAACCCCTGAAGCTCAGGATTGACTTTAAAGAAGTCTTGAGCTCTCTTTTTGTCTAAAAACTCAGTATAATGCTTTAACTTAGGAAGAAGAATGCTGTCATCACGGCTAAACATGTAATTAATTTGAGATTCGATGCTATTTTTTGCAACGCCAGTAAAGTTATGTTTACTCAGCTTTGTTGCAACTTTTTCTTTATACTGTTCTGGCAATACTGTTGTGCTCAAGTACTCAGGAACTGCAAGATGTGTTGGATTTATCCAACTGTGAACTGTGCTTTCATGGTTAGCATATTTGTCCCAATTTTCAAACCACCATTCAAGTGATTCGGGCATGTTTAAGATGTTATTAACACTAACAGTACTACGTAATCCTATCCTACAATTAAACTCGTGTGTAAGCGAAAAGAATTGACGAGTAACTTTTTCAGCAGTCTTCCAACTGCTAGGGTAACGGATTAGTTCCCAAGTATCTTCAATCCCATCAAAACTTACTGCAAGTTCTACATACTTAAACTTCTTCCATAATTCAATTGTACTGCGCTTAGGAGCAATAGTCAAATTAGTACTATAATTTAAGAACATGTTGTGTGCTGACGGTCTTGCAGCTAGTTTCTCTAGCAATGCAAAATGATCAGGAATAATTAAAGGTTCTCCGCCAGTGAACTTAATGTGAACAATTTTATCTAACAACGGGTCTATACTTCGAATATCACTTTTAGTATGTTGCGTTTTGCTCCACGTTTTTCCGAATAATTCTTTTTCGTCGTCGAACCATTTCCATGCATACCTACTATCACACATTCTGCATGCAAGGTTACAGTCATTACCTATAGCCAATTCTAACCATCGAATTTCAGGCTCTGATAGATCGTGTATTAAATCGTCGGGGTGTAAGTTTGTCATCTTATTATAGCGCTGCCTTAAGCTAGATTTTCCGCTTGCTTCTTCTTGATAGCAACGTGAGCAGCCGGAAACCTGTTCACCCTTCATCATTTTATCTCGAATTTCATTCATAAAATCGCTATAAAATATTTCCTCAAACGTTTTTTCGTTGAGATTATTATCTTTTGGACGATCAATATCAGAAAAACGGCAGCACGGCTTTACCCGGCCAGTTGGATCAACAAACTGGTGCATCCAAGCCATAGAACACCATGTTTTACTGTGTTCTGTCACTTCTCCACTCCTTTGTTGCTTCTGCTAATTCAGGACATGTAGTTTGCCAGTTAGTACCGCGGCGAGTATCTAATGTATCAAGGAGATGATTAAACTTTTCACGGTGCTTTGCTAATTCTACATCACCGTAATCAACTTTGTACAAATATTGCTTATATCCATCTAACACAGCACATGCATGCTTAACCTTATTATCCCATGTTGATCTACTGCTAGGTCCTAGTTTTTGTTCATAATCAGTATTTCTAAACTTAGTTTGGAAATTCTCAAAATGCTTGATAATTTCTTGTTTAAATTCGTCAGGTAAAATATTGATATTTAGGAATGGCGGCCTGTGGGCAGGGTGCGGACTTAACAATGGCATTCCGTCCCAAGGTCCGATATTCTTAAAATTACTTTCTAACAAATATTCTATAAAATACGGCAAATGCCATATATTCAATACTTGAACCGTTGTAGTGATATGCACATCAAAATTACCTTCAGCAGTTTCGAACTTTTTTAAATTCTCTTCAATTTTATGCCATTTGCTAGGGAATCGGATCAAATCATTGACTTCCCCGTATCCATCAATACTAGCTCCGATCAAAATCTTTCTAAAATGTTTCCAAATATTCCATGCTCTTGCTGGTATGTTAGTAATATTTGAATTATATTCAATTGTTAAATTTTTTGCATATCCAGCATCAACACATTTTTGTAAAAAATCGTAGTGAGCATCAATAACTAGCGGTTCGCCGCCTACAATGTATATTCGGCGAAACTGAGACATGTGTGTGTTGATTTCATGCCATAGATTAGGGTCTTTATCCCACTCGTAAATATTTTCAGTAGGTTTTAATTTTCCCTTCGAATTCTTTTCAAGACTAATCTTTCGGCCACTGTCATAAAAGAAACCTTCTTTCCATACAGCTTCATAATCATCATACCACTGATCAGAATCAGTAGGGCCACACATTACACATTTTAAATTGCACAAATTGCCAAATCTTATATCAAGAAAAGACACAGGAAAATCTTCATTTTTTATAGAACCGTCCGGCAGCGTTAATTCCTGGGCTTTTGTGTAACTAGAATAGTATTCATGTTCAACTTCCTTAGCTAGGGAATATCGCTCATATAAATTTCTCGACTTCATGCCTGATTCACATTCTCTTTGACAACGAATGCATTCTGGTTCCCATTTTCCTTCTAGCATCGACTTCCGAATACGTTTCATTGTAGGATTATTAACAACTTCTTCCCACGAAGCACTAGACACATGAAGATTACTTCCTTTGTCGTCTTTTAAAAATCCCCTACTTGGACTAGAATTGCTATGGCAGCATACTCTATAACTTCCGTCGCCTTTAACACTTACATGAGACCATGGCAAAATACACCAACTTTCTGGAGCACCTTTATTTGCATCTACATTCTTTTGTAAATCAGTCATTTAAATCCTTGTATAATTCTGCAATTTCTGGTAGAACTTTCTTCCAATCAGTTTTACGTGCTCGGTCTAAATCTTCTAAGTAGTTAAATAATACCTTATGATACTCTTCCCACAAATTGTCTTCAAACATAAAATTAACATAAAACTGTGCTTCTGGATATCCTACTAGTTCCCTTGCAACCCTGTCTTTATATTCAGGCGGTAAGTTTTGTGCACTCATATGGGCAGGCGAAGTAACGTAGTCAGATAACTTAAACGCTATGTTAGGAAAATGTGTTCTGCAATAATCAATTGTATAGCCTAATCTGCGAATATTTAGATTATAACAAGTCCAATTAAAGAATACCTGTTGTAAATTAAGGCCGTTTATGTATGTTAATATATTATCAATATCAGCCCACTTGTTTGGAAATCTTAACAACTCTGATCTAGAACCGATGTCGTCAATGCTAATGCCTAAATCAAGTGCACGAAACTTAGACAACTTAACAACCATTTCCGGCGTTAACAACGTAGCATTAGTAACATAATGTAACTCAATATGTGTATTATCAGTAGCTATACACCAATCAATAAACTGATTGTGCTGCTTGCTTGCAAAAGGTTCGCCGCCTAATACATTAACTGTAGTAATATTCTTTATATTGTCGCGCAAGTACTGCCATACGTGTGAACTACTATCTATCCATGAATTATCTATAGCATACTTTGTTGTATTTTCATACTTATCGAGCAAATTCTTATCTTCATACCATTTAGAGCTATTCCCTGTCCAACAGTGAACGCATTTTAAATTGCATACATTTCCTACTCTAATATCAATTATTTCTGGCATGTTAGTCACATGGCCATACACATCCGTAGATTTGATAAGCTGGTCTTCGGATACTGCATACCGTTCAAGCAATTCTTGTCGCTTGCTAGTACCTCCAAGTTGCTCTTGTTTATAACAATTTTCACAATTGCTATTTTTAACGCCAGCAAGCATGTCTAACCTAAGCTTGCTATAATAGTCGCTGTTCCACGATTCTTCGATAGTAGAGCTTTTCAAACTAGGAGCATTGACATTTGGCTTGCTCCTGCCGCAAGCTCGGATCCTACCATGGGGATTCATGCTAATCCCCGTCCACGGTAGCGGACAAATAGTGTTTTTACTCATTTAACTAGCTTCCTCAGCAACGGCCGAACTCCGCACGGTGATCCATTATCCCAAGCAACATGAATTGCTTTTGTTGGCTGCAAATTTAATTCTCGACAAACAGCTTGATACGCATCACCGTATTTGTTCTGCCAAAAATCTGATCCAAACCTATCAATAAACTTTATCCCCATCCAGACTAAAATTTGAGGTGTCATATCAAAGTAATTCATAATCGTCACAGGACCGGTCCAACGCTTTCGTGCATATCTGACCCCTACTCTGTTAGCTCCTAAACCTAGCGCCTTGCTCAAGCTAAATGCAACGCTTTTAATGCATGGTTCTCCTAAGTCAAAGACAATATCTCGCGAACACCCGTACCAGCAAGCGTCAATATGTATGTTTGCGCCTCGGCGGTTGCAGACATTAACAATCTCATCCATATCAGGATGGATATCTCCATAACGCGGAAATGGCAAACTAATTATTAAATTATCATCTGGTTGGATTGATTCTGGTGTACGAATAACTAACGAGTCTCCATATAAACGGTCATGGTACCTATATTCGTGCTCTAAGACGCACACGTTTGGTAGCATTTGATGAATGTCGTCAAGATAATGAGTTACTCCCATTATAATATCTCTATCAGCAAACCTATCAAGATTATGAAGAGTGTTTAATTTACTTCCATGTATCCATTTATCAAATTTATCCTTAAATTCTGACCATAATTTTTCAGGATCTTCTGCAAAGTTTTCACCTGTTTGTAATATTTCACCAATATACTTATGGACTTCTGAATCATACATACTCTGGGGACGATGATATTGAAGTAAATGACGTAAATTTTCCATTAGTCCTCTTTGAACTTGTCGATAACAGCATCAAGTTTACACGGGCAATATTGCACCGGGCAAACTATGTAATCAGTAAGTATTTTAATGTCTTTGTTGTTTATATTTCCAAGACGGTAAATTTCTTTATTCTCTACTTGATGAGGTATAGTAGTGCACGGCCATACATCACCTGCAAAATCAATATAAAAACGTTTGCTTCCTGCGCCGCACTTCCATCCCTTAAAAGTATGTTCACCTGCAATTACCATCTGCTGGAAGTTTCGGCGTTCTCCGTTAACTATAATCTTAGTAGGCCATTGAATCTTATCTGCAGATTTAATATACTGGCGCCGGTCATACAGATTTCTTTCTGGAACATTTTTAATTACATCTAGCATTTCGTCAGTATAACCATCAATTAATTTTGAAGGATGGAACTGGTCTCTAAGAACTTTGAATAAACAATCAACTGCTAGTGTATCACGCACCTTCATAAACAAATCATACGTCTTACTAAAGTGTGCAGGATCTACCATAAAATTTGCAACAACATTGTGTTTTTCACTTAATACCGCAAGGTTATTATAGAATAAATCAGGATCACACCAAGCTGCATGATACGATAGACCTAACAACGTGTTTAAATGCAAATCTGCTTTGCAGTATTTCTTCCACCAGTTTGTAGTTCGGCCGCCGTTTGTACTCAATTCGATTACTATATTTGGATATTGCTTTAGTTCAGTTAAAAACAAGATTAACTTAGGCCATAACGTAGGTTCTCCGCCTAACAACTCAATATGTACATGATCGTGGTGTTTTGCTACTTCAGTAACAAATTGTAAGGCATAATCATAATCAGGGAAACCTACAGTGCCATTATGAAGATGATCAGGACAATACGAACATGCAAAATTACACTTATTAGTAAAACTCCAAGTTATTGCACACACGTTTTCTATATTGCAATAAACCCTATCCATTGTTTATCTCCTGACTATTTTTACCATACCCACTGCTATATTCAAATTGTTGTCCGCAAGTACGACCGCAAGTATATATTCGCGGAGCTGTTGCAGACGGAGAATTCCATGTAGTTTCTAAATGTGAATTAAAAAATTCATGTGTTAACACTTTCCATCCGTGCTTACGTAGATCGTTAAAATCAGGACCAAACTTTGTATTAAGATATTCAAAGTCTTTTTTCTGTGGATTATCATTAGACAGATATTGTGGTGCACCAAACCAACAACATGGCCATAACTTCATTTCCATGTCTACAAACATTGCTTGCTCGGCCTGAAATTTACATCGAATCAACGTATTCTTAACGTACTCGTTAAAGCTTCCGTATTTGTTAATTATGGATACTTTATCTTGAACATTGTGATTGTGTTGCCGATCTTTAACAATATTACCTTTCTTTGTTTCAATTTTATCATTATTTTGTTCAGCAAATCTTGCAGTATATTTTACCTGGAACTTTTCAAATCCTAATTCTTTAGATAATGCATGAGCCTGACTTATCTGATGGTAATTATGTTCAAACTCTATAAATGCCCATCTTGCTCGGCCGCCTGCTGCAATAAATGCTTTGGCATTTTCTATAATTTTATTAAAATTAGCACCTACACGATACAAATGGTTTGTGTCTTCTAAACCGTCAACCGAGAATATTACTATTAATTTATTTCTTGCTTTTTTAGCAAGTGCTGACCACCATTGAGGAGAACGTATACTTCCGTTTGTTGCAATAATAATTTTACCAACTCCTTTTGATAAACAATAATCAAAAGTTTCGTCAAAGGTAGGACTAGCCAAAGCATCTCCAAAATTTCCACAATGAAATAACGTAAGATCTAGCAACTGTGCAGTATCAAACGGCGATAACAATATTTTATAATCATCTAATGACAAATCTACTACCGGCATTCTTGGATTTAGTTCTGTAGGAGATGCCATACGAGCACATTGGGGGCAAGAACAATTACATCGACTTGTGTGATCAAGTTGTATCTTTTTAATTTTGTCGATGCTCAGATACATTAAACTAAATCCTTTAAGATAGGAAATACTTGAGGGAAACGATCCTGCCAGCCTCTTCGTTGATTAACTAACTGCAAATATTCGCGAGTTTCCGGTAAGCGAGCGCTCCAGTCTTCTGCGTTCATAAAATTGATGATACCTTTGTATCTTTTTATACCATAAGGTGCATCAAAGAATTGTTGTTTGCTGACTCCTGCTTCTTGTACCCCAGTAAATTTTGTCCAGTTTTCTTCAATCCAAGGATAAAACTCTTCTTCGTATTTGCGAGTAATTTCTTGTTTAACATCTAGCGGAAGAACTTTTACATTTAATTGCGGCGGCCAATACGCAAAGTGCATGTTAATGCCGCCGGCGCCGAGTGGCCATTTATTAAGTTTACGGAATCCTTGATCTACTTTCCATTTTACAAATTCAGGAATGTATGCTACGTTTAATGCCATTATAGTAGTAGCTGTTGTTATTTCAACATTGTCACTAGTTTCGTCGAGTTGCCAAAAAACTTGTTCTTGATGCTCCCAGTTAGACGGATAGCGAATATAATCATTTTGTTCACCCAATGCATCAATCGAATAGTGAAACCGAACACGCTTAAATTCTGCCCATAGATCAAATAAATCGTCACGCCATTCTACTGCGTTCGAGTTATAACGCAATTCAATGTCTTTTGCATAACCTCGCTTAATGCATTCTTCGAGCAAATCATAATGCTCGTCAATTACTAAACTTTCGCCGCCTGCAAAATACAATTGGTACATGTGCGGCACTTGATCCATTAATTCGTTCCAGAATCTTGGATTATTCTTGTGCCAGTTATAACTCGCGCCGTGGTTGCGACCTTTATTTTCCCATTGACTAGTTCCTTTAAGGTTTTTATTTTCCATTTTAGGGAATATAGATTGCCAGTCTTTAACCCACCCTGAACTATCATGAGGTGAACACATTACACAAGCAAGCTGACATTTTGTTCCCATTCTTAAATCAATATAGCGAATTTTTGGAGGGATAGACCCGTCTTCTTGTGTTTCATCAACTAAAGCGTCGAGATCATATCTATTTCCCCAGTATTCTGTTTCCCAATTTCTTTTAGACAAATGGCCAGCTTCTTCTTCTTTGTAACATTTTAAACACGAAGGAGGCTTTTCGCCGCGTAGCATCATCTTGCGCACGTTGCGCATGTAGCTCGAATTCCAAGCTTCTTCGAGCGACGTGTGATTAAAATTTGCTGGTATTCCGTCGTCGTTGCGTACTACGCCTACTTCGCCTCCGCCGATTTTATTGCTTGAATCAGGGTCTTGAACAGAACTTGCGTTTGATGTACAGCAAGTCCGCATTTTTCCGTCGGGACGGCTACTTAGATGTAGCCACGGTAGTGCACAAAATGTTTCTGAGGGTAATTTTTTTGTCATGTTTTTTGCCTTTGTAGCGTTATTTAGTGAGCAGCTTACTTAAATTGCTCTGAGTAAGGATCAAATTCAGCGCCACATTTCATAGAACATACTTTAAGTTTACCAGCTTTACACGATTCTTTATTCCAGCTTTTTTCAATTTTATCAAAAATACCAGTTTCAAACACGCGACTTAGTCCATTGCGGGCATCTAACGCTGCTTTCCCGCCAACAGAATCTATATATTTCCATATCTGTTCAATGCGAGGATCTTTATGCCACCATTTGTACATCCGGCCGGCAGTCCAGCAGCATGGCATAGCAAGGCCTTCTGCTGTAATAAACAAGCTATTATCTTTTTTAACTTTACAATTTATCGGTGCAGCATCGTAGTATGCGTCCATTGATCCATACTTGTTAATAATTACATCTTGTTTCTTTAATGCATTATTTTGATATTTGTCGTCTGGTTTTTTAAGCTCTGTGGTTTGATCGCCTTTTCGACTAACTGCTTGGTGTGTTTCTTTCTTTTCTGAATCTGCTGTTATAAATCTGCCAGTTTTCTTTGCTATAAATTTTTCAAATCCCCATTCTGTTGCTAAATTGCGGGCTTTGTCAACTTGATGTTGATTGTGATCAAACACTAAAAAATCCCACCTAGCACGCCCACCGGCATTTATAAAAGCATGCATAGATCGTTCAACGCTGTCCCAATTAACTCCTTGACGGTAGATATGATTTGTATCTTCTAAACCGTCAACAGAAAAAATTACAGCACCCATTTTACCAAATACAGATGCAAGCGAAGACCACCATTCAGGAGATCTTGCGCCTGCATTAGTATTCATACTTAACCACATTTTAGGATTATTACTGCGGAAATATTCAAATATTTCAAGGGTGTCTCTTGCTACAATTGGGTCTCCAAAATTTCCACACATGAACATAGTATCAAGTTGTCGAATAAAATCTGGGGAAAATATTTTTTTACAATCGTCTAAAGTTAGCTCATCTAAATTAATATGAGGATTAAGGGCGCCGCCGTTTTGATTCCTGTCACACATTGGACAATTAGCTTGACAATTTTGAGTCACTTCAAGATGAATTGTACGAATCTCGTCAATTGTATACATTATTGGTAAATGTCCTCCCAGTTAAACCCTCGTATTTTATTCATAAATGCAGTGTACTTTTTAAATTGCTCTTCTTCAGCAGGAGTAGGATATGAGAACTTTCCAGCTCTTAAAGGTTGGACTAAATCTAATTCTTGAAGCAACGGCTCTACAATGTCTTGACCTAAATGTCTAAAATGTAGATACGGATTATTAGCAACAATTACTACGACAGATTTTGATCCTAGTTCCATGAATCTATTGTGTGTTTCTTGTAAAACTCTTAAGTTATAAGCAGACACACAAAACATAATTTCAGCAGGAATGTCGTATCGAAGAAGAGAGTCAAAATTTTCTTCTATCTTCTCATAAGAGTAGCCTCTTACATATTCGTAAGTTTTGCCAATTCCGTCGACACTTGCATGTAGTGTTAAATTAGGAAACTTTCGCAAAACAGAAAGTATGTCTTCGCGAATAACTGATATATTAGAAATAATCTTCAGCTGAACTTCAGGATTAATATCTGCTAATCGTTCTAAGAAATATAAACAACGTTTGTCGTATAAAGGTTCGCCGCCTTTAATTGCCATTGATATTAAATGCGATGATCTATTTAAAATGCTATCTATTTCTTCGTATGAGATAGAATGTGTAAACTCGCGCGGCATATCAACTATGTCAAGAATATCGCGCGGCATTTGTTTGGTAATTTTATTCCATGAAGAACTAAATTGATTCGAACACATAATACAGGACATATTACAAGTATTAGAAAAGCTAATATCTAAATACCGAAGTTTTTCAGGAAAAAATGGAATGTTAGGACCAGCAAGAGTGCGACTTAGTTCCCACCGTTCTCGTTGACTTTCAACTCCTTGTGCTTCTTTTTCTACACATTCATGACAAGTTTTCATAGGAATCCTTTCACTTGCCATTTCTTGTTGCATATACTTTATGAGAGGACTGTTGAAATAGTCATCAATAAGTTCATGGTGTTCTAATTCAATGTTATTACTAATCCCATAACACGGCGCATGCTTGCCAGATGGCCTGACACAGTAGCCTTCAAATGGAAGTTTGCAATATATATCTTTATTTGTCATATAAAATATTTACGTCCTTGCCTGGGCCTGATTTACTCGGTAAGTCTCCGTATTGTTCAATATACCAGTTAATTACTGCTTTATACCAGTTGTGACTATTGTGATGTGCTTGTTTGTTAAACTGCCAAATATTGTTGTTAGTTGCTTGCATTGTACTTAATGCTCGTGCACTTTCAATTTGAAGCTGTCGAACAGATAAATCATTTAATTCCAATTTTCATAAACCTTGTGTATTTAGGTAACTCCAATTCGCCTATATAATGAGTAGATTGCATCGGTGTTGCTTCGTCAAAAGTGTCAATTGAGTCAACACAATTAATATGCTCCGGTAGGCTTTTGTAATCGTTGCTCTGTAATGCAACTATTGTTCCGTTGGGGATATTAGCGAACCATTTTTCAAAGTCTGCAATATGTTCACAACTAGTATTAATGATCGTATTAGGCATTTCAGTTAGCGTTAAACTGGATCCGTCAGCTCGATATGTTGTATGTGTCGTAGGATAATCCATATCAACAATATCAAAGGTACTGGCTTTAAATTGCCAACCGTCCATGACCCAAGGTCTATTCATATTATCTGCAATTGGGGCACACGTAGGATCAATATCAAAACTGCGAATTTTGTCAAATTTTCCTCGGACTCGTTCGAACATTAAACTAGCAAGTGTGCCATACCAACCTGCACAAATAAAAACTGTACCTAAATTTTCAGGCAAATTTTCAATGAGCCATAATTTACTTTTAATTTGTCCTAAACTAAACGCATCTACAAGAGCATTTTCACTTTCAGGATACTTGTTTAACGTTCTTTTCATCTGAGCAACTGTAATATTTTCTGGGTACAGAAACTCTATTCCGTTTAATAAATTACTTGCATTGCTCATTAAATCTATCCTCTAACCAGTCAAAGTCGTTTATCTTATAAAGTGCTTCTGGATTATCTTTATTGTTGCTACCATATTCTTTACCTGCTATTGCTCCAGCAATAGCATAGCTGCCAAACTCTCTTTCTTGACCAACAGTAGACCAAATTTCTAAACGTTCAAGGGTTTCAGCACTTTTTTGCCTATTAATAACTTGACTCGATAGCTTCACACATTCACGAAAAGCTGAGCGCCAAGTTGAAAATGGATCTGTATTAAATTTTGTGATATTTGATATTTCTGGCATAGCTCGGAATTTGTCAGAAATGCTAGTTGTCATATCAGGCTTTGATGTATCCATTTTCAATGTTAGTTTCTTGGGGAACAGCTTAACTCCGCCATAGCCGTAAACTAAGTCATTAATAGGATTTAAACTTCTCCATACATGTACATGATCTAGTTGATGATCAGGAACTTGATACGAAAAGTCAAAATCATTTTGGATTACTGCATCACCGTCAACAATCCAAAACATTTTAGTGAAGCTCTTTTTAGCCGCGGCGATATGTGCCGAGTGTATACCCTTAACACCGTGCACCCGTTTAGCTAACGGAAACCTCTCTTTGAGTCTAGAATAATTTTCGTCAGCTTGAGGTTCTTTGTAGCTTATAAAGACAATATCATACATCTTGTAATTTTAACATCCTTACAATAATTTGTCAACTTTAGGCAAAATTTGATCTACAACTTGCGAATGAATATCAGGACCGTCGTGCATTAAATCCCTGGCGCGGCCAGTATCAATTGTATCAACTACTAATAAATCTTCAACTAGTTCGGTATTAGTGAAATCACCGCCCCAAGTCCAATTAAACACCGGAACTCCTAGCCCGTTCCAAAGTAGATTAGACGCAGTATAATGCGAATAACTTCCCATTAACATTTCGCCTGATTCTACACAAAATCGACGAAAATACCATCCTGTATCTAACTTTTCTGTTTTTGTAAAAACTGTCTGGTGTTTTACGATAAGAGTTTCGTCGTCAGTTGCAGGGTCAGCAGCCCTTGGCACATAAGTAAAAGATCTTCGGTGAACTTGGGGCCACTGATATATAACTAATTTTGGTTTAGGATACTTATTTTTTATGTACTGCATGGTATTGATAAACTGTATATCAGGTCCCGAACTTGCTTTTCCTAAATTAATTTTCTTTATACCTAACGAAGAGCTTAATTGACTACACCATATATCTTCCTCAAACAAGCCTATTCCTTCAGAATGACTACACCCAAATACTAAAATAAAGTCATTATCTTTGGCATTTGTTAGTTCATCAGTTCGATATCCTAAACTATTAAACTTATAAATTATGTCTTTTTCTAGGTATCTTTGATCAAGCTTGTTTTTATTTTTATTACTTAAAAATTCAGATTTTTCTCTATCATCGTAAAAATAAAAAGTATTGTTTTTGTGAATACTATCTACTAAAATTGTATTAGTATAAAATGATAAATTAGACATTCCTAGTATTTCCGTAATGTACAACTTTGCTAGTTGTAGATTTAAATTTGCGCCACGGGTCTACTATTACACTATTTGCAGGGATGTCACAGTACAATATGTCACTGTGCTTTTGACCAGTATACTCGTAAGTTGTACTAGCAGAATGTGCCATTAGAAATACACCCGGTTGCGTGGGTTGTATATTGTCGCCCGTCAGCGGATCAACATACACCGGCTGATGCCCCCTTTGTTCACAATAGTAACCTACTAATAAACTGTAACTCCCGTCAGTATACGGAACGTTTGGTTTATATGCTTTGCCGTGGATATAGATCGGATAATTATTTTCTTCAGCATGCTTGACTAATTCTCGTGCTAAATTCTTCGCCTGTATTTCACGAGCACTCATAATACTGTCAAATAAATCATATCCTAATTCAAGGTGTTGCGACATGTACCGCAACGCAATATTGTCTCTCGGGTGACAACCTCCACCGTCGCCCATTCCAGCACGCATATATTGTGGCCCAGTTATCCTTAAATTACTTTTTGCTAATGCAGTAGTAACTACGTCGACGTTAATATTTCCTTGTTTGATAGCAACGTCTTGTATCATATTAACCAACCCGATCTTTGCACTAATAAATGTATTGTAAAATACTTTAATACATTCAGCTTCATCCCAAGTACCAATTTCGTATCGGGGGTTGTTTTCCATAACAGTTTTATAAAAATCTACTAATTGTTGAGCATCGCCTGTGATAGTACCGTCTTGTGTTCCGATGATTACCATTTCAGGATTTACCATATCCCACGCTACAGAACCCATTGCAATTAAATAAGGGTTGTATACAAATCGGGTATTGGAAACAATCGATGCCAATTCATTTCGTGTTGTGCCTGGAAGGACTGTAGAAATCAAAACTAACAACTGATTTCTATTCATGTGCTTATTTGCTTGAACTAGCACATCTTTTACTATATCATATGAAAAGTCTTTTGGTTCTAAAGCAGACGACGGTGTGCTTCCGTCGTAATCAGGATCGTGCGGAGTAGGCACTGCAATAAAAACTATATCTCGACCGCTAACACATTCCTTTATGCTGCTTACAATTGTAATAATATCACTCTCAACTAACGAAATATCATACCCAGAAACACTATGTCCTTTTTGTGCCATGGCCTCTGCGCAAGGCATTCCTAGTTTACCTACGCCAATAAATCCTATGTTCATAACAGCTCCTGTATAACTATAAGCTACTTAGTCTTATGTCAGGTTAACCGTAAGAAGTCTTGAAGCCAGCTATATTCTGATGTTTTAGGTGTTCGAGAAATATACTCAAATATTATATCCGGAATTTTAGTTTTGTCTTTTGCTATTTTTAACGCTTGATGATAGTTATGTTCAATTTTAGGTCTTAATTTATAATATGTCTTTGCAAAGTCTAATTTGCTAATATTTCGAATGTTTACTGCTATCGCATTTGCCCTTGCGTTGTCGTCAAATATGTCGTCAAAAGAATAATCAAAAATTTCTGTATAAAGTACAAAACCGAGACTTTCTAGATAAGCAGAAAATCCAGGTGCTGCATAAACAATAAAGGGTATTTTTGCTAGAATAGGCATTACTGTTTTTTCTGTTATAAAATTAACTTCCGTAGTAGATTCCGAAACAATATTGCAAAACGATGTGTAGAATTCTTGTGGTGGACAGAATAATGTAAGATTGTTTAAATCCACGCCAGCATCTAATGTTAGGCGTTTTGGAGACCAATGTTTCCATTTATAATCAAAAGCAGGATCATGCCAAGAAACTGCGCCTTTGTCTAACAATCCTCTTCTAGAAAGTTCATCAATTAACATGCATCTATGATGAGCGTTGCGGTTTAAACACGAATAAGCGTAATCAAATCTAGTTCTTTCTGATGATAATTTTATACGAGAATTATTATGAACTGTATTTGAAATCCAAAAAGTAGGCCAAAAATAATACGAAGCATATTTACATAAATCTCCTCGGCTATAAAAAAGGCCGTCGTCTACACAACCAAAGACTATATTAAGCTGCTTTTTTTCTGCAAAGCTTTCTATTAACTTAAAATCTTTAGTATTAGTCCATTCGTATGTTATTCCATGTTCTTCAGCAGCAAATACATTTATAATGTCGTATTTGTCTTTTCGAACAGTATCCTGCAACAAGCTATTTATTGGAGAATCTCTCCAAATATGCAGATCGCAAATCAATTTCTCGTATCTCCATTAAACTAGAAAACTGCGCACATAAATATAGGTATGTTTAATATTGTCGCAGATTTTGAAGCTCAGATTGCAGAGTACTTTAATGCACCATATGCTGTTGCAGTTGATTGCTGCACCCATGCTATTGAGCTTTGTTTAAGACACACTGAACCTAAATCAGTTCAATGTCCTTCACATACTTATATATCCGTTCCATTTACTTTTACTAAGCTAAATCTAAACTGGAATTTTAATCATGAACATTGGCAAAAATATTATTGGTTAAAAGGGACCAATATCATCGATGCCGCAGTTCTTTGGGAAGAAGATAGCTACGTGCCCAACACTTTGATGTGCCTGAGTTTTCAATTTAAGAAACACCTTAGCTTAGGCCGTGGAGGGGCAATTCTATGTTCGAACAAGAAAGATTATGATGCTCTAAAGAAGATGAGTTATGACGGAAGAATGCCTAATGTTCCCTGGGCAGATCAAGATATTAACAGTATCGGGTATCATTATTACATGACTCCAGAAACTGCAAAACTAGGCTTAGATAAATTATCTGAAGCAAAATCAACACCAGCAAAATTATGGACTTGGCAAGATTATCCATATCTTCCTCAATTTAAGGTCTTTACTAATGTATAAACGGTTCTTTGCATTCGGTTGTTCGTATACTTCTTTTATTTGGCCAACATGGGCAGATATTTTAGCATACGATCTTGATATAGAATTTTACAATTACGGATTATCTGGTATAGGCAATGTCGGAATAATGCACGAAATAACTAAGGCAGATCTTATCCATAAATTTAATGATTCTGATCTAATTATAGTAGTCTGGACTCACTGGAACAGAGAAGATCGATGGATGTCAGGAAGATGGATGAATTTCGGATGCGTATTTAATAATCCAGTTTATGATCGAAGATTTATTAGAAAATATTGGTCGTATAGCAACGATGTAATAAAGAATGCTACAGCTATCATTTCAGTAAACAAAATGCTAGGCAACAAGTTAGCTTTTCAAGGTCATATCATGCAGCCCGGCGAACCAGAACAAGAATTTCATGCAAAAAAAGATGAAGAAACTACTGATCTTTTAAATTTCTATATGCCGTATATTCCACAAACTGGAATTTTTGACAATGGGTTTAATTACGGATTTGACGGGCATCCAACTGTTGGCAAGCATTTAGAGTATGTTAATTCTAATATTACATCAGTTCTAAATCTTTCTAGTTTAAAGGATTCAACCATAAGTCGATTTACTAGAATCGACAACGAAATACACAATATATCACATTTATCAATTAATGATAGCGAAAAATATGAAAGAACAAGAAAATACATTTTATCAATTACATAATATATCACACGTCTGGTCATTTGGTGATAGTTGGTGTGCAGGCCACGGGCTTCAACCCAACGAAGACAGATTCGGCGACGTTGTAGCTAGGTATTTTAACGCACCTCACACTAATACCGGAATATCAGGAAGTTCTCTCGGGCACATATTGCACACGTTTACTAGTCATTGCAAATTTATCAACAAAGGCGACATTGTACTAGTAATTGTTCCGCCTGACATAAGATGGTATGATATTTCTTCAGATAATGTTTGCTCGTCGTTGTTTGTAGGAACAAAAAAATACAAGAATTTTGTAAAAGATAAATCACCAGAATGGTTTATATATCATCATTCATTGTTCATTTATACAATCATATCAATATGCGAATCAATCGGGGCTAATTTAGTTCTCGCTCACAATTACGGCAAGCTTGAGTTTGAATCAAATTTTGCCAATTTAATTAAGACAAACTACTTTTTAAACAAGGACCGATGCCTAACGTCGTTGCTTGGTGGCAACACATGGTCTGACAATTATAGCCCATCTTTAACAGAAGACGGGCCGCCGGGATATATCGAAGGACATCTTTTCCTTCCAGGTGATACTCACCCTAATCAAAAAGGCCATTGTAAAATTGCACAACTAATAATAGACAAACTTGAAGGCTAAAAATGTACGCAACAAACGAATGGGATCAACTTAGAAAAGTTATAGTAGGTATTGCAGATCATGCAAAAATACCTACTCTAGACATAAGTCTTCGAACCGTAAATTATGCCGACGTCAAAGATATTAAAACTATACCTGCAGGAAATTATCCTCAGCAAGTAATAGCCGAAGCTAACGAAGATTTAGATATATTTGTAAATTTTCTTAAGAACCAAGGCATTGAAGTAGTTAGACCAATGCCTACTGATTGCAATTATTACAACTACTGTCCAAGAGACACTGTGTTTTTACACGGCGATCTTGGACTCGTAGCTCCTACGCCGTTGCGTGCTAGAAAACGTGAATACCTTGCATTCGGGCATCATCTACCGTCAATAACTGTCACACAACACACGTTAGCAGATACTTTATACAACGAAGAGTGCATAGGAAATCCGAACGTCTTGGCCCTAAATGAAACTGAACCAGCCTTTGATGCAGCCAATGCTATTCGTTCAAATGAAGATATTCTATACCTTGTATCAAATAGCGGAAACAAGTTAGGTGCTGAATTACTACAAAGGCATTTAGGACAGCGAGCAAAAGTTCATTTGTTAGAAGGAGTGTATAGTTATATGCACATTGACTCAACAATAGCATTCTTGCGTGAAGGCCTGATGCTACTTAATCCGAGTCGCATAAAAGACAAAAGTGTTCTTCCAGAGCCTTTTTGCAAATGGGATGCAATTTGGTGTCCTGAGCCTGAAGACATAGGTCATTATCCAGGGTACTGTAATGCCAGCAAGTGGATAAACATGAATTTATTCAGTATAAATAGCTCGTTAGTTGTGTTAGAAGAACATCAGCATTCTTTAAGAAAAGAACTAAAAAAATACAACATCGAATCAGCAATGCTTCCGATGCGCCATCAAAGGACTCTCGGCGGAGGTTTTCATTGCGTAACTTTAGACTTAAATCGACAGCGTAGTTAATTACATCTTTCAATAAGGAATATCATGTCAGATAAAGATTTTGTACAAGGAGTATTTTGGAACAATTTTCCTTGTAAAAATTCAAAACATTTAAGAATGTTCGATCAACAAGTTCGAAAAACTTCACTTAGAAAAAAGCAGTATCCGTATATTATCTTTACCGGAACAACTAATATCGATTTCAAGTTTATAATCAACGACCCTGTACTAACAGCTGATCTTAAACAGAAACAAGCTCTGCACATTTATCTGTACGAGCCAACCTCGTTGTATGTAAACGACGGCTTTACACAGCACTACTATTCCGAATTTCACAACAAACATAACGAAAACGCAAGGGCATCAGAACTAGACGACATAAGAGATCTAGTTAAAAAAACAGGTTTAGAAGTGATAGTGCACACTTGCGATTATACTAGAACCGGAGTACTTCAGAGTTATTACCCTGAATTCGAAGTTGTATGTGATGATTTTTTTATTAAGTCAACTAACAACATCTTCCGCCGGCCAATACACAAAGACATTAAAAAACCATTTTGGTGTAGCAATGGTCGATATACAATCCACCGTCACCTTATGATGTCTTTTTTAGCCAATAAACAAGGCAATTATAGTTGGCATTTTACTTGCTATAATTTCGACGAAATATTAAATAAAATTTCCTGGGTAGAACAGCCTCTTCCGTTTGAAAAACTAAATGCCGGAAATGAAATTTTAAATCATACACACTTTTCTTTAGATGGAAAACCAGAAAGACTCAACGTCGATGATCCTGCAAAATTTTATTTGCCAGATCATCATTTTATTAATAATGCTGATTATATGTCGACATACAACTCTTGTTTTTGTGCTGTTATAAACGAGACTAGATTTGCACAACCATTTGCAAACATTAGCGAAAAAACACTTGATGCAATTGCAGTAAAAATGCCTTTTATTTTAGTTGCACCGCCGAGATCGTTAGAATATACACGGCGTCTGGGCTTCAAAACATTTTCAGAATATTGGGACGAGAGCTATGACTTAGAAGAAAATCATAGCAAAAGAATGGCTAAGATTTTTGATGTTATTGACTACTTAAATTCTAAGTCGATAAACGAACTTAGGGACATGTATAATTCAATGTCGAAAATTATTGCTTATAATTATAAAAAGGCAAAACTATTCCATAGACATGAAATAATCTTGCCATCTTAATTAAAGACCTTTAAACTCAGGGAATGTTTCTAACAAACTATTCCCTGATCTTTTATCATACTCTTCAAAAAAGCGTTTAAAATTAACTAAATCTATTTCTTGACGTTCAGCTGAAAGAAAAACATCAAGATTGCGTTTTGCTTTGTTGATTTCAAAATCATAAAATCCAACAAAATCACCTTTCTCGGCGTGCTCTTCCATAAAAGATATACCATCTCGGATATATTCAGCAAAGTCAACTGGAAGTACCTTAATATTTTGCCAAGCAGGGTCGCGCAATAAAGGTATATCGAACCAAATCCTTTGCCTTGGATGGATTTCATAATCTGGATGGGTATTATAAGGATCGTAAATTGGAATATATTTTGTACCCTGGGCTTCTCGACTATACTTGCTTCGAAGTTGAAGAATATATTCAAGATAGTCTTTAAACCGAGGAACACTAAACACGTTAAACGTATTAATAAATGTTAACGTAGTGTTATTTGTCTCTTCTAAAAATCTATTAACATTAGCTGTCATTTGTGAAAAGTTAAGGCCGTTGCGCCCATATTCTGCATGGTCTCCAACAGAATCAACACTTACAAAAAGCGCTAAGTTCTTTAATGCCATATTCACATACCAATGATTTCCTGATCCAGGATTCCATCGCTTTTTGTCTTCCCAAATTTGAATCTCTTCTAACTTCTTTGCCTTTTCGATAAATTTATCCATTAGTAAAGGAGTAGGAGGGCACATGTTTGTCGTAATGCTCATTTCTAACCATGCATTTGGATTTTCATAAATGTATTCTAATACTTTAAAAGTATTTTTATCCATTAATGGTTCGCCGCCAGTGATTCTAAACACTTCTAAATTGCGATACAATTCAGGCCACCATTTCCAAAATGCTTCAATATACGGATTGTCTGCTTGAGCTGTTTTAGACGGCATTAATCCTTGGCGTTTTAGAGCATCTAAGTCGTTATGCTTGTATTCATATCCGTTTGGATCGAGCACAGAATATGGGCCGTTTTGATCTACATCTTTTTCCCATTCAGTACTTAAATGTGGAGAGCAGTACGTACACTTAAAGTTGCAAGCTTGATTAAAGTTTACCTCAACATACCTAGGATTAACATTTTGTTCAGCTAATGCATCAAATATCTCTATTCGCGAATTCTGTGCCCAACTTTCTCCTGAACGATAAACACGATCGCTTCGATTTCCCGAGTCTTCGATTTTCCAACAGTAAGAACAACCAGCGGGTCGTTCACCTGCCAGCATCTGCGTTCTTTCTTGTTTTTTTTGTGCAGTATTATGAAGAGCACTAGGGTTGTTCTTAATTTCTTCTAAATCAATTTTGTGCAACGGATTATGATAGCAACTATGAGTCATTCCGTTTGTTAAGCTTATAGACGTCATTGTCCATTTAGCATAGCACATAGACGGGCTTATGTAATTTAATTGCTTCTCTGCAGAATCTGCTGCGCTGTTATATTCGCTCATAAAATACCTTTAAAGTTTAGCATTACTTAGTTTAATTATATGCTCATATAATTTTTCAGCAAAAAGCCGATGTGCTTTTGCGCTTGGATGACCGCATTTTGTAATCCAATGATCAGGAGTACCTGGACCAAAATAATTATAGAAATTTTCTCCACACAACCCTTCTTGCTTGAGACATAAGTCTATAAAAGTCTTACAGTTGTCAGGTCTAAAATATGCATCAAAATCAATACTAGTAATTAAATTCATAAACATTTTTGCATTTTCATCATTTTCGGCTGACAATTGTTCTTTATCGTACACGCCTCGATCATCTCTAATAACATCCTTTGACAATATAGATTCTATTGCAGATTTAGAATATTCTGTACTAAACGCGGGAGTAATAATCAATGTAGCATTATACAGTTTGCACCAATTTTGTAAATCAATTAAATTAATAATTTCTTCAACTATTGCTGATTTTGCTGAATATATTAATTTAGCATATCCTTCCCACAATAGCTTATTTAAATCCCTTCTTGACATGTTAGTATAATGTGGCCAAATAGTAGTAAACAGGCTATGTCCGTCAAATGTTGCATCAGATGCAAAATCAAACCTAGACGATTCAGTAGGACAATAAATTACTATAATATTGTCAAGTTTATCCCAATCTAGGTCATTATGAAAATGTAAACTTTTTATTGAAGCTCGATTGCCCGATCCTCGGACTCCTAAATTAACTGGAGTATACTTTTTTCTAAGATAATCTCGACAAAGAACATTTACATAACTGTTTTGATTTTCCATAAAGTAAAAATCAATGCTACCATCGTCAGAATAACTTACACTAGAATAACGCCTAACTATAGCATCTTTTACACTCTTAGGCTCGTCGAGCTCCATAGGTATACCAAGAGCAGAATACTTAAATTTATACTTTTTATACAGACTCTGATCAACTGCTCCTTGGCCTTCAGTAAAGCTATCGCCTATTGCTATAACGGCTTTCTTAGTAGAAAGCAAGTCTTTCTTAATCCGGGATTTTATCTCGTGCCGCAACTTTAACTCCGTTTAATGTAATTAAATAAAGGTATAAAACGTTTACGTTGATGCTTAGTACAATTATCAATAAAAACTTGATAATTATGTTCACATATTTCTCTGGTTTCAAGAAACCATTTCAGTTGATTTTCAGGAGACTGCAAAGATAACTGTTTTAGTTCGTGAGAAATACGATCAATTCGTTCAAATAAATCATCTTCAAGATCATACTGTTCATCAATTAATCCGTTAAAAGTTCGATATCCCATGTTCCTTAACTTTTTTAAAATTCTAGGATTTCCAAAAATTATAAATGGATGTTGAGCTGCAATAGGTTTAAATGTCTTTTCACTTATGAAACAAGTATTTGAAAAATATGAAGCTTCACTAACAACAGTTAAAAAACTTTGCAACATTATAGGAGTATTAAGCTGTCCAATGTAATGCCCACAATCATCACTTGAAAATACAGAATTGTCGTCTTTAAAATTAATAGGTAGTAATGGTAAATTTACATTTAATTCTATTCTTCTCTCAACTGGCATATTAATGTATGTTGCTTCTAAGTCAATTGCATTCATACTGTTAATGCCATGTTCAAGAAGACCTTCTTGCTCAAGTTTATCATAAAGATAAATCCTGTGTCCCCGGGGTCTTTTTTGTAAACAATTATAAGTATTGACAGAATTTAAATTGTTTAATTTATAGTCAACGTGCTCGTCAAACGACACTGTACCAAAATCTTCCATTTGTTGAAAAATAAATTGCTCAAAATGGACGTAAGGTATAGTCATTATCTTCTTTTTGTATCCGCGTTTTCTAGACCATTCAGCATACTTCTCCGAAACAGTAAGATCCCCAGTTACATATATTATCTGCGACACTGGCAACTTATACATTTCACAAATATTATGGAACCACTGGAACAGCCAAGTAGCATGATGTCCTTCGTGGGATTGATCAATCATAAGGAAAGCTAACCCTTGCCTCATGTCTTCTGCAAAGGGCATCACCGCGTCAAATAACTGTTCTTTGGCCCAGTCGCCAGGCGAATGGCCGACACCCACTGGAACGATGTATTTTTTATCCTTTGGTCTGTTTCCCGTTACTAATACTTTTGTCCTTACCGAATTTTCGTGTCTAGCATAGTAAAGAGCGTCGAACATTGGGCCTGTTTTTATAGCAGGATCGCCACCGGAAGTTTTAAGTCCTGCCTTTTCTAAATTTAATCTATATTCAGTGTTTTCTAAATAAAAAATTATCATATTAACTTATTTTTCCACGTCATAGGCGTCAAAGGAGTATCTATTTCAATCGGAAGCCTATAATCAAATTCTTGCGGGCCGGTTTCTTCTATCCAATTTACAGTTTTTCTAATAGCTGCTTTTAGAGAAGTGCTAGTCTTGTAGCCGAGCAACTTTCGAGCTTTGTCTGAACTACACACAGCAATTTTAACCTCTTGGGGCCTAGATGGCATGTAAATGAATTCTTCGGTCATTCCAGTTTCAATAGCAACCAATTCTGCTAGCCTATTTATTGTAATAAATTCTTCGTCGGGCCCGATATTTACGATTTCACTTGATATGTTCCTATCTGTTGCAAGTTGCACTAAACAATAGATACAATCATCAATATAAGAAAAACATCGCTTTTGTTCGCCGTCGCCATAAATCAACGCAGGAAGCTGACGAAGGTTCCTATTAATCATTATGCTCATTACATTTCGATATGGATCGTCGTATTTTTGGCGGGGGCCAACAATATTGTGAGGCACTGCTATGTTCCACTCCATGCCGTGAACAGTAGCTAAATTCACTAGTAAATCTTCTGCTGCTGCTTTTGCGATGCCATACGGGTCTACGGGCTGCTTTTGCATGTCTTCTGTAAACGGACCTGGTTGATTGCCGTATCGAGCCATGCTTGAACAAAATACAAAACGCTTGACCTTGTTTGCAATAGCAGCGGAGATAGTAGTTGACGTCGCTTCAAAAATATTACGTGTTACAAACGAAGGACTAAACACACTCAGACCCTCGTATGCTGTTGCTGCTGCATGAATTACTATATCAGAACCAGCAACAGCATTTTTCATTGCATCAAAATCGCAGCAATCAACATTATAAAATTCAACAGCACTGTTTACGTTTGTGAGATATCCGCCTATTAATATATCATTTCCAGCAACTTGATAACCTAACTCTAGGAACTTGTCAGCAAGATGTGACCCCAAAAATCCAGCTACACCTGTAATGAAAATTTTCTGCATTATTTATTATCCTGCAAATGCTCACATAATCTATAAAAACCTTCCATCTCAGGAAACGTTTTCAAAAAGCTCGTATTCCGCCGGCGATCATACTCATTAAACCAATTATAAAAGTCTATTCGCCCTTGTTCAATTCTATGATCGTCATATTTCACATTAGCAAAATAATCCCTTACTCGACGGAATTTTTCGTATTCTAATTCCGAAAATTTCCGTGTATCTGCATCATCGCAATTATCGCGGATAAAAGCAAGTATCTTATCAAAGTATGGAAGGAAGTCGTCTTTGGGCAATATGTGCATATCGTACTGCAACGGTTCTTTTAAATATGGTGTATCAAAACGAACTTTGCGTCTTTTGGGATCGTGATACAATGATCTCCATTCAAGTACTTTTTCTAAAAACTTAGTGAAACTAGTCACGCTTAAAATATTGAAAGTACACATAAACGTAATATCAGCACCTGTTTGATCAAGATACGTTTTTAAGTTAGTTTCCCATAGTTCACAATCTAACCCAGTTCTTAGATATTCTGCGCGAGCACCCCAGGTATCCATACTTGAATATAGTTTAAATTTTTTGATTTTATTGTTAGAAAGCAACTCATTAACATTAGTTGACAGCTTATCAACTAATTTAGTTTTTATCCCTAAATTACTATTAACATTGAGTTCCAAATTTGGTCTAGGATCATTGCTGATCATATCAAGTAGCTTCCACGTACTTTTATGCATCAACGGTTCACCGCCTGTGATTCTTAGAATATTAAGAGACTTAGACATCTCAGGCCACCATTTCCACCATGCTTCAATATACGGATTTTCGTCTTCGGGGATTGGCTTAAACCAATCGACATTGAGGGAATGATTCTTTACAGTATCATAAGGACCATGTTTTTTTATTTCTGAATGGAAGCTACTGCTTGCCATTGGATGACAATATCCGCACTTGAAATTACACTCATTACTGAATGCTATTTCAATATACTCAGGATTAACATCATAATCCCAATTATTTTGTTCAATCTCTTTTACACGTTCTGGTGTAAATATCGAAGCATTTCGAATATGACGATCTGAAATATGATCGCCGCCCAAATCTTCTACATTCCAACAGTATTGACAACCATTGCAACGAACACCTGTGAGCATTTTTGCACGTTCTTTCTTTTTAGTAAGAGTGTTATGTAATGCTGCCGGATTTTCTTTTATCTCCTCAACAGAAATATTGTGAGGAGCAGGATGATAACAACTATGTGTTTGGCCAGTGTGCAAATAGATAGTAGTATGATGCCATTTTGCTAAGCAAAATGTCGGACTTATGTTATCAGTAATATCCTTTACTTCTTGTATTCGTTGCTTTTCAGACATCATTAACCTTCAATTTGAATAAGTTTATCAGACATTCTAGCCGGATTCTGATATGTAATTTTAAAGAACTCACTTTGTTCAGCAGAAAGAGGTTCTATCGGGAAAGGTAATTTCATGTGTGATTTAATTTTTTCACCTGAAATTACACATTGTTCTAGCAAGTTTTCAGGCAAAATTGGTAAGTAGCTATCTTCCCACAACTTGTTTAGGTATTCAAAATCCCTAACTTGAACAAAATCCCAGTCAGTGCACATTGTTTTATACAAGCCTTCTCTGGCACCTAAAATGGCCCACAGACCGTGTTTAACGTCAGCGCCAATAGACAACCAAATATATAACCGATGCATATTCTTCCAGTGATTTTTATAAAAATCTTGAATCGAAGGCTTTATACCTCGATCTAGTGCCATCTTGACACCTTCACGGAATCCAGCTCTCCAAGCTTGTTGCGGGGTTGCATTATTGTAAATCTTAGAAAAACAACTATCCATTTGGATGTATTTTGTGTCCCAACAGAAGTCAACCTGAGCATGCTGATTCAGCGGATCAGCAGCTTCGTGTGTGCGCATTCGCAAAACATACTCTCTAGGCCAACATTTAATCCCGCCGTTACCGTACATTAATCCATTGATTTCATTTAATGCAGCCCATGATATAACACACTGTTCAAGATCTGTATGTTCAGAAAAGTCAATTTCCTGATTAATAAATTTTTGATCAACTACGTTGTCGCCGTCGATAGTAATAAAGCGATCTGTTTCCGACAGCCTGGCGCATGCTTTGTGTGCAGCGTCTGAACCTTTAACTCCGTGGACTCGTTTTGCCCACGGAATCTTTTGACATAAGTCGGCATAATTTTTTTCAGCATTAGGTTCGTCGTACGACAAGTAGATAATATCATAGTCAACTACTTTAAATTTCTTTGTCATTTAATGATCTCATGTCCGTAAGAATCAAAATATTTTGCAGTGTAGATACTTATGTCTGTATTCTTAAATTCAAAATCGTATTTGAAAGGAATTACATAGCTTTTACTAGACAGCAAGTCCGATAGACTAAAATTAATAGATCTATACAGAATATTAGGATCATGTTTTTCTGTAACACTAAAATATAACATACTGTCTGTTAATTTTTTACTCTGAATTAAGAAATTCTTAAGTTGATTATTTAAGCTAATTTCCCAGCATTTTTTTACTGTGTTCTGACGAACAACTACATCTTTTGATTTTTCTACCCGGTAGATTTTATCTTTAATTAAAACAAGATTTCCTTGTAATACCGTCTCTGGGGAGATAACTTCAACTCCTAGTGTAGCCGAAATGTCTTCATTAATACTAGTATCTACTTGGAATGGAGTTGATTCATCAAAATAACATAAAACAAATTCTTTCTTTTGTTGCACGTCTTTGTACGACACACTATAAAGATAGTTGTTCCGAAGAACTAAGTCGCCGGCGTTAACTGCACTACCAAATTTTAAATTAGGATTTTTATCCTCCATTAATTTAACATCACGCGCAACTATCTCTGCATTTTTTATATTAAAGAATGTATCCGGTGCTTGATAATCAAGAATCCTATATACATTGTTGTTAAGCCAAACATGTTGTCCCTCAAGGTGTTCAAGATCATTGTACCAAACGTCTACATGAATACCTTCATACTGAGGTTCAAAGTGAATAATTTTTGTTTCAGAGCGTAAATCAGGCTTAGCTAGCGAAACGTCTGAGAGAATAATTCTAGAATTATGTTCAGACAATTCTTCGCCTTTTTGTGTATCAGCAGAAATCTTTACAACTTTACGTTCTTTCCAAACTAGTGATCCTTTTTTGTATGCAAAATCTGCGTGCCACACATAAACTTGCTTCCCGTCGATTAATTCTATACAATCTAACCCTTGGATAATGTCAGTGTATACTACTGGAGCTTGATACGTCATTGTAGCGGCAGAGTCGTGAGAATCTTCGTATGTGACTAATTTTAAACGTGTTTGTTTTAAACTAACGTCGTAATCAACAACATATTCGTCTGTTCTTTTTTCGCCTTTTACAATAGGCTCAATATCCTTGAGAGGAACTTCAAGTATACTATATTCAGAATCTAAGATGTGTCTGTTGCTAACTTTAACAATTTTGCCAGTTTCTTCGACATAATATACATAGCTAACCGCATCTGCAGACTTGTTTATTTTTAGTGTGTTTACTATATTTTCAAGATCAGACATTAAGTAAATTCCTATACCTTTCAACAACCGGCGTTCTTTCTAGAAAATCTTTTTCAGTATAGTGTAAAATTCCACTTTGAGTATAATTGCCTATTTTAATAGAACAATCACGGGACATATAGAACCCTACTTTGTCTTGCCAGTTTGTAATTCTTTCAGACCATCCTTGACAATGAGGCTTCATGTGCGTAAAGCTAGGAAATCTGGCACGAGCATTTGTAATATCATTCGCACAATCAAGTATTAATGCAGTAATTGCTGCACAAACGTCAACACTCATCCAAGTCGGCCGGCTTTCTGGTTCAAGGAATTTCTCATAAAAAGATTGCCAGTTATGCATTACTTGTTCTAATTGCTGATAGAAGTCAAGAGCTACGTCATTCTTTTCAAAATAATGAAATCCGCTATACAAATTAGGAAGGCGATTACTAATAAATGCTTTTCGATAATACGATGTATCTGCTATTTCTTCTCGATATGTATATACCTTGCTTACGAAATACAAAGAATAATGTTCTAAGAATTTCCACCAGGATGAAATATCTTGAAGTACTAACATATCAGTGTCTAAAACAATAGTTTGATCATACGGAGTTATGTGATAGATTTTCCACCTGTTTTCTATTTTCCACTCAGTTTGTGCAGCATCATCGTTCCATGGAATTGGAAGTACGTTATCAAATAACTGACGATATTCATAAGGCACGTGATCATTAGTGATTATGCTTATTTTAGCCTTGGGGTTAGTTACCTTTAAACTCATAGCAAGCACACACGCTTGATCAACATAATTAACTAAACTATTATTCTGTGCTAAGACAACTATTCCTTTATCTGCCACTTGCAAACTCCTCGTCTATTATTCTCATTAGACTAAACTTGTTCATCACATGTATAGTTTGACCTTTAGTTCTTAGGGCAGTATATTCACCTAGATAGTTTTTCTTTTCTACCAAAAAGAACATCTCATCGTCGTTCTCAAGTTTCCACAAAATGTCTCTATCAGTAGTGTAATACATTTTGCCAGGCATTGGTTGAGCAAAATCTCCCCGTTGGAACCCGTTCATGATGTGAATTGCGATACTGAAGGCAAAATCATTACGGAATAAACTAGAGCGGATCTGATAAACCCTTCGATAATGATTCCATTCTTTTTCTATATGCTTAACTAAATCAAAGAACCGTTTATTTGCATCTGTTTTGCGAAAGAACACACATGTTGCCCAGTAGAAGTCAACACCAGTTTCGCTAATGTACTTAAACTCTGTTTCATCACGGACTTTTGCAACGTCGTAAGAATCTTTATAGATTAAAAAATCAGAGTTAGAATCAAAACAGTTTTTAAGGAGATTATTTGAGATAATATAATCAGTATCTAACAGCAATGTTTCATCGTACGGCGACATATCGTACGCGAATGCGCGGCCAGCATTGTTAAATCCAGCTTGACGCTTAGACATCGAACCGTCAAAAAAGAATCGCATGTTTTTTTCTGGGTCAAGATCTAATGGAATTACTTTGTCAAAAATATCCGATTCAAACGATGATTCAAGATATCCCATAGCATCTGTTGCAATGCTAGTCGGAATGCCAAGATACTTTTTAATTCTCTTAGCTAGGAAAACTGCTTGCTTTAAGTAATCAACGTGCTTATTATTCTTTGCTATTAAGAATGCACCTTTACTTTTTGTCATAAGCAGTTAATTTCTCCACGCTTCTGTTCTTTTTAAGTTCAACGTAGTTTAAGTAATACGCATTTGATGCAGTGAAGTACACATCAACAATTTCAGAATAAAATTCTTCTAAATCAGAAATCATTGCCGGAATTCCGTTATCGTCAGTGATTACAACATCTGAATCTTGCCCGTTTGCAACTAGCATCCCAGCAAACGTGATTAATTCCTTAGTCACAGTGAATTGCGACCCGTTGTAAAAATACAAAAGATCTTCGTGATATTTTTCTTCAAGGAGACGTCGCTGATTATTCAGCGTCACCATAAAGTTTGAAAACTCTAAGGCTTTTTCTAACCTCTCGTCCATATATAACTCCTATAATTATAGTAGTATATAACACTTTCAAGAGGTTGTCAATATATTTTTGATTATAAGTTAGAAGTAGTATTACCTGAAGGAAGATTAGTAATAACAACAGTGTCGTAAATAGTGCCGTTTATATCTACAGTACCATCTGGTATAGCTAGTTCAATAACGCTATTAAAATCACCAAGAACATCTTCATCGATTGGATCGCCAGCGCCTGAACCTTGATCGTTATCAGCAAAATCTACTCGGAATTGAAGTTGTGTTGTGCTATTTTGTAGCCCGTATATCTCATACTCGTTTTCAGCATACACACCGCCACCGCTTTTAGTATAAAGACGCTGATAAGATCCAGTGAGTTGATAGTTGCCAATGTTCGAACCGGTGCCAACACCTGCATTACTAATAGTCTGATTGGCTTTAAAACTAATAGTGCCCATATCAGCTAATGTATTTTGCCAATCCAATGTTTTAGCTTGCGATCCACTATAGTCTACACTAGCACTAAACCTGATCTCGCCGCCGGCATTAAAAAAGTGACGTCTTGCATTTACATTCGAAAAAGTTACAGTAAACACATGACTAATAGTTCCATTCCATGCACCGGACTGACTGTTTAGACGAGTGCTTGTTAAGAACGAGTCTATTGTAATTTGAGTTAAAGGATCGACTAAGAATCTGTCATTTTCGATACTTGTTGCTAACGATTCTAAGCTTAAAATATAACTTTCTAATACCTTGTCAGTATTAGTATCATTAACTGCAAAATTTCCAACCGGAAATGGCTCTATTGTAACGTTATTAGAACCAACTTGATGGGCACGAGCTCTAATAATATCAATATACAAATCTCTGTGTTGCTGAGCAGTAACTAAATTAGCAGTTTCGATATCATCTCGAGATCCTGAAACTACTGTAGTGTCAACAGTTTGCCCATACCCAAAAGTAGGATCGCCTGTAGTAGTAGTTCCCATTACTTTGCTAATTCGACTTCGCAGTGTGTTGTACCTGCTACTTAGTATAACTGTCGCCATGTACTCTTGTCTCTGTTATTGTCTAATACTTATCTAAGTCGTAATATTAGCACATAATTCTAGAATTTACAACGTCTTTTGGTTGAAGAATGACGGAGTGGGTACTGCCACTCCGTCAGGATTATTTGCATAAAACTGTTGAACCCTGCTTTCAAGTCTGCCATCAACGTCATTATCTATTGTAGTACCTGTAACAAGGTCTTGGAATAAGACACTAAAGAACAAACGATTAACTGTATCAACCCGAGCTCGGATAGTGTACACGTTACCTGCGTATATTGCACTAAAAGTACCGCTACCGATTTTTTCGTATATAGTTTGATAAGATCCTGTTAAATCATAATTACCAAGCATAACAATAGATCCGTCGCCAGTTGAGCGAGTAGAATTGTAATTAAATATTACAGTACCAACATCATTAGTTAACTCAGCCCAATCAAGACCTTTAGGGGTTACTGCATTAGTGTTGCTAGCACTGAATCTAATTTGACCGCCGGAATTAAAGAAATGACGGCGGTGATTTTCACTAGTAAACGTAACTATAAATTCGTGCTCGCGGGTGCCGTTCCATGTAGATGTGCGAACACTAGTTATTGCAGGAGCAAGTGTAGCTTGACTAGGATCCATTAGAAACTTATCAGTTTCTAATGTATTCATCATCCTTTCAAAATCTAATATACCTTTTAAATTTCCATTTGGGTCTGCAGATTGTACGCCTTGGTCATTTACAAAGAAACTAGTTTCTTCTGCAATAATATTTAAATTTGCAACAAGTTCAGCAAGTTGGATGTTTCCTGGCCCAACTTGATGAATCCTAGCTTTTAATATATCAGCGTAAATTTGATTCAAATCACTTGCTTGTATTAGTCCATTAAGCGCAGACACCTGCGAACTATTTACAGTTTGACCGTAGCCAAATTGGCCGGCTCCGGTACCTAATAAAAGTTCTATTCGCGATTGTAAATTATTAATTCGTGCTGCATTTACTTCAGACATTTCAATTCCTTATACTTTAAGCACACACTCGACTAATTTTTCTTGATTATCTCCATTAGATTCAAGTGCAACACCAATTAATGCCTTTGTTTCCATAGTAGAACACACACCGTTCCTCCAAGCATACACTGCTTGACCTTTAGAAACTGGGCCTGTAACTCGTACCGGAACACGACCTTTTAGACCTACAGCTTGTCCGTCAGCTTCTGAATTCATTAGGTATGCAGGTTTGTCTGATATTACACCAATAGCAATGTCACTTAATTCTGCTGCTGTGATTTCATGGGTGCCGCCAACGGCAACCGCAGTACCAACAGGATACTCTACGTCAGGTTTATATACTTCTGCTAAGTCAGCATACCTAGCCTGAGTAGCTGTACCTTGGAAAAGCGTAGCACTTAAATTTCCACTCGAATCACGAACAGCGACTGTATTAGGAGCTGCACTAACACTAGCATTTCTGAATGCAGTACCAACTCTTAATGTAGTTGCTCTACTTGCTTCGCCGTCAAAGTCAACAGCATAAATCTTGCGCCAACGGAATGAACTAGATCCAATGTCAAAGCGATTATCGTCTGCCGGCGTTAACCCGTTAATATCTACTTTTAAAATTTCAGTAAGATTACTTGCACCATCAGTTACGCGGAATCTAATAGTACTATTACTTCCTGCAACATTTTGAAGTATGCCGTCAATCTGTCCTTCAACTAAAAATTGAAGCTCTTGTGCTTCACCGATTGTAATACCTTCATCTGAGAATTCAACAACATCTTCAAATTGCAAGTCAGTTCTAGTAATGAAGTCTTGAGCTAGCGTTCCTCCAAGGCGAGCAGCATTTGACGCTGTTCCCCAGAACCAATGGTTTGGATCGCTTGAAGGTTGTCCAGGAGGAGTAACAGTTACACCGTTTGCATTTGTGTGTACTAAGGTAATTCCCTTTTTAATTCTAGTAAATCCAGGAATAGGATTTGACGATCCTAAGTCAAATTCTCGGGCACTTACTATATAAATTACTTCATCGTTAAGACCGTTATTTACAACCGCAGTCATAATAGGACGACGAACACCACCAGTATCTAAAACCTCAATACTTTGCATTTGGGTGATACCTTCGCCGGCATTTTGCGGTCCAATAAGTATAAAGTTATTACCAGTGAAAGCATATAGTTGATTTGCTGAGCTATCCCACCAAAAATCGCCGACAGTCAATCCGCTAGGCTGGGTGCCGCCAATCTCTGCGCCACCAGTAGTCCTCCATTGAGCTCCGTCGTAAAACTTCAGTTTGCTATTAGCGCTATCGTACCATATTTGACCGCTAACTGGTCGGGCTGGCTGCGCTGCGCCAGCAAAATTTTCTAATAGAAATAAGAAGTTTTCGTTTTGAATTTCGCCGTAGCCAGCGTAGTTCCTTCCGATAAACTTAAGGTCTGTTGTCTGGTCGATTGTTCCATCTTCAACCACTGTTAACAAAGTGTTATTATATCTGTCTATGCGATAAGCCATTCTAAGTAAACCCCTAGTACTATTATATTATTTATCGTTTTAGGTGTATTCTGTATCTGAGTCATAAACCCAATTTGTACCATCACAAATAAATATCATCAAACTTCGAGACGGTTCAAACTGGATCGGTCCGCTGGCTGATCCTAAAACAAAATCTTGAATTACTGATTGATTTAATGTTCCATTAGCATCAACCAATACTGTAGATTTGTTAACTGGAACTGTAATACCGGAAACTGTTGCACCTGCATAAGTTGTTGCATGTATTCTAGCAACTCTTCCTGCATTAGCAGGTTCTGGCGGATACAAATCTTCTAAAAATTCAGCTACAGATTCATACAGTGCCTGACCTGTGCCAAGGCCAGTAGTATCAAATGCAAGTGCAATTGGATCCATTGCTATAGAATTATCTACATACCGTTTATTTGTTGCATCTTGTTCATCTACAGGGTCACCAATTCCTTTTAACAGGCTATCGCCGGCCATGATTACGCCACCATATGGAATTAACCGAATACCATTGGCACCTTCTAGGACTAGTTCGCCGGAGCTGTTAATGACATTATCATCAATAGAAATTGTATCAACATTTAAAAATTCTAATGTCCCAATTGTAGTTAAATCGTCAGCATGCTGGATATTTACAAGACTATCAGTTGTTAACTTAGCTTCGCCGGCAATCCTATATACCCTAGCAGAAGTGTTTAAATCAAAATCAACGTTTGAAGTCCAAGAGCCGGTTGGATCTCTCCAGACTAGAGTTTTATCACCGTCTGTAGATCTAAGTGTAATGCCTCCACCGTCAACTTCAACATTGCTTAATGTATCTCCGGCACTGGTTACAGCTAACTCAATATTTTTATCTTCAACCCGTAAATTAGTAACATCAATACTAATAGTTTCGCCTTCGACTAACATATTCCCTGTAACTCTTAAGTCTCCAGCAACGTCTAAAGTATATTGGGGGTCACTTCTAAAAATACCAACATGTGCAGTATCAGCTTTAACAAACACTGCATCAGTAATTAACGAGTTTCGAGCGCCAGATCTAACTCGTAAACTCATGTCATGGTTTAATCGTTGATTTTCTATATAAAATCTGCTACCGATAACTTTTTGTACGTTGTTCTGCGATAAACCTATTGTAAGGCCGCCGGCATTCTGTATAGTAAGTGTACCGATAGTAATACCGTCTCTGTCAGAAGGTAAAAATTGATCAGTCCGGCGTATTTCTCCGCCTGCTGAATAAAACGCTGTAGCAGCTTCTGCAACACCATTGAAACGGAACGAATCTTTGTTTAGAACATTAAAACCTTGATATATTCTTCCTTCGGGGTTCTCATTTGTAACTAATAAGTTAAGTCTTGGAACCCTTTGAAATTCAGTAACCAAAGGAACAAACTCTGCATTACTTAGTATTACTGCTAACTCGTTATTGATATACATGTTAGCTACAGTTCGACCTCGGTTTTGTCGATCTAAAAAGCTTTCGATAATAAAGCCGCTTCGACCTTGACTGGCAGTATACGGAGGGCCTACTAATATTAAGTCAGTTCCGTCGTATGCATATACTTGATTATCAAAATTATTAATCCACAGATCGCCAGCAATCATTTGTGGACGTTCGGCTTGTACTATAGGACCGCCAGTGGTTTTCCATATTTCACCTGTATAAACTTCTAACCGCTCTTCAGTCTTATTCCACCAAATCTGACCTTGTAAAGGATTGCTTGGAGGCGCAGTACTTGCAAAATTTTCAAGAAGCTTGATAAAATTTTCATTAAAAAATTCACCGTAGCCAGTATAATTTCGCCCTACTAGAACGAGGTTAGTACTCGATGTATCAATCTGACCGTCTATTAAATCCGTTAAAATTGTTCCGTCTGTTTTATTCAGTTGATAACTCATTATTATTGTCCAGTATAGATAATGTAATTCATTGCTAAGAACGGGTTCATAACATCAAATGGTTGGCCTGTTGACGATGCTCGTATGCCGCCACTTGACGGAAGCCCGTGAGTTCCTCCAGAACCAGGCGATAAAGTAAGTTCGATTGCTTCATCGTCAACTGGAGTTCCGGCAGCAGTTCGTATACTGTAATACTGAGTTCCGCTTTCGCCCCTATTTGTATGTTCGTGATCAGGCAAATTCTCTACGTCAATAGTTTTCTCACTAGAACCACCTGTTCCACCAACAATGTCAGCTGCTTCATCAGTGACTCTGTCAGCACTTGTGCCGCCCATATTGTCAACACCGAGAGGCAGGCGGCCTCGGAAATCCGGTAAGGCAAAAAAGTTGACGCCGCCATCTGAAATTAGTAGAGGATCCCGGAATCTATGACCAATTGTTTCCCAAAGTAATGTATATGACGATTTTCTAATTTCGTCGCCTGTACAAAATAGCCATCCTGGCGGAGCAACTTCGCCAGCATATTGCACCACAGTTCCAACTGGCGTCCTTGGTACTGATTTTAAGAAATCGTTTTTACTTATCCTGTATAATCCAGTTTGGCCACTGATTACATTAATTATTATTTCGTCGCCACTAGCAGCAGTTGTCACACTTGGTTTATTTGCAATAAAGCTGTTAGAAATACTAGTGTTAAAAGTTTTAGTTGCGCCGCCAACTTGGCCGTCAAACTGAATGCTGTTTGCACTTACGTCGCCTGTTAAAGAAAACGTCGTCGGGCTAGTTAGTCTGTCAGCTGAACCTGCTCGGCCACTAACTGTACCACTTACATTACCTTGCAAGTTTCCAAAGAATGTAGTAGCATGTACTTGATTAAATCTAGTAGTAGAAGAACCAATATTACGAGCTGCTGTAGCATCAGGCAAAACATCACTTAAAAACGAAGTTCCTTCAACTGTTAATGTTCCTCCGATGTGTGTATCAAGCGCAACTCCGAGGCCACCTCGAGAAACAATTGCACCAGTATCAATGTTTACACTATTAAATGTACTCTCAACTGTTAAAATGCCCGATTCAGGATCATCAACTAATGGAGCAATTCTAGTATTTCCTCTTACATCTAATGCTTCATCAGGAGCACTGGTGTTAATACCTACCAATCCTTCTGAATCAACTGCTAAAATAGTTTGTGTTCGATTTCCTCTACGAAGACGAAAATCTATTTTAGATCCAGCAGTATTATGTTGTATTACTCCAACTTCATTGCTAAGATTTATGCTTAACTGTCCTGAGCTACCAATGTCAATACCATTATTGCTTTTAACTCTTAAGTTAAAATTAGTTGTAGAAACTTGGTCACTTCTTAAGAAGTTTGCAGCCGGCACAGAATCTCCTGCTACTACTAAATTTTCTGCTCTTTCTGATGTGCCCCAGTACTTTAGGATGCCGCCGTCAAAAGTGTCAGTACTTAGTGTAATTCCTCTGTTAATTCCTGCACGAAACCCGGCAATAGCCGTCTTTGGTATAAACGCACGAGCACTAACAATAGCAACTGGATTATTATTAACCCTCATTGTTAGTACGCTATATTCAGCATTGTCTATGCCAATAATAGTTTCAGTTTCTAATCCAGTTTGTGCACCTCCTGAAAAAGTAGGCCCAACAAGAATCCAGCTACTTCCTGTAAATAAAAATAACTGCTGGCTAGTTGTGTTTACCCATAAATCTCCAGGTAAGCTATTCGCAACTTCTGGCTCTGCTGCTGATTTTTTCAAACCTCCGGCAGCGGCCCAAGTAGTCCCGTCATAAATCTTAAGCTGGTTAACACCGTCGGTTGTATCGTACCACAATTGTCCTTCAACTGGACGCTCAGGTTCTGAATTATTAGCAAAGTTTTCTAGGAGACGCAGAAAATTTTCAGAAACAACAGTACCGTACTCTAAAGACCGGCGTCCTGGGAAACCTATTGTTGTTTCTTCATTAATACTTTGATCTTCAACAGTAATAGTTCCTTTATTTGGATCAGTATATCTTATATCGTATGCCATTAAATGCTCCTATTAACCTGCCAAACTCTGAACTCTTACAGTGTAATCAATTTGAATTAATCTGTTAAGTGATTTCTGCACCGGGTGGAAAATAACATGAGTTAACAAGCGACCTTGATTGTTAGGATGAAAGCTTCTTAATCCTAACTCGTCAAAAACAAACGAATCATTAGCTGAGGTTGCAGTATCAAACGCTTGTTGACCATCTGGTTCTCCGTAGTCTAAAAGACACGTAACTAAAATATCAGTATAGTTAGTTCCACTTACATGCCGCGTTTCTAATTTATTTCTAACTGGATCTGTATTATTAACTGATCTATCATCTACTACTTTTGAGTAAGTCTGATTATACAAGCTAGCGTTAGTGCCTGTAGAATTTGGCGTGAGATAAGTGATCACTCCTGTAGGATCAACAGAAGTTCCTCCGTTTCCAAAGGACATTTCATATATAAATCCTTGACCAGCATTGCTCAAGCTCTCAGCAAGAGCAATACTCATATTCTCGTAATGTATTGCATTTCTTTTATCAATAAAAATGTCGTTACTTACAGGATCATAAATTTTTATATGACCCTGCACAAGCACTCCGTTTGTATCTTGCATGTATCCACCCATAAGTTCTATACTGTATTTATTCAGTCTGCTCCGAAGCACCTGATCGCAAGAATTGTGCAATCGGACTATCACTATAACTCAACGATTCACCTAATGCAGACCACAACATTAATGTCTTTTTAACAACTGTTATTCGGCAACCGTCAAGGTCATTACCAGATAAATGTAAATGTATTTTTCCGTCTTCTACGCTAAACTCCGCTGGCTTAATTTCGTCGCCAAGAGGACTATCTAGAGCATTGTCTGGATTAAACACACTAATTTCTCCTTTGTTTAATCGACGGCCTGCAACAAATACTTCAATCTCGTTTTTGTTGTTTACTACGAAACTTGGTTCGATAACTGTTGTGCTTCCATCAACTACGTCTTCAAAAACTTGGGTTTTGTCAGCATAAGGAATTGTTTTTGATCTTCCTACGTCAAAAACAGACGAACCAGCTTCGTGCAATTCTTTAACACCAGTTCCTAATGTTCCACGTCGTAGCTGCCTCAACAGATTCCCGTCTTTTACAAAATATTCTATCCGTTCTCCGTTGATAAACACAACACCAGGAACATTTTTTCCTTTATCTGGCTCGTCTAGTCTAGTACTGTCAACTACTTCAATTCTTAAATCATAGTAATTTAACGGTTTAGCAAGAACGGTTGCTTCTGGGTCAACCCGCTTGTAATGAGTCCTGTTTAACATGTCTTTGAACTGCTTAAATGCAAATTCAGGTTGAATTACAGGAGCAGTAAAGTGGAACAAGTCTACAGTATCGCCTAGATTAGGTAATACAGCTAATTGAATCTTTCTATTGTTATCAACTAGTGTGTAATCAACAGTCGGTGTCAATAATGTTCCATTTAATACCACCCAAGCGTATTCAATATCAGGCACCGGAGCATCTAAATCAAATTCTCCCGCTGTCATACGCTGATATTTGAAATAATCGTCTTCAAATCTTTCAAGTCCAGCTCTGTCCTCTACTACATAAGTTGTTCTACGAATAGTAGGAATGTCGTGGTTAGTAAACTGATATATTTCAACTTGTTCGCCGTCAGCAGGAGCATCAGTTAACGTAACTACATTTTCATCTGCTACATAATCGCTGCTGGTCACAACGTAGACATCCATCTCGTCACCAAATACACTTGCTTCTTCAGAAACAATTACACGATTGTTTACGCTGTCAAATCTCCAATCACCTGGACTAAAAATCTGGCTTCCATTTTTATAAACTGTAACGTCTTCTTCAGTTATGCTTCCTACTGGGAACTGGAAACGCTCAATCGGTAGTATTCTATTATTTTCAGGAGATAACACAAAATGGTTGCTATATCCTGGCTGTAATATTTTATTACCGACTTTAACTAATATATTGTGTCTGATAGGAACGTCATATACCGGAGTGCGCGATAGAACAAAAGAAGTAGTGCTTCCGTCACCTACAAAGCTATCTTTTGTTACTTCGCTATATTCGATAATATTGTCATTAGCATAAGCAGTATAATCAATCCTAGTACCTACTTCTGGTATAGTTGCTAATCTAATAACAGCATTTTGAGTCTCAGGAGACATAAACACTACATGACTTCTTTCCTGTCCGTTTACTTTGACAATCATACGCAGATTGTCAGTATGTCGAACAGGTGTTTCAAAATCTGTAGTTTCACCATCTGCAATAAACCTGCCTATGTCAATTAATCCAAGAACTCCTCTAGACAATGTTAAAATGTTTAGTTCTTTATCTGGTCCAGGCTGTACTAGCAATACTAATTTGTTGTTCTGCCAGTCAATATCATAGTCGTCGTCGTCAAGAATAACTTTGTCTACCTTAACAATAACAGCATCTGCACTACTAGGAATTGCACCAAGGTCATACTCTGATCTTCCTGTTTCAGTAACGTGAGTTTGATTAAAGACTACTCCTTGACCACTGCTAGCTCTCTGAAATACTGTGATGTCAAGAGTATCATTAACTTGTCCAGGAACTAATTCTTCTGGTCCAGAAGATGTAGTAGGTGTAACAAATCCGTCGCCATCAACAATAATATCTTCTGCTTTTAGTCCAGTTGCAGAATTGTATGCAAGATCGCCGCCTTGTAATGCAGTGTCGTACATTTCTGGCGAAGGTTCGACACTTCCATCACTTGAAGCTTTATGGATTGTGATCCTTTTTTCTTCTGTTAATACTAATCCAATATCTTGCAAATCAATAACAGTTGTTGATCCATCACCAAAAATGCTGTTTATTAATGCATTCGGATTTGTAGGATTGCCGGCGTCAAAATTTTCATCGTCAATACGGATGTCATCCGTTGACGGAGTTCCTATGTCGCCTAAATAAACTGTATACATTTCACCGTCTTCTAACGGTTGTGACAATTCTAACGCTGTTGTAGAACCGTCAGCAATGAATACTTCTACTCGAGTAGCAGTTTCTTCTGGTGCCCACGGATCACTGTACCATTCAAATTCTCCCCAGCCAGCTGATCGCCCAAAGTCCAAACCTTGGACTTCAACACCACCATAATCAATGCCAGTCATTAACTGCGAAAGATCTTTGCCAAACATATTAGCAAGTGGAGAATATACTGCGCCAATTCGTTCTTCAGCAGTTAGCATCTCGACATCTTTGTAGTACCGAATTTCGATTTCTGCATCAAGTGCTGGCGGCGCAATAAAAGTAATCTGCCCTTGCTTTCTAGTGTATCCTGCTTCAGTGTTTTCTATGTTAGAATAGTTGTATCGACTCTTAAACTGTTCTTCACCGTCAACAAATACTTGCACTTTACTTTGATCAATAGTCATCGGCCATTCAAGTCCGAATGTTACTATGTCATTAGTTCCAGTAAATGTTTCTGTAACGTAAAGATCCTCAAATGTTTCAAATCGTGACTGCCCTGATAGTCTATCAAATTTAATTACAATAGTCGGAGTTCTTACAACATTTTTGCTTAATATTGCAGACGCAGTTGCCGGTCGGCTACCAACTACTTGAGGACCATCAATTTCAACTCTAGGCGCTGTTAAATACCCCGATCCTGTGTCAAGTATTTTAACATCAATTAATCGTCCATCAGAAATGTATGCTTTTGCACGGGCACCTTGACCGCTATCGCTTATAAAACGAATAGTTGGTGCAAATGTATAGCCATTACCAGAATCACTTATTTTCACTTCACTAACAGAATGTGTTGTATTCTCTAGCCAATGTCTCTTTGGATACTCGTTTACATCGCTCCTAAAATGTTGGATTACTCCTTGAGTAACAATTGAATTATTTGGTACTATGCGCTGTTCAACTGTGTCATACGTCGGTGGTAAATCAAAATCAGTAACCGAACTGCGAGTGTTGTCTAGCGATTCGTATGCACTTACAAATTCCCTAACTTTAGTAGAATAGGGTTTTACTTCGTTTACGTATTCTTGGAAGCTTGCTAAGCTATCGTTTTTAAAGTTAACTGGTTGCTCTAATCCTCCAACATTGTGTTTTGCTCTTACAAAACTAGTCTTAAATAACCAATCTACAGACTGTTGCTCAGCTAGAATGTATCGTAAACTAGCAAAGAAAAGTTGGTTATATTCTACAGCTAATTCGCCAACAAAAATATCATCACGAATTGCATCTAGAATAATTCTTAATTCTATTGCAGGATTATTGTCAAACAAGAAGCTATCATACGTTCTATTATCAAATCCTGTACTGTTTACTGAATAATCATAAAGGTTTGACCCTAACTGAATAGTTCCATTTTGCCGGCCGATAGTTTCATAATTAATTGTGTAATCAGCTACATTACGATCAGCAACTTTTCGTAAAAGAACCCAACCGCCAGTGCCGATATTGCTAATTCTAACAACATCTCCCACTTCGTCATCAATAGCGTCAAGTTGGTACAGTCCATCAATATTATAGTTAATTTCTGTAAATTGATTTACACCGTCTGCATACCAATCAATATAGTTCCAGAATCTAGTAACATCATAACTCTGAACTCCTTGTCGGAACCACGAAGTGGTATTATCCCAAGCATACAAAGTCCACTTTCCAAATGCACTGTCGTCAGACTCAATTAACGCAGTAAACTTTCTTACAACTAGTGATGTAGAACTAGAATACCCACTACCTTGTGATACTACTCTAACTGATGTTATTCTTCCTAAATTGTCAATTTGAGTTTCAAACTCAACACCAGTGCCGTTTGAATCAACAGCGTTAATAGTTGGAGGATTTCTATATCCGCGGCCGCTGTCAGTTATAATAACTCGAACTATTCTTCCATTAGTTATTATTGGAGTTAATTGCGCCTGCCTAATTCTATTAGTGCTAATTGTTCTTAAATCATCAGTAGATTCAAGAACAACGTCGTATCGGCCCGAAGCTTGGCTCGGCATTGGGTCAATTTGATCAAGTGCTGATATATCGTAACTGTCAACGATTAAACTTGCCTGTAGAACACGGTTTACGCGCTCTACAAACTGTTTAAGCGCTTCGACACGATTAACGAACATTCCTTGTCGTGGGCGATCTTGGACCCCATATTTGCTCTTTGCTGGTAGAGAAACATCAGGCACTGTGTTTTGATTCTGATCAAAACCAACTAAACTATCAAACCACTTCCTTTCGATTCTAGTGTCAATCGTACCAGATTGACCATCAGTGACTATTTGATACTGCGAGTGAACATTTCTAGTTTCATTAGTACCTACATTATACTTAATATTAATTACAACATCGTCTGAAGTAATAATATTTTCAAAATTGTTTAAAACAAACTTATTATCACTTAATAAGCTAATAAAACGATAGCCTTCTTCTCGCGGAGATCTGATCAGCCTAGCAATATTGTCAATGCTAATTGAACGGCTATCCTTCATTGGTATAGTAGTTTTACCAGCAACCCAGAAGTAATACAAAGTTGAAAAACTTTGGCTTAATCTGTCATAAACTAGCTTAGCAGAATATTTGTTATCACCGTAAATAGCTCGTCCACTAATACCTCTAGCTATCCCATCATCTGTATCAGCTAACTCATTCCACCGAGTTGGAGGCACTGGGCTTTCTACCCATTCGTAAATATCTATTGATGCACCTTCTGCTAGTGTATTCCAAACATCTTTCTGATATTCAACAGAACCTTGATACGGATAAACAAATCTAGCAGTGCTAACATTCCACCAAACTTCACCAACGTGTTCTTTGCCCCAGTGACGGTCAACATCAACATCTTCGTCAGCAATAGGACCTACATTGTAAACAGCAGGGTCAAAGCCTGTTTTGTATGTAATTTCTTGTTCTGCTGGTCCGGCAATTTTGCCTTGAACAGCATCAATATAATCAACATAAGCAATAACACGATTCTTTCTCTTGTTATACAACATAGCACCGTTGATTCGATTTACATCAACAGGAATAACCTGAGATCGTTTTTGTTTCCATGCAAACGTTCCAGGGTGCTTACGGAAATCAGCAACAATTCCTGCTGATGACGAATCGTCGCTAATCTGACTCGGCATTCCTAAATAAATGTGATTACTATGTGCAACTACAACATTACCGAACTCGCGAGACGCTAAATCATATCTAAATTGTTCAGCGTATACTAGTTTGCTGTTTAAATGCTCGTAAACATATACAGCACCAGTGTCAATTATAATGTTATTAAATGTAGTAAATTTGTTATCGAAGGTAGTTTCTCTTTCCAACGAAGCATCAAATGTTACAGGAATCTTCTGATCACCATTTAAACTAGCAATAACAAGATTGTCATCACCAAAATACATACTAGACCCAAACTTCTCAACTTCTTCGTTGTTCGGAGAGCTGAGTATTTGAGAGAACATAAACTTACCTTCAGTCGGAGAGAAAGTAAACACATACACAGTTCCCTGGATTGCTTTGTTGCTATCTTTGGTAGGCAAACCTACTGCAAAATGAGTCCCTGACGGGTTCATAGACATCGTTGCTGCCCAAGAATCGCCTGCACCTATGCTGTCTAGTGCACCTGCAAGTGCTGAATGATCAATGTTTTGCAAATATTGAAGCATTTCCGGCGTTGATATATCACCAATAGTTGTTGGAGAGATAACTTGATCAACTAGGTATTTTTCGCCGTCTAATCTATAAACAACTATTTTATTGCCAAGAGCACTATCTGGATCTGCTTGACGAGAAGTTACAACTAAAACTTCGCCGTCGTCGCTAACATCAAAACAATAGCTAAATTGCGAAATTCCAGACAGAGGGTCAAATACTTCTTCGTCATAGAAAGTATTAGCTGTGAGATTAGGCAAATAGCCCAAATAGTCAATCTTAGTTGATAACATCTCCCACACATTTTCATTAAATCCTGCACTAGCTACAACGTTTGTCATAGCGCGATATAGCCTTCCGTTGTGAGCAACAACACTATTTTGTGCATAGTCATAGTCAGGACTAAACTGTCCGCGATAGTTTTTATCTTTACCTCTGTACCAACTAATATTCTCCCAATAAGATCTATTATTAATGTCAATGTCCATTGGCACTGAATGCAATGCTTTGTAGTAAGAATCGCGGTATACTACAATGTCGCCTCGATCATAACTGTTTATGCTATCGTGAGGACCAACAAATTGATCTGTACTTTTTACTCCATGACGATATATCTCTATTGCACCGGGTGCCAATTCTCCGGCGGCGCCTTCAGACCCAATAAGCAACGTGTAGAAATTATCAAATTGCGCAATTCTAACTTTATTACCAAATCTGCGATTGCTTCCTCTATATTCAGAAACTAAAATATCAACCAATACATAAGTTCCGTTTACTCGTCGACGGTACACTGCAACTGCACCTTCTTGTTCATAACCTGTTACTGGTTCACCGTGCTCATCGTATACTATGTTATAAACCTGCGAGTAGTCTCTGTTTAATTTAAACGGAGGGTTTGCAGAACGTTCAACGCCAGGAGTAACATCTTCGTTATAAAGATAATATTCTTCCTCAATTAGCTCTGGAGAATTAACTACTGGGAATTCAGCATCAGCATAAAATACTGCTAATTTGCCAACTCGAGAAGTACCAACAACTACATCATTGTCATAGTCATTAATTACACCAACAATTCTATTTGGCTCGTTAATACGTATTCTTCTAATTCTTGCAAGTGCAAGGTTGTTGATCTTGTTCCATGTTCCTGTCTTATTCTTTACATAAACTCTAACATTGTTAAATTGGCGTTGAACTTCTACTACTTCAGCAGTACCAGTTGATTGAGAAGTTATCGACAATCCTCCTTGAGTATTAAACGGTGTTTGCACATTTTCAACTACATCGCCAGGCTCTAGAGTAAACACAACTCCTTGCTGAGTCGGTGTTAACTCAACATCAATGTATCCGTCCCATAAGTCTTGAACAGTTTGCTTAGCATTTATTTGTTCTTTATTAAACCCAGCTGCATCAAAATCAACTGAACGGTTAACTGAGTCATAAACACGAAACTCAACTTCTTGGTTTATTGTCACCGGTACGTTAGCACCAAGTCGTGCTACCCAGATATTACTTAACTGGTTGGTGTTCTCTTCACCAGCTGGATCTCCGAAGTAAGATAGATGTGATATCCAGCTAACTCGGTTTCTTTCAGTGACAAATTGTCCTATTTCCTGCACAGCATCTTGAATGTTGAAATACAAGTTTGGTGTAGACAAATCACTTGCTGGTTTTAAGTCTTGATATATCAAACCTGTACCGTTGTCAAACTGAATCGTATTTTCATACTTAAAACTAGTAGGATCAAATTCGTCTGGATATGTCATAATCATCCAGAACCCACCAACTGTTTCTGCTTCATTTTCAGAAAGTAACTGTTCGTAGATTCCTACAAAGTTTTCGTCATCTACAAATAATTCACCACTAGGATCAAATACACCTTCTGTACTTGACAAATATAACGTTACGCTGTCAGGGTCATTAGCTACATATAGTACTTCAGCGCTTCCGGTAATAGTAGTGACAATATCTCCTACTTGAGGCAATGTTATAAAAGTATCAACATAGATTACACGATCTACTTTGCCTCTTATTTCGTGAGGACGAGACATCCACTCTGTAGTTATTCCAGGAATTTGTCCATTAAATGGTTCAACATCGGCTAGCGTTCCATTTGAATAACTTACGTCGTTCCATTTAAGTGTGATATTATCTCCTTGACTTGTTGTAGTTCTAGCCTTTGATCCAAGGTACATGTCTCGCGGAGCACGAACTAAAATATGGTCAACTTCTGTATTAGGAATATTCAAATCACCTGTAATCAAAAGAGGAAGATCTTGTGCAACACCAAGAGTTAATTCTTCATAAGTTGAGAATGTTGTATATTCCTGCGAAGATACTTCAGGAAGTATCTGTCTATTTGCTCTCCACAGGCTTTCTCTATAACGTACAATTTCATTTTTATTATAAGTTTCTGTTGCTTCCCAATCACCTCTATATCGCGTAGTGATATTACTTGCATCTGGCACTCCAACAACTATATATTCGCCGTCAGGACTAACATCTACAGTTTCTCCATAACTAGGATTAAGTTCATTAAAAACTTGCTCATCGCTGCGAAGGATCTGACTTAATATTAAGTCAGCACTTTCAGTATTCCTTTGATAGATGTAGATTCTGTTATTGCCAGATGCAGAAACTGCACATATAGTATTATCATACGAAACTGCAATGTCATTACCAAACTCATGATCTGTGCTATCAAACGATTCTGGATTAGATATATTTTGCAGGCCTTGATAAGCTTCTGTATTTTCTAATACAGTCCAAGAATTGTTATTAAAGTTGTCAACCCAAATTCGTTGAGGCCTATACATCTCTTCTTGCACTAATTCATTTAAGCTATCAACATTTTCCATTCTAACAGGTCGTAGCTTAGTTAAAATAAAGTTTTCGTTTGCAAACGGTAAAATATTATTATCATCTGCAACTCGTATCTTTATTCTATCAAGCGATGCAGATTCAACAATGTACATACCTGTAATGTTATAATCCCATGCAGCTCGAACTCCGACAACATCACCTGCTTCTACTAAACCACGCACCCATCTGTCAATTACAAGAGTAATTAACTGAGTACCATCGTCTGCTTGCTCTAGATCATCAATTAGCTGAATAACATTAGCTCTTGCTAAAACGTGCTGATAAACGTTCCAAGGAGTAGTATTAGTTTCTGTAACCCAAATGTAGTCACCTAAACCAAGCTCATTTGCATCACCACTAGTTAATTCGCTAGTTGATTTTGCAATAAAATTAACGTCATCTTCGTGTACATAACCACTAGTCCTAATGTACTCTCTCAAATTAGACGAAACAGGGAAAGGCCTGTGATCGTAGTCAGAAGGCTTATCAAAAACTTCATGCGGAAGAATTCTAATAACATTGTCAAGCGAATCGTCTGTAACATTTTGAACTAGTTGAACAGGCTGAGGCGATTCTCTTAAATCATTCTGTTTAATATTAAATTCAACTTGCTGAATGTCGTCAACTGCACCATAACGTCCAACTTGAATAGCCCATTCTTCGTAGAATTCAAGATTTTCCCTTCCTGCTGATCCAAGGGCATCAAACAGTTTAGTTAATGCATTGCGAGTGCCTTTGTCTTGGATAAAACCTTGATAGAACTTGTGCTGAGATACATCATCGTTGATTATATTTGCTAGATAACTGCGTTTTTGATAACCTGTTAATCTTTGTGCCATAGTTTGAATATCAGCATCAAAACCTTCAGTATCTATATCATAAAAATCACCAAATTGATTAATGCGATAATCAAAGTTAGTTATAAGTTCAGGTTGCGGCTTGCTTTCAAGGCGATGCCACTGATTACTGTTAAATTCAGCAGATCCAACTACATTTTCTTTAGCAACATAGAAGAATTGCTTGTATTGAACTAAAGATCCAATACTGTAATCTTTCCACTGGGTCCAGTCTGTAACTTCTGCATTATCAAACACAAATCCTGGAATATTTAAGCTTCCGTCCCAGTCAGAAGAACGGTACCCAGCAACCTTAATTCTATCTTGCCTGTAACCAGCAGCTAAGTCGTAAATCACATCATTGAAAATTGTTCTATTTTCGAGTAATACAACATGCTCCTTCTGAACTAACGGTAATGATATATTATACAGTCCTTCATCAGAATCTACAGTAGTTAAACTAAAGCTATTTTTATCTCTCTCTAAACTACTAAAATCTCTGTCAAGTAACTGTCCGTCAGCTCGATATATTCCGTACGAATAGAATTGATCAAACAAGTCATCCACTACTGCATAGTCACGTCTAAATTCTATTCTGTTAGCACCAGGACTCATAGTAATTAACGTGCCAGAAGCCCATCCTTGCGTAGTCCAGAACAAGAACTCTCGTATAATTTGGTCCCAGTTATCAACTGATCCATTTTCGTCTGAATAATTAAACTCAAATCCTAAATCAGATAATCTTTCTCCATACCCTACTAAAAAGTTGATTACTTCTTGCGAAGTACGTAGCTTAGTTCCATACGGTAATCTTACAATGCTACGCTTATTAAACTCTCGTTTGATTTCGGCTGTTCGACCTCCAATTATCGGCAACGACTGTAAAGGAGCTAAGTTATTTGAAGAAAAAGTTTGTCCACTAGTAAAAGTTTCCGATACTCGATAAAATCTGTTGTTGTGCTGAATTATCTGACCTGACACAAATCTTCGGTCAGGTGCCCACTGACTGAAATTCTCAGAAATGCCTCCGACATTAATGAATATGCCCCGGCCTGCTTCAGGTACATTGTAATATTCAAAGTACGGTTGGTCAACATTATAACCGCGAACAATATAACCGCCTTCAGTTTTCTCAACTGCAACGCCACTGTAATTTACCAATTCAAACGGCGAACTTACGTTATAGAAAATCTGATAACTTTCTTGTGGAACAAAATTGCCTATTGACTGTTGGGCCTGTTGCGGTGAACGGCTGTCTAAAATCAAATTAAGCTTTTGTTTATCACTATAGCCGCCGAGTTTAAACCCTATTTGATTATTAATACGTTGCAGATCATTCTTGTAGTCTTGACACCCTGCAATCCTGTCGCGCACAATTAAGTTTTGGATTAATGTAGACAGGCCAACTGTAATAACTCGTTCACTATCAGAACAAGCATTTGGCATTTTAAGGTCACGAAGTACTATAGGTGTTTCAGTATCATCGTAAGAAATTTGACCTGCAAGGTTTCTAGTAATCCTAGACACATCAAATCCTAAGCTCATAACCTTAGCTGGTTTGTTTAACAGGAATGCTTTTAGCACTGCAAACGGATAATCAGAACTTCGGCGCCAAGCTGTTTCAACTGGTGCATGATCACCAAACTTAAAGTTTTGATTACTGAGCCTAGCAACAAAGTTTCTAACTGTATTTGATTCAAGCGGAGAACGCAGGCGGCCACGAGCATCTGCAGGAATAAAATTTAACAAACCTGGACGAGCATACTTTTCAACAATAACTACCGGTTTGTTTGGTTCTCTTATTCTACCCTCTTCTAAATCTCTCCATAGTATTAGGTTGTTGCTTGTATACGGCGCTGGCCCGTAAACTTCGTTCCACCATGAAGGTTTAATAGTAAAACCAAGCATTTCCCACGGATGACTATGCGGACGATCAGTATCAAACGTTCTTTGATAAATGCCGCGCCAGAAGCCAGGTACAGTCTTACCAGTAACCGATTCAGTGTTTCCGTAATTAAACGTAAACGAATTGTTTCGATTGTAAAAAGAGCTATCAGTATAATCATTATCTACAATAGCAAGCCACTTAGTGAAACTACCTAATAACGTATCATTAACTTCTTCTCTAGTGAACTCGTTGTCACGGAATTCGCCACCTAAGAACTCTCGGACATCTAATAAATTAGGATCATACTGAACTTTTATATTATTAAAAATTCTATTTTCGAGTTCTAATAGAAGGTTATCACGGAAGTCATAGTATGCACGTACATAGCTACCGTCATGTCCTCTAATAAACGGAATTGCTTCTGGATACTCGTCTAGCTCAACATTATCTTGACCGGCAATAACAGCAATCGAATTAGGAATGTACAAGTTGTGTTGCAATCCAGCAAATTGATATAAAGTAGATTCACCAGTGCCGCCGGCATCTAAATCAGCTGAATTTGCAGCACTTTCTGTTGCAAAGACAGGATAAAACCATCCTCGAGATTTTGCATTTACATAACCATCAGCAACTTGTCCGTAAATTTTATACGGTCGATTTTGATCTGCTGAACTAGTTTGATAAGTGTCATCTAATGTAAGTTCAGGAACAAATTTAGGAAACAATCCTAGTTTTGTTGGCGTTGATGGAACGTAGCTGCCGTCAGTTGTATCGTACTCTCTAATAGTAATACGATCACCTACATTGATTTCTCGTTTAACGTTTATAAAGCCAGAAACAGAGAAGTCATAGTCAACCCCTTCAGATAGTTGTATTGCATTCAAATACACTAGAACTGCTTTACTTGTAACTTCTGATAATGTAAATTCGTCAGTAAGCGCATACAAAACTGTTCTACTATCCAAAACAGTATAGTCAATTTGATTAAACGGTCCTGTAGCAACCATATCAGAAAGATAAAACGGCTCAGAATTAGTTTTATCTTTATTTAGAGTTTTAAATACCCTATCAACGTGCTGGGCAACTGGTCCGTCAAATCCTAATGTTTCAGCAGTACTTAAGAAATTTCTCTTAAATCTCGAATACTCGTCTTTAGTATAGTCAATTGCAATATTAACATTGTATTTCTTACTAGTGAGATGATAAATCGGCATGTTCATCGGAGCACTATGTTTTACAAATCTTGTACCATACCGATCAACATCACCTAAATCGCGTAAATTTCCAGTTCCTGGAAAGTTGCCTCTAAAATTCGGAATCTCTTCGATCATACTACTAACATGATCAATAACTTCACCTAATGTAAATTCAGTAATGTCACTGTTTAACGGATTCCTTTCAAGATTATAAGGAATTTCATAATACCCATTGTTATTTTTGTACGACCGCGAGTGTGCCTTGAAGCGTACAATGTCGCCAGGCGATAATCTATTATTAAAATGAACAAACACTCGATTATTAATTCGATTAATAATATAATCTTCATTTTGGAACTGCAACTGATTGTTTACATAAACAATCAGTTTTAAGTCAGTAAGAGATGCTGCATTATCAAATACATCTACTTCAAAGTCATTATCTTGTATATCAGTCGCCTCGTACTGACGAATAACGTACTGCTTGCTGTCTCTAGGAGTGCTACTAAATCCGTTAACATACCTAAATTCTGATTGATTATTATATTTCTTCAAATAACCTTTATTAATCTTCTTAGTTACTAAGATATCCTCATCTTCGTACATAAAATTATCACTAAGAAGATTAAAATTAAATAAAATATCCCCGGTATTTTCAATAGTTTGATATGCTAGAGGAAATCCTAGTTCAGCATCGTTTCGGCCAGTTCCTGTTGCATATGAGAAAATTCGCGATCCAGTAAACGTAGTAGACTGATAAACACTAGCGTCCCCGTAGCTATTCCCTTCTGAATCGAAAACATCAAACAACGGAGCTTGGTTCCGCTCGGTCTTGTCTTGAGCAACATGCCATTCGCTGTTCTCGTAATAGAACATTTTTCCGGCAAACTCGTTGCCTTGAACTACTAATACTGTGTCAAGTTCATTAGGAGTAGCGTCTTCTGCTTCAACTAAACTAATTTGAGATCTATTATTAAACTCAATAAATCTAACAACATATATTTTACCATTTACTAAAATGTCAGGATCCGCAGTAAACAAAATTCTCATTCCGTTTACTAAGTCAACTCCGTCGATATTATAACCTAACTGGCCTTCGATTGTACTAAACACATCGCGAGTAAACGTGTCAACTAAATCAACATTTTGTTTTGTACGAACACCAAAGTTTGAGAGCTTTAGGCCTGATTCAAATTCAATTATCGGCCGGCGGGCACGGGCCTCTTCGTTAAGTGTAAACGGAATATTGTTATACTCAGCACTCTTAGTCACTACATCTTTATGGAACCATCTATTATATCTGCTCCACGGACTTCGATCTGGACTCGCTCGATTTATTACAATGTAATCTTTATCTCTTGCCCACAGGCGAGCATCAGCAAACGGCATTGTATCAAATTCATCAGAATCATAAGGAATTAATTCGCTTCCAACGTATGCTGCTGGAATAGTTAAATCTCTAGCACTAATTAATTCAATTCTGTGTCCAACTCCTTCAACGTACCATTCACCTTCTTGGTATTTTGCCGGTGAGACGTCGCCACGAAATTTAACTTTTAAACCATTAGTAAACTCAACATTATTTTCACTAGTGTAATATTTTGCACCAAGTATTTCTCTTTCAATGTCGATGAAAGTATTTTCTTCAATATCATAAATTCGAAGGACACCACTTACGTCGATATCATTTTTACTAATGTAGAAAAGCCTATCAGGAGCATTATCAGGAACAGTGAATTCAATTGTTCCACGCTCAACGTAAACTAAAGTAATCTGTTCTCCTTCCGGATTATACTTTGTAACCCCGTCAGGATACAATGTAGACTGACCTTCAGGGCCTTCAAAATCAACAGAACCTGCATCAGGAGCAATAATGAAATCACCTACATCATACTCTGCTTCATCGTACAATCTGCTATCAAACAAGCCTGCTGCTCGCAATCCTTCAGTACCAGCAGTTAAAATTGCAGTTCCTGGTGTAAACGATCGCGATACTGCAAGAGCCATAGGATGGCCAGGAACGTCTACTTCAAAACGGTATGTTTGGCCTCGATATAATTTAATTGACGGATTGCTAGTTAACCCATCTGGCGAAAATACATACGAAACATCACCAGCAGTCTCTCGAAGAGTTACAGTATACGTACTAGCAACACTTCGCCCTTGTCCGAAAACAGGAACACTAACCGGGCCGTTAGGTAACCAATAATATTCACGAAAATTAACAAACTTGTCCCATTCAATATTTGGGTTCCAGCTATACATCTCTTGGCTGTTTAAACGACTATGATTGCCTGTGTTCGCTCCGAAGATATTAAGAGTGCCAATATAATCATTGTAATCTTTATAAAAAACAACATTATCTAAATCATCTTTAATTACCACAGCAGGCTCAAATTGATAGTCACTGCGACGCTTTGATACATCGCCGATGTAATTATCATTTACTGAATACGCTTTAGCTGTTTCCCTTCCAATATAACCACTAATTTTCTCAGCAGCACCAGGTTGTGTAAGTTGATCAATGGTAGCTTGTAAAAACTTCCTGTTAGCTTCCGTACGAAAGAATTTAGGAAGTAAATTGCTTGCCGACCTATCATTATTTCCTGGAGTTGGAAGCGGTGATTCAGTTTGATTATTGTTTGCCATTAGTAGTTATATCCTCCGCTATTAGGCAATGTGCCATTCCCTGGTGCGCTTACAACATTATTTCTAGTAGTTGTTGTCACGCTTGTAATTACATTGCCGTTAGCTTGCAATTCTGTTGCTGTTATTTCGTCAATGATCTGAATGTCACTAACTCGTGCTGCACTTATAAAAATTTCATCAAGTTCTGATTTTATCTCAAACAAGCTACCAAATGCTTGCGACGCCTGTCTCGGAACTATAACAATACTTACTAGCTTAGGCGATAAGCTATTCATAATATATGCACTAAGTTCTTGGAAGTAAAAAGTTTCACCAAAATCCCAATTTTCAATAGCAAAGAAACGTTCTATTGCTTGTATAACATCAGCTTTTAATTCATTTTCGTTAAGAACTAAATTGCTGTTTCTAACTATTTTAAATCGAACTTGTAAATCAGGGTCTGCTTTTTCTCCAAAAAGTACTTTATACTTAACCGGATGATAAACTATTTCGTCACTTATTGATTTTATTTGCGAAATATCAGGATTGTAGCTCCTAAATAAATCATCATTGCTAGGAGGCCGTGGCTGTGTATCAACTACACCCCTGAGATATTCTCTCATTTGTCTATCATAAGTTTTTGTTAACAGATATACATCGTGTAAATTGCTAGCACTTGGATCAATTCTATAATTACTATCTGCTACATGAACATAATGGAACTTTAAGCCGCTTCGTCCAACGAAAGCACGGTAGTCAGTGTTAATAACAAGTAAATTTTTTCTTTGATCGTATTCTTTAAAAACTCTTTCACGGGCTAAGTAAAATACTTGCCCATCAACTAACTTGCTTAGAGGTCCAACGGCTGATTCAGCTTCGACAATTTTAACTGTTCCGTCTGAGTTGTCAAAGAATTTAAAGTCTTCAACATTGTCGCTAGTGATGTATCTCTTCTGCAATATAATCTTGTCTAGCGAATTAACTTCTTCGTCAACGATAGTATCAAATAAGTCAGGGTCGTCAGCGGCGTCATCAAAATCTGCATCAAAAAATTGTACTTGAATTTTCCTAGTATCAACATACCCAGCTTTATCTCTGTATCCGTCAATAATAGTCCAATTAAAATCTCTTAAAAACGGTTGCGTAGAGTCTGGCCTTCTATTAATATTTAATACTGTTATTTTGTCCCGAACAGTTTGGCCTGTTTTAGGATCGTAAATTCTATCAGCCTTGTCAAAGAAAAATCTTACTTCGTTTGCACTTTCAAAAATGTATCGAAGGTTACGATGTGTTATAGTGTAAGTCTCGCCGTTAGTTTTAAAATGTAATAACCAGCTAGAGTCAAGATTTTGACCACTTGTGTCGCCTGCTTTACCAGTTGAAAACTGGTTAGCTGTATTAACATTTTCAGCAGTAACTAATCTCCATGCTCGAGAATTCCTGTCATAACGGAGTGCAAAATCTCTATAAGCAAAAATCCTATCAATCATTTGTAATTTTAAATCATCGCTAAGAGTATTTGACAACTTAGGAATAATTTCAGTTAAAATAGCGTTAGTCGGAATATTATCTGTTAATACAACAGCTCCTTGTCCATTATTTTCAGTAGTACCATCTTCACGGACACTTATAACTTTTGACCAACGATATGTTGTTGCTCCGTAATGGTTTGGTTCGCCTGCCATTAATGTTCCGTCCGGCATAAAATGGAAGCCCGACGGAGCAACAAACTTACACATAGTTCCTGCTTCAACTAAACGCAAGATAGTCTCAGTGAATGCACCTAATGGTAATGCATCATTGTCTACGTCACGAAATACTCCAGTAGTACGATTAAATCCAGTTGAAACCTGTGACCAATGAGCATTTAAATCTTCAGTAATAATTCTAGGATATTCTGAAAGATAAAAGTTCCGCACTGACTGGGAGTTAATTATCGGCTCAACTGTGTTAAGAATAATTCCTTCTATATCGCTTTGAGTATTAAATCTAAACTGATTCCTTCTTTCAAACGTTTCTTTATATAGCACTCCGTCGTTAGCAAAGACATTAGTGTTAGAGTATTTTCCAGACACGTCTCTTAAATCAAAGTACTTCGAAATACCACTAGAAATTCTATTAGTTGTTTTTACTTTAATAATTTCTTGACTAATTGCCAAAGGTCCAACGTTGTAATCTTCTCCGGTAATTAATCTGTTTTGAGTGTAATACGTTGCTGGAGCATTTCTTTTAATATCGTCATTAGACTCACTAGCAGCACCGTTAGTTACTGTTTGCTTTAGACGAAGACCAAGAGTTAACGTTTCAATTGCACCTGAAGCAGACTGATAACGAATATCTATGTTTACGTTTCCGATAGCACCTGGTGTAATCACGCTTGACGTATTGTCACTAGTACGATAGAATACTTTAAAATTACCAGAAGGTAAATTACCAAATACTCCGTCACTAAACACTAAATTAATACGGTCGTTTGCTCTTGTAGCAACAGCAAATACATTACGAATGTCACGAAATAAACTATTGTAAATTATGTTATTCCCTTCAACTGCTGCTAACTTAGTCCACTCAATAGTTTCTACACCACTCGAATCGATGTTGTACAGCCATACGTCTGTGTCGTTAATATTTTCAGCATCAATTGAAACAACTTGGTTTGGTGTGGGATTATTAACACTGAAGTTGCCAGAATCTAAACGGCCTTGACGGAAATGCATAAAGAACCCGGTATTACTACTTGATATACCTTGCCCGTCATCGCGGAATAAGAATGCAGGACTAGTACCAGGTAGCGGCGGTTCTTCAACAATATTATCGCCTTGGATATCTGTGCTGACAATTTCAAATCGAGTGCTAATCCCTTCAATACTTTTAGAAAACGGATATATTGCGCTTCCTGTATTTGTTGCATTAAATCTGTATTTCTGTGTTTGTACTCGATTTATAGATGCAGATTTCAGCGGATTACCGATAGAAGAACTTGCTGGGAGCGCAGCATTAAGAACCTTAATAAATTGTTCAAAGAAATTTGGGTTTGCCCTATCATTCCACTTAACAGTAGTTCCGCTTAGATTTAATCCTGTACTATCTTGGATATTTTCAGTGGTTTTAACTGTTTCGATTTTTAATAGGCCGTTAGCTGCTTGATTACGACGAGGATTGTATGCAAGCATGCGAGCTAAACGAAGAACACTTTCTCTACGCTCTGCTGTTTCGAGAAAGTTTTCGCGAGCATTTAAATCAATTCGGAAACTTAGATTTTGCCCAAGAAATGCAATCATATCTATAAGAGCCAAGTACTCTGAAGATTCAATGTAATCATTAAAATCTTCAGGGTAGTTTTGACGCAAATAGTTAATCATAGTACGTCTTAAATTATCAAAATCGTAACTTTGAAAATCAGCATTTCTAAATGATTGATAAATTCTTTTCCAATCTTCAGCTACTAAGAGCCTTGACTGTCTATCGCTTGCAGACATTCACAATATCCTCGTTTACTGTAGATATTTAGCTAAAAGAATTATATGGGTATATTATAGAAGGCCGTTTTTCTGATCAAATCTAAAACGGAGGATTTCAGAAATGCTGTACGGCAAATAAGTTAACTCACATTCAACACTTATACCTTGTTCATACGTATCAACTGTAATATTAGTAACGTTGATTCTAGGATCATAATTAACAATTTGAGTTACGTTTTCAACAATTGCTTCTTGAATGTCGGTTGTAAATGGTTCGTACAGCAAATCCCATATAATAGTTCCAAAGGTAGGATCCGACAGCTTTTCTCCCTGGCGTATATGGAAATGATTAATTAAGTCTTGTTTGATTAGTTCAAAATCATATAACGAATAACCTTTAGCATTAGGACTAACTGTTGAAAATCCCCGATAAGATCTGCTAGCCCGTGGCTGCTGCCTAGACTGTGGCACATTTACTCGTTTATACAAATTCCGTTCTAATTCACTCATGCTATTATTTATTCGTTATCTTCAGGAGCTAAATCATCAAGTTCAGAATCCTGAGGTCCTGGTCCTTCTTGAGACTCATCAAATTCAGGTTCACTCAAGTCAGTGCCTTGTTCTGGTTTAGCTGGATTGACATCTTCATTAGAAGGTCCTTTAGGAATCTTACCATTACGAGGAAATTCAAATGCGCCGCCTTCTGCTTTATGTGCGCTAAAATGCATTGCGTCGTCTGCCGTACGCCATGCACCTCCCCAACCCAATCCGTGCTTATTAGCAAGTTCTAGTGTATTTGCAGGCATGTCTGTCATTGGAGCATTTCGCGGACGTGGAGAAAAGTATCCGTTAGGGTAGCCGCCGTGGACTTGATCAGGCCAATTAATGTCAATTGCTCCACCCGAAGCATGCACACTCCATGCTCCACTTCCGCTTGCTACACGACGTCTAGAATACCCTGTAATACGTCTAATTTCGTATCCTGTTGCTTCTAAATCATCAATAAAATCCTGGAAGTTCTTTGCAAAGACTTCAGCTACCATTGCAGTTTTTCCAGTTCTAGTTCTAATTTCAGCTAGAGCGCCTTCGTCTCCTGCTGGATCAAATTGGTAGTCAATTTGTTCTGTTTGGTTTACTAACCCGTCACCCGTCGTTCCCATAAAGTCGGTGCTTCCGCCGGATGCTAACACAACTCTACTCGATATTTCAGATGTAGTATTCTTAAGGAATGTATCTGGAGTCACAATCCGATCAGAAACTGGTAGCATTCCTGGATCTTCTCTGTCAGTTTGCTCCTTCTTAAACGCTTGTGGATTTGTATTTTCGTGATGACCCCATGGCTCATGTTGCGGAGCTCTTGTTAATATACTATCGTACGGAGTTGGTTTAATTGCCCCAGGGAATATGTATGGCAGCACAATTGTAGATAAAGGTTCAACACGATTAGCATCGCCAGGGTCAACAGCCGGAGTAGCAACTTTAGCAGCAGTTGTGCTAGACGGGCTAGACGGAGATGCTGCTGTACTTAGACCGCTGTTCCATGACACATCCGGAGCGTCTCCTACAATGCTAGAACCTGCTGTTATGTTCACATCACTGCTTGCACTAGAGAAGATACTAGCAGCAGAGTTAGTGTGGATACTGTCTGCTGCATCTAAGCTAACAGTGCCTCCTGACTTTGTCTTAATATCAGATCCAACGTTTAGACTAACTTCGCTACCTATATTAGAAGTCAAACTATCATTTACCTGTTGTGACATTGATCCATTAACAGATGTATTGAAGTTAGAGTCAACATACACATTAAGATTTGCGCCTACACGTATATACTGATCGTCAGCAGCAGTATCATGTATACTTGCATCTGATTCTCTAAACCAACTCCTGCCAGAACTTTCATGCGTTGCTGATTCAGAACGTTGATACAAGTTAGCATTTGTATGCAGATGATAATCGCTTTCAACTGTAGTGCGCATTACATTGTCAACTTGGGTATTGCTAGAATTTTCAACTGTTAAATTGTAATTTCGCCCAACATGAATGTTTGTGTTAAATTTACTCTCTATCTGAATTCTTCCACTTTCTTTATTGTCAAAATATTGCTGCTCATCAGACCATCGTGCTGCTGCTTTGATGTTTACATTTCGCCCGGCTTCAACATTAAAATCACGTTCAGCAGTAAAATTAATGTCATTATCTGACATTACACTAATACTATCCTGCGCATGTATATCAATTTTGCCATCTGAAGTAATTTCAATCCACGCAGTTCCTCTACTGTTTCCGATATAGATTAAATCTTCTGAGTTATGTAAAAGAATTTGATGACCTGTTCTAGTCCTTATTCTCACTAATTCATTTTGAGGAATAGTTTCGTCGCCTCCTGATTCACCTCTTTCTCTGTTGAGATATATCGGTGGACCATCTTCGGCATGGGTAGCGCGAACAAATTTGTCGTCGCCGTCGTCCATAACAAAACTAGATCCTCCTAAGCGACTATAAGGAATCCTTGCTTTTTCGTTGCGGGCTCCTGCGTCAACACGAGGAGCATTTTGTCTTTTGTCTGCAGGTCCAGGGGTGTTAAATCCAAATACCATACTAGGAAGTTCGCGGCGGGCACTTGTAGTAGTTGTTCCTCGAATTTCGTCAAACAGAAGTCCTTGGATTTCTAGTACGTTAGTAAAATCTTTGTTATACGGCTTACTGAATAGAGTAGGGTCAATAACTTCGCCAGTTTCTCGAGCTTTATTGTATTCCCCAACTGGAAGTTTTGATCCAACCAAATGCTCTGGTGTTGCATTAGTTGTCACCGAAGTACTTGCACGTCCGTCAGGCACCATAAAATTCATGTAATCATCGGGAATACATCCAATCCAATATCCAAAGTTTGCATTTCCTTCTGCAAAAACAACAAGAACTTTTGTACCAACATCAGGGGGTACCATCCACATTCCGTACGATTTTTGAGTGTGGTGATAGCCGTCAGCCGGAGTTAATCCTTTATTAGGTGTAACTCCGTAAAACGGTGACAAGTATCTTACAGTTAAAAGCTGTCCAGATCTTTCAGGTGAATTTCCTGCGCCTGTGTACCTTAACAATTCAACTTCAAGGCCGCCCATATATCTTTTATCAAGATGACTAACTACAATAGCCTCATATGGGCCGCCGTCAGTTACGTAGTTACTGTGGGATGGTGTTCTTCTATATATTCCGTTTGACATTTACTTTCCTAACTTGACCCAGTCAATGGACTTGGCTTAGTTATTACTGTTGGCTGCTGTGGCTGTTGTGGTATCTTATTTTCTAGTATATTATCCATTAATTTAGAATCAGTAGGACTCGGGATGTCTAAATCTCTTGATTCAATCGGAGCAGGAACGCTACCAATATTAGTAACTTCAACATTAGATTGCCCTATATGACTCGAAACTTTATTAGTTAGTGCTGCTGCCGAAGTTCCATTAACAAGCAAATCACGAACTTTTTCACCCGTTCTGAAGTCATACCTATCATCTAGCGGATCTGTTGTTCTATAACGATACACATTAGATGCTGCTGGTAATTCAGAACTTAACGGACGTTGTGCACCGGCATTGCCGCCAATAACTTGCCCTACGCCAATACCTCCTGCGGCTGACTGTGTTCTTGATTTAGGTGATGTACCATTTGCAGGAATTGCACTATTTACTCCTGGAATAGAAGTGTCAACTTGAGATGCAGTTCCAGGACCTCCTTCAAGAATATCAACTAAATTTGCATAAAATGTATCAGCATCGTGATGTGCTCTATTTAAATTATCGCCGGCGTAGTAACTTTGGCCTTTAACTAACTGACGGGTTGCTCCTTGCATGTTATACGGTACAGGAATAGAAGCAAACTCTTGAGCAAGGCGGATCATAAAACGATCAGTAGGCAATGCCTTACCTTTCCATTGAGAGTACCCTCTAACCCTTTCTAGCCGAGCTATAATTAGTGCATCTTGCACACCAGGTGAAAATCTAGTAGTTAACGGATCTACACCTAAGTATCCTATACATTCTTCTAATGTAGTTCTAATAAACTGGTAACGACCACAAGCAGATGACCTAAAACCACGTTGCACTCGCTGGCGTTGAAAACGGAGAACTTCTGCAAGTGTCATTTGAATAAGAGACGGTTCGGAAGTATTCGGAAACACCGAAGTATACGGGTCGGCGCCACGGACAGCTTCTCCTTTGGCAATTAGATTCAAAAGTGCTTTGTCTTGATCAGTTATTTCGATTATTGCCATTTGTTTCTCCGTAATTACAACTATTTAAAGATATAAAAATCTATCTATATTGCATTTGATATTAGTTAGATCGCCTATTCAAAGCACGTTGATTTAAGCTAGCTCTATAACCTTCTACCCCCCCTTGCCTATCAATATTTGATTCAAAATTCCATTCTTCAAGTCGATTTGACTGAGGATTGACTTCTGATACTGGTTGACTAGACTGTGCCGGTGCAAGGGAAGCTTTAGGTTGTGATTCAAATACATTTTGCCTAGAGTCAAACACTAACGGGCCTATTTGTGTTATAGGACTGTGGAGGGGACCAAATGTACCGTCTGGCGCATTTTCTTGAGCATAACCAGAAGCAACTTGCAGTTCTTCACGTGGGGCAATTATTAAACTGTCACTGCCGACTAAGTTCTGGACTGACTGCATAAGTTGTCCGTAGTCTGTGATTACAACATTATCATCAGGAGTTATAAAGAAACCAGTTCCTGTAGTAGCAGAATCTGTTTGACCACGGCGCCTTATTAATTTAAGAACCTGAGTAAACTGTCCTCGGCTAAACGTATTAGTCACTGCCCAAACACTAAACAAGCCACTAAATTCGTTTACAATTGCAGGAAATTCCATTGAAGCGCCTTTTACTTGATAATCAAACGGGGTTCTAAAATTTACTACAGTAAAAATTTCATTCTGCAGATATGCAATTGTTCCATCTGATATTACATTAGGATTATTCCGGTCAACACTTCCTGTATAATTTCCAGTTTGTTGTGGAATAAAAAACGGATCGCCGACAATTGTCATTTCGGCCGTTATCATATCAACTGGCTGATTAATTAACCTATCGTGGAACATTTCTGCTATCTGACTTTTAACATCTACAGATCGCATTCCGTGGCTTTGCACTCTTAAATCTGTAACAGTTTCTATCGAACCAGTAACTTCTCGCTGTACTAACAAAGCGCCAGAAGGATCAACAATTTTTGCTCCGTGGGCCCGATCTGAGTTTTGCAAAGTCGTACGATTCGATCCTGCTGAACTTTCTGCACCAGAATACATTCCAAAATCTGCAAATGCAGTTTGATAAAATGCATTGTTAAAATTTAGATCAAACGATAACACATCTTCGTTTTTTCCAGAATAAATGTAATCGTATGTCTTTAACGCAACTTGTTTTAAACCTTCTGTATTTCTTGGACGTTCCGTTGGTGCAATAGTTTTAGCTTCATCTGGAAAATATGGAATAACAGCGTAAACATATATTTTCGGCTGGCGGCCGGCTTGCTGCAAAGAAGCAGCATCTGGATCAATGAATACCTGGGTGTTAACCCTAAACCACTCTTTAAGACCGTCGTTTCGATTTTCTACTGGCTTGTCTTCGCCAAATGCGCTTTCTAATATTACTTTATCAATAATATGAGTTATTGTTTCGTTTTGTCCTGTTTGGAAGTTACGTGTATGCTCATCAGGTCCAACACGCCACCAGATATCGTTAACAGAATCATAAACGTCTGAAGACTTAGGGTGCGGATGGTCTGATCCCTCAGACACATCGTCAACTAGGGTACTAAGTCCAATTACATTCATTTTGCTTTCGTCGGTAGCAAATGCCATTAATTTTTCAAATAAGCTAACATTAGTGCTTACTGAAATAGAAGCTGCATCCACAACATCACGAGTGTTTTCTTCAACAATCCTAGTAATTTCAGAAGGATCTTTAGGAAAACAAATAATATACCGATCGCCTTTAATAATTGCGCCTTGGTCTTCTAGTTCTTCAATTCTCTCATTTAATACTGTTGTAACTGAATGTCTGTTTGTAGTTAACACCTCATGAACAGTGCTTCCAGAAGCATTAATAGATGTCTTAACTGTATTAATCTCGTCGCGTAGTCCAGATTCGCTATAAGCAACTGCTTCTACTTCATATGCGCTACCCTTTCCACTAACACCAAAATCTACTTTAGTAAGTAATATTGGGATATACGCCGGCTTGCCGACGTAACTAACAGACCTCTGACCATTTTCGTCCCAACCAACAAACTCAATCTTTAAACAGAACGGAGCATCTGTGTATGCCCCCCATCCTAATTCAGATGATGCACCGATAATTGCTTGTATAAAATTTCCCATACTAAACGGTTCAATAACTGTAAAAGATACAGTAGTACCAAGTGCAACTCCAGTATTACTATTAGGAGCAATAACTGCATCAATTTCTAGGTCTTCGATATAATATTCAGCATGTTCTGAAGATCCATTAACAACTTCGTCAGCGACTTGATATCTTCTGTCGTAATAGCCTCCTCCAGATTTTAAAATATAGCTATCAAAATTGCCTAAATCACGGTAAGAACTAGGACTATTATATTGCCCAGGCGAAAGTATTCCAAGAGTAATTACGTAAGTAAAATGATTGTGTTCTCTTAACGGGTTCGGAAGCTTACTTGATGAAGCTCCTTCGTTTTGTGATCTTCCAGACAAACCGTCTTTATTAACAAAGGACGGAGTATATTTTTCATCGTTAAATTCAAAACCAACTTTAGGAATAGTAGTATCAATATTGCGCCTTAGTACATCATCAATATTTCCAATCGCAGCTTGTGAAGAATCTTTTGCAACTGTAATAGACGAACCTACAAAATCAGTAATATCTGAAGTTCTTTCTGCAATTGCACTTGTAATGTCTGCTATACTAAAGTCAGTAAATGTTCCCGGGGCGCGGCGGCGAGCAGGCGATCCTTCGCCGACTAAATCCTCAAGTGTTAGTTCTCTATTATAATCTACTTGACTAGCGTTTGATATTCCGTCTATTTCATCATAAAATGTAGAAGCACGGTTGTGCCTCTCGAATTGAGCAGTGTTAGGGTTTGCTAAATTTGTCTGATTCCGTACCCTAGCGGCTTCTGTAGAAAAGACATTTGCTTGCCAATCACCTTGAGGAGCAGAGGCCGATCTATCTCGAGACGGAGCAGTTAACGAACGTGGTTCAGCCCTGTTCTCTTCTGGAAGTTGCCTTTGGTCTCTACTAAACAATCTAGCCATTTATACTCCAATACTTGCTTGTAAATTCTTACCTTGAGGAAGATATATTTTTACTCCTGCAATAAAATCATAAATCGGATCTATTAATATATCTGGGTTTCTTTGAGCAAAAACCCACCACAACTCTTTCCTACCGTACAAGTCATATGCAAGTAGATCTGGGCGATGAGTGTAAACTGTAGGTATTTCGTATAGAACGTCGTCGCCAGCAGCCGGAACTATTCTCGGCGTCAAAATATCTAAATACCCTGCTCTAGTAATTGGGGTTTTTCCATATGGGCCGTAATCTTTTGAACTCATTATATAAATCCTTCCGCGCCGCCGATGTGTTTACCTGAAGCATAATCTTGTAAACTAAACCTAGCATGCGAACGACGAGCATAATTAGGTGCACACGTAACTGTAAATAGTGCTTGTGTAGGAACAAAATTAGGCTTTCCTGCATCATCTCCTACAAAACATTGAATATAATCTACGTCTGCCGGAAGGTCAGTTGTAAAATTAGTAATAACCACAGGAATATTATTCAATACATGTTGACCGTAACCGTTTAAACGACAGACAGGCGGCGGGTTTCCTACTAGACTTTGACTAGATCCATAGAACATTTTTGTTACAGTTCTTAAAAAATGCAAGCATGCTAACCAATATTTCGCGTCTGCTTCATTTTCATTTAAAAACTCGCCTGTTATTGTGTAGTTGTCTATTTGACTATTTTCATATGCATGGTATGCATAATTTGTGTGAGTTGGATGTACATTAGCATAATTAGCAGAATGACCAATAAGGATTGTCGGATTAAACGGAAAAATCATTTTAGCATCACTTGCTCCGCTGTTGCCAGCTAATGGAGCAAGTACAGGACCTGTCATAATAGATTCCGGAACTGATATACTAACTCGCCAGTCAAAAGTATTTTCGGTATTTGACATACTACGAACATTTGCTCGGGTTATTACTCGATCCGGTGGAGCTGCGCCGATACCTACTCCTTGTGCAGCATTGCGTGACATTCGAATAGCACTACCAACATCTGCTGTACTAGTCCCGCCGGCACCTACTAAACTGCCAACTCTTCCTAAAGTGTTTTTAACATGCCTTGCAGTGTCAGTTATTTCACCAACAACACGAGCGCCAGGAGTGTTCCCGCTAACTAAATGCTCAAACTGGGTTATTGACCTATTAACGTTTGCTGAAAACGTATTAACAGTTTGCGTAGTCTGACGGACGTTGCTATACCCTTCTGCTATTCGATTGTTTAATCTATTAAAACTGCTAAAAACTGACATGTTTCACCTCTTTTGGTAAAGTATTTAGTTGACATTATTAAGTACATATATTATAATAAATATAGCGCAATATGGAGATTTCATGCGGAAGAAAAATTATCTTAATAATAAAGACATACTAGCAGAAATACACAAATCTAAAAACACTTTCTGTAGTTACACAAAAGACGAATATGCAGATTATGATTTGATTGTCAATAGCTTGTCTGAAATCAATTCAAATACAATATTAGAAGCTTTAGAAAATAAAGCAAAACAATTAAGTCAAGAAGCATTCAATGAAGCAAAAGACGCAGGAGAAAAACTAAAACAAGCAGACTGCGAAATATCTCCTAATGCAATTTCAACATTAGATTTAGTATTTCGGGTTATGACATTCGATCATATACCAGACTCTCCAGGAAGAAAAAAGAATCCCAAAACTGTTGCAGATACTAAAGTTAAACTAAACTTTCCTCCTTTTCAGCATTGGAAATTTAACGAAGACAACAAGCTTGTATGTGTCGGCAAAAGCCACTGGCACGGTGATATAGATACTGGCGAATTCTCCTTAACGCACGGTCAAGCAACTGACAAGTTAGCTTTAATGTGGTTAAAATTAATAGATCGATATGCAACTCGAGGAAATGTTCGGGGTTACACATACAATGACGAAATGAAAGGACAAGCAGTTCTCCAACTTGCACAAATCGGTTTGCAATTCGACGAATCTAAATCACAAAATCCTTTTGCATACTATACAGCAGCAGTAACCAACTCGTTTGTCCGTGTTATTAACATCGAAAAACGTAACCAGAATATACGCGACGACATCCTCGAAATGAATGATTTAACACCGAGCTACACTCGCCAACACGACGGAGAATGGGAAGCAGAAGTTCGCCGTAACGACGAATCTGATTGACTTTAACTCCTTGATATGTTAGAATAAAATGCATTGGAGAACTGACTATGTTTAAAAAGGCAGCAGTCTTTACTGACTTGCACCTAGGTTTGAAAGGAAATTCAAAAACTCACAACCAAGATTGTGAAGAGTTTGTAGATTGGTTTATTGAAGTTGCACAAAAAAATAATTGCGAAACTGGCATCTTTTGTGGAGACTTCCATCATAATAGGAATTCGTTGAACATCTCTACTATGAATTCATCAATTCGCGTATTAGAAAAACTGGGCGCGGCATTTGATAAATTTTATATGTTCGACGGCAATCATGATCTGTACTACAAAGACAAGCGTGACCTAAATTCAACTGCGTTTGCAAAACATATCCAAGGTATAACAACAGTTGATGAGATTTTTATCGAAGACGACGTCTGTTTAGTGCCTTGGTTAGTCGGAGATGAATGGAAAAAGGTACAGAACATCAAATCAAAATATCTTTTCGGACATTTTGAGCTTCCGTCGTTTTATATGAATGCAATGGTACGGATGCCAGATCACGGTGATTTAAAAGCTGAACACTTCCAACATCAAGAATATGTATTTTCAGGTCACTTTCATAAAAGACAGCGCCAAGGTAAAATCCATTATATCGGTAATGCGTTTCCTCATAACTATGCAGATGCATGGGATGACGACAGGGGCATGATGATTCTTGATCGTGAGAATAACAAAGAACCAGAATACGTAAACTGGCCAAACTGTCCTAAATACCGGACTATCACATTGTCTGACCTTTTATCAGATACTGACAACATTATTAAACCAAAAATGCATCTTCGTGTAACTATTGATATTCCTATTTCGTTTGAAGAAGCAAGCTTTATTAAAGAAACTTTTATTAATCAATATAACTGCCGCGAAATTACACTTATACCACAGAAACAAATAGACGAAATGTCGTCTGACCTTGATATATCAGACTTTGCGTCAGTTGACCAAATTGTATCAAACGAAATAACAGAATTAGATACAGAAAGCTTTAACAAAACAGTACTACTTGAAATTTACAACGGATTATAATGATAAAACTTAAAGACTTAACTGTACGAAACTTTATGTCAGTTGGTAATCAAACTCAAGCTGTAGATTTTGATCAAGAACAAATAACACTTGTACTAGGAGAAAATTTAGATCAAGGCGGTGATGATGCTGGTTCTAGGAACGGAACCGGTAAAACTACAATTATCAATGCCTTATCTTATGCTCTTTACGGACAAGCCCTTACTAATATCAAAAAGAATAACTTGATTAATAAGACAAACAGTAAAGGAATGTTGGTTACTTTAACTTTTGAAAAAGACAACACAAACTATCGCATTGAACGAGGAAGATCTCCGAATATCCTTAAGTTCTATGTTAACAACGAAGAACAAGTTGATGTTGACGAATCACAAGGGGATAGTAGAAAAACTCAAGAAACAATCGACGAACTGTTAGATATGAGTCATGACATGTTCAAGCACATTGTTGCTCTTAATACTTACACCGAACCGTTTCTATCAATGCGTGCTAATGATCAACGTGCAATTATTGAGCAGCTTTTAGGTATTACAATTTTAACTGAAAAAGCAACTCTTCTCAAAGAAGAAATCCGTAAGACTAAAGACGAAATTAAAGACGAAACATTAAAAATTAATGCAATCCAGTCATCAAATGAAAAGATTCTAGCATCAATTGATCAGCTTAAAGGTCGTCAGAGGGCGTGGGCTGCAAAGAAACGTCAAGATTGCGACAAATTGCAATCAGCAATTGAACAATTAGAGCTTCTTGATATTGAGCAAGAATTAAATTCTCACGAACAATTACAAAACTGGACTGAAATTAACAACGCTATTTTGGCTCTTAACAAAGAAAAATCAACTCTAGAACCAGCTCTATCTAGAGCTGAAAAGTCTGTCAAAAAAGCAGAACAAGACATTGCAGATCTCGACGATGCAACTTGTTATGCATGCGGTCAAGAACTTCACGAAGACAAAAAGCAAGAAATTCTTGACAAAAAACAAAAAGAACTTCATGATGCAACTGTATACTTCAATGACGTTAAATCAAAACTAGATAAAGTTTTAGTTGAGTTAGATCAATACGGTGAACAAGATCGAAAGCCAGGTACATTCTACGAAACTGCAAAAGAAGCATATGAACATCGTAGCAACGTTGAAAGCTTAAAACAAGCATTAGAATCTAAGCAAAACGAAGCTGACCCTTATCAACAACAAATTGACGATCTAAGCACTACAGCACTGCAAGAGATTAACTGGGATGTTGTTAACGAGAAGAACACCTATCGCGAGCACCAAGAATTTCTTCTAAAGTTATTAACTAATAAAGACTCTTTTATTCGCAAAAAAATTATCGACCAAAATTTGGCGTACTTAAATCATCGTTTAACTTTATATCTTGACAGGCTAGGGCTTCCTCATCAAGTTGTGTTCCAAAACGACCTAAGTGTAGAAATTACTCAACTTGGTCAAGACTTAGACTTTGATAACTTGTCAAGAGGAGAAAGAAATAGATTAATCTTAGGTTTGAGTTTTGCGTTCCGAGACGTTTGGGAAAGTTTATATCAGAACATTAATTTACTATTCATTGACGAATTAATTGATTCTGGACTAGACACCGCAGGGGTAGAAAATGCGTTAGCTGTCCTAAAGCAAATGTGTAGGGAACGGAAGAAGAACATTTACTTAATCTCACACAAAGACGAACTTGTAGGACGTGTAACTAATGTTCTAAAAGTTATCAAAGAATCAGGCTTTACTAGCTATGCAACTGATATAGATGTAGTAGAATAATGAGTGAACCAGAAGACGACACTTACGATAGGTTAGGCAAACTATTTCTTCGTTATATAAAAGCAGAAGATAAATGGAGAGGGTTGCAATCCGAAAGGAAATACTACGAAGTCCAGAGATGCCTCAGAGAAATACGCAACGAGGCTAAATTACGTAGTAAAGAGATTCACGATCAAATGAAAGAACAAAGACCAAAGTTTTTTGAACGTCAATTTAGTGAAGAACAAAAAAGAAGAAGAAATAAAGATTGACATTTTCGTGGATTTCGCTTATGCTAGTAACTAGCATAAGAGTTAATAGGATGCCTTATGCCGAGCAAGAGTAAAACCAAAGGAAAAACATTTGAACGAGATGTGTGTAAGTACCTCTCAAATCTTTATAACGAATCATTCACCCGAGTCTTTGACTCGGGTGCTTTCACGGGTGGAAAAAATGCACATCGCAGACAAACATTATCCGAAGGACAAGTTCGAGCTCGCAAAGGCGATATTATCCCTCCAGACGATTGGAAATATTTCAACGGCGAATGCAAATCATACGCTGAATTTCCATTCCATCAACTCTTTTCACAAGGCCCAGTACTTTTGCTCGAAACTTGGATTGAGCAAACTTTAGAGGCAGCAGACCCAGGCGATTGTAATATTATCTTTATGAAATTCAATCGAAAAGGCAAGTACGTAGCATATCAATTACCCCAAGATTTTAAAACATTTAGGCACTTAGACTACACTTCACAGGCACAAGACGTTTGGCGCATTACAGGATTTGATGATTTTTTTGAACTAAATCAAGATTCGTTCTCAACACGATGCAAGAACGCTAACTAAAAACACAGGCACATTAGGCATGATTAAGGCACACAAAGGCAACAGCTATATAGCAGCGCTGTTTGGTCGGGGTACCTCGACTCGCTAGGAACTTGCATGAAAGACTGCCAGTGGAGCTAGTGTGCTGTGTGGTAGAAGCTAACATAAGGCTTTAAATGATCGGAGCACTGTGAAAAAGATACAACTCCGGGGTAAGTGTTTTCGCTTGATAGGGAATAACTGCCTACCGTTGACATGACGGAGCTAGAGTAGGGGGTACAGGTCAACCGCCTCCGCTGATAGTAGAAGTTTTACTATTGAATCTCTTTTATCAAGGATGTCCGAGCTCACTCAGATAATGTTGAGCAACATCTCTTCGCCCGTTGCGGGCGAAGTATGACCTCACTATCTAGATAATATATAAACAACAACATAACTTCGCGTTGCTTCGTTATGTTGCTCTTCTTGCACTACTTGTTAACAAGCACATACATCACAAGTAATTAAAAGAAAGATATGTAGTTTGAGCGATAGCGAAAACTTGTATCTACGAAGTAGATACACTAACTAGTACTTGCAAAATGATATAAATATGTAATAGCGCAATGGATCTTTCTGAATGAAAATTACTGAGATTACTGAATCAACAAACATGTCTGAAGCACCTAGTGGTGCTCTTGCTGGGTTAGCAAGTAAGGCAATGGGGAAAATACCTGGCGGGAAAGCAACGGCAGCAAATTTAGCAGCAAGGGCAGACGTAGCTGATACAGCCAAGAATTTGTATAACGAACTTAGTGGTCACTTAGGTATTCAAGATAAGACGATTAAACAAGCAACAGGCCAGGATGTAGCTAATTTCTTAGCTACTAAAGGTCACAAGCTAACTGGAGCTTCGTCTCAGCAATTGGATCGTAAAGAAGTGGGAAGGATCTTAACCCAAGTTGCAAGAAACGAAATGCAAGGGAAAAAGATTACAAACATCGGAAAAGGTGCTAAACAAAAGATTCCAGCTGCGGTGTATCAAGCAATTCAAGATTTAAGCCCTGAGCAAAGGCAAGCGTTAAAAGATTTATTATAAAAAAAGCAGCTATAAGCTGCTTTTTTATTAGTAAAATGGAAGTCCTGTCTTCTTGGTTGTTTCTAAGTTTTCTTTGACTATATTACCTATAATTTGTCGATCTTCGATACTTAAATAGAACCCTTCCTCTAATGAAACGCCGCCTCTCATAAACCAGCAAAGTTTCATTATTTCATTTTTGATTTCTTTTTGTTCGCCTTCCATCCTCTTAACTTCGTCAAGGATCTCATCCACACTCCAGGACAAGATCCTTATGCGAAAAAATTTGACTGATCAAATGTTATTGGAACTTCGTATGATTCTGGTGCACCTTCTTCTATATCTTCTTTTGAAGAATGCACTTTAAGTGGTTCTATTTGGAACTTGGCTTTTTGTTCTTCCAAATGTTCTGTAATTGCTTTACAGAAGTCTTTGTCAGTATTACGAATAAATTCGTCAATGTGTTCTGGCTTAGTAACAATAGTGTCACCGACACTAATTTTAGCAACACTCTTAGTCAACACTTCCATAGTGAGCGTAGTAAGCTTCTGGAAACTTTCGTTAAATTTGGCTAATTTTTCATGATCAGGAAGCTGAGTGTTGTTTAACACTGCAAAGATTCTTTGCTCTTCAAATGTTTTTAAACTGCTAGCTGTAAACTCTTTATAAGTTAATGGTCGAATTTCAACAACCATTTCCCCGTTGAGGATTTCTGTTTCAAAATCAACAGTTACTAATTTATTCAATAATTGTCTGAGATCAACTTCAAATGAACGCTCTTCACCTAGTTTTGGAACTTTAGTAGTAATATCCATTTTTTCGCCATATGTAGCTATTCTAATAGCAATTAATAGGGCGTCTAAATCAATGCTGGGCATTGACCAAGGATCTTTGATATTTGGTACACAGCTTTTGATTAAGTCAACAGTAGCTTGTCCGTTTAGCAAAGCGTCTGGAGTTTTCATAGACAGCTCGTCTTTAGCGGTCATTGCAAAAACAGGCAATTCTCCAGTTTCGGGCATTTCAAGAGCGCCGCTAGGGTAGAACTTTCCTTTACTTGGAAGGGTAGTATAAACTTTAGGTTGTCTAAAGTATTTGCGCAAAGGGTTTTGTTCAAAATCTTGCGGGTTAAAATCAGCCATTTTTGTCTCCGTATAAATACATGTGTATTATATATCCGATGTATTTATATGCGCAGTTAACCCGGGATTATTATTGTGGCTGAAGAAATTAAAGTTACGAATGTAGGCGGTCAAGGAGACATAGCAAGCGAAGCTACTTTAGCAAGTCTTGTTAAATCTATTGAAAAGCTAGCACGTCAAACAGGAAAAGATCCTCGATCTGAAGCAGGAAAAGTTCAAGCTGCGCACAATAAAGCAACTACTGAAGGTATAAAAGTGTCGCGAAAATATCGCGATGCCGTAAACGAAAAAACCGAAGCAACTGAACAAGCAACTGCAACTACTAGAGAATTTTCTAATTCTCTAAGAGGTGTTCTCATGGGAGCAATCGGACAAGTTGTAGGCAGTTTGCACGGGTTGTCAAACGAGTTCCTCCAAGGCGGGACAGAGTTAAACGATTTTTCTAAACACCTTCCGTTAATAGGAAGTTATCTTACACCTTTAGCAAAATATTTAGATAGATCAGTTAGTCATTTTAGAGATTTATCGTCAAGCGGCGCATCGTTTAATAACAGCTTAATTGAAATGAGATCGTCTGCTATTTCTGCTGAATTAAATTTATCAGAATTTGCAGGTCTTGTAAGTAGCAATACAGAATCGTTGCGCTTTTTAGGTACAACTGTAACCACTGGTATTGCAGAATTTAACAAACTAAACAAAGAATTAAAAGATGTTGGTGAGTGGACTAACCTAAAAGAAATGGGGTTCACTGTAGAAGAAATCAACGAAGGGCTGTTAGATTACAGCTCGTTAATTGGACGTTTAGGTCTCCGCCAGAGGATGACAACAGAACAATTAGCTACAAGTGCTGCTGAATATCTAAGACAATTAGACGGTTTAGCTAAAATTACTGGTAGAACTAGAAAAGAACTAGAAGCACAAGTACGGCAACTATCTGAAGATGCTGCGTTTCGAGCTTTGCAGAATCAATTTGAAGAAGGTTCTGAGCAATTCAAAAACTTTAGATCAAGTATGGCACTAATTTCAGGGTTACCTGAAAGTGTAGCATCAGGTCTTAGAGACTTAGCTGATGGGATTCCGCAAACAGAAGAAGGTGTTGCTTTACTTGCAGCCGCTGGCCCTCAGATTCGTGAAGCAATGTTGCAAATAGCCGACGGCGCCGATCCTCAAGTTTTAATAGATGCGCTTAGTGGAGCTGGTGCAGATATTGAACGATTTGCAAATCTAGAAGGTCAGGCTCGTGCAGTGTTTATATCACAGTTGCGACAGCAGAATCCTGTTCTTGCAGACATTCTGGATTCTGCAACTAGACTCCAAGAAGTTGGAACAGCAAATCTTGAAGAAGCTTTACAAGAACAGAGTCGCCGTGATGAAATAACTCAATCTATGGTAGCATTTGACGACTCAGTTAGGCGTGTTAGGTCGTCTATTCAAGGATTATTTGTTGATAGTGGATTATTTGAAACTTTAGCAAGTGGTATGTCAGCGTTTGCTGATATTATTAATTCACCTGAATTCTTAGAAGGTGTTGAAGGCATAACTGAAAAGTTATCAGAAGAAATTAATAAAATATTAAATGCGTTTAAAGAAGGTGGCCTAGAAGGAGGACTAACTCATATTGTTGGTCCAGGTGGTCCTTTAGAACAAGCTGTAGTAGGAGCAGTCTCAGGACTATCAAATGTAATAGGCACAGCGTTCCAAGAGGCTATCACAAATCCAAAAGTAATAGCTGCAATTGCAGGAGCACTAGCGATTGCAGGTGCCGGAGCTGCATTCGGTGGGAAAGTATTAGGCGGTGCTGGCGCAGGACTCGGCGCCGGGGCAGCTGGTCTTGGTGCTGGAGTAGGAAAAGGAGCCGGTGCCCTTATATCCGGAGTAGGCTCCGGATTAGCAGCAGCAGGAGCAAAAGCTCCGTTAATAGCTGCTGGCGGTGCAGCAATTGGTGCAGCAATTGCTGCGATAGGTGCAGGATTAGCAGGTGCAAGTTACTTATTAGGTAAAACGCTTCCAGGTTTAGCTGAAGGCATTAAAACATTTGAGGAATTAGACGGTGATGCTTTAAAAAATGCCGGCGACGGTATGGTATCGTTGAGCTTAGGTATGGCTGCATTCGCTGGTGGAAGTGTTGTATCAGGAATGGGAAATCTAGCAGGAAATATTTCTGAAGGAATTGTATCGTTTTTTGGCGGAACTAACCCGCTAGAAAAACTAGAAGAATTTAGTCAATTTAATATAGATGCAGACCGAGTAAAAAACAATGCAGAAGCACTAGTTGCTTTTAGTAGAGCAATGGCAACTTCTGGAGTAGGAGAAGTTGCCTCTGGATGGGGAAGAATTGCTGGAGGTATTGCTGGAGGTATTGCTAATTTCTTTGAAGTTGACACACCGTACGACAAGATACGAGAGTTTGGCGAGCAAGACTTAAATGCTGAAAGTGTATTAAGAAATGCAGAAGTAATGCAAGCTATGGCAAATGCGCTATCAGCAATATCTGGGTCAGAAATAACCGCTATAAAAATAGACCGAGATTTCTTTTTCGGCTTAGACGCACTTCAGCAAGTAGGACCCGGGCTAGGAACTACTGTTGAGCATTTGCAAAATTTAGCAGAAATTCGAGGACTAGATCAAAACATTTCTGTTTTAAGAAACGGGTTTGATGCCGAGGGAGTCAGGACGTTTAACCGTGCAATGGAAGATTTAGTTGAGACATTAGAGCAATTAAATGAAGTATTAGCAGATGACAACACTGATTGGTTAGGAAGGCAACGGGGGGCATCAGCAGGTGAGATTGTTCAACAAATAAATACTGCCAATCAAGGTAATGCAGAGAACATATCTAGGTTAAATAGCTTAATGTCACAAGTTGCAGAAACCTTACAGCTAATGTACGAAAACGATCAAAAAATAGAACGCAACACTAGCAGAATACAAGGTGGCAATATAGCATCAGGTAGGGTTAGTAATTTATAACTAGGATTTAATATGAGTTGGAAGAAGTACTTTACTCCAGTACCAACAGAGCAAAATAGCAACGGAAGTTTCTCTCCGTTTAGCGGAAGAGGTTCTGGTTCTCAAGCAGGACCAGCGCGATCAAATTACTCAAGTTATTTGCCTGATGTATACGTAGGTGCACCGAACAGAATTGATCGTTATAATCAGTATAACACAATGGATCAAGATTCTGAAGTAAATGCTGCGTTAGATATCTTGTCAGAATTTTGTACTCAAAAAAACCACACAAATAATACACCATTCCATGTAAAATTTAACCAGCAAGCTACTAATGCAGAAGTATCTATTATTGGGCAATACTTACAACAATGGTGTAAAATGCAAGATTTCGAAACTAGAATGTTTCGAATTTTAAGGAACGTGTTCAAGTTTGGGGATCAGTTCTTTTTACGCGATCCTGAAACTCGCCGCTGGTTCCATGTAGATCCTGCAAATGTTATCAAAATAATTGTTAACGAAAGTGAAGGTAAGATTCCTGAACAGTATGTTATTAAAAATATTAATTTTAACTTTGTTCACGGAATTGCAACTACTCCTAACGATAACACTGGACAACACGGCTTCGGCGCAGTAAAATATCAACCGACAGGCGGGCCGGGATCAACAGTTGCGCAACCGCACGGATCTGCGTCAGCTTCGAGATTTTCAACTGAACAAGATGAAGTAACTGTAGATGCAGAGCATATGGTGCATTTGAGTTTATCTGAAGGATTGGATCAGAATTATCCATTTGGAAATTCGTTGCTTGAAACAATATTCAAAGTTTACAAGCAAAAAGAATTACTCGAAGACGCTATTATTATATACCGCGTACAGCGTGCTCCTGAACGTCGTGTATTTTATGTAGACGTTGGTAACATGCCAAGCCACTTAGCAATGCAGTTTGTTGAGCGAGTAAAAACTGAGATCCACCAACGCAGGATACCAAGCGCAACCGGCGGCGGCCAGAATGTTATTGATTCTAGTTATAATCCTTTATCAATAAATGAAGATTATTTCTTCCCGCAAACAGCCGAAGGCCGTGGATCAAAAGTGGAGACACTGCCTGGAGGAACTAACTTAGGTGAAATTGACGATCTCAGATACTTTACCAACAAACTTGTACGAGGATTGCGCATTCCGTCGTCATATCTGCCAACAGGTGCAGAGGATGCTTCGAGCCAATACAATGATGGCAGAGTAGGCACGGCCTACATACAAGAGCTTCGCTTTAACACGTACTGTGAGCGCTTACAGAACTTAGTAGTAGGTGAATTTGACCAAGAGTTTAAGCGATACTTATTAGAGCGCGGAGTAAACATTGATACATCAATGTTTGATCTAAAATTTCAACCGCCGCAAAACTTTGCTGCTTACCGTCAAAGTGAAATTGATAATGCGCGTGTACCTACGTTTACGCAGATGTCAGCAATACCGTATATTTCAAATAGGTTTGCACTCAAGCGATTCTTAGGCTTAAGTGAAGAAGAAATTGCAGAAAATGAGCGCTTATGGCGAGAAGAAAATGAGGACGAACTCGACCCAACTGGCGAAGGAGCAGCATCTGAAATGCGAGATGCAGGAATAAGTGCAGCTGGCATCGAAGGAGATTTAGAAGGAATGGAAGACGAGCTAGAAGGCGACGAAACACCTCTTGAGGGAGGAGACACAGAAGGTCCAGGAACTGTTACGGATCAAACTATAGGACCTGCTGGCGGACAGCAAACAACGTAAATGGTATAAATACAGTTATGATATTGCGCGAACTTTTTTATTTTGATAAAGAAACAATAGAACCCGTCGAAGACGACAGGTATGATCCTGATCATGACAAAATTACACCAGTAAGCAGCGACGACACACGTAAAACACGGCTAACGCTTAAACAAATTAATCGTGTTCGAAAAGCTGCTGAAATGAGTGCCGAAGAAAAAAGAAACGAACTTGCATTTGTTAAGCAAATGTATGGAATGGCAGCAAATGCTCAAGAAGGAATGGTTTAATAGTGTCAAAAAACGATACAGCTTTTGTTATAGGCAACGGAGTTAGTCGTTCAGATATTGATATTTCTCTTATCAGTTTTAAAGGAACTACTTACGGGTGTAATGCTCTTTACAGAGAGTATGCACCTGATTTCTTGATAGCAGTAGACACAAAAATGATTCTAGAAATTAGCGAAGCCGGATATCAAAACGACCATCAAGTGTGGACTAACCCAAATCGCGCGTACTCAAGAATAAATAATCTCAATTTTTTTAATCCGTCAAAAGGATGGAGTTCTGGACCTACTGCATTATACCTAGCTAGCAAACACAATTATAAAAGAATATACATATTAGGATTTGATTATAAAGGTGTTAACGGTTTAGTAAATAACATTTATGCTGGCACAAAAAACTATAAAGGTGCATCATCTAAAGCAACTTATTATGGAAATTGGCTGAGACAAACAGCAACAGTAATAAAACAGAACCCCGACATCCAATATATTAGAGTAATTGAAGACGGTGGCTTTATACCCGACGAATTAAAGATATTACAAAATTTAAAGCATTGCAGCGTAGGCGGATTTAAAAGAATTTTCGAAAATATAGAAAACGATCCGTTTTGAACCTATTTCTGCACACTTTATCCAAAATAAAGTAAATATATTATGACAGCCCATGCCGTATAGGTATGAACCAATTATAGGAGTTTACAATGGCAGATCTTACTAAATTTGAAGAAATGCTCGAGCGTCTTATTAACGAAGACCGCGAAGGAGCAGAAGAATTATTCCACGACATTGTTGTAGAGAAGTCTCGTAGCATCTACGAGTCATTGCTCGAAGACGATGACGACATTGAAGAAGAAACTGACGAAGAAACTGACGAAGAAGTTGACGAAGCTGAAGATTCAGACGACGATGAAGAAGTTGACGAGGGTTTCAATTTAGACGAATTTGAAGTCGAAGCTGACGACGAGTTTGGTGGAGACCAAACTGACGACATGATGCAAGACTTAGGCATGGACGACGAAGGCGATGAAGGCGATGAATTCAGCATGGACGACGAAGGCGATGAAGGCGACGTTGAAGATCGAGTTGAAGATCTTGAAGATGCTCTTGAGCAACTAAAAGCTGAATTTGAACAGCTAATGTCAGGCGAAGAAGCTGATGACGATGTTGATATGGATGTCGACGCTGACGACGAAGCTGATGTTGATATGGATGTCGACGCTGACGACGAAGAAACCGAAGAAGACTACACTTTTGAAGAAGAAGAAGAAGACGATGTTGACGAAGGATCTTATAAGAAAAAGTCAAATAAGTCATCAAGTGAAGAAATGCGTGAGTATGTTGAAAAAGTATCGTCTGCAAAAATGGGTGACCATGGCACAAATACTAAGTCAGCAGTTGCTAGCCCAAACAAAATGGGTGACGGAACAACTGCAAATATTGCACGTAACGACGTTGAAAATGGTGTAGAAGCAAACAAAGGCAAACTAAAAGGTAGTGCCCTAAACGATCAAACTGCTAAAGAAGACAGCGCAGGAAACATTAATGTACCTGGCGGTAAAGCAGGAAAGACAGCGTTTAAAAAGACAGAGCCAGGCCACGGCGCTGAAAAGAAAGGAAAGGCCGATGCTCCAGCTAGCAAATCTTCATTGATTGGTAGCAAAAAGAAATAAGGAAGTTTGAATGAGAAACTTACGAGAGAACTTGTCATTCGACCAAGCCAGGATTGTAGTTGAGTCTGCTAATGAAGGTAAAGACTTGTATATGAAAGGAATTTGTATACAAGGCGGAGTCCGCAACGCAAACCAGCGTGTCTATCCTGTAAACGAGATTGGTAGGGCTGTCAAAACTCTCAACGATCAAATTTCTGGAGGATATTCAGTTCTCGGTGAAGTTGATCATCCAGAAGGCCTTAACATTAACCTCGATCGCGTTAGCCACATGATCACAGAAATGTGGGTTGATGGTGCAAATGGCTACGGTAAATTAAAAATCTTACCTACACCGATGGGGCAGCTAGTTAAAACAATGCTAGAAAGCGGCGTTAAACTAGGTGTCTCGTCGCGTGGCTCGGGCAATGTTAGTGAGGACGGCAACAACGAAGTAAGTGATTTTGAAATCATCACAGTAGACGTAGTTGCCCAACCGAGTGCACCTGGTGCATACCCAACTCCGATATACGAACACTTAATGAATGCTCGTGGTGGGTATCAAGCTTACGAGCTAGCACAGGCAACAAAGCACGATAAAAAGGCACAACAGTATCTAAAGGAATCGTTGATTAATATAATCAACAAACTCCAGTAAACTAGGAGAGTATAATGATAGATGCACTGAAAACACTCTTTGAAAACAACGTTGTTTCTGAGGACATCAGGGCACAAATCGAGGAAGCTTGGGAGGCAAAAGTTCGCGAAAATAAGCAACAAGCAGTTGCAGAACTACGCGAAGAATTTGCACAAAAGTACGAGTATGATAAGCAGACGATGGTCGAAGCTATTGATACTATGCTTTCTGAGCGCCTTGCAGAAGAGATTGCTGAGTTTGCAGACGATCGCAAACAATTAGCAGAAGCAAAAGCACGTTATGCAATTAAAATGCGTGAAAATGCTGATCTTCTAAAAGGTTTTGTAGTTGAACAGCTACAAAAAGAAATCCAAGAGCTACATGCAGACAAGAAGGCTATGGCAGAACAAAATGCTAAGCTGGAAGAGTTTGTTGTAGAAGCCCTGTCTAAAGAAATCGCAGAGTTTTATGAAGACAAAAAAGATTTAGCTGAAACTAAGGTTCGCCTTGTACGTGAAGCTAAGACGCACTTTAAGAAAGTTAAAGAAGACTTTGTTAAAAGAAGTGCTACCGCAGTATCTGAAACAGTTAGCAAAGCTCTAAATAAAGAGATTAGTCAGCTGAAAGAAGATATCGATACTGCACGTAACAACGACTTCGGTCGTAAGATCTTTGAAGCATTCGCAGCAGAATACGGCACTTCGTATTTAAACGAAAGGTCAGAAACTGCGAAGCTAATGAAGGTTCTTTCTGCTAAAGACAAGCAACTTGCTGAAGCCAAGGCTTTTGCTGCTAAGGCAAAACAGCTTGTCGAATCTGCACATGCAGAGAAGAAAAGCTTGCTAGAGTCAACTCGTCGCAAAGACATTATTTCAGAGCTCACTGGGTCATTAGGCCGTAAAGAGCGTGAAATTATGTGTGACCTGCTAGAATCGGTACAAACTGATCGCCTTCGTGCACAGTTTAATAAGTACCTACCAGCAGTAGTCGACGGCAAGACACCAACAAAGCAAAAAACAGTTTTGTCTGAAGCAAAAGAAGTTACAGGCAACAGAGAACAACCCACAGTTAGTAGTAAAGCAGACGATTCAAACGTAATAGAGTTACGTCGTCTAGCTGGATTAAATTAAGGAGATAATAATGTCAGAACTACTAGAAAGTCGCTGGCAGGATACGAAGACAGCACTTCTTGAAGGCCTACAAGGTAATAAGAAAAGTGTCATGGCTGCTACCCTGGAAAATACCCGCAAGTATCTTTCGGAAAGTGCAACCGCAGGTGCTACTTCAGCCGGCAACGTCGCAACCCTAAATCGTGTAATTCTACCAGTAATTAGACGTGTAATGCCTACGGTCATTGCTAACGAATTAGTTGGTGTACAACCAATGACTGGACCAGTTGGTCAGATTCACACTCTAAGAGTTCGTTATTCTGACACAGTAGGTGGAGCTACTCCAACTACTGCTGGTGAAGAGGCACTAAGCCCGTTCAAGATTGCAGAACAGTATTCAGGTAACGAAGGCGATCCAGGTCGTCCAGCAGCAACTTCTAAACTTGAAGGTGTTGGCGGTAATCGTCTAAGCATTCAAATCTTGAAGCAAACTGTTGAAGCTAAAACTCGTAAGCTAAGCGCTCGCTGGACTTTCGAGGCTGCACAAGACGCACAGTCACAGCATGGCATTGACGTTGAAGCAGAAATTATGGCTGCTCTTGCTCAAGAAATTACAGCAGAAATTGACCAAGAAGTTCTAGCTAGCCTAGCAGCTCTTGCAGGTGCTGCTGCTGAAACTTATGACCAAGCTGCTGTATCTGGTACTGCTACTTTCGTTGGTGACGAGCATGCTGCACTTGCTGTTCAGATCAACCGCGTTAGTAACTTAATTGCTCAGCGCACACGTCGTGGTGCAGGTAACTGGGCTGTTGTTAGTCCGTTTGCACTAACAATCCTACAGTCTGCTACTACTTCTGCGTTTGCTCGTACTACAGAAGGTACTTTCGAAGCACCAACTAACACTAAGATGGTTGGTACTCTAAACAACGCAATGAAAGTATATGTTAACACATATTCTTCAGATAGCGCACCTGTACTAATTGGTTACAAAGGTACAAGCGAATCAGACGCACCTGCGTTCTACTGCCCTTACATTCCTCTAATGTCAAGCGGCGTGGTTCTAGATCCGTCTACATTCGAACCAACTGTAAGCTTCATGACTCGTTATGGTTATGTTGAGCTAACAAACACTGCGTCATCTCTTGGTAACGCAGCTGATTATCTAGGCAAGGTTGCTATTACTAACTCTAACGTTAGCTTTAGCTAATTATTACTTAGGTAATACTAAATTAATAGGGCCTTTAGGGGCCCTATTTTAGTCTTTGCGATGTAAGATTATTAAATGATAAATACTTATGTTCGCCCAATGCGGGTTTATGCGGTTCCCTCCGCGTAGTTCGTAGAACGATCAAAATATAGGAGAAACAAATGGGACGTCCACTTAATAAAAGATGGTTTTTTAGAACCGAAATAGAAGGCGATTCGAACGTTACAAATGATCCTCGTTTCGCACCAAGAAATGATCCTTTCTTTAACATTACTGCTATTGTAAAAGTTGGAACTAATCCAGTTTCAGAAACTGGTATTATGCTTGGCCAAAGAACTGCAACTAAGTTTAAAGTAAATGACCAAGCTGACGGCACTGCGGTAAACGTCGACGGTACTGCAATCGACGGCACTGCCGGAACTGGGAATGTAGGGTTTTGCAGACTAGTTGATAAGGAAGTACCTGAAGACAACGAGATGCTAATTCAAGGATATGTCGACGGAGAAGGTGCACCGGTTAACATTCGTAAATTGAATAACCGTACAGTAATTGATTTTGATAATAATCGTTATACATGGGAAGTTCAAAACGACTCGTCAGTTAACGTACTAGTGCTAACACTAATATAATCTGCTAGGAGCCTCTAATGTCAAAATTTGTCAAAATACCAAACGGTGACTACAAACTATCTGTCCAACCTGGCGGCACAATAACGTTAGACGCCGGCGGATCAGGTAATATAGTTGTTGATGGCAACTTGGTTATTGGAGGCTCTACTACAACTATCAGCACTGAAGACTTAGCAATAAGTGATAATATTATTGTTTTAAATGACGGAGAGCAAGGCGCTGGAGTGTCGCTTAATCAATCAGGTATACAAATTGATCGAGGTTCGGAACCTCACTCATTTTTTATCTTTGACGAGCAGATGTCATGGACAGATCCAACAACCGGAGCAACTAGAAACGGTGGATTTGTCTTTACGGATGATATTTTTCAGCCTGGCTCCTTGATTGGAATACGCACTAATTCTATAACCACAGCTGGAAGTAATCTGTTTATTGAACCAGGCGGCGCAGTAGTAGCATTACCAGATAATTATGAACAAAGAATTAACGCTCTTGGAGCCTTAGACGTTGATAAAGACAGGGTAGTGCCAAATGTAGGATGGGTAGAACAAGAACTTGATTCGTTGTATAATACAATAATTACATCTGGTATTTCACAAATATCTCAAGGAACAACTACTCCTAGTCGAGTAACTGTTATTGATCAAGAATCTTCAGGTACAGCAAGCTTAATAGAATTTGCATTAGATAATACAATAATATCAAGAATGTTTGACAGTTCTTGGACTTACAATGACTTGCGATTTTCAGGATCAACTATTGTATGCACACAAGACGGTGCAGATTTAACACTTAGAGCAGACGGATTTGGGTCAGTACGTGTCGACGATGTTTTAAGAATAACAGAACGCTCACCGTCACAGATAAATGCAGAATTAGCACCGTCGACTGGAATAAAAATATATTCGGCACCGCCTCAAGCAGGTAAGACTGGTTTGTATTATATTAATGCTGAAAATGATCGTGACGAATTTGCAAGTAAAAAGCGATCATTATTTTTTAGCATGTTATTTTAAGGAATAAAAAATGGGAATTGTTAACTCGCAATTAACAACATCACAACTAGATATATTAGGTGTTGAATTATCAACACCTGGTGGAGTACCAGAAGGTGAAGAATTTGGTATTACTAATATTTTAGTATGTAATACGTATAGCGATTCAGCACCTGATGCAAGTGATCATTCTGCAACATTTGATATGCATTTAGTTCCTGCCGGTAAACCATTAGCATCAAAAGTTACATGTGTAATTCGTAACTTAACATTACCTGCTGGAGAAACATTTACATTTGATAATGAAAAAATAGTTTTAAAAGAAGGTGATCGTATAGTGTTTATTGCAACGCCTGATATTGGTAGCGGCAATACTGATTTGGCGGCAACTGTAAGCTATCTGGAAGTTTAATGAGACTTATAAAACGACAGACAACAAACGAAAGATCAATAAAAGGAAAAGGTGTCATCTATGAACAAGATGACAGAGTTATTATTGATTCAACTAATATTCTTCAATTGCCAATGGGCACAACTGATGACGCAACCGGCGGCGCAATAAACGGCCATGTTCGGTTTAATACTGAAAAACAGGAATTTGAAGCGTATCAGGATAATGAATGGAGAAATATCAGATTTAAAGAACCAAATCGAAACCCTGGGATAACTCAACAGATACTAGGCCCAGGAAATGGTTCGGAAAATGTATTCGGTCCGCTTGATTCAGGTGATGCTGATTATCCTGTACCTGTTGCAGCACATCATATTTTAGTTTTTATTGAAAACGTATTTCAGATTGCAACAGTAAACTACACACTAGAAGAAAGTGTAGGAGGCGATCTAACTGGACCTAGCCAGCCATATGCAGACGGGTGGTACATTAAATTCTTAAATCCAGTGCCAGACGGAAAGTCTGTAACTGTCCTACATAACTTCGACAAATAATTCCAACTATTACCTGTATTCTATTTTTTGATAAATATTAATTATAGAGTACAGGTATTCTCATTTTTATGACCTGTAATTACCAAGCTTGAGGAGAGAAAATGGATATTGGTCGTATATCAGGTCCGCTTCTTGCTGCTAACTTACTTCGCGAAAACGTTGATTTAGCTGTAGAAACTGACTTACTTTACATTGATGTAGCTAACCGGAGAATAGGTATTAATACCGACTCTCCGTCTTATGACTTAGATGTAGTGGGAACAATAAATTCAACTGATCTTCTAACTGGCGAAGTTACCGTAGACGCTAACTTAGTTTTAACTGCTTCTCAACTCAAGACTGAATCGGGCGATATTACTATAGCACCCGGAACTGTATCTGATAGGATACATTTAAACGGAATGACAGACGTTACTGGAACGTTAAGTGTAACTAGCGATTTTTCAGTTGACGGGAGTATAACTTTAGGTGATCAATCAAGCGATACAATTACAGCAAATGCATCGTTTACTAGTGGCCTCCACCCAAACGCAACAGAGACTTACGATTTAGGTTTGGCAGGAACAGTTTGGCGAAGGATGTATGCTGGACGAATTTCTGTTGATGCAATTGATATAGATAATAATATTATATCAACTACAACAACAAATACAAGTTTGAATCTCTCTCCAAACGGGTCTGGTGTTGTAAACCTTAACACAACTTCAGCAGTTAAAATTCCAGTTGGTTCGACTGGAGATAGAGTAACTGCACAAACCGGACATATAAGATTCAATTCAACTACTAATTTGTTTGAAGGGTATAACGGAACTTCTTGGAAAACTTTAGAGCGAGTGTCTGATTTAGACGACGATACTTACATTATCGCAGAAACTAGTTCAGGAAGCGACGAAGATACTTTGTATTTTTATGCCGGCGGTCTTCTAAATGCAACATTAAATACAACACGCTTTGATACAATTCGTGTTACAGTAGACGACATTAGTATTGATGATAATGTGATTCAAGTAGAATCGTCAAATACAGATTTAGTTTTAAGTGCAAACGGGTCAGGCACTGTTAACATTTTGTCAACAACTGATATAACAGGCAATTTGTTAGTTTCTGGAAACACAACAATTCAAGGGTCTGTGTCTGGTCTTAGTTTTTCTGGAGACGGCGCATCGTTAACAAATGTTGATGCAGAATTGTTTGACGGACTTGATAGTCCTTACTACTTAGATTATCCTAACTTTACTAATAGACCAGGGATTTTTAAGACATTTACTGTAGTAAATTCAAGTTCTGGGTTTACTTGGACTTCTGCAGGTTCGATTGAAGCAGACGTAGGGCAAGACACATTAGAAGCAACAATTGTAAATGGTCCAGGCTTAGATGTTGAAGTTGACTCGGCAAATGATGCTATTCGTTTCCAGCACAGCGATACTTCAAGTGTATCAAACTTTACAGTTGACAACTCTGCAGGAACAGTTTTACAAGATTTATCATTTACATTTGATACATTTGGTCACGTAACTGCAACTAGTATCGCGTCAGTTAATCTTGACAACCGTTATTATACTCAAACTATTGCTAATAGTACCTTCTTAGGTATTAATGATAAAGCAGACGATGCAGATTTACTTGACGGATTTGATAGTCCTTACTACTTAGACTATCCTAATTTTACTAATACTCCGAACATTTTCGAAACTGTTACAGTTACTCAAACAGATTCTGGTTTTACGTGGAACGGATCTGCTAATATTACTGCTATTTCAGGAACAGATACACTAACTTTAGTTGACGGTGCAGGAATTGATATATCAGTTGATGAGCCTAATCGTGCAATTCGTATTCGTCACACTGATACGTCAAGCGCAGCAAACTTAACACCGTCACATAGAAGATATGTTACTGGTTTGACGTTTGACACTTATGGTCACGTTACTGGTTATAATACTTCAGTCGACACAGTTGCACTAGGTACAGAAACAACAGGAAATTACGTTGCAACAGCTTCTGGTTCAAATGGTATTTCTGTGTCAGGATCAGGAACACCAACTGCGAACATTACAGTTAGCGGAGTTAACGCAACTACTACAACAAGAGGTGTTGCTAGCTTCAATTCTACTAATTTTACTGTAACATCAGGTGAAGTGACATCTAATAATATTACATTAGGTACATCTACACTCAACCTGGGAGGAACTACTACTAGTGTTCAAGGTATATCGCTGTTAGAAGTCGACGACTTGCGTTTCGACGGCCAAACTATATCTACTACTACAACTGACACCAGTGTAGTAATTAATCCAAACGGAACAGGAAACGTTAATGTATCGTCATCTAGAATTACAAATCTTGCCGACCCAGTAAATCCTCAAGATGCAGCAACTAAGGCATACGTTGATGCAACTGCTGAAGGTTTATCTGTAAAACAATCAGTTGATGCAGCAACTACTAGTAATTTAGATGCAACATATGATAATGGTACTGACGGTGTAGGAGCTACTTTAACTGCAAATTCAAACGGAGCATTTCCAACATTAGATGGTTATAGTAATTGGAATCTAGGCGACGGTGTATTAGTTAAAGATCAAACAAATGCTGCACATAACGGACGATACGATATTACTCAATTAGGTGACGGAAGTAATCCATGGGAACTTACTAGAAGTGAAAGTGTAGACGAAGCATTTGAAATACCAGGAAGTTTTATATTTGTTCGCAACGGCGACACCCAAGCTGCTACAGGCTGGGTAATATCTGTTGACACATCTCCTATGACTGTTGGTACAACAGACATTGAACTAATACAATTTTCAGGATCAGGAACGTTTACAGCAGGCGCCGGCCTAGATTTAGTTGGTACTGAATTTAGTCACACTGATACTTCAACTGTAGCTAACTTAAATGTGGATAACTCAGGCGGAACAGTCCTTCAAGATATCTCGTTCCAATTTGATACTTTTGGACACGTTACGTCTAGAAACATAGTCTCTGTCAACCTTGACAACCGTTATTATACCCAAACTATAGCTGATAGCACTTTCTTAGGTATTAACGCAACTGCTGATAATTCTAACTTACTAGAAGGACAAAACGGAGCGTATTATTTAGATTTTAACAATCTAACTAACGTTCCAAATAACTTTGAAACTGTTGCAGTTACTGAAGACGACATCGGGTTTACTTGGAGTAATGCCGGAGTTATTTCAGCCGATACAGCAGCCGATCAGATAACATTTGTAGAAGGTCTTGGGGTTGAGGTAGAAATAGACACAGCAGAAGATGCAATCCGAGTTAGTCATGCTGATACTTCGACAGTATCTAACTTAAATGTGGATAACTCAGGTGGAACAGTTCTTCAAGATATTATTTTTGAGTTTGACGATTATGGACACGTTACTGCAAGAAGTGTTGTGTCAACAAACTTAGATACAAGATATTACACACAAACATCTGCTAACAACACCTTCTTAGGCATTAATGCAACAGCAGTTAATTCTAATCAATTAAGCGGACAAGCTCCAAGTTACTATCTTGACTATACAAATTTCACAAATACACCGAATATTTTTGAAAGTGTCGAAGTAACTAACACAGATACAGGTCATACTTGGAGTTCTACTGGAACTATTGTTGCTGATTCAGGAACTGACACTGCAACAATAGTAAACGGACCTGGAGTTACAATCGAAGCTAGTCCAGGAACAGATGCGATCAGATTTAGCCATGCTGACACATCATCGGCGGCTAATTTGTCTGTTAATAACACAGGCGGCAACGTTGTTCAAAGTATATCATTTACTCTTGACGACTACGGACACATTACTACTAGAAGTGCAAGTTCGATTAATCTCGATAACAGATATTATACACAGTCTGTTGCTGACAGTACCTTCTTAGGCATTAATGCAACTGCTGATAACTCTAATTTATTACAAGGGCAAAACGGAGCTTATTACTTAAACTATAATAACTTCACTAATACTCCAACTATCGGAAATGCAACAATTACTATTAGTGCAGGAACTGGGCTAGGTACCGGTGGCTCGTTTACTACTAACCAAACAAGTAATGCAACAATTACGCTAACAAACACCGATAGAGGTTCTTCACAAAATATTTTTAAGAATGTTGCAGTTAGTGGACAAGATACTGTTGTTGCAGATAATAACAACGACACGTTAACACTTGCAGAAGGGTCAAATATTACTATAGTTACTGACGCTGCATCTGACACTATAACAATAAGTAGCACCGACAATTACGTCACAGGATTAAGCTTTAATACTGGAACTGGTGTTTTGAGTGCTTCTAGGTCAGGAGGCTTGTCAACATTAACAGTTGGACTTGACGGTCGATACTTAACTAGCGAAACTGACACTTTAAACTCTGTAACTTCTCGTGGTAATACTACATCAAATGCAATTACTGTTGGGACATTAACAGTAAACGGTAATATTTTACCAAATGCAAACAATACTCGTAATATAGGTTCTGCGTCGTTGACATATAATACAGTCTATGCTACGCTGTTTAACGGTACAGCAACCGAAGCTTATTATGCAGACTTGGCAGAAAATTATCTTACAGACAAGGAGTATGAGCCAGGCACTGTAGTAATGTTTGGGGGAGATGCAGAAGTTACTGAGAGCGACTCTCGTGCAACACGAAAAGTTGCAGGTATAATATCAACTGCACCTGCATACTTAATGAATTCAGGGTTAACAGAAGGCCAACCTATTGCATTAAAAGGAAGAGTGCCGTGTAAAGTAGTTGGGCCAGTACGTAAAGGCGACATGCTTATTGCCAGCGACATCCCAGGAGTAGCAATAGCATCAGACGAATGGATCGGCGGCGCAATGATAGGAAAGGTAATAGAAACCAATCTCAATGAAGGCGTAAAAGTAGTCGAAGTTGCAGTAGGCGTACTTTAATTACGAAATAAGTCAGCCAACCTAAACACAGTTTCGAGTTTAGCACGGTTGACTTTATTTGTTAAGGTATTTTTCAATCCGTGGTGCAACGGCCTCGGCCAGCTGTCAAAACTTGCCCAGGCATAACCGTCGTGTTCGCTATTTAGAGTTGGAATAAACTCTTCTTTAATTACACACAAATAAGTGTGAAAATGAAAGTGTTTGTCTGACGACACAAATGTTTCAAGAGGAATTGTCTTTAAAATCGGAGGAACAGTTCCTATTTCTTCTTCAATTTCTCTTTTCAAACCCTCCCAAGGAGATTCACCTGGTTCGTTTGTGCCGCCGACGATACCCCACTGGTTGTTTCTTTTGCTTGCTTTGCGGTACAAAAAAAGCATGCGATTAGTATCAAGAGTATAAAAAAGAGCACCGCTGCATATAATTAATTTCTCGTTCATAAAAATAATTAGCCGTACAAGTCTAAACGCCAAGTGCCAATTGAATATTCTCCGTCAACACTGAGCAACCACGATCCGTCTGCATAGCGATACTGAGTATTAGTGTTTAAGTTTGTTACGAATATTACTTCGTCTGCTTCTGAAGCATCGAAAACAATATGCCAACGATTTCCGTCCCATTCTACAATGTCGTCTGCATTAGCTACAAAGTCTGTTCCGTTGTTGTTTTTCCAAGCATCAGGACCATCAGCATTATCGGGGTCACCAATGTTATCTAAAAGTAATAGCCTAGTGCCTGCAATTGCAACAGTTCTAGGATCAAATCTAGAAGGATCTATAATGTAATCTATAGTAGTTTTAGGACCAGTAGGGCCATCTATGACAGAATCTTGAGGAAAACTATCAGTGTCCCAGTCTACAACTAAGGTTTTATTATCATCATTAGGAATAGAAAAAGTGCCAGTTAGTACAGCATCGCTATTATAATTAGATATAAAAATTTTACTAACATTAGGCAAATAGTTTCCAGGTAATGCCTCAAGAAGTTCGTGCCAGTTGCGTCCGCCTATTTTTCCTTGATAAATTATCTTAACAGTGCTACCATCTACGTAAATAGGATATTGATTATAGTTTACATTTGCTTGAGTGCTAGATATAGGAGTAACAGCTTTCCGGCCAAACTCTGTTTGTAAAGTACTAGATTGAAAATAGTCATCATATGCAGCAAGCTCAGGTGCTGTCATTCCTTCCTCGATAGTTCCTCTTGATTCGTCAAAAATGCTAGTAATTATATTAGTAATAATGCCCATCTTTTTAACTTTAACAGGAGAACTAATGAATATAGGAATAGTAAATGATAGTGTAGCAATGTCAATCTCTGATTCTAAACCAACTGGAACACTTCTATTACTGAAAACTACATTCTCTAATTCAACTACAGTTAAACTAGTCCAGTCTATAAAATTATCAGTTGTTTGAATCTCTAAGCTAGGGTGAAACAATGCTAAAATTTGTTCTAAAAGTTGTAATTTTTGATCAGTGCTAGAAGTCCAAATATCTACATTTGCTTTTAACGTATATGGAGTAGGAACTAACCTTTCAACAGTATAATTAGCTCCTTGAGTATTTAAATATTCACCAGACTCTGGATCAAATTTTCTTTCTCGAATATTTACAGAATGGGTGTGAGTTGCGTCCATTGCACGATCGCGATCCATTTCTAAAGCAGTTACATATACAGACATTCTAGGAGCACTAGGTAATTTGTTTTCTGAATTATCTCGAATAATATGTGCAACCTGACGAGTTAAATCGCCGTAAACTACAGGAACTGGTTTTTCGTTCCCTCTACCATCGCGAACAGGAAAATTACTCATTAAACGCATTAATTGTGTAATATAACGTCTTATCTGACCATCATAAAAAAATTTCAATTTATATCTCCGATTAGTTGTCAGCTTTTGGTCTTAATGCTTTTGATAAACTTTGGCGCTCTTGAACTTCTTCCCCGTCGATTATATTAACATTCTCGTTATTGATAAATGAAGTTCGTTGAGTATGCCGATCGTCGGTATTTGTTAAGGTCATTCGTAAGTTATCGTAAACTTTAACCCATTTATTTCCGTCATATCTAAATAAGCGATTGGGAGACAAATCTGTCCTTAAAAAATAATCACCTTCGTAGTTGTCACGTGGAAATTGTATGCCCATACCAAACGGTGCACCGTTTGGTGCATCGCCATGGTCGCCGTAAAAGACCAAATATCCAGTGTACCCTAATCTTTCTGGCATCTTGCCAATTTCATCAGCGGTGATAGTTAAGGCACTAGCATCAATATCAGTTTCGTCAGCTGTTTGTAATGCAATAGTTCCGTCGTCTAATTTTGTTATTGTGTAAAGATGGCGCAATCTAAATCCTGATTCTGGAGAGTCGAATTCTGCTTGTTCAACAACACGATTGTTAATTTCCATTTCTTTATTATAAGTAGACAATAAATCTCGCAACGTGTGATCGGTTCCTTCCCCAGCAGGTTGATCTAATATATCACTGTATTCAGTACCATCATAAATTTGTTTCAATTTTAACCGATATAAATGAGGATACCAGGTAGGTGAAAATCCTTCAGCTGCTCGGTTTACATCTTCTACTACATAAAATCTTTTTAGCGCTAATGAAAAATCATTTAATGCATACTCGTCTTTTAAATGAGGAAGTTCTAATACATCGCCCGACAAGATTTTTCTTCCTAATGTCTTTACAGAACTATTAATATGTACAGTTAAAAATAAAGTATCGTTGCTTAAAAAGAGACCAAATTGTGATAAGTCAAAGTCGATATCCTGAACATTGTAGATTCCGCGAATAGTGTATACATCTTTATCGTATTTTCTATCACGATTTTCTAAAAAGAGTAAGTCTTGAATATTGGTTTCGCTTAGTGCATCGTATTGTGGCTGATCAGCTGACGCATCTTCGTCGTCAGGGTTTTCGGTACCTAAATACTTGTGTATATTAATATCAGTTCCGCCGACAGTAAACATTTCTTGTATTTGTCTGTCAATAAAATGATAATCATTTCCGCGTTCAGGTCGGTAAAGACTTAATCTAGGCATAGTAAAGATTCTCTCATATAACATATTTATCGCAACGAATAAATACAATATCGGAGAATAGCTATGGCAGATTTATCAACAGAAAAGCAAAAAATTTATGATTATGTGCATACAATGCTAGGCGGCGGCATGGTAGATGTCGAACTAGACCCAGTGCATTATGAAACTGCATTAGAAAAGGCCTTAACACGATTTCGTCAGCGTTCGAGTAATTCAGTTGAAGAATCATACATTTTCTTAACAACAGAAGTTGATCAAAACGAATATATTCTGCCTAAAGAAGTTATTGAAGTTCGTCAAATTTTTCGAAGAAGCATTGGCAGTCGTACCGGAATGGGCGACGGCGGCACAATGTTTGAACCTTTTAATATGGCTTACACTAATACATATTTAATGTCAGGAACTATGATGGGAGGCTTGCTAACATACGAATTATTCTCTCAGCATCAAGAACTTGTTGGTCGAATGTTTGGATCATTTATTGAATTTAAGTGGAACGCATCTACCAAGAAGCTAACTATTCTTCAGCGGCCTCGCGCCCAAGAAACTTTAATGCTTTATGCATATAATTACAGACCAGATAGTCAACTTTTAGAAGATTACTTGGCAATTCAGTGGATTAAAGACTATACATTAGCGTCATGCAAATATATGCTCGGCGAAGCTCGTTCTAAATTTGCATCAATTGCAGGTCCACAAGGTGGAACTACCCTCAACGGAGATTCACTAAAGGCAGAAGCCCAAGCTGAAATGGAAAAACTTGAAACTGAAGTATCACAACAAGTAAGTGGCGGAGTTGGATTCGGCTTCATAATAGGCTAGATTCCTTATTGGGTAAGATAAATAAGAGTATGAAAAATACACTTATTTCTATCTTAGAAAACGATACGAGCTATAATAAATCTGCAACAAGGTATCTGTATAAACAGCATCCAGAACTGTGGCAAGAGGTATTGTCTGCTACAAGTTTCCTACCAGAAGATGCCAAAGCAAAACAACGTGTGTGGCACATATTAAATGATGTATATTCACGCCCTACTTGCCCTATAACAGGTGAGTATGTTAAGTGGTGGGAAAATAGATACCTTGGTACCGCAAACCGTTCTGCAAAATCAAAGTTGATGGCAAAGAATGGAACTTTTAATAATCAGACAACTGAAGCAAAAGAAAAAAGAACTAGAACATTAAAAGAAGGATTTGCGTCAGGTAGACTAAAACCTAAAAAGTGGTCAGAAGAGGAAACAAGAAGACGATACGAAAAGATTAAAAAAGCAACTGAAGAAAAATATGGTGTGCATTCTACTCTCCTCTTACCAGAAGTACGTGAAAAGCAATATCGGTCAAAGGTAGAAAAGGGAATTATAACACCTAGAGAAAAGCGCACTGCCCGACAACTATATTATGATACTGTTATAAAGTTTACCAAGAAGAGTTGGCAAGAGCACTTTGATAAAATCAACCCAGGCCGCCTTAACAGAAGCGAATGGGATTTAGATCACGTCTATAGCATACAAGCGGGCTTTCGCAACGGAATCCCTCCTTACATCATCGGACACTGGACAAATTTGCGAATGTTAGAACCTAGTAAAAACTATAGTAAAGGTATGCGATGTGATAAAACTAAAGAACAACTGTTTGAGGACGTTTTTGCACAACTCAGTTGACATAATGCTCTAATGATTTTATAATAAAATAAAAGGAGTCTTATGAAACATACCTTGCCTAAATTGATGATTGTTGGTCATGGAAGACATGGAAAAGATACAGTATCTGAAATACTAAGAGATAAATTCGGTTATACTTTCAGATCTTCTAGTGATTACTGTGCCGAGCATGTGATTTTTCCTATATTGGGTCCTTTGTACGGGTACAAAGATTTTACAGAATGTTTTAATGACCGGCATAATCATCGCAAAGAGTGGTATGACTTAATTCATGAATATTGCAAAGAAGATAATGCCAGGCTCGGCAAAGAAATTTTTAGCAAGTACGGAATCTATTGTGGATTGAGACACAAAGCAGAATTTCACAGTATGCGCAATCAAATGGTATTTGATTTTGCAATCTGGGTAGACCGTTCAGATCACTTACCTGAAGAAGCAGAAACTTCTATGTCAATCAAACCGTGGATGACGGATTTCATTATTGACAATAATAGTGATTTGGCTCAACTAGAAACTAATGTTGATCACTTAATGCAAACTCTATTAAAAATCTGGTCTTAAATCTCCCTGCCGCCATACTATACCTTCCTTTTGTATAATACGCTGACAGTTAGCACAAATTGTTTTAAGATTTGACGGGCGAGTATTATTTAAATCTCCGTCAATGTGAAACACATTAAACTGTTCAGCGTGCTTACTTGTAAAACTGCATTTTTCACAGTAGTTTTTCTTCTGATATCCAGCTTGCTTCCATTTAGGTATTCCGTGCCCCAGACCGTTCCGTAAACACCTCTCGCATTTTTTACGATAATATATCTTACCATTTTTTCGATAATTAATTGCAGCAGGTCGCTGTCCGCATTGACATAGTGGTCTCATTCTCTCCTCCCGTATTTTATTTACCGGCTAACCTTTATACCCCCTTTTCTCGGGGCTTATCCGGGGTGATTTTCGGATATGTTAATAAATACTGTTATATTAACATCCAACAGGAGAGATATTATGGCATTAACATCACCGGGCGTAGAAGTTAGCGTTATTGACGAAAGCTTCTACGTGCCTGCCGCAGGCGGCAGCGTTCCGATGATCTTTGTCGCTACAGCAGGAAATAAGCCAAGCGGTACAGGATCAGGAATTGCACAAGGAACGTTAACAGCAAATGCTGGTCGTCCTTACCTAATTACTAGTCAGCGAGAACTAGGAGAAACATTCGGAGATCCGTTATTTTACTCTGACAACGCAGGGAACATGATTCACGGAAGTGAATTAAACGAATACGGTCTGCAAGCTGCTTATTCTGTACTAGGAGTAACAAACAGAGCGTATGTTGTTCGAGCTAACATAGACTTAGCAAAACTTCAACCTCGGTCAACTGCTCCAGGCGGCGAACCGGCGGACGGAGCACATTGGTTTGACACTCGAGTAACTAGTTTCGGATTGCTCGAATGGGATGGCCGACCAGTTACAGCACCTGGAGGCCAAAGTTTCTCTAGCGTTGAGCCTATTATCTTAACACAGTCAGGAGAGGTTACAAGTACATTTGAACCAAGAGCATCAATTGGTGCAATTGGCGAATATGCTGTTGTAACTGTAGCTGATTCAAATCAAGTATGGTATAAAACACCTGGAAATGCTCCTGCTGCAACAGGCCCTGCAGGTACTTGGGTAAGAGTTGGATCAGAAGCATGGAAGGCAAGCCATGCAGCAACTCGCGGCGATCAATCAGTAACATCTCTAACTGGCGGTGATACGTTTGTTATTCGCGTTAACAGCTCAGACAACACTGTTACAGTACCGTCTGGTTCCCCGACTATTAATGATTTAGTAACGGCGTTTAATTCTGCAAATTCAACTAGCGGCATTTATGCAGCATACGTTGATAATGCATTTGAAATCTACTCAACAGGAGAAGATTTTGAAATTATTGCAGGCACTGGAACAGTATTAGACGATCTAGGACTATACGAAGGTGAATATTTTGCACCAAGTGTACACGTAGCTCCACACACAAACGTACCAGAATTTAGAGATGAAGACCCTCAAGATAATGTTGCAGGGGCACCATCTGGTAGCATTTGGGTTAAGACTACTACACCAAACGGCGGAGCAGATTTCCGAGTAAAACGTTACAACGAAGATACTGGTTTATGGGAAACTATTCCGGCTCCGGTTTACACAACAGCTTATCGAGCTCTATTCGAGTTAGACCGAGCAGGCGGCGGTAGTAATTTACAAACTGGCGACTTATACGTAAATGCTAATATCAGTGAAGCAGCAAGTCCGCTGGCTAATTTTAAGATTTATAGTCGTGTAGCAACTGGACCAACTACAGTCACAGGGTATAAAATTAACACCGGAACTATAACATCAGGAACATCTCGTTCTTTTGATATGGTAGAATCGGTTGCAGGATCTGCACAACTTTCTATGCCAAGAACAGTTCAAGTAGACGTTAACGGTGATGCAGACGATGCTGAAGCAATTGCAGCAGCAATTAACTCAACTGGGTTTACAAATATAATTGCCCTAGTTAACGCACAAAATCGTGTTGTCCTTCAGCACAGACTCGGCGGAGAAATTCGAATTGCCGATACTGACGGACTGTTAGAGGAAGCAGGCTTTGAGCCAAGCGTTGCAGATAACTTGTATGAAGCACCGGCAGGAGACACTACACATGATTTTGTAGCATCTAACTGGCAGCCACTAGAATATACTGCGTCTGATAACGAACCATTGAGCTTAACTCAAGACGGTGAACTATGGTACAATTCGATTGTAGACGAAGTAGACATTCTAGTACACGACGGTGATACTTGGGTAGGATACAACAATGCGTTTCCTAACACTCGTGTAGAAGGACCGTACGTTTCTGCAACAGCACCAACTGGAAACAACATTGTAGATAATGAGCTTTGGATTGATACTTCTAATATCGAAGAATACCCAAGAATCCATCGTTTTAATTCAAATGTTGGATGGATCTTAATTGACACTTCAGACCAGACTACAGATCAAGGTATTTTATTTGCAGATGCACGCTGGAGTGATTCTGGGGAAAATGCAAATGCAGCGTCAATTGAAGAACTCACAGTTAGTGATTACTTAGATCCAGATGCACCTGATCCAGCACTATATCCTCGTGGTATGTTGCTATGGAACACACGTCGCAGTGGTTTTAATGTTAAGCGATTTGTTAGGAATTATGTTAATCAATCTAACAACAACAGTCGTTTCAACGACGAACCGATGGACACATATTATCCGCATCGTTGGGTTACTGACTCAGGAAACAACGAAGACGGCTCAGGAACATTTGGTCGACATGCCCAGCGCAAGAGTGTTATTCAGCAGCTTCAAGCGATGGTTAACTCGAATCAAGAAATTCGAGACGACGAAGCACGCCAGTTCAACCTAATGGCATGCCCAGGCTATCCAGAACTAATTGGTGAGATGGTAACGCTTAACTATGATCGCAGACTGTCTGCGTTTGTTATTGGTGATACGCCAGCTCGTCTAACACCTGACGCAACATCACTAAACGAGTGGGCAACAAACGTTCGCAATGCAGTTGAAGATAGCGATCAAGGAGCAGTTAGCTTTGATGAATATCTAGGTATGTACTACCCATGGGGCTTTACTAGTGATAATGCAGGAAATAACGTAGTAGTACCGCCAAGTCATATGGCGTTGCGTACTATCTTGCTTAACGATCAAGTTGCATTTCCGTGGTTTGCACCAGCTGGAACACGCCGTGGCGGAGTAACTAACGCAACAGCTTCTGGCTTCATTACTGCTGAAGGAGAGTTCCAGTCAGTTGCACTAAATGCTGGTCAGAGGGATGTACTATACGAAAACTCAATTAACCCGATTACATTTATTAATGGAGCAGGGTTAGTAGTGTTTGGTCAGAAGACTCGCGCAAGGAATGCAAGCGCACTTGATAGGGTTAACGTAGCACGTTTAGTTGTCTATTTACGTGGACAACTAGAATTACTAGCACGTCCTTACTTGTTTGAACCAAATGACAAGATTACACGGGATCAAATCAAGGCAGCAGCTGACTCTCTATTACTAGAACTAGTTGGCTTAAGAGCATTGTACGACTTCTTAGTTGTGTGTGATGAAAGTAATAACACGCCTGCAAGAATTGATCGCAATGAACTATGGCTAGATATTGCAATAGAACCAGTTAAGGCAATTGAATTCATTTATATTCCATTGCGTATTAAGAATACTGGAGAGATTGCATCACTAGGATAATATGCGCAGATAATGGGCTGCTAGAAATAGCAGCCCAGAACGGCATAAATACAAGTGTAATAGGAGAATAGAATGCCAATCACAACATTACAAAATATATCGGTACCAACAGAAGGGGCAAACAGCAACTCGTCTTTGTTAATGCCTAAGCTGCAATACCGTTTTAGGGTGTTCTTAGACAACTTCGGAACAATTGGCGGACCTGATGGCGTTAGAGAAGTATCGCGTCAGGTTATTGATGTCACTAAGCCAAACTTGTCATTTGAACAAATGACCCTAGATGCATATAACTCAAGAACTTATCTAGCAGGTAAGCACACTTGGGAGCCAATTACTCTTACTTTACGTGAAGATGCAAATAATAACGTACAGAAGATTGTTGGTCAGCAATTACAACGTCAGTTTGATTTTTATGAACAATCAAGTGCGGTATCTGGCGGAACATACAAGTTCCAAACAAGAATTGAGATGCTCGATGGCGGCAACGGTTCTCAGGGACCGAATGTTATTGATCGATTCCATCTAGTTGGGTGCTATATTGAAAGTGTAAACTATAATACATTAGTATACGCAACAAGCGAACCTGTAACAACAACTTTAACTATTCGTTACGACAATGCAATCCAGTTTGGAGCAGACGAAGAGTTTAACGGAGTTGGTGAGCCAGTTGTTAGGTCAACTAATGAATCACCAGGCGGATCAATGGCAACTTCTTAAACAGGTAGTTGATTGGTACGCTATTCAAAGCGAGGGCATTGCTCTCGCTTTTCTTTTACATTAAAGAAAATTAGTAGATAAATATAATTATGAGTATACAAGATCAATACATTACAAATAGAGACTTGAGTGTGCATCTGCGCGACGCTCGACATGCACATCAGCTCTTTACAGAACATGGGCTAGCATTTGCACCTAAAACAAAGTTCCTGTACCATGTAGTGTTCCAGCCAACTGCTGAAGTTGCTGCAACTATGCTTAGTAATACGTCTTTTTATCAAAAAGAATTAGGAGTATTAGCTAAAAGTGTTGATCTTCCACAATTTAGAGTCAGCTTAGAAACAAAACAACAGTATAATAGAAAGAAGAATGTACAAACAAGAGTTGATTATCAAGATGTTACTGTAAGGTTTCATGACGATAACACTGGTATAACTAGGGCATTGTTAGAAGAATACTACAGATACTACTACCGTGATGGAAATATCAGACCTGGTAGCAACGGATTTAAACCACGTGACAAATATACATACTCTGAACAAATACCTAATTATGGACTTAATAACGGAAAATACGGACCGTTCTTTGACTTTATTAAAATATATCAGCTTGCAAAACAAAATTGGTTTAGCTACACCTTAATAAATCCTATATTAAGTAGCTGGAGTCACGATCAAGTAGACAGCACAGACGGCGCCGGCTTAATGGAGAATACTATTGTTGTAGCGTACGAAGGAGTGTTGTATGATAACGGTATAATCGGAAGAGCAAGTGAGCCAGCAGGATTTACAAGTCAAGAAACTAGATATGATGTATTTCCAAGTCCGCTTGGTTTAACCGAAACTCAGCCAATTATAGAAACACAAGGTCCGCGACTTTTAAATACAGAAGCTTCAACAGCTCCTACTAATATAACTAGAGCAGCAAACAGTGCTAGCGTCGCCGCGCCTAGAAATTTTTTACAAGAAGTTGCAGCACAGCCAAGTGTTTTGCCGCAATCAAGAGTTCCAAGAGATGCACCTGTGCAGCAACAACCTCAAGAAATATTTACTTCTTTAGATGCAAGACCGTCTGGAGCAACTCGAGACATAGACACTATGCAAAGAGAGCTTAATGCAAATCCGGCAGCAAGAAAGAGCTTTACTGCTAGAGTCTTAAATACTACAAACGAACTTGGAATTTCATATAATGATTATAGTTCAGCTAGTCCAGATGATCAAAGAGAAATTGAAAATCAAGCACTTGCTCAAATATCATCAACTGTAAAATTACAATCATACGCAGTTGAAGCACTTACTGCAAATAGAGGATAACATGGCAGAAACAACTATATCGTCTCAAGAAAGACGCGATTTAACTACTACATTCTTTGCAAATTATTATGAACAAGATATACCGTATAGTGCTGCTGAAGTAGATAGCGTTATTGGATACTTTCTGAAAAGGGGATTTGACCAAGTATCAGCAGTTAACACGTCAGTGATTCTATTACGACAAGCAAATAGAGATAAACTAAATGTTCATCAGCTTATAGATACATTGAAAGGTATTACAGATGTACAATTAAGTAATATAGTAGCACAAATACTAAATTTAAATAGATCAAAAACTAGTACCTTAGGCTACAGGATACCACAAATAACTCACTTATTTGACCAAAGGAATATTATTGTATAATGGCTAGATTTAGTCAAGGTAAATTTCATCTAAAAAATCCAGAAAAATACTTAGGCAAACGGACTCCTATGTATAGGTCTAGTTGGGAATTTACGTTTATGAAATTTTGCGATGAACATCCTAGTGTCACGGAATGGGCATCGGAAGCTATTAAGATCCCATATAGAAATCCATTAACAGGTAAACAAACAATATATGTGCCGGATTTTTTTATTGCGTATGCTGATAAAAATGGCAAAAAACATGTAGAACTAATAGAAGTAAAACCAGCTAATCAAGCAATAAAAGAAAAAACCGGTAGGTCAAAAGTAAATCAAGCACACTGGGTAGTTAATCAAGCAAAATGGGAAGCTGCTCGGGCTTATTGTAAACAGAATAACATTACATTTAGAATTGTTACCGAAGGTGACATTTATCATCAAGGTCGAAAAAGATAAATAATAGCAGTATATTATGGACATCTATTATGACCAAAAAACTTGAAGAGCTGCTGAATTTGCCTGAATCTCAAGAAGAAATCAAAGAAGCAGAAAAGAAAGAAAAAGAAAAACAAAAAAACGAAGCTGTTGAACATGCTCGAGCGTTGCGAGACATCTCTGAATTTGATAAAATATCCGAAGCGTTGCCTGCGGTTAAAGGATTAGGAAAACTAGCAGACGACGAATTAAATGAAATTGCCCTGAAAGCGATGGAAGCATACGACGATTTAATGGATTTAGGTATGAATGTTGAAGCTAGATATTCGGGCAGAGTATTTGAAGTTGCTGGATCTATGCTTAAGACAAGCTTAGATGCAAAGGTTGCTAAACTTGATAAAAAACTTAAAATGGTTGAATTGCAACTTAAGAAAGAAAAGTTAGACAAAGAAACAAGCAAAGGTTCTGGCGAAGACGACGGTATGATTAACGGAGAAGGATACGTAGTTACTGATCGAAACAGCTTGCTGGAAAAGCTCAAAGGTCTAGATAAAGATAAATAGAGTATAGAGGATATGCGCATGGTTAGATCATTTGAACAAATACTGACAGAGTCACGTAAAACGTACCCGTTTAAAATTGGCGTTGCAGGAGAGCTTCCTGAAGACTTTACTGACAAATTAGAAACTTCGCTAAAAAAATTCGGATTGAAAAATCTATCTACAGGAAAGAAAACTCCGATCCAAGAACGTCCGTTAGATTTTCCACAACTTCAGAATATGGAAGTGACGTACTTTGATGTTGAACTTGAATATCCAACAACTGTCCAAGTTCTTCAAGAATATGTAGGAAAGTGCTGCGCAATTCATCAAAGCTGTATTATAGTTCGTAATCCGAACGAACCTCAAGAACGATATCAAGAAGAAGATAAAGAAGAAACGGTTTACGAACCAAAACTAACTAATCCTGATCTAGGCGGAGAATCTGCGCAAGAATCCGTCGGACAAAACCGTATAATGGAGCTTCTAAAGGAGCTAGAAATTGCCCGCAAAGAACGAGGTCATAATCCTGCCGAAGCAGCTCCTACTGGCTCGTCGAAAGATATCGGCGATGCTGAAAATACTACGAGCGCAATAGGAAACTAATTATGAATATGGAAGATATGATCCGTCGTTTAACGGATATGGAAAAAGAAACTAAAACCCTTAACGAAACAGCCATGCCGGCGCCAGGAGTTCCGCAAGTTCCAGTAGAACCTGCAAGTCAAGGCACACCTGTTAGCATCAATGTCTCTATGAATGCAAGTGGAAAAGAGCATGTAGCAGACTTATTGGACATGATGAAGAATGCTGGTTTAGGTGGTGCTCAAGAAGTATCGCCAGACATGATGCCGATGCGACAAGACATGGAAAGATTGCGCGGCCTTGTTGACGAACCTGCGCCCGAGTCTGACAGCATGGAGCCGTCGTGCGGAATGGAAGATATTCAATCTGAAGAAGAATTAGATGAATATGAAAACGAACCAGACCCTGACTATCAAGATCACAAGTATATGACCAAAGACTTGTCTGGAGGCTTAAATCGCGAAAAGAAAGCGTATGCTGCTGCACAAGACGGCGACAACGCAATGGCAGTAGAAGCTGGTCATATTAAACAAGAGCTACTAAGAGCGCTAGGTGAGAAACGTGCTAAGGAAAGCAGCGACGAAAGCCAAGTAGATGAGATTAGTGCTGACACGCTTCGATCTTACCGAGATAAAGCGCAAGCTGATATCGGTAAGAAACAAAAAGATCTTCGCAGCCGAGTGCCGTCATGGAAAATACCGCAAGGCAAGGACGCAGATCTTGAAAAGAAAATTAAAGATCGTGGTGAACAGAAAAGCAAAGCAGTTCAGAAACTGATGAAAAAAGATCCAACACCGGCTCCTAAGAAGGGCGAAAAATACCCGCTAGGCGGCCGAGATCCTAAAAGCGGACGTTCTTATAGTAGTTAACTTGCTGAAATACTAGCATAAAAAGGCACCTTTGGTGCCTTTTTTGTTAAATAAAGCTAGTACTCGGAGAATAATATGAGTAAATCACTTGACGGCGTCTTAACAAAAAAGGCAAACCAACAAGAAACATATACCGAACGGCAAATAGACGACTTGGTAAAGTGTATGGATCCAGATGTTGGATATTTGCATTTTGCTAAGAACTTTGCATACATTCAGCACCCGGTAAAAGGAAAGCTGTTATTCGAACCGTTTGAATATCAAGAACGATTAATGCAAAGCTACCATAACTATCGTTTCAATGTAAACATGCTTCCTCGTCAGACTGGAAAAACTACATGCGCAGCAGTGTATCTAACATGGTATGCAATGTTCCATCCTGACCAAACTATTCTTATTGCGGCGCACAAATACACTGGTGCCCAAGAAATTATGCAGCGTATTCGTTACATATACGAATTATGTCCTGACCATATTAGGGCAGGGGTAACAAGTTACAATAAAGGTTCAATAGATTTTGAAAACGGATCGCGAATAGTAAGTTCTACTACAACTGGTAATACAGGTCGTGGTATGTCAATATCACTCTTGTATTGCGATGAGTTTGCGTTTGTGCAACCAGGAATTGCTGACGAATTCTGGACATCAATATCGCCTACATTAGCAACTGGTGGTAGGGCAATTATAACTTCTACCCCAAACTCAGACGAAGACACATTTGCTAATATTTGGAAAGATGCAGAAAAGAACTTTGACGAACACGGAAACGAGCAAGAACTAGGTATTAATGGGTTCCATGCATTTACAGTAGGCTGGGATGAACACCCAGATCGTGACGAGAAGTGGAAACAAGAAGAAATTGGAAGAATTGGCGAAGAAAGATTTCGTCGAGAATATGCTTGTGAATTCCTAGTATTTGACGAAACTCTAATCAACTCTATTAAACTGTCAACCATGGAAGGTTCCCAACCAATCTTAAATATGGGGCAAACACGTTGGTACAAAAAACCAACACCTGGGCACACTTATGCAGTTGCACTTGATCCTAGCATGGGCACCGGCGGCGATTATGCTGCAATTCAAGTAATAGAACTTCCGACGTATATTCAAGTAGCTGAATGGCGGCACAATACAACTGCAATTCCTGCGCAAATACGCATTCTACGTGACATTTGTACTTACATTGCAAGTGAAGTTCGTACACCTCATTCAGTTTACTGGAGTGTAGAAAATAATACAATAGGCGAAGCTGCATTAATTGTAATAAATGATTTTGGAGAAGAAAATATTCCGGGATTATTTGTATCAGAGCCTATGAGAAAGGGACATGTTCGTAAATTCCGTAAAGGATTTAATACAACCCACTCTACTAAAATTACAGCTTGTAGTCGATTAAAAACAATGATAGAAAACGATAAGCTTATAATTCATTCAAAACCGTTAATTTCTGAACTAAAAAATTACGTAGCAACAGGGTCGAGTTATCAAGCAAAGCTAGGTCAAACTGACGATTTGATAGCAGCAATACTATTAACGATACGGATGATGTCAGTATTGAAAGATTGGGATCCGAAGATTTATAATACATTTACACAAGCAGAGGCAGACGACGACTACGAACCGCCGATGCCGATCTTTGTTAGCGGAAATTATTGATAAATACATTATGAAAGATTTAAGTAGAGTAGGCGAAGAGTTATTTAATAAAATTCGAGGACGTTTTCCAAACGTCACAATAGGTGACGAAGAAGGAAACGTTACTAACGATCCGTCTGAGGCTAGATTCTTTGATTTTGAATACAAAGATAACGGAAAAGCGCTTGGCAAAGTAAGTATTAGTATTACTGAAGATGACGGTATGTCGGTTATATTTTCAAAAGACTTTATTGCTGACGAAGACGAAATGACTCAAACTGCATGGTATAATTTTCTAAGGGAGCTACGGTTCTTTTCTAAAAAGCGCATGCTAGATTTTGATATTCGCGATATTACAAAAACAAACTTAACTAAACGAGATTATAAATTTTTAGCAAACCGCCCTGGGGACACACAAATGACGGAATCAAGATTATACGGAACAGCTAGGTCGAGCTATCAAGACATAGACGGCGCTAGACTAGTAATTAAACATACTGAGAATGTTGACCAAGAACAGGCAATAAGCCGTACTAGGAATATCGGCAGAATCTATATAGAAAGCCCAGAAGGCGAACGTTTTAAATATCCATTTAAGCACCTAAACGGCGCCCGAGCAATGGCTCGGCACGTAGCTGAAGGCGGCAACGCATATGATCAGTTCGGGCAGTATATCGTAGGTTTGTCAGAAGAAATGGGCAAACTGCGCAAATTCAAAAACTACATGGGTCGCTCTGCTGTAATGGCAGAAAGCTTAGCTGAATACACTGATGTTGTAAACGATCGTATAAAAACTGTTAAAAAGACTCTAGAATCTCTTCAGAAAAAGAATTACTACTCAGAGGCATTTGAGTCGTTTGAGCCGCCGGTGTTTGAAGATGTGCCAGACGATGTTAAAGAGAACTGGATTGATCAACTAACTATCCGTCAGTTTAATGAAGACCTGAAAGACATCTTCCCTTACATATACAAGCTAGTAGGTGAAGCAACTAGGGCAAAAGAACTAGGGCCAGAAGACTTACTCGGCGAAGACTCTGAAGAAGAAGTTGAAGAAGGTCTTATGGATAGATTAGGAAGAAAATTAGCTAAGGCATTTTTCTGGGATAATACAACTCCGGATGAAATGAAGAAAAGGGTCCGTAACTACAGCGACAAAGAACTAAAAGCATTAGCAGGACACGTTGACGAAAATCCTGGAAAATATTCCGAACGTTCTCTTCAAATTAAGCTAATTGACCGAGAACTAAAGCGAAGAGCTAAAGGGCTATCTACCGGACAGGACTACGATAAAGAAATCGAATCAACGTTTGATAAGATGATGGGTCAATTTGCAGATAACGAGTGCGAAGATGATCCAAACTGCGACTGTAATGGCGCTGCTGAAGACAGTGAAGAAGCTGAACAAAAAACTCCTTTAGGCGAATTTATCCTTAGCTATTACGACAAAGAAACTGGAGAGTTTCCAAAAGGCGAAACAGCCGTTCTTACTATGATAGAAAAAGATTACGGCGAACAGTTTATTGAACCAGCAAAACAGTTTATTGAAAGAGTAAACCAAACGTTTGAGCAGTATCAAAACAGTACTAACCAACTTCAGCTAGATGACGGCGAAGACCAAGAATACTCGCGCATGCGTGAGCTAGCTGGCCTGCGCTAAGTAGCTGAAAATATTAAGAAATTTACTTGACAAGATAAATAAAAGTGTGTAGTATAGTAATTGTGCTACACACATTAAGGCACATAATAAAAACGACATAGGCACAACTTAGGAGGCATAACTATGGCATCATTGGCTGAAATTCGCGCAAAACTAAAAGAACAAGAAAACCGCACATCTGGCAACAACGCTCCTGGCCCGGGCGACAACGCAATTTACCCTTTCTGGAATATTAAAGAAGGCGAAAGCGCAACCTTCCGTTTCTTACCCGATGGTAATCCTGATAACACTTTCTTCTGGACAGAACGTCTAATGATCAAGCTACCTTTTGCAGGGATCAAAGGAGAAACCGACTCACGACCTGTTGTAGTGCAAGTTCCGTGTATGGAAATGTACGGAGAAAGTTGCCCAGTACTTGCAGAAGTTCGCGGATGGTTTAAAGACCCTAGTCTAGAAGATATGGGACGTAAATATTGGAAAAAGCGTTCGTATATTTTCCAAGGATTTGTTGTAGACAATCCTCTGTCTGACGACAAAACACCTGAAAACCCGATTCGACGATTTATTATCGGTCCCCAGATTTTCCAAATTATCAAACAAGCGTTAATGGATCCTGACATGGAAGATCTGCCAACAGATTATACTGCTGGAGTCGACTTCCGTCTTAACAAATCAAGCAAAGGTGGGTTTGCTGATTATTCAACTTCAAACTGGGCACGAAGAACTCGTCCTCTTTCTGAAGAAGAAGCAGCGGCTGTCGACGCGCATGGTTTGTTTGATTTAAGTGAATTCCTACCGAAAAAGCCTGACGCAACTGCTGTTAAGGTAATTCAAGAAATGTTTGAAGCTAGTGTAGACGGCGAAGCATACGATCCCGATCGTTGGAGTCAGTATTTCCGGCCAGCAGGAATGGCAGCACGTACTGGTGACCCTAATACTCAAACAAGTAAGCCAGCATCGAGCACACCGAAGACCGAATCATCGGCTTCGAAAGAAGAAGATCTTCCGTTTGAACCTGACAATAAAGTTGAAGAAAAAGCTGAAGAACAAACCTCTTCTCCGCAAGGCGCACAGGATATTCTTGCAATGATCCGAGCACGCCAAAGCTAAATTATAGCATATAAGATTAAGTGCAGACTACGGTTTGCACTTAATTAACATCATTACGGAGAAATTAATGGCAACAAAATCTTTTGATCCTTCTAAATTTAGAAAAGACTTAACAAAATCAATAACTGGCATGAGCGCCGGCTTCAACGATCCAACTGATTGGATCTCTACAGGAAGTTATGCATTAAACTATCTAGTTTCTGGAGACTTTTACAAAGGAATTCCACTTGGTAAAGTGTCAGTGTTTGCAGGCGAGTCAGGCTCTGGAAAGAGCTACTTCTGTTCAGGAAACATTGTCAAAGAAGCACAAAAACAAGGTATTTTTGTTGTTCTAGTTGACTCAGAAAACGCACTAGACGAATCATGGTTGCAAGCGCTCGACGTTGATACATCAGAAGACAAAATGCTCAAGTTAAACATGGCAATGATTGACGATGTAGGTAAGACAGTGTCAACTTTCATGAAAGATTATAAAAACATGGAAGAAGAAGAGCGTCCTAAAGTACTTTTTGTAGTAGATTCATTAGGAATGTTAATGACACCGACTGAAGTTAATCAGTTTGAAGCAGGTGACATGAAAGGTGACATGGGGCGTAAAGCCAAAGCACTAAAAGCACTTGTTACTAACTGTGTAAACATGTTCGGAGCATATAATGTAGGTATGGTTGCAACTAATCACACTTACGCTTCTCAAGATATGTTTGATCCAGATGACAAGATTTCAGGCGGCCAGGGCTTTATCTATGCAAGTTCTATTGTAGTTGCAATGAAGAAGCTCAAGCTCAAAGAAGACGAAGCAGGCAACAAAGTTGCACAAGTAAATGGTATTCGTGCAGCGTGTAAAGTAATGAAAACACGATATGCAAAACCATTTGAAAGTGTACAAGTTAAAATTCCGTATGACACAGGAATGGATCCTTATTCTGGATTGTTTGAGTTGTTTGAGAAACAAGGCTTGCTTGAAAAGCAAGGCAATCGGTACAAGTATATTACTTCTACTGGGGAAGAAATGCTCGAATTTCGCAAGAACTGGACTGGCGAAAAACTAGATGTAATTATGAATGATTTTTCTGCAAAAATGGACAAAACACTAAATATCGAAGAAGAAGTTCATGAAGAACTAGACAACTACGAAGAGGAATCAGACACACATGAATGAAGAACAGATCAGCGACATCTGGTCCTTGTTTAAAGAGTATATTGACAAAAAGCAAGTTGAAGCTATTGCAGAAAAATATGTTGATTTACTTGCTGACTATGGTGTTGACGACCTGCAATTCAGGGAAGCACTAGGCACGGATGCAGCATTAGATGAAGCAATTAGTTATTATCTAGAAATAGATGATGAAGAAGACGAGGATTAATATGGGTTGGTATTCTGAAGTTTCTCGTAATATTGGCAAGATTCCAGATGCAATAGCATACTACGAAGACGAGCTAATCGAAGCACGTAAAGAAGTAAAGCTTAAAGGAAACGTAGAAAAAGCAGCATCTGAAATGCCAGGTATAGTAGAACATAGATTTAATCAACTTCAGGAAATTGAAGCAATCCTACATTTTCTCAATATTGAACTGCGCAAGTTGCGCAGTTCATACTTCAAAAAATATCTCGAAAATTATCAAAGGGCACTTTCTAGTCGAGATGTTGAAAAGTATGTTGATGGAGAAGTAGCTGTTGTTGATTACGAAATTTTGATTAACGAGTTTGCATTATTGAGAAATAAATGGTTAGGTGTTCTAAAAGCGCTTGACCAAAAACAGTGGCAAATTACAAATGTAGTTAAATTGCGTGTAGCAGGTATGGAAGATGCATCTGTGTAGGAGTTAAAATACGTGAACAAACAAATAGTATTATGCACTGGAGGGTTTGATCCGATTCACTCAGGTCATATTAACTATTTCAAAGCAGCCCGAGAGCTAGGTGAGATACTAGTTGTCGGGCTTAATAGTGATAAATGGCTAGAAAGAAAAAAAGGTCGACCGTTTATGCCGTTCGAAGAAAGAGCTGCGATCATTAAAGAACTAAACTCAGTTGACCAAGTAATTTGTTTTAACGATGCTGATGATAGTGCTTGTGATGCTATAAAACGCCTCATCGAGTCTTACCCAAATGCAGATATACATTTTGTAAACGGCGGAGATCGTACTTACGCAAATACTCCCGAAATGCAAAAGTACGGAGATTGTTGTAGAGTAAAATTTCATTGGGGGATCGGAGGAAGCGACAAAAAAAATTCATCTAGTTGGATATTGGAAGATTGGAAGAATGCAAAAACTATCCGGCCGTGGGGATGGTATAGAATTCTCGACGAAAGACCCGGATATAAAGTAAAAGAATTAGTTATTAATCCCGGTCAGAGTTTAACTGATCAGCGTCATTTATTGCGCTCAGAAAAATGGTTAGTAGTTCAAGGAAAAGTAGCAATAGATACTGAATGGAGATCTAATAAAAATACTGTAGTTTTAACTCAGTTTAGTAATTGTTATACTATTGGTCCTAAAGTATGGCATAGAGCGTACAACTCAACTGAGTATCCGTGCTATGTAATCGAAATACAACAAGGAGAAAAGTGCATAGAAGAAGATATTGAGCGGAGATAATACAATGAACATAACTGTAGTAACAAGTTTCGACAAAGAAGGATTAGAACTTTACGGCCAGAGGTTTTTAGACAGTTTTAGTCGCAAAGTTGATCCGAAAGTTAAACTATTAGCGTATGCTAATGAGTGCTCTCCTCAAGTTGATAATAGCAGCATTAGAATATTAGATTCTAATAAATCAATTCCTGAACTTCAAAAGTTCAAAGATAAATGGAAAGATACTCCAAAGGCAACCGGAGTGTGTCCTAGGCCTGAATTAAATCCAGACATTGAGCACGAAACATTTAGGTGGGATGCTATAAAATATGCTAATAAAGCTTATGCACTTGCTGATGCTAGTAAAAAGAGCTTTGATTGGATTGTCTGGATGGACGCAGACGTATACATTCATTCACAGTGGGCGTTTGATGATTTTGTAAGCTTACTCCCAGAAAAAGCATGGGTTGCTTATACTGGTAATAGCTCTAACAACAAGTTATCAGATTGTGGGTTTTATGGGTTAAATCTAAATAAACAGCCGGCTTGGGAATTTATAGAAGAGTTACATCGAATGTACGAAGACGCAGAGAGAGGAATATTTACACTAAATGAGTGGCATGACTTGTTTGTATTCTCTGCAATCCTTGAAAGAATGAAACGTGGGCATAAGAATTTTATGGACTATTCCGAAGATCTTAGATCATCCGGACAAGATTCGAGCCATCCAATAATCAACACTTGTTTAGGAAAATGGATAGATCATTTAAAAGGAGATAGAAAGACAAAGCGGCACAGTAGCAGAACAGATCTTATTGTTCCTAGAACAGAATCATACTGGAAGAAAGTTTGATTGACTTTTGCAGTTATTGTGTTATACTTGTTGTATGAATAACTTTACGATAGAAGATTGCATTGAAATGCTAGCTGGCTATTCGGCTATGGCAAATGGATTTTCACTGGACAAAGACGATGCTACTGTTGTAAAAAGTATCGGACGACAAGTAATCCGTGGCACTGCACTAACTGATAGACAACTTGCGTTAATGCAAGAAAAACTCAAACGATATAAAACTCAGTTTCGTGAAGCAGGTATAGACATATCCGAATGCTTAAATAATTTGCGCCAACCTCTGCGAACTATTGACCGTTCGAAATCAATTAAAATAGTCGAAAGTAGCGCAGGGAATTTGAATGGGACTTTTATTGAAGTTAAATTCCCATTCAAAAAATCAGATGCATCTGATCTAGGTAAATTGTCTGAACAGAGCAACGAACGTGTGCTTATGCCTAAACCTTCTCACTATTATTTTGCATTTACTGAGTTGAATGTTAAATTATTACTTGATTTCTACATTAACAAACCGTCGTTTTCTATAGACGATAGACTTATAACTTTATATAAGAAAATTACAGATATGTTAGATAGCAAAAACAGTGTTATACCACAAGTTTGTGGAACTTCGTTGATCAATGTCCACCCTAGGGCTGTCAACAATGCTATTAATGAAATAGGTCCACTTACTGATGAGACTAGAATAAAATATATCGACCGTAGACTGCGATATGGCATTGTTGATGTAGATTACAAAGAACCTAATTCTCTAATTGAAAAAATTGCCTATAGAAAACGAGTTGGATATTCTAGCAAAATTAACGAAGAACCTATTGAAGATTTACTGTCGGCATTATTAGATTTAGATCGTCTGCCATTATTGGTGATTTTAAAGAAATGTGATGCAGCGAGACAGTTAGAAGAAATTACTAACTTCTTTGCAGGTAAAATACCAACTAGTCAGCAAAGTGTGCTATTTAGGACAGATGGCACAAAACCGAAATTTAACGAGTTAGTGCAAGAACGAAATTTAAATAACTGGGTTGACAAAAATACTAAAGTTGTCTATGTAGCAGACAAACTACCTAAAGTACTAGTAAAATCTCAATGGAAACCGGTTGCAGCTTTAGAGCATACTGGATTTATTATGGATGGTAAACTTGCACATTTTACAAGTTACTATTGCGATTTAGTAGTATACAGAGAAGAACAAGAAAGTTTATTTAGGAAACATTCAAAGCATTATGCCAACATGTAAGTTAATTATTGAAGACGAAGTAAACATTAAAATCGAAGGGCTTCCTGTAGATATACGTCGAAAAGTTTCAAATGCGTTAAAGTTTGAAGTTCCTTATGCGAAATACATGCCGCAATATAAACTAGGCAGGTGGGACGGAACCGTTGCGTTTTTTGGTATCGGTGGTACTGGATATGTAAATCACCTCGACAAGGTTGTTGATATATTACAAAAAAATGGATATCAAATTGGTGATATTGACGATAGGCGAGAAGTAGTAGATCTTAAACTTCCAGAAATTACTGAAGACTTCTGGGGAGACACTTGCTGGCCAAAAGGACATCCTGCTGAAGGAGAGCCAATTCGAATGAGGGATTATCAAGTTGAAGTTGTTAACAACTTTCTTAAGAATCCTCAAGCACTTCAGGAAGTAGCAACAGGAGCTGGTAAGACAATTATAACTGCAACCCTGTCTAAGTGTGTAGAAAAATTTGGACGCAGTTTAATCATTGTACCTAATAAAAGCCTAGTAGTGCAAACCGAAGAAGATTACATTAACTGCGGTCTTGATGTCGGTGTATACTTTGGTGATAGAAAAGAGCTAGGAAGAACTCATACAATTTGTACTTGGCAGTCGCTAAACATTCTTGACAAGCGAAATAAAAACGGACAAGAACTACTTTCTTTAGCAGAGTTCTTAGAAGGAGTAGCAACGGTTATTGTTGACGAAACTCATCAAGCAAAAGCAGAAATTCTTAAGAAATTACTTACGCAAAACTTGCGCAATGCGCCCATTCGTTGGGGCCTTACAGGAACAGTGCCGAAAGAGGCATTTGAATACGAAGCGATCCATGCTAGTCTAGGACCAGTTATTGGGCAAATTAGTGCAAAAGAATTGCAAGACAAAGGTGTCCTGTCTCAGTGCCATGTTAATGTAGTGCAACTCATTGATACTAATGTGTATTCAGATTATCAATCTGAGCTTAAATATTTGGTAACTAATCCAGACAGAGTTGCATACATTGCAAAACTAATTAATACAGTTAAAAAATCAGGAAACACTCTTATCCTTGTTGATAGAATATCAGCTGGAGAGATGTTGCAAGAATTAATACCTAATTCAGTTTTTGTTAAAGGAGATGTTAAGCTTAAAGATCGCAAGCAAGCTTATACGGATATTAATGAAGGCGAAAACATGGTAGTTATTGCAACATATGGTGTTGCGGCTGTTGGTATTAACATTCCTCGTATCTTTAATCTAGTTTTGTTTGAGCCAGGAAAGAGCTTTGTTCGAGTAATTCAGAGTATCGGCCGCGGCGTACGAAAAGCTAAAGATAAAGATTTTGTACAAATTTGGGATATTACGTCTACATGCAAATTTGCAAAAAGGCACCTCACACAACGAAAGAAGTTCTATAAAGATGCTTCGTATCCTTTTACTATCGAAAAAGTTGATTGGAATAAACAATAATAATGAAAATCCTTACGCTCGAAGATAAATGTTTTAAGTTAGATGATCTACCTGATCAAATAGACGAAGATGTTCGTTTCAGTGTTCTTGACAATTCGAATCCCGCTGATCCTGATTTCTTTTTTATTCCTTTAATTTTCTTAGAATCATTTAGCGCGCCTGCTATGGTTTTAGAAATTGCAGGGCATCAAATTACAATGCCAGTTGATTGGTCTGTTGCAGTAGGATGTTCCGAAACAGGAGCGGATTTAGAAGTGTTGCCGCTTACATCGATTAATAACAGGGGATTTGAAGCGTTTCTGTATAATCCGTTATCAAGTTTTAAACCTAGTTATGCGGAAATTAATATTGTTAATTTTTATACAGATGTTAAGTGGTATTTTCCTAAAATGAAGACTGGGCAATTGCTTACTATTCCCCTTGAAGAAGGAAACAATCCAATTTGTGCATTTTTTGTTAAAGATATAAGCAGACAGTGCGAAGTAATTGATCAATCACTAATTCTTTAAAAGGAGAGGACATGGGAATTAAAGCTGGTAAAATTTGGGGATCAACAGAACTAATACATGCAAACGGAGTTCTAGAATTCCATAGAATTGAATTTAAAGCAGGATACAAATGTTCTGAACACGAGCATCAGTTTAAATGGAATGGATTTTTTGTTGAATCAGGGAAGATGATAGTTAGAGTTTGGCAAGATGATCAAGGAGGTCTAGTAGATGAAACGATTCTAGGACCAGGTGATTTTACTCAAGTTAAACCGGGAAAAATACATCAATTCGAAGGTTTAGAAGACGGGGTTGCATTTGAACTATACTGGGCTGAATTTAATCATAATGATATAATCCGAAGAACTGTAGGAACTAAAGTTGAATGATACAGGAAAGTTGATTCCAGGACAAGCGCTAATATATGAAAAGGACGATCACGGAACTGTTTATGCTCGCTATCGTGATCCTCCATACAACTCAATACCCCGTTGGGAAGTAGGTACATCTTCGGGAATAAGTCAACCTGAAAAGAGAAGATTGTCTTATCGAGATTGGGATAAATTAATCAGGCTTGCTGAAAAAGACGAAACATTTGCTAGACAGCTAGATAAAACTTTGCTATTATATTACATGTTAAAGGATAATTATGAGTAATAAACTTCCTATCAAGGACATTCTAGCAGCAATAGACATGAATGCAAAAAATGTCTGGAAAGAGCTAGATGACGACGAAAAAAAGCAAGTTAGTTTTTGGTTGTTGAACAGATATGTAAGTAGTGTGAGCGGATCACGCGAAAACCAAGAATTAGCAATTTTTAAAACTAACGAATATTACAACAAGCATTTTAACGACATTGGTGTAGGTAAAGAAAACGGGCACCAAGAGTTAATGTGGCAACTGTTGTGTATGAGCGGAGCTACTGGGAAGATTGAATTTCATCAATGGATTGGCTTTAAGAAAAAAGCTACATCAACAAATAAAGCTACTGCATTGTTAGAAAAAATTTATCCTAATATGAAACAAGACGAGGTTGAGATCCTTGCTAGACTATCTACAAAAAAAGAACTCAAACAATTGGCTGAAGAACATGGCATCGAAGGCGCAAAGCTCTGAGAAACCATACAAATGTGAGTATTGCGGTACTCGATTTGTACGAGAAAAAACTTTAGCTGTACATATTTGCGAAAAGAAACGCAGAGCCCTACAAGAAAAAGAAAAAAGAGTACAATTAGGGCTGTATGCGTTTAATAGATTTTACAGATTGAGTTCTGGTGCAAAAAAAGACAAGACATATAAAGAGTTTTGTGACTCTCCTTACTATAATGCTTTTGTAAAATTTGGCAGTTTTTTGTCGAATGTAAAACCCCTCTACCCAGAAAAATATATCGACTATGTTGTAACTAGTGGAGTAAAGCTTGATCACTGGTGTCGTGAAGAAATGTACGAAAAGTATGCTGTTGAGCTTATTAAAAAAGAAGGAGTAGAAACGGCACTAGAACGTTCAGTTCAGACTATGGTTGAATGGGCAGAAGAAAATAATTCAGTATGGAATCATTATTTCTTTTATGTAAGTGAAAATAGAGCAGTGTGGCATATAAGGGATGGAAAAATTTCTCCTTGGCTGCTTCTTAATTGTAAGTCAGGAAAAGAGTTACTAAGTAAATTTAATGACGAACAGTTAGAAATGATATACCCTATATTAGATCCGTCGCACTGGGCGCTGAGATTTAAACGCCAAACAGCTGACTTAGAATTAGTAAAGCAAGTGGTTAAAGAAGCAAAGTTATGAAGATCTTGATTATGGGACTGCCAGGCGCTGGTAAGACTTGGTTAGCTGAAAGATTGCAAAAACATTTAAATTGTGCTTGGTATAATGCAGATAGAATACGTGAGATGGCAAACGACTGGGATTTTTCTGATGAAGGAAGAATTCGACAAGCAATGAGAATGAAATCATTAGCAGATTTTGAACAGTTATATAATAAAACTGTAATTTGCGATTTTGTCTGCCCAACTAACAATACTCGTCGTCAATTTAGACCGTCAGTAATAATTTGGCTAGATACTATAGTAGAAAGTAGATTTAAAGACACTAATACTCTATTTGAACAGCCTAATTTACGATCAACAGATATTAGAATAACAAATTTTTTAACTGATCCTGAAATAAAAGATTTAGCTGACAGTTTAATTCAGAGACAACTTTGCAATGTTTAATCCTAAACGAGAAACAGCGATGTTATTAGGGCGCTGGCAACCATGGCACGACGGGCATACAGCGCTGTTCAAAAAGGCTTATAATGAAATCGGGCAAGTGTGTATAATGTGCCGTTCGGTTCCTGTTGCAGACGAAGCTAATTCTCGCCAACCCGGACAAAATGATAACCCGTTTGCCTTTCCTAGGGTCGTAAATAGAATCCAAGAAGCACTAGCCGAACACGGCTTTACAAACGGCGAAGAATATGTTATAATGCAAGTACCTAATATTGTTGATATTTCGTATGGAAGGAACGTAGGTTATACGTTTACTGAACACGATCTTGGCGAAGAAGTTCACAACATTAGCGCAACTAAAATACGAGCAGAATTAAGAGAGAAAGGAAAACTTTAATGGAATTGCTTTATTACCCTCATGAATTTCTTGAAAAAGAAGTAAAAGATGTCGATCTTGAAAACCCTGGGTTTGACCCAGTTCAACTCAAGAAAGATATGGTAGAATTTATGCTTGAGAAAAAAGGCATAGGACTAGCAGCTAATCAAATTGGATTAGACGCAAAAGTTTTTGTAATGGGAGACAGTTTGGCAAATTCTACAATTTGTATAAACCCTACGGTATTGCAGTATACTGCTGAAACCCAAGACGACATCGAAGGTTGCTTGAGTTTTCCGCATACGTATGTAAAAGTGAAACGTCCGCGGGAAATACTTGCACAATTTTGGGACGAAAACTTAGTTGAGCAAACAATTAAAATTTCTGATTACAGTGCTAAGTGTTATTTACATGAGCTAGACCATTTGTTAGGAATTACTATTAAAGATCGAGTAAGCAAGCTGAAATGGGATATGGCACAAAAGAAGGCACACAAGTTACGCAAGCACGGTCATTAAGGAAATAAATTGGATATTGATATTGATTTTGCGAATAGAGATGAAGTATTAGCTGTGCTAGAGCACAGGGTTGCTTGTCTTGAAAACGGTAAAAAACATAATACAGGAATTTATGTAACTGAGATTCCGCACAATCCTATCACTAATATATCTACTATTGATTATAAAGAAGCAGAACTTCGCGGCTACTTTAAAATAGATTTTCTAAATGTTAGCATCTATAAAGATGTCCGAGATCAGACACACATGGACAAGTTAGTTCAAACAGAACCTGTTTGGGAACTATTGGAATACAACGAAATAACAGATAACTTGTTCCATGTTTCAGGACATGGCGAAATTATGAGAAAACTGAAACCAAAATCGTTAGAGGACCTTGCAATAGCTCTAGCTATTATTCGACCAGCAAAAAGATATTTACTAGACAAAGACTGGGAGACAATTAAGAGAGAAATTTGGAAGAAGCCCGAAGACGGACAATATTACTTTAAGAAGGCACATGCATTTTCATACTCGATGGCAGTAATGGTGCATTTAAATTTATTGTGCGAAAACATTAATCCTTCGGACGTCTAACAAGTTGAACATTCTTCCTCTTTACTCGCTTAATGTTTAGATTGTTTAAGTTAACAGTTGGCCCGACAGTAACGTTTACATCTTTGGAATTCATAGTAACTATACAATAATCAAACGGATCTAGTTCTTGCCGGAGAAAGATATTGATCGGAATCATTCGATTTGATTCCCACCACCACACTTCGCCTAAGTCTAAAAAAGCTTTGCGTTCTGGTTCCGTTCGAAGCAATGTGTAAACGTACATAGACGTAACCCACTGATCTTGATTTATTACGATTCCTATATAATCGTTTCCGCCGTAGTGTACTACACTTAAAAACGGGAATTTTTCCTGAATATTTTTTAATAACATAATTTAAATAAATACTGTACTATGCAGCTTATACCTAGATATTTAGTATCAAATAGAACCACTATCGTTGCTAATGAAGCAGGTTTCGTCACGGAGTTTAGACCAGTGTACAGCAGACAAATACAAGTTTACAAAGGAATAGATAACATCTTAGAATTCCGACTGTTAAATGCAGACCAAAAGCCTATTGACGTTAGTGGCTATATTCCGAGATTTGTTGCATTTGACGAGTTCAATAACTTAGTAATTGAACACGAAGGTACCCCGTTGGACGATAGTAGTAACAGTACTAGAGGATTGTTCACAGTTAATATTTCCGAAAATGATTTATTAAATGTAAAACAACAATATCTCAAGTACAACATCTATTTAGTAGATTCAGAAAACCAAAAAATATTAACATATTCTCACAGCAACTTTGATAACGATGCAACGATTTTTGTAAATGCGCGAGCGTTTCCTGGCCCTAGAGAGAGCTTGTTAGTGTCACGATGGACAAAGATCGGTAACGACACAGATGTATGGTATACTGATGCTGTAGAAATGTACCCGGCTATTAACAACAACGAAGCTCTTCATACTGCTGCAATTTATTCTAACGGTTTTGAAGGAGTAGTATATATCGAAGCTACACTTGAAGATCAATTAGACGGAACTGAAAATTGGGCAGAAATTGCTGAAGTTACATTAGACGGAACTGAAACCGAACCCGTACCGGTTAATTTTACTGGAGTGGTGTCGTATGTTCGTTTTAGGACTGAAACCGACCCGTCTGATGTAATCACAAAAATTCTAGTACGAACTTAACATACTGTTTTAATTGACTAAGTTTGACACCTGTGTTAAAATAGTAGCATACACAGGAGTATACCATGACAGATGTTAAGCCTGCATGTTCGCAATATGAATTTCCTTTAAAGATTACTGAACGCTGTGCTGCTGAAATGGACGCATTAGTAAACGAATACATAGAAGAACACTGTCCAATGTACGACAAGCAGTTTCAAAAATATCTATTATTTCATCTTTGGGACAGAATGGAAGACTGTCAACTTAGGGCATTGCTGTATGTATTAATGCTAGATCTTGGTGTAATTGTTAAACAAAAATGAGTCTGATTTCAGAAACACTGATTGCATATTTGCCTCCGAAGCATAAAAAAACACCTTCAGGGTGGTATTCTTTTGATGCTCCTTGCTGCGTGCATAACGGAACTACTCGGGATACTAGATCTCGAGGCGGCTTAATTGCAAATGCTGATCAAACAATTTCGTATCATTGTTTTAATTGTGGATTTAAAGCAAGTTGGAAGCCGGGAAGAAATATTACCGGAAAACTAAAGAAGCTAATGCAATGGTTTAATGTACCTGACGATGTTATTAGCAAACTAGCTTTATATGCACTTAAAGAAAAAGAAGACGAAGACTTTACTGAAAAAGAACTCGTACTTCCTACGTTTGATACTGTAGAACTCCCGGCTGGAACACAGCTAATTTCTGAAACTACTGAAATTTCAAAACCGTTTGTGTCAACTGTTGAATACATGCAACAAAGGAATCTCTTCTTAGATGACTATAATTTCTATTGGACGAAAGATTTCAGTTGGCGAAATAGATTAATAATTCCGTTTTATTTCGAGAATAGAGTAGTAGGCTGGACAGGCCGCGCAGTTCTGCCAGACATGAAACCTCGATATAATGCATTTACACCTGTTGGTTATGTGTTTAACCTAGACGCGCAGACTCCTGATAAAGAGTTTGTTGTTGTGTGTGAAGGAGTAATAGATGCAATATATATTAGTGCTGTTGCACTCTTAGGGTCAAGTATAAGTGACCAGCAATCATTGCTTATTAACAGATTAAATAAAGATATAATAGTAGTGCCAGATAGAGACGAGTCCGGCAAGAAGTTAGTTGAACAAGCAATTGAGAAAGGCTGGCAAGTATCAATGCCAGACTGGGGACCGGAAATAAATGACATCGGAGAAGCAGTTCAAGAATATGGCAGGGTATATACCCTTTATAGTATTGCAATGGCAGCAGAAGAATATCCGTTAAAAATTAGACTGAGGGCAAAAAAATGGTTTATTTAAAGAAAGTATGGTACATTCTCACATGGCCATATCGAAAAGTTCGAGAAGAAATTAAGTTCAGAAAACGTATTAAAGAATTACGAAAAAAGGACCCTTTCATATACAAATGAAAACAACGTGGGGAATATCAGCAAATAGTCATGATGCTGCACTAGCTGTATTTAAAGGCAATGATATTACATTTGCAAGCCATTCGGAAAGATTCAGCAGTATAAAAAATGACCTTCATCTAAATAATGAACTAATTAATTATGCACTTGACTTTGGAGAACCAGATGAAATAATTTGGTACGAAAAGCCTTTCAGAAAGACACTGCGCCAGCTATATGCAGGTCAAGGGTGGAACTACAATGAAAATAATATTAAACGCTATCTTAACAGTTTTGGCATTACTGCTCCTATCAGTTATAGCAGTCACCATCATAGTCATGCTGCCGCTGGTTATTACACTAGCAGTTTTTCTGACGCTACTGTTCTTTGTATTGATTCTATTGGCGAATTTGAAACGCTCTCAATCTGGCAAGCGGAAGGTAACTCGTTAAAGCGGGTATACTCGCAAAGATATCCACATTCAGTTGGACTGTGGTATTCGGCAATGACTCAGAGGGTAGGACTAAAGCCGAACGAAGACGAGTATATTTTAATGGGGATGGCTGCCTACGGAGATCCAGATCGGTTATTTTTAGAAATCTTAAACGATTTTGTTGAAACTGAAGGAATGGGATATAACCCCTCGGTAAAATTTAAGCATGCACTTCATTGCGGATGTAAATGGTGGAGGCCTGATCTAACTTCTGAACAAGATATGTATGATATTGCAGCCGCAACTCAGTATGTGTATGAATACATTTTGCTCAATCTAGTAGCATGGTGTCAGAAAAATCTTCCTAGTAAAAATCTTGTTCTTGCGGGCGGTTGTGCTCTAAACTGTTCAGCAAATTCTAGATTGTTTAAATTTTACAATGATGTTTGGATAATGCCAAATCCTGGAGATGCAGGATCAGCAGTAGGAGCTGTATTAGCAAATCGAGGACAACACATCGAATGGAGACACCCTTACTTGGGGTATAACATTAATAGAAAATACCCAGTTGAAAGTCTTCTCAAAGAATTATCTACTACAGGAATAGCCGGTGTCGCAAACGGCATGGCAGAATACGGACCTCGAGCATTAGGAAACCGAAGCCTGCTAGCAGACCCTCGAGGTCACGACATTAAAGATCGCGTTAATGAGATCAAGCGCCGACAGAAATTTCGGCCATTTGCTCCAGCTATCCTTGCTGAGTGTGCTAGTGATTATTTTGAAGGCCCAGTTGGTCCGTATATGCAATATACTGCAAGATGCAAATACCCTAATTTATATCCTGCAATTGTGCACGCTGATGGCACTAGTAGGGTTCAAACTGTGACTCATTACGATAATCCTGGATTTTATAATTTGCTAAAAAACTGGCACAAATTAACAGGATGTCCTATGCTATTAAATACCAGTTTGAACATCAAAGGAATGCCGATTGTAAACACTTTAAAAGATGCAGAAGATTTTACAAAGTGTTATAATGTTAAAGTATACTAATAACAAGAGAAAATATGGCAACTAGACAAAACACTGATTATGGATATGATATCCAAAAAGTATATCTTGAAATGATGCTTACTGACGCTGAAAGCTTTGTGCGTTGTCAAGCAGTATTTGATCCAACTAGCTTTGATCGCAGATTACAGCCAGCAGCAAAGTTCTTAACCGAGTATGTTACTGAACACAATGCAATGCCTACTTTTAACATGATCAATGCTGCAACAAAAGCAGACTTAAAAGATCCAGGTCAATTGCAAGAAAGCCATTATGATTGGTTACTAGCAGAATTTGAAACATTTTCTAGACATAAAGCATTAGAAGCAGCAATCGAAAAAAGCGCCGACTTGCTACAAAAAGGCGAGTATGGACCAGTTGAAGACTTAGTTAAAAAAGCTGTGCAAATAGGCTTGCAAAAAGACTTAGGTACGGATTATTTTGCAGATCCCCGCAAGCGTCTTGAAGCAATCAAAGATAAAAATGGTCAAGTATCTACTGGATGGGCTGCGCTAGACAAGCGACTATTTGGTGGATTTAACCGAGGCGAGCTTAATATTTTTGCAGGCGGGTCTGGCGCAGGTAAGTCACTATTTCTAGCAAACTTAGGTGTCAACTGGGCATTACAGGGCATGAATGTGCTTTATCTGACACTCGAACTGTCAGAAAATCTAGTATCAATGCGTCTTGACTCAATGTTAACTGATATTTCAACACGCGATGTATTCAAGCAAATTGACGATGTTGAAATGAAAGTTAAGATGATAGGCAAAAAATCTGGAGCAATGCAGGTTAAGTATATGCCTTCGGGCAAAACGCCTAATGATATCCGTGCTTACATTAAAGAGTATGAAATTAAAACAAGTAAAAAAGTCGACGTTCTGTTAATTGACTATCTTGATTTGTTAATGCCTAATGGTGCGAAGATTTCAGCAGAAAATTTGTTTATCAAAGACAAGTATGTTTCTGAAGAACTGCGCAACTTAGCAATGGAACTCAACACTGTGTTTGTGACTGCATCACAGCTAAACCGAGGCGCTGTTGAAGAAATTGAATTTGATCACTCGCATATTTCAGGAGGTCTTTCTAAGATTCAAACTGCTGACAACGTTATTGGTATCTTTACATCACGGGCAATGCGTGAACGAGGCCGGTATCAGATCCAGTTAATGAAAACACGTTCGTCGAGCGGTGTAGGATCAAAAATTGATCTTGGATTTAATGTAGATACTTTGAGAATAGTAGACTTAGACGAAGATGACGACGATGCGCCGTCGGCAGGCAATTCAGCAACAGGAGCATCAAATGCAAGTTCTATTGTAAGTAACCTAAAGCGCAATGGAGCTGGCCCGGCTACTGTGCGAGAAGACCCTAGCGAAGGAAGTAATTTAGGAAAAGTAAGAGGCGAAGCAGATTCGTCAAAACTTCGACAATTTATTAATAACCTAGGAAATGATTAATAAATTAAAGTGGTTAGGTGCGAGTGCTTAACCACTTTAATCCTCTCTGAGGAGTGCACCTAGTAAAACATGTTACTTTAGAATTTTCACTACCGTTTATCACTGTAATACCTTGACGTCGAAGTTGTATTACTGCTGTGCTAAACAACAAGTTTAAGTGACTGATATTGTAGTCAGTTGGACGACCGTTTGTTACTTTTGGTTCATTTGTTCCGTCAACACCTAACAAGAGAATATTTTTCGGCTTCCAGTGATAAGCTAGACCTAGTGCACCGTATACAGAATTACCAGTGTGAATTTTTGACGGATCTTCGGATAGCCCAGGAACACATCCCCAGCGATGATACCAGTATTTTGGTGTGTTTGTGGGACGACCTCGATGCGCTGTATTATTAATGCGCTTGAGCACACGAACGTGTTCGGGGATTATTTTTTTAGCCGGATTCTGATCGTTGATTGCAGCATAATACTCAACACCTGCAATTGGGTTGCGCATAATACGTAGATTTGTAGAAGAAGGGTCTAGCGTAAACCAAGAATCAGCTCCCCCAAGCCAGTCAATAATACTATTAACTGCTATAACATGAGCATTAGACGATAAAATTTCTTTCGGTGAAATACTGCTTATTGAAGGGCCTGAGCCAGCAATGATAATGTTCAAAATACTAATCCAACATAGTTTAGCGATAGTCCAGTGTCAATCGCTGCTAATACCAAGCCTTACACGCACAGAACGAATATACACTGTATTATTTGACGGATACTGTGTATGTGGTTGCAAGTCAACGTATACGCCAAATTGCGGACTGTTATAATCGATATTGCTTCCGGCGCGCCAGTCTTTAGTTAACCCCGAATAAACATGCCGATCTTCAGCAGCTAGGTTTGCTAAATTGGCCTTGCGCCTAACACCATCAAACCACAGTGCTATTACTTTGTCTTGAACTCGTCCTAGTCGACTAACATGCAATTCCACTTCGACATGAGACACTAGTTCGTTGTTGACATTGAATTCAAAATCAGAAAATACAATAGCAGTAGATTCGTCGGTGTTTAAACTTCCAAAGGAAGTAGCTATGCCTCGCACTGGCTCAACTGATCTAAGATTGCGAGCTTGGCTGTTGGTGAAGTTGATTTCGTCTGCTTCAACTCCGACAGCAGCGCGAGGCGATTTCCATAAAGTCCAGTTCATGTGATTATTTATCTTGGTCTTGCTCAAGGAGCAATCGAACAGGAACTCCAGCTAATGCATTAGACATATCTTTGTATGCTTCTACTGTACCAGTTACCATCATACGCATCAACAGCTCTTCTCGCTCAGTATGACAAACAACCCAAACACCATCTGGGTATACTGTAGTTGATTGAAATCCACGTGCCTTGAGAAGCTGATGAGTTGCAACCATTGTTCCAGGCGGAACTGTTATTCTATACCACATAAATCACCTATTGTTGACTGGACAATCTAATCGCTCTACACGTCCAGGAGCGATCAAGCACAACACAGTTACTTGATCTCGGTCCAAGCATTCAACCCAAACACTGTCGTCTACCTCTCCAGATCGGCACACGGCAATACAACTAAACCCGTGTAATACAAGTAATTCTTTTAATTCTTCCACATTGCTGCTGCCTATACCTACACTGTATATCATAGACACTCCTTGATTAGAGATATTATAACATGCGTTCCGGGAATTCGCAAGAAGCCCCAGAGCCGCGAAGCGGCTAGCGCTTGCGCAAATTTTTGCGGTTGAGCTGCTAGCACACCTCACCGTGCCTGTGCAACTTGCCCTTATAAACCATAAAATTTCAGCTACACAGCGTCAACGACGACCTACAGCAAGTTTTCTCCGCAAACTAGTACCTAGACTAGTCTAACACGCATGCACGAAAAGAGTCACTGGCAGCCAACAACAGTAGAGCTATAGTTAAGTCGCGAGCAGAATCAAATTGGATAACACTGGCAGATAATTGATGCGCATAAATGCCAGCTCTCTCTAATTCCAAAATAGCAAGAAAGGTAATTGACTCTTTTTGCGATTGGGTGCGAGGAACCGGATCATACACTAGTTTAACAGTATTCATAGTAATAGTACCGTGTGTCAAGAGTCATCAAGCGCCCGCTAGCGCAACAAACATCGCACGCTGGTTGACGCTGGAAACTCGCACTAGCGGTAGCGACTTGGCTCTTGAATGATTGCTAGCGTATTTAACAGTTATACACAGTGAGCCGGCAGTGAAACAACAGTAGGACTAGTGTGTGCCCGAAAAGGGTCCTGCAAGATTTCAAAAATTTGCCGCGCAAAAAATTTAGGTGAAGTACTTACAGATTCAAGGTGGTGATTTGCACTCACCACGTTTTTTAAACTGTGTTAGAAAGTTAGAGAAAGTTAGAGAAAAATTAGAGAAAAATTAGAGAAAGTTAGGCTTAAGTGCTAAGCTGTTGTTTTTGCTAGACTTTTTATAAGCCCCGACCCCCTCGAGAAAAAAATATTTTCTATAACCGAGAGGGGTCGAGAAATCTTTTTATAAATGACAACCTCGATGCATGTCACGACTGTCGTCTCCAGTTTGAAGTTGACAGTGTCTGTACAGTTGATTAACTTGTTCAACAACGCTAGCGTCTAGCGTGCTGTACTGTGCACGCCAGTTGAGTGCTAGGTGTGTGCTGCTAGTGCTCCTAGGTACTAGTGAGCAGCCTTGAGCTAGCGTCCATCGAACAGCTAAGTCAGTGGGCGCAATGTCTAGCTCACTTGCAAGCTTGCAATACTCTAGTGAGTCTAACAGTTGTCCGTGTGCAAAGGGTCGCGATGCTTGTACGTGAATGCTATATCGATCGCACAGTTCTCTCAACAGTGTTTGTTGCCACAGTGGATGCAGTTCAGTTTGTAGTATGTGTGGACGGATGTTGGCGTGTTCAAGCAACTGATCAAGTTGATTAGGATTGAAGTTGCTAACGCCTATTGTTCTTGTGTAGCCTCGTGAGTACACGTACTCTAGAGCCTGCCAAGTGTCTTGCCATTTGTTGAGCTTGGGGCAAGGCCAGTGTATCATGTACGAGTCTAGGTAGTTGGTGTTTAATCGTTCTAGTGTCTGCTCAAAGGCTTCTAGTGTTTGATAGTAGCCGTGATGTGAGTTCCACACTTTGCTGACTAGGAATAAGTCTTCGCGGGGAGTGTTTGAGAGTGCTTGGCCAAGCTCTTGTTCTGTTTCGTATGCTTGGGCAGTGTCGAACAGTGTGTAGCCTGTGTCTAGTGCCAGTTTGACAACACGGTCTAAGTCGTGGGCTTCAATCAGCCAAGTGCCCAGTCCTAAGCTGGGCATCTCGACTCCGTTTGCGAGTGTGATGTTAGTCGACATACACTTCCTTGAACGCTTGCAGTGCTTGAGCTGGATCGTACTCAACAAGCTCAATACCGTCTACTTGGCTTGTGACTCGCGCTCGAGTGTTGCCGTTGAGCCATTCATCGTCTGCGACTTTGACTGCAAGGTAAAGGCTGTCGCTAGTGTAGTCAGTGCCTTGAACTTGAAACATAGTAGCGTCCTCAGTGTGCAACGTCGATTGATTGCAGCTTGGTGCAGTTGTAGGGCTTGTTCCACTTGCCGATGTTGATATCAATGTACCAACCTACGTTGAAGTAGTCAGTCATGATATCTGACTTGTCCCAGTTGCCTTGCATCATAGCATCGCGAACTTCGAGCAAGAACTGCTGAGCTTGGCCTTCCCAGTGGCGCTCGATGTGATAGTGGTTGACATGGGCGTGTCCGTCGCGGAGCTTGTCGCCAAAGTCGATGGCGCCTGAACGAATATTGAGAACGAGAGTGGAGTGATGACGGACAGCAAGTGTACCCTGCATGCCGTACTTGCGGAGGACCTTCTTGACCGCAGGAGCCAGTTCACGCTTCTTGTCTTGGGACATGTAAGCCATTGCGTCTACCTCTTGCTGTTCAGTGTTTGTATAGTATACTGTCTTTGGGCAGGGCTGTCAACCAGGCTGCTTGACTCCAGGCCCCAGCAGCCGCTCCAGCTCTTGTTCTACTTGGGCGTCGTTGTGTTCATGCGCGCCTTCTACAACAACTGGCACAAAGTAATTTTCGTACCAGTTGACAAAGCGCTGTTTCTCGAGCATCTTGCGGACGTCTTGTGCAGTGTAAAGCTTCATTGCTTGCTTCCTCGTAGTTAGCCGCAGAGTTCTTCAGCGAGGCGATCGTAGTCAGCGGAGAGCGCGTAAAGGCCGTGCTTCTTGGCGTGCTTCTTCCAGTGCCGGGGCTTCTCCCAGGTTTTTTGCTCAAGGTAGCCAGTGCGGCACTGTTCAACAAAGTCGCGGTGGGTGATGTCGTGCTGCTCGAGGAACCAGTTAATCCACTTCTTCTGGAGTTTGGCCTTCTTCATCTTGCTGTCCTCGTTTGCTTAGCTTGTATGCACAGTATACTGCCTTTGGGCAGGGCTGTCAACCAGCGAGCTGTTCCTCACCGGTTAGTGCCCAACACCAAGACCCGCTTGCCAAAGTAAGGACTGTCAGGGTTCACAAACTGGTTGCCGGTGAAGTCAGTGAAAGTGTAAGTCTCGTCGGAGTCGTCAACAAACTCTACTTCCCGGCACTCGCCCCAGCTTTGGTAAGCCGGAGGTTCCTGCTGCACTTGAACTTCGATCACAGTGTCTTCGGGGAACTGGTCGAGCCACTCTTGGAATTGTTTCCGGTTCATGTGCTGCCCTCCGCTTGCTTACTGTCCTACAAGTATACTGCCTTTGGGCGTCCACGTCAACCAGATTTTTCCGCCTTGCGCGCTGTGATCATCTCACGGGTTTCAAACATCGGATAGCCTAACAGGTCTAGCATGTGAGTGTCCCAGTAGTTCTTGTTGAAAGTGTCGAACTCGATGTCTTCGCGGCAGTCTTCACAGTACCATGCATGAGACCCGTGATTGTACCAAATTGCAGGACTATCTTGACAACGTGAACGATTGCAGCTACCTCCTTCTTGTCCCTTGTCGTCTTTGTCCGGACCCCAGTAATCACCAAAGCTCATAGTTTGTGCTCCGTTAAAAAGGAATGAAGCCAATTACAGCGCCCACAGGAAACAGTATAATACCAACAGCGCGGACAACAGCCTGGAGGAACATTTCGTTTGCTACGTCTGCTTGAATATAATCAATAAGACGCATGATGTTCCACACCCAGCCCCAAGCACCAACAACGGCAAAGAGTGCCCAAACAACGAGCATCAGCTCAACCGCAGTGTAACCTTTCTGTTTGCCTTGCATAACAGTGCCTCTCTCTAAGTGTGTGTCTGTTTAGTATAAGTTCAGGTTAGTCGAGTGTCAATCAAACAGGTAGTAGCCGCTGGCAAACCAAAGTGCTGCGATCACTGCAACTTTGCGCCAGTCAGTTCCGTACCTTATTCCGCGGGCAGCAGCAATTCGCTTGACACGCTCATTCTGATCATGGTTGATGATTGCGTCAAGTATAAACAGAATAGGAACAAAGCTAGTTGCGACAAACACAATCCAAGCTACGATAGTTGTAAACATATTCGGGGGTGCTCCGTTTGCTTAGCGTACGAGTACAGTATACAGCCGGTGCGTCCGGCTGTCAACCAAAGTTTACTTGAGAGGGAGGACGATCTTGCGGCCTGTTGTTCCCAGCATGATCTTGTTATGTGGCTTGCCGCCAATTGAGCGAGAATAGAAGAAATCACGCAAGAGTGGATAAGAGTCTAGCTCAGGACTAGGAATACTGCGATCAAGTGGCTTGCCTAGCACTTGTTCTGCTTGTTCTGGAGACTTTGCATACTTGCGAACAAAGTCTTCGCCAAGCAGTTTGACCATAAAACGCAGACTAGGACCGCTTACTTCAAAGTATGCGCGACCAAAATCGTCGCGCATGATCTCTGCTAGGCCTTGCTTGCCAGTTATGCTACCGTCTGTAAACACTGCAACACGCTTTCGGCCGCTGGTGTCTTTATACATTGCTCCAGCTACTATTTCACCGTTGCGACGTACAAGCTTCCACATAGGGATCTTGGCAATCATGTCTTCGGGCGAAGCAAACCCGTCGCCGTGCTGTCCACCAATCGGCGCATACGATTTTTGAATTAGTTCGTACACGCGATCGGCAAATTGTTCTTTCTTTTCTGGATCTAATAGGTTGACAAACCGTTCTTGGAGTATATCTGTTATTTTCAAAGTTAGCTCACTAATTCTTCTCGGATTGCTTGATCAATCAGAGTATTTATCGCGTCTAACTTTTCAACACGGTGATGTCCGCCTTCGTAGATTCGCACGCTGCCCCACTTCATTGCCCACTCAACGGTGCGGTCAACATCAATCACTTCGTCGCCTGTTTCTACATAAACGTACTTGGGCGAACTTTTACTAATCGCAGGCTCCGGACGATACATGTGGATATCGCGAATCAGTTCTGAAGTAGGCCACAACTGGGGATTGATGAGCACGCAACTGGTGTTGAATCGAGCTGCCATCTTAACAGCCCAGTAGCCGCCCAGAGAGTGTCCAACAAGAACTGGAATGTTTCCTTCGTCTAGTACAGACTCAACTAAGTTGTGATAGAGCTTGTCAACGTCTAGATACTGTTCGTTGCGGTAGTCAACGCTGACGCAGATCTTGTCGCGAGCAATGGCTTTGAACTTATTGGTTTGAGATGAACTGTCAAACCCGTGAAAGAATACAACCTTGTGTTTCATGCCTTGTCTCCTGCTCACTGTCCTACAAGTATACAGTCATCTGCTCAATCTGTCAACCACAAGAAAGCTGAGCCCTGAGAGCTCAGCTTTATCTTGTGTTCTTGTCTTACTCGCCCAGTGCGGCTTGGATCACTTCCTGCGCAGCAGCGTCTTGGAAGTCAGCGTGGACAGCCAGTTGCTTGGTCAGTTCTTGCTTGGTGCCAGCTTCGAACTCTACCAGGCGGATCTCTTCGTGGCCGTTCTTGTCCAGCACCTTCTCACGGCCTTTGAGATCGTTAGCGAAGCGCAGCTTCAGTTCGCCTTTGTGCACGCTCATGCCTGCAACAGTAAAGGTCTTGGTTGAAGCAGCTTTGGGCGCTTTGGGCTCTTTCGGAGCTTTGGGCTCTTTTGCGGCCTTCTCTTTCTTGGCGCGCTTGGGTTTCTCTTCGACTTGCACTTGCTCTTCGTTCTGAGCGATAGCAGCTTCAGCGTCAGCCAGCGCAGCTTCGGTGTCGATGCCTTCCAGCATCTGCTCGTCGGTTTGTGCTTCGGCTTGCTCAGCAGCCACTTCACGCTCGGCGTTAACGGCTTCAGCTTGCTCGACTTGCTGCTCGATGGTCTTGGTTTCCATTTTGGTCTACCTCTGTCTGTGTGTTAGTGTTCTTACAGTATAAGCTCGGTTGGCGTGCCCGTCAACCTCTTTTTTACACTTCCACGCCACTTTTGCTGTGCTTGGCGACGGCAGTGATCAGTGCCAGGTCCAGGTTGGTAAAGTCGCTAAGCGCAACCCGGCCGGTGCCTACTTCAGTGAGCATAGCGCCTACGCGGCTCAGGTGCGCACTGGTGTTGTCGTTCTTGCTTACAACAGCAAGAGCCATCATCTCACGGCCCAGGTGTGCCAAACGACGCTCTGCTGCGGACATTTCGTAGGACATGTTGTGTGCTCCTGTTTGCTTAGCGTATGTACACAGTATAAGCTCTGGCTACCCAGCCGTCAACCATTTTTTTCCATTTTTTTACCTAGCGTCCCATTCCTTCAGGGTTCAGTGACCAACCCAGATCACTAACCTTGCCCTGGAGGCGCTTGACTTCGGCCTCCAGCTCCTGGATCCGCACGATGGCATCTTGCATAACTTCGCAGTCGCTGTCGCGGCCGGCGGTGTTGGACGCAGACTCTAAGCGAGAAATAAGTTCGGAGTTGTCCATGCCATCTACCTCGTTGCTCAATGTTCTTACAGTATACGGCCAGCAGCGCCAGCCGTCAACCATTTTTTATGCCTTTTCTGTTACGCCCTCCTTGACGGCAGCGTGAACAGCCTTGCGGACGACGCGGTCAGTGGCATCAGGGTAGCCTGCGTGGCTCAGTTGGAGCAGCTTGGTTTCAACGAAGTGGTCCACGTCTACCCAGCTAGCGTTGCGCTCAGTCTTGAGCTTGACAGCAGCGTCAACGATGCGGCCTACCAGTTGGTCGCCAGCTTGGGAGTACATGTTGAACTTGGTCATGTAGATCTTTCCTTTCTTGATTGCGATGGAGTTTTGTTTAAGAAGGGTTCTTGTTTGTTGCAAAGATCAGTCCCAGCACTACAAGTACCATGAGGATCGCAGCCATGCCTTCGTCGCCGAGCCACTGAGCGCTTGCAATGATTGTGTCCATCATGTCTGCTACCTCTTGCTGTTCACTGTCCTTGTAGTATACTGCCAGGCAGCCGTCCCGTCAACCTTTTTTTGCTTGGTCACGTGCGATGCGCAGCTCAGACAGCAGGAGCAGCAGATCGTCTTCGGTTAGCTCGATCACGCCGCGGTGGTCCTGAGGCGGAACAATGTAGATTTCGCCTTCGTCGCTTGGACCCATACCAGGGACAATCTCGTAGCCGTAGGAAGTATAATCTGACATAGCGCCTGCTCCGTTTGCTCACTGTCCTTACAGTGTACAGCCGTTGGGTCCAGGTGTCAACCTTTTTCTTGCCGAGCTGCTCGGAAGGCAAGCAGAGAACAATGCACGCGACGAGCTTCGTTAGCACTTAGCCGAAACACAGGTCCGAGCGAGCTCAGATTGTGAGCGAGTTGCCGAAAGAATTCGATTCCCTCGTCAAGGTCCTGATCAGTCAACGGCTCGCCGTTATTGAACTTATCGTATACGATGCGCATATAGTTGCTCCGTAGTTAACCAAAAAAGCTTTGGTCTGTAGGGATTTTGTAGCGACTGACTAAGTCGTTTTGATATTGGCCCCAATCTAACATCTTGCCAGTTTTGATCTCAAAGATCGCCCACATTCCCATTGACGGTTCTCCATTAGGAAGGCGACCATAATAACGGTGCATGGCATATTTCTTACCGTCTTTTTCGAAGCTGTAATAGTTGTCTTGTGACTTAGCCATAGCTTTAATCCTTATTCCGGAACTAGAATTTCGTCTTCCCAGATCATTACTTCAACACCTACGCCGTCGCCAAGGGTCATTTTGTACGGCTGTTGAAATTGCCAAACAGTAACCTTTCCTTCCTTGAACGTAGCTTTGCGAAAGAAGCCTGTTGAATTGTTTATTAGAAGTTGAGCAACACGGTTGCTCAACTTGGCTCGCATAACGCCGTTAGGGTCGCGAAGTATGTACATATTCTTTCCTCAAAGCCAGTGATGTTTGAGAAATGCCCGGGCTGCGAGCACGTGAAATGCAATCATTGCAACAATAACAGCTTCCATCGTTTACCTCACTTTAGCGTTATGGCGACGGAGACGAATGTCATGCACTATGATTACAGCAAGAGGAACACCAAATGTCAGTAGCAGTCCCAGCATCTTGTGTCCTCCGTTTGCTTACGTTATGAACACAGTGTACAGCCGCAGGACCGCAGCGTCAACCAGATTTTTTCCGCTAGCTCAATGAATGCGGCAAGTTGCTGAAATAGTTGAGGTTATTTAACACAAGATCAATGGCTTACGTGTGTAGCTAAAAATCTGCAGGGTGGGTGTGTACATAGGGTAAAAGCCAGCAGCGTAGGAGCGCATACGCTGCTGACCGTAACAAAAACAACAACTTAACAGATACAACGCTCCTAACAAAATCAATGACTTACATGCTCAGTATGCGTTTTACCTTCTTGATGTGCTCGAATGTGAGCCCTTCTGCCATTGCAGCATGTGCACGGGCCAACCATTGCTTGCGAGCATGTCCAGGATTGTCCCAGCTTTCGTACGTCCAGCCACAACCGTCTGTGTGGTTAGACGTGCAGAACATCCTGTGGAGCTGCTCTGCTAGTACAACATCCTCGGGCAACTTCTTAGCTTCTTCGAGCTCAGCCTCCAGTCGCTTGATCTCTTTGCGCCGAATCTCAAGGTCTTTTGCGATTTCTTCTTGACTGCGCATAGATCCTATCTCCTATTAGCTTGCTTCGTGTTTTGGATCATAAGCTACGAGCTGCATCTTGCATCCGATCAATGATTCTATACGATTGCCTGTCTTCGAATCAAACGGGCCGCTTGGGTCGTTTCCTTCGCCGTTATCGATCAGTACTTCTCCGTTCTCGTTGCTTAGGACAATCGCCGGTTCGTAGGTAGTAATCGCTGGGCCGCCAAACGGGTTAGGAGTAGTGAGTGCGATGCTGACCTTCTGACCTTCTTGGAAGTTGCTCATTGCTCGTCCTCTTGTTGAATGCTCTTGCAGGGCCGCCCTGACGCGTTCGCCCGTGGCCTTTGGACTGAACAAAATCAATAGCTCAGGCACAGCCCTGCAAAAGCACTGTTGATGCAGTGGCTGGAGGGCCCTCCAGCGGCGCACGTTCTTTGCCGTGCGTTACTCCCAGCATCTCCCGCTTAGCTAGCGGACGCTTGCACTACATCGGAAAAGGTCTGCGTCAGTCTGCAAGGCCTTTTCCGATGGCCCCTGTTGCCAAGGGCCAAAGTGATCTTACTCGCCGCGCAGCCAGGCTTCATAAGCTTCTTGGCTGCCGTGACAGCCCATCGGGCAGCGATTGTAAATGAATCGCACAATTGCCGGAAGACGCTGCTGATTGACAATGTCTGCTCGAGACACTGCACGGAACAGGTCGTTGGTCAGTACAGCTTGGAGGAAGCCGCCCGGCTCCAGTCGATCTTCAACGTAGCGGGCCAGCGCGTCCTGAGTGTGCTGGGGAACGTCGTCGTAGTCAGTGAAGTCAAGCTTGAACTTTTGCATCGTGCTAGCCTCTTGCTGTTGAACGTTTGTACAGTGTACAGCCATCCGTGGCCAGTGTCAACCAGTTAGTCTTCGAGCAATTCTAGCTCATCACGCATGCCGCGGAGCACGCGGTTGAACACATGAACCCACTTGCTGCTGTAGGGCAAGTCGAAACAGTATGCAACGTAATCGCCTTCGGTGTACGCCGGCTCAACACCTTCGCCTTCGAGCAGCCAGCGAACAGCAGTATCTTCGTCCGCAGCGCCCTGCTTCATGGTGCTCACGACCAGCGCTGCAAACGCTTCTTCTGCACGCTCCTTGCGAGCGTCCATCTCCTTGATCTCCTGCTCAAGGCACTTAAGAGTGAAGTCCCAGATCTCCTGCTTGCGCTCGTCGCTAGCAGTGTAGAACTCGTGCCCCCGCGGGCGGATACCGTGAACGTCCTTGTAGAGGTCGGAGAAAATGTCAGCGTCGAAGGTGTACTTGGACATGCAGCTTGCTCCGTTTGCTTACGTTATGAACACAGTATACAGCATCAGCGGCGCCGTGTCAACCCCGGATTGAGCGCAGATTTTTGGAACATGCCTTCAAAGTCTATTCGATCAACATCAATCAAGTAAATTGTCATCATCCGCAGAGCGTGCTTCTTAATAGCACGCTGATCGTGAAATGTCATTGCGTACCGACACTTGTCAACTAAACGAAGAGCGTTATCACGCACATCTCGAATAGACACTGAACGCATTTACTCGTCCTCGCAAACGTAGATCAAGTAGTCTTTAAGACCAAGTAAAGCGCCGTTGTCTTGCGGGCCACCTTTTTCGCCGTAGCATACAGAATATTTGTTTGAATACATTCCTGCTTCGCGAGCAGTGTAAAGAGTTTTGCGCGGCAGGTCCCGAGTATGACTGTTGGGGTAATAAACTTCTCGCAGATACTTTTCGTTTTCTGCTTCAAAGTCTGAGAAGTCAAAGTAAAGGGTGAAGCAGTGTTCGTTTGAATCTTCGTACACTTCGTCTGGTTCGATTGCAGTCAACCAAGCAGTCATTCCTTTTTCAGGAAAGTCGTCTTCATAGATCTTTTGCTTGAAGACGACTTTAACAGCTTTGATCATGTTTACGTTGAACTCTGACATAGTGTTCTCCTTAAAACTGTTCAAAGCCAAGTGACTTAGCTTCTGCTACAATTGCTTCGCGGGCGCCTTCAACGGGCAGTTCAAGATCTAGCAGCCGGTCAACACAGTCTTCTTTGTACATCGGCTCGCCCATGTCAACGAAGTGAATATGCTCGTGGCCGTTGCGCTCTAGCACGCGGGCGCGACCTTTAGCCTTGCCGTTGCAGTAGCGGACCTTGAACTTGCCCTTGTGGAAGCTGACTCCTGCGACTGTAAACATCTTGCTAGTAGCCATGTCACGTACCTCGTTTGCTTAGCGTATGAGTACAGTATACAGTCAGCTGTCCGATCCGTCAACCATTTCTCGCGCCTTTTGCGCCATAGCCCGAGCTGCTGCAAGAGCGTTTGGATCAGCTCTGTGGAGGACGTCAAGGAGCTTGTGCTTCTCTACCAAGTAGACACGGGCAAAGTCTTTGTCGTGCTCTGCAATGCTTTGGGTGTTGGAGATCAAGTCGCAGCATTTAACAGTCTGAGCACGGCCTGGAGCTTGAGCAGTATGCTGACGATCCATCTCTTTGCGAGTAGCGCGGTTGCCGTCTTCAGGCTTGCTAACATCAGTGAGCCAGTACACAAGATCAGCAACATCGTCGCCGAAGTAATAACGGACTTCGTCGAGAGTGACTTCGGTATCTTCAACTACGTCGTGAAGCCAGGCAGCGGCAATCATAGCGTCGTCGCCGCCGAACGATGCAACCATTGCGGCTACTTCACGCGGATGTACAATGTACGGCTCGCCAGTGTACTTGCGGACTTGGCCGACAGCAGCGTGAGCAGCGCTTGCGAAAATCTCTGCTTTGCGTACAATGTGCATTTAAATCTCCTCTAAAGCGGAGTAAACAACTTCTTGGGTCACATGCCCAACAAGAGTAGCAGACTTCATCGACACATCGATATGCCACCAGTCGATTACAACACGCACTTCGGTTGAAGGAAGAACTACTCCGCGATCGTTTACTTCAACAAATACAGCAGTGGTTTGCAAATCCTTTGAGTAAAACCCAGTTGCGACTGCTTCAGTTGCTCGCTCAAGCATGGCATACTTTACTCCAGCGCGAAGCTTGTCAGTCCGGGTTTCGGAGAAAACATAAACTGGGCACTTTTTCATGTCTGCTACCTTGTTTGCTCACTGTCCTACAAGTATACAGCCATCCGTGGCTGCTGTCAACCAAAATTACCGCCAGGTAGCATTCTCCCACACCCAGACATCAACATAACCATTTGGACCTGCAGAGCTTGGCACTCGGACTTCGGCAAACGACAGAATACCAGTTTGTTCTTTCTCTACAATCCGTAGAGTTTTGAAACTCATACCGCGGGCAGTAGCAGCACAACTATTTGTATTTTGAAGACGATCAAGAGCAGCGTTATCATTATTGGCCAGAGCTTCGGTTGCGAGTTGCAGAGTGCTTTGTGATACACAAACTACATATCCTGCGCGAAGTTCAGTTGCTTCTGCTTGAACAACGGTTGTAGAAGCAGCAAGAGCAAGGCCAGCAGCAAGAGCAAGAACACGAGTTTTCATTGAATTTCTCCTAGCAATTGATTAAGTTAAGAGCAACAGCGACGACATTCATAACAACTACTACAGTAAAAAATGCAGCAGATTTTGGTTTGCGATCAACTACTGCTTGATACGCAAAGATTGTAATCAACGGGATGGATATAAGATTGAAAAGTGTCAGGCCGATCATATGATACTCCTTAGTCAACGAGTTCGTAGTTATTAAGAACAACAATTTCTTTGGTGTCGTAGTCAACTTCTTTTTCAACTACGTATACACCGCAGACTTCATTTTTGTGCTTCATGCGATGAGCATGGTCAAGGCGACTAGACAGCGGAGCATCGCAACTCAGCGTAGTAAAGTCAATTCGCTTGCCGGTTTCCATGTCGCGCAGCTCAACGAGGATGCCTTTCATCTTACCTACTCCTGCTTGCTCACTGTTCTACAAGTATACAGCCAAGCGAGCTACGCGTCAACCATTTTTCTGTGAAGCAGGGCAGTACCCTGACCTACCCTGCATTGTGATCGTTCACGACAGGTCGTCGTTGAGGCCCTATGCCCAGCTTTCTACGTACGGTTTAGCAGCAGCATAGCACGCTGTGGTCCAGCTGACGTCGTCGGCCTCGTTCCACAGGCGTCGTGCTTCTTTGATGAAGTTCTCTGCTTCATCGCCTTCGAGGTGATATGCAAACTCGGCATCACTGTTGTCTTCAATATCAACCCAAGGAAAACGAGAGTCAACATCAACAGACACGTTGCTGCGCTTGACGTACTCTGCTTGCTCGCGTACAATCTCTGCCATAGAAAGTGCCATGATGTTGTCCTCTTGCGTTTACTGTTTCACAAGTATACAGCCAGCGACAGTCTCTGTCAACCTCAGCTTTCAGGATCCTGAGGATCAGCGTACTCTTTAAGGAAGTCGTCTTCGAGTTGGATCAACTCATAATCAAGTTGTTCGATTTGAGCAAGAATTTTCATTTGCTCTTCGACGTAATCAGCAAATACTTCTGACCGGCCGCACCGTTTGAGATTTGTAATAACTTGCTTGCGAAGTTCGTCGTTTTGATGACGGAGTGCAATGATATCCATAACTAGTCCTTTACAAAGAGAAGAAATGCTGTGCGACACTTGCCGCACAGCATTATGTGGTTTAGAACTTGCGAGTCACGACACTGGCCTTGACCGCGCTCATAGTAGCTTTGAACACTACAAACTCTTTACCCGGGGCAGTGCTGGCCAGTCGCTCAGCTTCTGCTTCTGCACTTTCAGAAGTAGCGTGGATCTTCGGCTTGCTAGCAAAACTCAGCGCGCCGCTGCCCTTGACGACACTAGCAATAACGTAGCCGCCGCCGAACTGATCGGTAGTAGCAGGAGCAGCGTCTGCGACAGCTTCTTGCGCTACTCGGATAACACCAGCATTGGCTAGTTTGCTGACTTGTACAGCATTGGCTTGGACAGTGTCGCGAGTGTTACTGAACTGGAGAGCAATCTCGCGTTGGCTCCAAGAGTTCTGATAGCCGCCGGGCTGAGTTGCAAATTTGTAGTGACGATCACCGTTAGAAGCAACGTACGGAGACAGTTCTTTGAGCGACGCAGTAGAAACTACTCGCATGGCACCAGATACATCACGAATGAGGAAGTAACGGCCGCGGTGAGCTTGACGAATATCTTTGGCAGTACGAACAGTAATAGTCATTTGTATCTCTCTTTTCTGTGTAAGTGTTTTAATGTTTGTATAGTGTACAGCCGTCCTTGGCTTTTGTCAACCTGTTATTCGAACTCTTCGTCGAACTCCTCTTCCTCTTCCTCGGACTCGTCGAGCCGGTCCATCTCGTCCATGATAGTCTGGCACAGGTCGTACAGTTCGCGGTATGCACGCTGCTCGTACTGGTTAAGGTCGTCTACTGCGCTCTTGCTCTGGGCTTCAGCAAGGCCGTCAACCAACTGACGCATGCTGTTGACAGTGTTCTCGATAACGCAGTAGCCCATGTTAGGGTAGTTGCCAAAGTCGAAACCAGCCATGTCACCGTCCTCGTTTGCTTAGCTTGTATGCACAGTATACAGCCGGGCGCACCGGCTGTCAACCATTTCAGGAAACTTTTTTGAGGCTGTAATGCCTGCGGGTGTTGTCAGTGTCGGCGAACCGGTCAGTGTAGGACAGGAGCTCGCCGTTGGGTCCATTGCGGATCCCTGGCTTGTCACCTTTGGGAAGGTCAGCTTGAGTAAGGTAGCTGAAGCCACCATAGTTGCCAGCATCTAGCATAGCTTGCTCGACTAGCGTGCACACTCCTTGGCGGAACTCTGGGTTCTTGCCAGGGTACGCCAGCATACCGTTAGCAGTGTCAACGAGCGCTTGGAGGTCAGCTGTCTTGCGCGGCATAGTAGTGCTCCTGCTTGTGGACGATGAGTACAGTGTACAGCCATCCGTGGCCGTTGTCAACCACTAGTAGTCTGCTGGAGTATACCCGGACGCTGAGCGCACCTCTTGCTCTACCCGATCCCAATAAGAACGAATCGCAGTTGCAATTAATTCATCTTCTACGGTATAGAGAACATATTGACCTGCGTCCATTCGAGCGTCGCTGTCAGTGAGTTCAGTGTAGTAATCAAAACGAGTTGCGTCGGCTTTGCGCACAACTAGAGCTTCTGAATCTACAAAAATTACATTGCCTGCGTGGGCATGTAGTCCAAGTCGCGAAGCCGACACACACGGAAGATCGCCGAGATATACTTCCATTTCACGATCAAAGTCCATAACCAAGTCAACAATAGTGCCAGCCATTTGTGTTCTCCTTTGTGTACATTTACAGTATACAACTGTTTATGACTGAAGTCAACTAGGAGTTTTTAGCTTCTTCGCGTGCTTCGAGCAACATTTCAAGCCAAACTGAGAACTGAGGATCGTTTGGAAAATCAGCAACTCGCTCGCGCACGCGCTCGACGATATCGTCGAAATCAGGGTGATCTGCAAAGTTGCGGGCGTTCTGCTTCATTTGAGCAAGGCGTTCTGGAGTCAGCATGTTTGTTGCCCTCTACGCTTGAATGTCTAGCAAGTATACTGCCTGGAGCAGCATTAGTCAACCATTTGGTCTGGGTAGTGCCGATGCTCTTCAACAATGTTTGACAGGTAGTAGACGTAGCAGTACACTTCTCCGCGCTCAGTAAACGCCCCGCGATACTTTGCTGGATCCTTACCGAAAATTTCTGGGGAAGCTTCGGCGTCAGAACCTGATACCGGATACCAACGATCGCCGCAGCAAGGACAATCGTGTCCTTCGTCTACACCGTTAAAGTAAATGCCGATAGATTCTGCGCGTTCGTTGGCTTGCGCTGCTGACTCAGCTTCGATGATTACGAATTGAGCAACGTTGCCATCAATATCAAATGATCCGCCGGAGTTGTTTTGATCAAAGCAATAAAACATACATTACCTACACCAAGTGGATATGCTGAGCAAGGAACTTGTAAACTTCGTCGATGTCGTTTTCGGCAAACAACTGACAAGCAACGTTGTCAGCTTCTGGGTATCCAAAAATCGCTAAACGATTTGCATCCAAGCACAGTTCGAGAGCTTCTTCATTGTCTGATACTCCATCAAGTTCACAGGCAATGCCAAACCAAACACTGTTGATCGGGCCACGCAGATAGTTAACCGCAGTTTGATCAAGCTTCATATCGCCTACTCCGTCTGCTCACTGTTCCACAAGTATACAGCCGGCCGGGCCGGCTGTCAACCGTTTCAGGACCGGAAATAAATTACTGCGTGGGTAGCGTTTTCCTTGAGGGTGCCGCTGGCTTGGGTCCGGCGATTGCAGTTTGCTACGCGAGGTCCTCGAAAGTAAACGCGAAGCATTCTTTTTCGCATCTCCGGACGAACATCGTCTTCTACTTGCTGCCACACTCCGATAGGAATATATCCGCTGATTGCATTGCGAGCAGCAACATTGACACGCGGATACATCTGGATCAAGCTGTCAAGTGTAACCTTCATCTACTTTCTCCTGCCCGTGGACGATGATCACAGTATACAGCCGGACAGGCCGGCTGTCAACCAAATTACCAGCTTGACTGGTAGTAGAAATCCCAGTATACTCCTGGCTGCTCGCTAAGCTTTTCTGCACGAGCAATCACATCTAGAGTATGTTCCAGATCTTGGAAGTAATACTCGTCGTATTCAGTTCCGCCGAAAAAGAATCCAGCTTGCGACGGTAGCAGCCGTTCAGCTGTAGCAGCATCGCGAGTTGACAACACTTCGAGAATAGTTTCACGCAATTGACGAAGTTGATCCATTTCTACATATGAAGATTGACATTCGTCAATGCCATTTTGTACGTTGTCAACAAACCACTTATGGATTTGATTGGCCTTGCGCCAGTAACCAATTTCAACATTTACTCCAGTTACTGGCATTGTTTCGTCTAGCTCAGGAAAGATATTCCGGACTTTCTCTCCAGTAGCCTTGTCGTCGTCGCCGTACTTAGACACGTGTCGCCGCGCTTCCAGGTACATGTCAAGACCCATGCTGCTTCTCCTGTGCTGTTAGTGTCTGTACAGTATACACGATCTCAGACACAAGTCAACCACAGCAAGCGAGCTGAAGAAGCGGTCTGACACAGCGAACGCACAAGCGAAGCGCATCACAGGGCCTCAACGACGACCTACAGCAGGCGATCGCATCCTAGGGCAGGTCAGGGTACAGGGTACCCTTAGGACAGACGAAACGGTTCGCAGCGAGCTACACAGACAAAAAAGCCCGAGTGGTTAGCTCGGGCTAGCTGGCCCCTAACAGCGGGGCCTATTGCGGTGTGTATTCTTATCCACGGCGCAGTACTGTATTCTCTGCCATTGCTTCCCAACGATCCGGAAACGCTTTGGCAAGGTCTGCTACTTTTAAAACTGTACGAAGGGAAAGCTCACGCAGTTTCTTCTTGTTCGAATCAATGAAGTCGATGATTTCATCGTGCACTTCTTCTGAGAAGTTGTAATCGTCAAGCATACCGTCACCAACGATTTGCTTGATGCGCAACATCTTTTCACGTTCGGTGTCAATAGTCAAGTCAATGTAGTGACAACGTGATTCAAGTGCTTCAAGGTGATCACGCAGTTTCTTGCTCTTGACATTATCGAACTTGATGTTAGTGATAAAGATTGCAGAGCCTTTGAACTCAAACGAATCCGGAACACCTTCGTTGCGCAGCTTAAACGAATCAGTATTCCAATTAATAACGCGCTTCTTTTTTGAGTCAAGCGCTGCCTTGAGAATGTTGAGCGACAAGTCGTCGAGCAATACAGTGTCACAGTCGTCAAATACAATTACGTTGTCTTTGTCAGCAAACTGAAACAGTTTACAATAAAGACCAATTGCAGACATTGCGCCCTTGACAACTTCGTACTTCTTAAAACGTCCATCGCCGGCAATGTCTGCCAGCAAGTCGTGCTTGCCAAGTACTTTTTCAACACCGTGTGACTTACCTACGCCCGGAGGACCGCTTACGATCATCGCACGCACGTCGCCTTTTTTAGCAGCACGAGTCATGTCTTCGAGCATTTGAAAACGCTCGCGCAGCCGCTCTACAGTTTCTTCATCAGTTTCTTGCCGCTGTGGCTTAGCTTGCTCAGCAGTAATAACTTCGTAACAGTCTGCCTGGCTAACTTTGATCTTAATATTACGATCAGGAAAGCCAGGAACGCTAGTGCCGTCGACAGTAATGTACCCGCCTTGAGCACCTACTTTATACTCCTTGACCAGCGGAAACTCCATGCCAGTGAGGTCAACGTCGTTGCCGCGAATCTTGTAAGTGCCTTCAGTAAGACGAATCAGTGTCATGTTTGCTCTCTCGTTTGCTTAACTGTCTGTATAGTTTACTGTCGGCAGCCTGGAATGTCAACCAGAATTTATCGCAGCAGCAACCACAGCGGCACGTAGAACAGCACACCAACGACAGTCCATCGCAAGATTGTCATCTTGACTTGCCACATAAACGGTACTTCAGTGTTGCAATGATGACAGACACTTGCAGCAAACGGCTTATCTTGATGACAAAACGGGCACTGTGCCATAACGTTCTCCTTACGAGCTACTGATTGCAAGCAAGTACAGCTCTGGATCGTGGATCTTTTTAAATGAGCGTCCGCGCTTGTCAAACTGGATAGGACGACTCATAACTTTGATTTCGTTGTTGTCGCAGCGTCGAAACGCAATCATACGATTGGTTTTTGAATTGTATGCGTAAGTGTGGTTAGGAGTTCCGTCATCCCACTTGGTAGTTTCTTTGAGAATTTCAACTGTCATTGCGCATCTCCTTATTTGAGTATAGTGTACAGCCTTCCTTGGCTTATGTCAACTCAAACGGCTTCGACTACTTCAGTGAGCAGTGAAGCAGTAACACGCCATACAGTCGGAGCATTGTCTTGCTTGACAAGACAAGTTTTAGGATTTACTTTAGTGATTTTGCCACGGATAGTTTGGCCGCGCTTGCCGGTGAATTCAACAATTGCGCCAACTCGCAGCTTGCGGGTAACTTGCTTAGCAAGTTGGGTGCGACGGTACTTAACGGCTTGGATTACTTCGTTGAGCTCGTCGTTGGACATAGCGAAGATTGCGGCAGTGACAGTGGATACAGTCATTACAAGTGCCTCTGTGCTGTTAGTGTTTGTACAGTATACAGTCGGTTGGACTAGCTGTCAACCTGATCTTGCTCGACGCAAAGATACCGCGACCAAGTGCCATGAGCGTAGCCGTGTACTTCGTTGCTAGTAGTTCGGATAACTAATGCGCCGGCGTCAGTGATATTGGCATCATAAACGTTGATAATTTTTTCTTCATCGCCAGTAGATGTTGTAACGTAAAACGTCATAAGCACGGTCATGTCTTACTCCTCAACAACTTGGATTACAGTGTACCCTTCGTGATCAAACAGGAACTCGTCAACAAAGTCCTCAACAGAGTCGTAAGTTCCGCCGACAGAGAAACCAACAGAACCAGTGTCACCGTTAGGTGCAGTGTAGTACAGGACGTAATCCATTTTTGAGTACCTTGCGCTGTTAGTGTTCCTACAGTATACAGCCATCCTTGGCCGTTGTCAACTCACATGCTCCAGTATGCTTCCGAAGCTGGGCTCATGTAGGAAGGAGTATCCCAACGCTCTTGAAACTCTTCACCGCTCATGATGTTCTTGCGAGTCACCCAAGTTTCGTGCAGTTCGAGCACGTACTTAGGTTCAGGTAGCTCTTCGCGCAAGTGTTCCAATGTGGCGATCATAGCTTCTTCGCTCATGTCTTTGAACTCTTGCTCGTCGTAGCGCTTGACGCCGTGGATGCAACGCTTGTCGCGCTTGAAGATAACCACAGTGTAGTCGCGGACGTCTGACATCGTGCTGCTCCTGCTTGCTGTGTGTATGAGTACAGTGTACGCTCAGCAGCCAGATCTGTCAACCACAAAAAAAGCTGTCCGAAGACAGCTTACGTATTTGGCAGCCCGTGTAGGAATCGAACCCACATCAACGGTTTTGGAGACCGCTATCTTACCATTAGACGAACGAGCTATTTGATTGGGGTGAAGCCGGGAATCGAACCCTGGTCTTCCGGTTCACAGCCGGATATTCTACCACTGAACTAGCAACACCATTAAAGCGTACTTACAAGGTAGTCTTGGACTACTAGCAAGTGTTGTGCGTGAGCAATGATATAATCTTGTATTTCTTGTATCATCGTACTCTCCTATTGGATATGGTACCTGGTCGCGGTTTCGAACCACGGACCCTCTGCTTGTAAGGCAGACGCTCTCCCCCTGAGCTAACCAGGCATTAAAATGGCAGACCTACTTGGACTTGAACCAAGAACCCCGAGAGTCAAAGTCTCGTGCTCTACCAATTGAGCTATAGGCCTATCGAATTGGCCCGCCGAGTAGGATTCGAACCTACATGTTTCCAGTTAACCTTTCTACTGGTTCGTAGCCAGAGGGTATACCGGCGGATTAAAACAAAGTGGCGCCCCCGGCAAGACTTGAACTCGCGACCTGGTGGTTCGAAGCCACCTGCTCTTCCAACTGAGCTACGAAGGCGTTATTTGGTATCCCTGCGGGGAGTTGAACCCCGGTCTCCAGGTTGAAAGCCTGACGATCTGACCGTTGATCTACAGGGACATATAAAACGGTATGTCTTCTATATCTTCAAGCTCTAAGTAGTTAAACTGTCGAGCCTTTTTGTTTTGCATCTTGTTTAAGAGTTTGTTAACTCTTGATTTAGGTTTAAGGTAAGTGAAGTTGTTACTGCGACAATCTTTCTTTGTAGTCGCTTCGCTATCACATTTGAAATTCTTTCCTATGTGACAACTTCCGCCGTGCCAACCTAGATGCTTCTTACTTCTCATTGTGTTCTCCTATTAGCGCAGTTCAGCAGCCGCGGTAATACGAAAAACTCAAAGTGGCGGAAGGCAGTGGTCTCGATCCACATGCGATATAATCACACGTACTGCTTAGCAGGCAGCCCCAAACCCCGTTTGGTTTACCTTCCTTTTAATTGGTGCGGAATGAGGGAATCGAACCCTCATCTTCTGGTTGGAAGCCAGACATTCTACCATTTAACTAATTCCGCATATTTGGTGGACCGGGAGGGAATCGAACCCTCATTACCGAGGTGCAAGCCCGGCGTAATCCCATTATACTACCAGCCCTTTAAACTTTCTAACTTGGCGGAAGAGGTGGGAGTCGAACCCACACGACGCTATTAATAGTCCTAACGGTTTTCAAGACCGCGGCCACCTCCAGTTGGCTTGCTCTTCCTTTAATTGGTTGCTGGAGCGAGAGTCGAACTCGCGACCACACGATTATCAGTCGTGCGCTCTACCGCTGAGCTATCCAGCATTAAATTGTTTGGCCGCCGGAAGAATCGAACTCCCTAGTTCTACTTGAATCAACAAGTATCAGCACCAGCTGGAACAACCATAAATTGGTGGACCTCCAGGGAATCGAACCCATCGTCAGCCACCCCGTTTTTAACGACGCCGGATTTACAGTCCAGTACAGGGGAGGAGATCCAAGTAATTGGTGGGACGCCCGGGACTCGAACCCGGAACCGTCTGGTTAAAAGCCAGATGCTCTACGCAATTGAGCTAGCGCCCCGTAAACTTTAAATTGTTAAAGAACAAAATGTTATTTGGCTCCAGAGGTAGGGATCGAACCTACGACCAATTGGTTAACAGCCAACTGCTCTACCGCTGAGCTACTCTGGACCAAATAACACTTAAAAACAGGATGACTTCTTTGGTTTACATTTTCAATTGTAATAAAGATTTTTTGCTGCAATCATCCTTAACTCGTGCTACTAGTTTACTACCGTATCTTTCTTTTGTCAACTACGCAGGATAGCTTTTAGTTTGATTAAAAGTCAAATTATAGTTAGTTGCTGCAACTATCCTTAAAGGGTTTAAATTAGCAGGGTAGCGTTCACTTTAGTTATTGGCAAAGTATGATTGTTGCTGTAACTACCCTAATTCGTCTTACTAGTTTAACAGCTAATCGCTAGCTTGTCAACCTAGTATTTTTATGTTTGGTCGGAAGGACAGGATTCGAACCTGCGACCCCTTGGTCCCAAACCAAGCGCTCTACCAAGCTGAGCTACCTTCCGAAGTTGTGCTGGACGTTCTGACTATATTAGCCAACCCTGCGAGCTGCGCCCAGACGCGCAAGGTACGCGACATGCATGTTCTTATCTTACTAGGTCTTCTCTACCTGCAAGAATAGCATCTTTTGTGTCTGATGATATCACTTCAATTGTTTTCATAAGCAAAGCTCCGCGCTTGAAATCACGATTCCGTGTCATTTCATAATACGAAACGTTTTGATCATGTAGCGTCTTTGCTCCTTCATAGAAATCAATAGTAGCTTGAAGGTCTTGTTTCATCAGACGATCCTCTTTGTGTATGGTGCTGACTGAGGGATTCGACTTATGCAGTTCGTCTATAAGACCTCCCTCGACCAGTGTTCTTTGCTTTATACGTATCAGTTTGGCTATGGCAGTTAGGACAAATAAGCCTTAGATTACTAGGATCATTAAACATGTGATCGCCGTTTATGTGATCTACTTCTAACACAATCGGTTTACTATTCCACTCGTGAATGCCGCACACTTCGCAGAAGTATCCTCTTTGTTCGGCAAGATAATTCTTTGCCCAGGCTGGAATTTGTGTCTTCCAGCTAACACCTTCGTTTATCCATTTTCTAACACGTTCTTTGTTCTCATACGCTTTCTGACAAGCATTATTACAGTACTTGTGAGTAAAGCTGTACCCTTTAAACTGATGTTCTGCGTTACAGTTTAAGCAGTTCCATGTCGCCGGGTATTCTTTGCCTTTTATTCTATTAGCCATAACTCTCGTCCTCCTAATTATTTATCTCAGGACGAGAGTTAACAATATGGAGCCGAGTGTCGGACTCGAACCGACTATCTCCTGATTACAAGTCAGGTGCATCACCAGTTATGCTTACTCGGCAATTCTAACTTAACATAAGTTGTGCTAAGTCAGCATGTTTGGTGCTGGATGAGGGATTCGAACCCCCGTCTGCGGATTACAAAACCGCTGCTAAACCAACTCAGCTAATCCAGCATTTAAAATACAGGGTGAACTATAGTTGTCAGCTGCTCTGCCATTGAGCTACCTCCGTCGATATGTGACGGTAGGACGGGAGTCGAACCCGCAACAGGCTGATTGGATTATAGATGTGTTGCTGTAATCACCCTTTGTTAGTACAGGATAGCGTTTTTTTCACCATTTGAAAGTAATATTGGTTGCTGCAACTATCCTTAAAGTGGCGCCCCGAACGGGATTCGAACCCGCAACTGACTGCTAGACAGGCAGTTATCATTCCCAGATGATCCCCGGGGCTTAAGTTGGTAGCAGGAGTGGGATTCGAACCCACGAAGCCTTGCGGCGCGGGGTTATGAGCCCCGTTTCTTTGACCACTTGATTATCCTGCGTCAAACTTGGTGCATCCTCCCAGTTACGCTCTGGGCTCTCATGTTCTTCAGACATGCGCTTTCACTAGATTAGCTTAGGATGCTTTAATTGGTGCGAATGGAGAGACTCGAACTCTCACGCCTTGCGGCGCTGGAACCTAAATCCAGTGCGTCTGCCAATTCCGCCACACTCGCGTTGTTTGGTCCCTTCCCTGAGATTCGAACTCAGACATAAGTTGCTTTTGAGACAACCGCCTCTGCCAATTGGGCTAGGAAGGGATGGTGCCGCGCCAGGGATTCGAACCCCGAACATCTAGAATCTAAGTCTAGCGCCTCTGCCAATTGGGCTAGCGCGGCAAATATCTATTTAATTTTTAAAGAGCTAATTAACTATGCAGTTAATTATAGTGTCAGTTATTTATCTTGTCAAGCAAAAAACCCCATATTACTGAACTTTTTGCTTGACCCCTCACTGTTTACTGCTTCAATGTCTACACAGTATAAGCTCTGTTGCTCCTACTGTCAACCTCTCATTTACTCGTCGAATGTCTCTCCGAAGTAGTCACGGGCATGAACGTAGCACAACTCCATCGTTTTGTGGAACTGTTTCATTTCTGACTCACTGCAAAAGTGAAGCATAACGCCGTCGACAGTGTAATCCCAGTTGGAGCATCCATCCCACTTAATCGAGCCTTCGACTATAAGATCGTCGTGTTGATCAAAGATCTGATAGTTGATGTGATAATCTTGTACGTCTGCTACCATTCTGAACATGAGAGTTCTCACTTACGGCATTTTTGAATTTGGAATCGGGTGTGGGATTCGAACCCACGATGCAACAGATTTGCAGTCTGCGCCATTAGTCCGCTCTGGCAACCCGACTTAACGAACTTTTACTACAATTTCGTCTTCGACGATGTATTCCATGCCAACGTCAAAATTCCCTCGATCTAGTTTGCCTGTTTCGATATCGTACAATCGAACTCGCATATTGCCTTTGTTAACGTTGAGCATCAGTACTTCAGCTTTCCACACACGAGCAAGAAACTTGTAGTAGTCAACTGTTGAGTACATCGGATGTTCAGTAAGGTCAATTGTCACAAAAGGATTTGACATTGTACACTCCAATTAGTTAGTACAGGATGGGCTTTTTACGTGCTCTACCATTGAGCTACCTCGCCATAGCTTGCGGCGAGGGCAGGATTCGAACCTACAACCACGGTCTTAACAGGACAAAGATTTTTTGCTGCAACCATCCTTAAACTTTATTGCATGTACAGTATAGCGCGAGAAGTGAATTGTGTCAACCGGAATGTTTGGGGACGTTGCCGCCCCCAAACAATTTACCAGTCGTAGCGTGGCTTCATGACTGTTTCGAGCACAATGTTCAGCGGAGTAAACTTCGCTGTATCCATTGACAGCACGCTCTTCATTAGTGACGGGCTGAAGCCCGACACAAGAGCAACACCGTCTTTGGTGAACTCGACCGGAGTGTTAGCTCCGTAGTCGCGAAGGTTCCAGTACACAATTTTCGGAACTTCGTACCCAGCTGCTTCGAACTTCTGACGAATGTTCTTGTTAACTGAGTTAGCACCACGAGTTGCAGAGTTGAACTGCATGTCTGAGAAGATAATCAGGAACTCTGGCATATCTTCAGGCGGCACGTTGTACTTAACCGCAGTGTTGACAATCAGCTCGTAAGCCTTTTCAACGTCAGTAGACATGCCCCACGGTGCACGACGAGTTGTTTCAACAGCTTGCTTGAGCTTCATTCCGCCCACATCAATCCACGAAGGATCAGAAGTGAAGGTAATGAACTTGTCCTTGAACGCAGACTTCGCGTTCTGTGCACAGTACAAGCCAAGGCTAACAGCAATGTCCATTGCAGAAACATTACCTGAAACACGCACGCCCATTGAACCCGACACGTCGATCAGCGGCACGAAGCTGCGATCATTTGGGATCCAGTCCGGCAGTGCCTTCCACTGCTCTTGTGCAGCAGTCACATTGCCTGTGTACAGCGAACGAACGATGTCGTAAGGGTACACAGCACCTGCATTGATCTTGACGTTTGGATCGCCTTTCTCAAGGGCGCCAAGGTACGCACGGTAGCGAGCTTCGTCGTTGCGCAGGAAAGCACGCTGATAGCGCGCAGACGCAACGCTAGGCACGTGACTGAACTCAATGTCGCCCCAAGACTGGGCACACATTTGGGTCTCTACTACAGTAGTCGCGTTGGCCAGCATCTTGCGATACTCGCGCGGCTTCAATCCCATGTGCTTGCGCAGCTTTGCAGCTAGAGCACGGTTTGCGCTCTTTTCACGCGGAGCCCACTTTGCAGCAAGGGCGTTGCCTGACTCAAGATGGAATTGGAACAGGTCCAGTGCTTCCTTCTCTACCGGAGTGCCTACAAACGCAAACAGGTCGTCGAAACGTCCTAGGTCCGGCACTCGAGTAACAACACGCTTTGCAGCTTCGAAATCAGTGTGAGCGAAGTCACGAACGATATCACGGAACAGCTTGCGCTCTCCCATACCTTCGCGAACATCGCGTGCGTACAGAGCGACGCGAATTGCGAGATCCATGTCCTCTGCCACAGCACGCTGGAACAGAGGAAGGATGTCTTTACCACGAGAAGCACCAATAGCAAAGAACAAATCTACAATGGCACTGTTTGAAGATTTGTTAATCTTCATGCCGTTTTGAGTGTAGGTTTTGTTTGCTTGCTTGGTCATACCTTTAACTAGTGTATTCATCTTTCCTCCAGAATGATTTGATATAAGTTTGAGTTGCTGTACTCATTCTTGCTGTGAAGTATGATTATAACATTAAGCTGTCATGCTGTCAACCTAATGCGATAATCACACTTGCGAGCAATGTGCTTGGTGTATCCGCGCTTGAGTGCACGTTTACGATCTTTGTGTGTTGCTGCCTTGTTATACGTTCTTGCATGTTTGGCAACAAGGTTTCGTTGTTTCATTTCGTTCTCCTTTTTAATTTGGCGTCCCTGGCAGGATTCGAACCTGCGACCTACTGCTTAGGAGGCAGTTGCTCTATCCAGCTGAGCTACAAGGACAAGTATTTGGAGCGGATGACGGGACTTGAACCCGTGACATCTTCGTTGGCAACGAAGTGCTCTACCAACTGAGCTACATCCGCATAATGGTACCGGGAGCGGGATTCGAACCCGCAAGCTCTTACGAGCGGGAGATTTTAAGTCTCCTGTGTATACCGTTCCACCATCCCGGCAAAATAAATTTCATTGTTAAAGAACGTCTTACTTCACATATTGTAGCATCGTGTTGCTTGCTTGTCAATATGTTTTTGGCACCCCCGGTTGGATTCGAACCAACGACCCTGGGTTTAGAAGACCCATGCTCTTCCGGCTGAGCTACGAGGGTATCAAAAACATACTGTATGGTGGGACCTCTGGGACTCGAACCCAGGACCTACCGATTATGAGTCGGGTGCTCTAACCAACTGAGCTAAGGTCCCATCTTTCTACTTATGTGCGTATATTTATCATCTTGAATAATATACGCACATTTATTCGGTTATTTTAGAATAATTCCTTCTATTATCATTACAGCAAACAACAACACTCCGGCACAAAGAGCAATCTTTTCTTTGGTATCACCGTACTTGACAAGCACATACCCAGTAAGCCCAGCAGAAAGACCAAGCAGACTTATTACAAATATTGTCATCACAATGTCAGCAATCATTATACCCTCTTGCTGTTAGCTTTTACAATATAGCGCATCCTTGCGCCCTTGTCAACTTAATCTTCTTCTTCGCACTCTGCAAGCATTGCAGCAATACCAAACTTGTCATCGAGCACAGTGCCAACAAAACCGCGCACAGTTTCTGAGTTGCATGCACTGTAGTCAATAAACTGGTCGCCGTACTTGCTAGTATACATTCCGGCAAAACACATACCTGGTTCGTGGTACAATGCTTCGACTTCAAGTCCTTGACTGTTAGCTACTTCAAGAGCAGCAATCGGAGGAGACCACGCGCTGTCAAACTCCACTTCGAGCGTACTTGTGCCGTCACCGTGATCAACTAGTTCGTAACTGTCACACTCTACGTCCCATTTGGTACCCCAGTAATTAACACGCCAGTTATACCATCCTGGAAAGATGTTTGACCCAGTGTCAACATGCTCTTCTGGTTCAGGAAGGATTGCACTCAGCAATCCTTGACTGAGAGAGCTAGTCTTAGCAACTTCGTACAGCTCTTGAATGCGAGCAGTTGGACCAGTAAACTTGACAGAGTTCGCGCACCAATTAGGCATGTCTTAACCTCTTTGTGTTTCAGTGTCTATACAGTATACAGCCGTTGGACTGCGCTGTCAACTGCCTTTTTGCAGCAAGTACATGGTTAGCTCAGGTCCGTCAACGCGGATTAGCTGGCTCGGGTGCTGAATAATATCCTGAGTAGATCCGTGTCGAGTTTGGTATACAAGTCGCACGTTCTTAGGCGTAAACTTGACGACTCGTCCTAGTGAGTACTCGCGATAGCGCGGCGTAATAAAGATCACACTGTCGCCGATAGCCAATGGGCGCTTGAGAAAGTCTTTCATGAAATGTCCTCAACTGTGACACGATACTTGCGACCTTGAAAGTCAACAACTTCGAGTGTCTTCTTGTGACTCAGCAGGTGACCGTCTTTGGGATGCAAGTCAAGCTCAGTGCGACCAACATCTTTGACAATCCCTTCGGCAACGCGACCCTTGAGGGCGCACTTGATTGAATGAGCAATGTAGTCGCAGTACACAAGATGAGCCATTTCGCGTCTCCGTTTGCTTTACTGTTTGTACAGTATACAGCCAGACGGCTGGCCTGTCAACCACTAACAGTTTCCGTAATACCCGCACTGGTATGCACGCTCAACGGCCATGCGATGCTCACGCCGCTCACGCTCTAGCTGTCCCTGCCTGTAAGCACGCTCAATTTCAGATCCGTAGTAAGGATCGTGGTAGTGGTACGAATGGTAATTGGACCTGGGCGCTAGCTGTTGTTGCCGTTGCGAATAATTCGCAATCTTTTCAACAACAAACACTCCGCCGAGGAATTGCAGGATTGCTTCTTCTTTGCTACCAAGAGCACTAGCGCTCACGGGCGCTAGTGCAATCACAGTAGCAATCGCAAACAGGATTGCTCGTTTCATACTATGACTCTTCTTCCAGTGCTTGGATTTCTTGTTCAAGGTCGCGAAGATCGCTGTGATACTCGCTTACAAACCATTTGCCGTCTTTGAACAAGTAATCGTATTCTTGGTTGTCAACCTTGCGCACGTATTCGTTGACACTGGCAAACACACGCGGTTCGGTTCCGGATTCGCCGCGATCTCGGCCGTAATACACTGTGACGCCGCGTTCAGGGTTGTCGAAAGAATGTTCGCCGGCAGGCTCGCTGCGAGGACCAAGCGAACTCATATCACCGTGTGAGACAAGTTGTTCAGCAAGCTCTTGGGAGTTATAAAACTCTTGCAGAATGCGACCGTTGTGATCGACATAGCCGTCCCAATGACAATATGTTTGTACAACAGATCCGTCGGCGCGTTGAACAGCAATAGTTGAACGAGTTCCCATTTGTGTCTTCCTCTGTGTGTTAATATTCGTACAGTGTACAGCCAGACGCACAGTTTGTCAAGTGATACGCTCGAAATCCGGGAACGTCATCTTTGCTTGCACAATTTCACTTTCGCCGTCGCGGATTCGTGCTCGCCAAATATCACCTTGCTCTTCGCCGTGACCTTCTACGTAGATAGTTACGCCCGGGAATGAACGTGAAAGGGTTGAGAGCTCTGTTTCCCACTCATACCACTTGATCTCATCAGTGTCAAACGCAATGCTTGTGCCACTTACTGTTACAGAAAAGTCGTACGCTGACTGACGATTGAGTTTGAATACAAAGAACTCTGCAAGCTCTTCAGTTTCAAACCCAGTGGCGCTGACTTCGAATCGAGTGTAGTATCCCATTAGAGTGCTCCGAAATGAATGTAGCCGAGTACGCTAGCAGCGTACCAGATGATGTACATGCCGCTAAAAAACGGCAGGATGTTAAATATTAGCTTAGATTTAAAGTTTTGAGCTGCTGTGATTGCAAACGCAAACACAATCAACAACACTCCGATCACAACGAGAATCACTTCAAACATTACTTGACTCCTTGTACATGGCGGCGAGCAAGTTCACGATAGTGCGGCACTTCACGACGACTCAGACCAGTGTACGCAGGACGCCCGTCGATGAACACTGCCCAGCTGTAAGCATCATCGCCCATATACTTGCGAGCAGTAATCTTTGGCGTTGCCATTGCTGTACCCTTGCGCTGTTAGTGTTCCTACAGTATACGGTCACTCGTCTTCGTCGTCAACCTCTTGCGCAAACCATGCTTGGATGAACGCGCTGCCAGCGTCCAAGCTCACAAAGTTTACGCCTTGCATGCCTTGCTCAGAATAGTCTATGTCACCCACAGCACCGGGCGGATAGCCTGCTTGTACAAGATCTGCACGCAGTTCTTCGATCCACTTTGGATCAGTGTAGATCAATCCGTGCTCACTAGTGTTCCAGTCTTCGGTGTTGAAATAGACGCGCAATTCAGTGAACTCGTCTCCGGGTTCGTACCAAGGCATGCTAATACCAGCAGTACGCACAAGCGCAGCCCGCGAACTCCAAAGGCCAGCGCCGCTTGTCTTGAGTTGCGTCCGATAAACTCGCACAGGTCATTCTCCTAGATACTTCTGTTTAGCTTCGTTAAACTTGATTTCAGCGCAGAGCTCTTTTTCACGCCGCGCACGTTCTAAGCGTTGAGTATACGCTCGTTTCCATTCCTTGTCAAGATACTCGCGGGCATTCCAATCTGAATATGGGATCCATTCAGCTGAAATATCAGGGTCGCCGCCGGGCATGTCCGGAAGCGTCTGCACAAACACAACTAGATCTGTTTCACGATCACGAAACGCGCTTACACCTAGCATCGTCGACTTGGGATCAGGCTGCCATCGGTCTTTTTCGTAAAACGTTCGTGCAATAGCTTGCACACCCGGATCTACTTCTACTTGTGCCGGTTGTTGGCCCTTGCACCGGGCCAACAGGTTCCACAAACGATTGATCATATTGCCTCACTTGAGCAAACTAGCACCGTATTCTAGGAGATAGAGTTTGGGTGCAAGCCAGATCTTGAGCCATTGAACATTCATAGCTCCAAGGCCAAGACCAATTGGGATTATTGCAAGCACTACTAGCATGTGAGCGCCAGTTGAGTCTCCGTCTCGATCAAACCAAAACGTTGATTTGTAAATGGTTCGCGGGTCGCCAAATCGATCTTCTTCTTGGCGCAAAACCTCAGGACGAATACGAAACACCCGCCAAAGACCATAAGCTGCTACGCCCAAGAGCGCTAGACCAATAACGAAGTAAATCAAGTTTTCAGCAAAATGCCACAGCAAAAGCTGCCGAACAACATCTGGAATTTCTGCCTTTGAAAACTCTACAGCAGCATCTACTCCTGCTACAGCCCGCTCAAGAAGTTGGGCGAGGACCTGCTCTGCTTGATTGACCGATTCACTCATCTCGTTTTCCTTTGGTTGATTGATGCCACTGTTCAATAAGTTTGAGTCGTTGTTCTGAGCCACTGCGCAAGAGTGACAAGGCTCTGTTGACATTTCCATCAACAAGAGCTCGTTCTACTGCTCGAAGTTGCATTTGACTATCAACAAGAGCTATAGCCAATTCGTCTGTCAGGGTAAACTCGCGTGCGTTCATAGCGCACCTCGTATAGTGTATGTGTACACCTTACACTATACAGTTAGTCTGACCGAATGTCAACCCCTGCTTGAGTTAATGCGTTTCGACGAACCCGTGCCATTGAATTGCAGTGTAGCAGCGCTTCGTCTAATCGCCCTGCTTCCAAACACTCAGCAGCCATTCGCAGCTGGCCATGCGCTTGAAGCAATTGCTGAGCTAGCATTTCAACGACTTCGTGCAAGTCCTGTCCGCGAAGTTGTTCGCGATCAACAATACTCATAACACTTTGCTCCTAGGTGTGTTTCAAATACAACCAAGTGATTACCGAAGCCATGGGCACTGCTATCCACCAAAACTCAACGTCACCGGTAGTGTATCCCAATGACATTGGAACTAGCGCAGTGATTGCTCCGCCAATAACGCCTACTGCAAGATCTGCAAGAACTGTCATATTAAGCCAACCTGTGATACACCCAGTTGGCTGCAACGATCAGCGGAATAGAGATCAACCACCATTCTGCATCAGCAACAGTAAATCCCATTGCCATTGCTGGAATAGGAGACAACAAACCAATAACAATTGCAGCCATAATAGTACCCATTTGTACTACTCCTTTCTCACTTAGTGAATGTGTGTACAGTATACACTGGTTGACTCAAATGTCAACTGTAGAATTCGAAACACCGCTCACTGCCACGATACAGCAGCGCAGCAGCTTCTACAGTTCGTTCTGCTCGAGCTGCGTCTTTGCGTGCTACTACTACGCGCTCACCGTGGAACCCATTAAAGAACGGCTCCCTCCGGCACACAATGCCCGCACGCTCCAACGCTTCTACTGCTCGCTTGGCTGAGTACACGGTTGTCTCCTTGCTAGTGAATGTTCTACTACTATACACGCATGCACGCAATTCGTCAACAAGATCTTTTTTGGCTGTGCCCTGCACGCAGAGGTTGACACGCGCTTGCAAGATGCTATAATATAAGCATAACAAGAAGAGGGAATGGCTGCCGCAACCCGCAGGAGACAAACACGCCAGCAGCGTGAATGCCATTTTATCCACAGCTTGTCCACACAATAGTACACCATTATCCACAGCTATGCACGTAGAGTATAACGCAACAATAAACCATTGAAAATCACGTGGTTTTTCTATCCTGAAGCGTGAGTTATGCTGATTAGAGCATAGCTCGACACAATAGACCTAGAGCGACTACTAGTGTATAAGTCTTGCAGACCGCAGGATGCGTAACCATTTGACAAACCCAGGTTCTTATTATACTGTACACGCTCATAGACAGCGACTCTGCTATTGTACAAGCTAGAACAGCCGAGCGCTGTGGATAAGTCTGATCGTTCACTACACGGCGTCGTTGAACGGTTATACACAGGATTTCCAATGGTTTTCTACAGTTTTACCCACAATCTAAGGCGATTTAATCCACAGTTTGTCAACAGAGGCCGCATGGATCCAAAAATCATGCCAGCAGATATCCACAGGTTTGCCCACAGCGTTGAAAAACCGTTGGTGCGAACGGACGAGAGGCATAGTTCAAATACTCTCAGTAGCTCTCAGTAGCTCTCAGTAGCTCTCAGTAGCTCTCAGTAGCTCTCAGTAGCTCTCAAATA